>Ga0316204_10003125_pt1 | contig 34391 bp, 26 predicted proteins | sample 6monrhotite_MG_2_FD_205661 | JGI IMG/M metagenome (GOLD analysis project Ga0316204, IMG submission 205661) | Microbial mat bacterial communities from mineral coupon in-situ incubated in ocean water Damariscotta River, Maine, United States -... | ecosystem: Environmental > Aquatic > Marine >... | reverse complement strand
CGCTGATTGATTTGACTAAGGCTCAGATTATTCAAGCCGGTATTGTCAACGGTGTGGATTATGGTTTGACGGTATCCTGTTATGCCGCGGATGACCGAGGGCGTGCATGTGGTGAGTGCGATTCATGCCGATTACGCGCCGAAGGCTTCCTTAGTGCCGGTGTTGAAGACCCGACTATTTATTTTTTGAAAGCTTAAAAAAAGACTAGCCAGAACAAAATAAATCGCTATAATGTGCTCCTTCTTAGGGCCGTTAGCTCAGTTGGTAGAGCACCGGACTTTTAATCCGATGGTCCCGCGTTCGAGTCGCGGACGGCCCACCATCTTCAGGAAGAAGCCAGCATAGTTTGCTGGCTTTTTTCGTTAAACACCAAGTCCCTTTTAGGGCCGTTAGCTCAGTTGGTAGAGCACCGGACTTTTAATCCGATGGTCCCGCGTTCGAGTCGCGGACGGCCCACCATATATCACTAAAGCCAGCATACTCTGCTGGCTTTTTTTTGTTTTGATAGCTGACAATTTTCGATGTTATCGTCTTTGGTTTATCTATCTAATTGCCGTAATAATCTCTGATACGAGTGAATGCCGTCTTTACTTTGTCAGTAGGGTGAGGCGGTAATATGTGTGCCCGAAGTCTGGCTTGTGGGTCGATCACTAGAATGGCGGCATAGTGGTTAACAATATAATCCCCTTGGTGTCTGTCATCCTCATATTCATAGTCGTAAATAACGCCAACGCGTTCGCTTATCTTGTCGATATCCACCTTATCACCGGTCAGGGCTTCGAAATTGGGGTCAAAATAATTTACGTAATCTTTAATGATTTCAGCGCTATCTCGGCCCGGATCTAGTGTGACGAAGACATATTGAGTTGCGTCGTTGGGGTTATCTTTACGCAATTCTTTAGCAACGTTACTTAGACTATTTAACGTGCCAGGACATATATCAGGGCAATGAGTATAGCCAAAAAAGGCGAGTGTCCAACGATCTTTAAATTGCGCTTTGTCTACGGCTTGGCTTTCTTTATTTAACAAACTGAATTCAGGTAATGGAACTGGGGGCGAGATGATGGATATGCCTCGTATGTCACCAAACTTGAGCGGCTCTGGCTCTGATGTGATAAGGGTTAGCGTTGCAATGCTAGCTAAAATAATGCTTGGGATTATTAATAGTAATTTATTTTTCATGCTTATCAGAGTTTGGTCAGTAATGGAAAGTTCAGAGAAATTTGAGTATAGAATATTTTCTTCGTCTTACGTTGTGATTTTTGTCATAAACACTATGATATAAGCGAAAAAGTGCTTTTCTTTATATAGATACATGTTATAAAACATAAGAAGTTATTCATATAAGCTAGAGGTGTGTGTCCTATGGTTAAAAAAGCTGTGAAGAAAAAAGCGGTAGCTAAGAAAAAGGTTGCTGTAAAAAAAGCGGTAGCTAAGAAAAAAGTATCGGCTAAAAAGGCAGTAACCAAAAAAGCGGTAGTCAAGAAAAAAGCATCAGTTAAAAAGGCAGTAGTTGCCCCTAAAGTGATTAAGGGGACCCGAACAGCTTATACGAAGACGGAGCTAGTGAACTCTTTGGTAGAGAGCACTGGGCTAACTAAAAAAGAAATTGTGTCAGTGCTTGATGGTTTGGGTGATGTGATTCATTCGCATATTAAGAAAAATGCTGTTGGGTATTTTACTTTGCCAGGCTTGTTAAAGGTGAAAACTATTCGCAAAAAAGCCACTAAGGCTCGTAAAGGTATTAATCCTTTTAGTGGTGAAGAGACCATATTTAAGGCTAAGCCCGCTCATACTGTGGTGAAAATACTACCGCTGAAAAAACTTAAGGATATGGTGTCGTAGTTACTTCTTAAGTCATAAAAAAACCCGCTGTAGCGGGTTTTTTTATGACTTAGTTTTACCTATAGATTAACTTGATACAGGGCCTGTTTTGTAAGTTTTTCCTTTGACGATAGGGGTATTCTTCAAGATTTTATGAGGTGGTTGGCCTAGGCGTTGGTTATAAATGATGGTATAGGCCAAAACATTCTTTACATAGTTTCTTGTTTCTTTATAGGGAATTAGCTCTACCCATTGGTCTGTTTCCTGGTCATTGTCGTTAGGCAACCAGGCTTTTACTCGTGAACTGCCGGCATTATAGGCCGCGGTGGCGACGATAATGTTTTGATCAAAGCGGTTCATTACGGTATTTAGGTAGTTGATGCCAAAGCGAATATTTGTGTTGACATCAATCAGTTGATAATTATTGGTTAGCCTTGTTTTTAAACTTTTGGCGATAAATTTACCCGTGCTTGGCATGATTTGCATGAGGCCTAAGGCACCTTTGGGTGATCGGGCATCGGATGTAAATGCACTTTCTTGACGGATGATTGCGTAGGCCCAGGCTGGATCCACTTGCTGTTGTTGTGCATGATCGGTGATCGCTTTGTTATGGGCGAGAGGAAAGCGTAGCGCTATGTCGTCCATATAGTTGGCATTGCCTAGTGTATTGATTACCCGATCATGCCAGCCCCATTGGTGAGCGAGTTGTGCCGCGATTAATTGCTGTTCTCGTGGCATGCTCTGCATTGCTTGATACCATTCTCTGCGGGCATTTAATTTATCGCCTATCGCGAAGAACTCTCTTGCACGTTGTATCTTGGGGAGTTGAGCGATGGTGGTGAGCTGTTTGGTGGAAAAGTTTAGGGGGCGGTTTTCTAGTTTGAATTGTTGTTGGCTACGGTTAGCTGCTAGAAAACCATAGTAGCTGCGTTCTTGCGATAGTAGTTTAAACAGATTAGCCGCGGGTCGGGTGAAATTAAGTTGCTCCAACGCTCGGGCATGCCAGTATTGCCAGCGTGAATGGTTTTTCTGGTGCGGTGGCATTTGGCTATACCAAAACAGTACATCTTGCCATTGCGCTTCTTTGATCGCGGTTAATACACGCCATTCATTGGTTTCATCACTGTCATCGTTGAGGTGTTCCAGCCAATGCATCGCCTCTGCCTTGCCTTGCTTGGCAAGTCTTAGGGCGATGTCCTTTTCCATGCTTGTCGTTTGTTCTTCTGTGAAGTCATAGAGCAGAGTGATTTTGTCCCAAAAGGCGGCAGCTTTGCTTGATTGGTAGCGCGCCAGGCGTTTGGTGCCATAGAGGATTAAGAAGCGGTTCCAGGCAGTGTCGGTTTGAAGTTGCTTATCAGTCACAATGTTTTCTGGATGGCGATGAATTTGTCGCCACTGCTTGCTTAATACTTGATGCTGGGGCGATAAAAATCGATGGAGATAGCGGGCTAAATAAACTTGCCCAGAATTCATGCTGAGTTTGAACCGCTCCCAGGCGAGTTCTTCGGAAAAGCCTGAGGTTTCTTGCCAGGCGGAGAATAATGGGTCGCAGGCTCGGGGTTGGGATTTTCCTACCAGCCACAGGGTTTCGATGTTAGCAAAGGCTTTTTTGTGTTCGTTATTTTTATAGAGTGCGCGGCGGTAATTACAATTTAATTCAACACTGCTGCTTGGTGTGTAGTGACTGAGTAATTTTTCCCATTGACCTTGTTTTGCTAGATTGCTTAGCCAATGGTGCTCTAATCGAGCCGCTAATGAGGCGTTGTTATACTGGTCTTTGAAGTCGCTCAGTTGTTGTGCTGTTAATGACGATTTTTTTCGATAGAGTTGCCAATAGCTTAGGTAGGGGGTTAAGGGATAGTCTTTAAGTTGTTTGGCGATGTTGTTGGTTCGGCTAATTTGGCCTTTTTTGATGGCTTCTCGGGCATCGTTAAATAAATGGCGTTGTTGTATTAGTGCTGATTCGGGTGTTAGCGCGCTAGTTTCGCTGGCATAGTTCGCGTGAGACAAGCTTAAACTGATTAGCAAACATAGCGGCAAATGTCGATAGAGGGTTGAGATAGTGTGGTCCTTCATACTTACAATACATCGGGTTGGCTGAGGGCTTCTTTAGTCCCTATTGGGTAATCATTGCTTAGAGTGACACAGTGAAAAATATGTTCAATAAAAGTAAGCACGTATCTGTTGGCGTGAGTGCTTGTTTGCTTGGTCAGCGCGTGCGTTACGATGGTGCGACTAAGTCACACGATTTTGTTGTTGATGTTTTATCTCACGTTTTTGAGCTAGAGGCTATTTGTCCAGAAGTTGAGGCCGGTCTTGGCTTGCCTCGGCCGCCGGTGCAGCTAGTGTTAGTCGAGCAAGAGATAAAGATGATTGGGGTTGATAACGCACGTTTAGATGTGACTGAGGCAATCAATAAATACTCGCAGTCTAAAATTGAAATGCTTGGGTGCTTAAGGGGGTATATTTTTAAAGCTCGCTCCCCCAGTTGTGGTTTGATGTCTCCTTTGTTACCTAGTGGCCAGTCTCCAGGTTTGTTTGCGAAGGCGCTCATGGCTCGTTGGCCTGGTCTGCCTTGTGTTGAAGAAGACGCGTTAAATAGTGAGCACGGGCAGCAAGTATTCGTTGAGCGCGTCCTGGCTTATGCTGCTCAGCGTCGATAGTTGCTTGGCTTTATCTATGAAAATATTGCGCTTGGCTGGTGATGTCGTCCGCTTATCCTGCATGGCCTTGAATTGATCGATGGGCTTCAAGTAACCTCGCCACTACGTTGTGGTAGAGAGGATGCCTGCCTACATTTTTCTTCAGGAAGAAATAGCGGATCTAGCTTAGGGGGCCGCATTGAGCGAGCAGTCTATAACATTTTCCTGGGATGGCGTTGAGCGTCGAGTGGCACAGGATCGGCGAGACCGTCATTTATGGCATCAGGCGGCACTCACCGTGTCGGGCCAGCGTAGGTATGCTCGTCGACAAGCGGATAGTGAAAATTACTACGTCGATCGCTATAGCATGCGTTGGGTGGCTATCTCGTTAGCCTTCTTTACCTTGTGTTGCTTAGATGCCGTTTTTACACTCAATTTGATTCGCCTGGGTGTGGCTACTGAGGCCAATCCAGTTATGCGTATTTTGATGGATCATGACATCACGATGTTTCTCGTGGTCAAATACGTTGGCACTGCTTTTGGTTTAGTTGTGCTATTAACGCATAAGAACTTTAAGTTATTTAATCGCGTTAAAGTCAGCCATATCTTGCTCGGATTTGTGTTGATGTATGTGTTACTGATTAAGTATGAATTGTGGCTATTTAGCTTCACCCCTCTAGTGTAAACGTTTTGTCAGCCTGTCTTTTGGTCATACCTCCTACATGCCTGGTGTTGGGGTAGGGCCGTACTGTCCAAATAATAAGTTTCTCTTTTGTTAATCACCGACTTTATTTCTCCCCTTACTGTTGTCCTTTAAATAAGTCGTTACAATAGCCGAATCTTTTTCTCAGGGAATATCCCCATGTCCTTAGATCCGGTGTTACTCAAGGCCTTGGCGAAGGATGCCTTGGTGCTGACGGTCAATCGTCGTATGGCGCGTCATTTGCAAAAAAACTATGCCAATGAGCAGGTGGCGGCGGGAAAAACGGCCTGGGCAACGCCTCAAATTTTGGCCTGGAAAGATTGGCTAGCGCAGGTCTGGCAAGGCTTGGTGGATGATCGCCAGGTGCTGGATAAGGTGCAAGGGCAGGTATTGTGGCAAGCCATTGTGACCGAGTCTGAAGTTGGCACGGTTTTACTTAATCCTGATGCAACGGCCGCGACCGCTGCCAAGGCCTACAGTCTTCTGCGTCAATGGAGTATGAATTTAACCGCCTTGCAAGGCAATGATCATCTTGATGTGCAGGCATTATTGCTCTGGGCTCAAACCTATGAGCAACGCTGTGAGAGCGAAGCTTGGCTGGATGAGGATACGCAGGTTGATCTGCTGATTGAAAGCATTCGTTATGGCGAAGTGCTCATGCCGAGTGCGGTAGTGTGGGCGGGCTTTGACGCCGTCACGCCGCAACAGCGCCAGTTAATGCGGGCTCAAGCCGAGGCGGGGAGTGAGGTTGGTGAATTAGCGGTGCAAGCGCAAAGCTGCAGTGCGGTGTTATTTCCAGCCCAAGATCGTGTGGCGGAGTTGCGCTGTGCCGCCACCTGGGTTGCGCAAAAATTGGCCCAAAGCCCTGATTCGCGCATTGCCGTGGTGGTGCCTGATTTGTCATCGAGCAAGGCGCAGGTCGAACGCATCTTTGATGAAGTGCTGTGCCCATCAGCCTCATTGCAATTGTCCGACAGCATTCAACGCCCTTATAACGTGTCTTATGGCCCGCCGATGGCTGATGTGCCAGTGATCAAAGCCGGGCTGGATTTTTTGGCCTTGGTGGGCCGGCCGCTGGATGTGATTGGCTTGGGGCGGATGATTCAGTCACCTTTTCTGGGTGATGCCGACGCTGAGCTGCTGGCCCGAGCCGGGCTAGATGATTATCTGCGAAGTCAAGGCGAGGCTCGTTACGGTCTTAAAGCCTTGTGTCAACAATGTTTGAATAAACACAGTCCATGCCCAGCATTGGCAAACCGGCTGGCGCAGGTGATGGCATATTTGACGAAGTTGCCACCGAAGCAATTGCCGAGTGCGTGGGGCCAAGCTCTATTAAGTGTTTTACGATTGGTCGGTTGGCCAGGCCAACGCACCCTGGACAGCGCCGAGTATCAAGCCTTTGAGGCATGGCGAGGGTTTGTTACCGGCTTATCGAAACTGGATTTAATTGTGGGTGAGATTCGTTTGGCGGAATCGATTAACTATTTACGCCAACTTAGTGTTGATCAAACCTTCCAGCTGAAAACGCCGGAAAGTCGCGTCCAGGTGCTGGGTTTGCTGGAAGCAGCGGGGCTAGAATTTGATCACCTGTGGGTGATGGGTTTGCATGATGAAGTTTGGCCCGCGCCGCCGTCACCCAACCCTTTGTTACCGATAATGTTGCAACGTGATCAGCAAATGCCCCATGCCTCGGCTGAGCGCGAGTTGGCCTTTGCCCAGGAAACCTCGCGCCGATTGTTTAGCGCAGCGCCAGACATGGTGGTGAGCTATCCCACCAAAGATGGTGATCGAGAGTTGCGCCCCAGCCCCTTGATTGATGCAATGCCGTTGATGGCGCAGGCGATTATTCCTCCTCAAGGCTATCGTCAGCAATTGCATGAGGTGCGCGCCCTGGAATATTTCTGCGATTGGCGTGCCTCGACCCTGATTGCACCCGATGGCGAACCGCAGGGCGTGGCGGTCACGGGCGGCGCGAGTATCTTTTCGGATCAGGCAGCCTGTCCGTTTCGCGCCTTTGCTCGCCAGCGCTTGGGTGCTCGAGGCCTAAGTGAGGTCACTAGCGGTTTAACCCCTGCTCAGCGCGGCAGTATTTTGCATGAGGTTTTAGAGCTGTTTTGGCGCGATGTAGCCGGTCATGCCCAGCTCGTCGCAATGACCGATGAGCAACTCAATAGCCGCCTGGCGGCCTTGATTCAAGCAGTGCTTAGCCGTGCTGCCCAGCGCCAGCCCTTGGTGTTTACCCGTATTTTTAGCCAATTGGAAGCCGAACGTCTACAACGCTTGTGTTTAGATTGGCTAGCTCAAGAGCGCGCGCGCCAGCCGTTCACTGTCGTTTCTTCAGAAGAGCAGCGTCGAGTCAGCTTGGGCGGGGTACAGGTAGATTTGAAATCCGACCGAATTGATCGCCTAGATGAAGATGGTCGAGAAATGATTCTAGATTATAAAACGGGTCGTTCCAGCGCCAGTGATTGGTTTGGTGATCGGCCCGATGCACCGCAGTTGCCACTGTATGCTGTTACGCACCAGCGAGCTGTTGCTGCGCTAAGTTTTGGCCTGGTGCGTAGCGATGGTTGTAAGTTTGTGGGCCAAAGTGATGGGGTCGATGTCATCAAAGGCATCGGTCTGTTTGACGATGAAGACAAGGATTGGGACGAGCAGTTGGCTCATTGGCGGCAGGTACTCACTCATCTGGCCCAAGAATTTTGCCAAGGTCGTGCGGATGTTGCCCCGAAAAACCCGAGCACGACTTGTCAATATTGTGATTTGGCTTCGTTATGCCGGGTCACTGAAGTAAACAAAGCCCTGGCGGATGATGATGAGGGCTTGATCTAATGGCCAAACAAATTGTTGATGCGCACGAGCGTGCCGCCGCGCTGGATGCTAGCCGATCATTTATCGTGCAAGCGCCTGCCGGGTCGGGTAAAACCGGCTTAATCACGCAGCGCTTTTTAACCTTGCTAGCTGTGGTTGAGCGACCTGAGGAAGTGGTGGCCATTACCTTTACTCGCAAAGCGGCGGGCGAGATGCGCAGTCGAATTTTAGAATCATTAGTGAGTGCCAAGGGCCCCCAGCCTGCTGACCCGCATGCCGCGCAAACTTGGAGTTTGGCCAAGGCGGCTTTGGTTCGAGACAGTGAAAAGGGCTGGCAGTTGTTGAGCAACCCATCGCGTTTGTCGGTGCAAACCATCGACTCTTTATGCGGTAGTCTGACCCGCCAATTGCCGCTTCTATCCACCTTTGGCGCTCAGCCTGGCGTGAGCGATGATGCGAGTGCCTTGTACCAAGAAGCGGCACGAATGACTTTGCTGGATTTGGAGCAAGGTGAAGATTGGTCGCCTGCTATCGAAGCGCTGCTGCGTTATTTGGATAATGACCTCAATAAAGCCCAGTCGATGCTGGTTACCATGCTGGCTAAACGCGACCAGTGGCTACGTCACTTATTTAATGTGCTCAATACGCCTGATGAATTTGAGCGGCGTGAGGTGTTGGAGTCCGCCCTGCAAGGCGCGATTAGCGAAGCCTTGGAGGATGTGCGCCAATATCTAGGTCGAGGTGATGGTGCGGAGTTGCTGAGTTTGATTCAATTCGCCGCGGTCAACCTGGGTGAGGATCACGCACTTTACGCCTGGACTGAGTTTGGTGACATCTTACCGCCCGAACCGGTGTACCTCGATGCTTGGCGTGCAGTGGCGGAGCTGTGCTTCACCGCGACAGGTGGCTGGCGTAAAACGGTGACGGCCAAACAAGGCTTTTTGGCTAAATCCGCTGGGCGCGATAAAGAAGAGAAAAGTCTGTTTGAGGCTAACAAAAAACGAATGGTCGCTCTGCTGGCATCTTGGGATGGTTTAGCTGATTGGCAATTTGCGCTACAAAGCTTACTCATTCTGCCCGAGCCACATTACGACGACGAGCAGTGGCAGATTGTTGAAGCCATGTGCGAGTTATTAAAAGTGGCGGCCTTGCATTTGCGCATTGTCTTTGGTCAGCATGCTCAGGTCGATTTTAGTGAAATTTCTCAAGCAGCCTTAATGGCGCTAGGGGATGAGGATAATCCGACGGATTTGGCCTTGGCCTTGGATTATCGCATCAAACATTTGTTAATCGATGAATTTCAAGATACCTCCTTTGGCCAGTTTGAATTACTCAAGCGCCTGACCGCAGGTTGGTTACCCGATGATGGCCGGACGTTGTTTTTAGTCGGCGACCCGATGCAGTCGATTTATCGTTTTCGCGAAGCCGAGGTGGGGCTGTATTTTCGTGCGCGTGATTTGGGTGTCGGCGAAGTGATGTTGCAGTCCTTGACGTTGTCGGTCAATTTTCGCTCTCAAGCCGGTGTGGTTGACTGGGTTAACCAAGCCTTTCGCCATGTGTTACCGGTAAAAAATGATCACGTCAGTGGCGCGGCGGCCTACAGCGCCTCGCATGCCTTCCATGATAACGAAGGCGGCGATGCGGTCACTATCCATCCCTTTTTGGAAAATAATAAGGTGGCGGAGGCCGAGCTGGTGGCGGACCAGATCAAGCAAATTTTTGCTGCGCTCACGCCGGGTCAGAAAAAACCAACCGTGGCCATTTTGGTTCGTTCGCGGGGTCATCTGGTTGAGATTATCCCGGCGCTAAAACAAGCCCGTTTGCGTTTCCAGGCGGTGGAAATTGAGCGCTTGGATCATCGACCCGTGGTGCAGGATTTACGCGCCCTGACGCGAGCTTTGCTGCATCCGGCTGACCGCGTCGCCTGGCTCGCCTGTTTGCGTGCGCCTTGGTGTGGTTTGGCGCTGCAAGATTTAGAAGCGCTGACCGCTGGCGAGCGTTACGCACCCATGTGGGGGTTAATGCAAGATGAGTCGCGTTGTGCGCAATTGTCTGAATCGGGTCAACAACGTCTGGCGCGATTACGTCGGGTGTTGGCGGCGGCGTTGGCCAATCGCCGCCGCCGTGGGTTGCGGGCTTGGTTGGAGGCAACTTGGTTGGCCTTGGGTGGCCCGGCCTGTGTTGAGGATGAAACCGATCTTGAAGATGCCGAAGTCTATTTCAGCTTATTGGAAAAAATCGACCAATCCGGTGATTTGGCTGATATAGACGAGCTGGATCTGCGCTTGGAACGGTTGTTTGCCTTGCCGGATGTTGAGGCTGATAGTTCGCTACAGTTGATGACCATACATAAATCCAAGGGCTTGGAGTTTGATCATGTGTTTATGCCCGGCTTAGGTTCGCGTGGGCGCAATGATGATAAACCGCTGTTGATGTGGATGGAGCGTGCCGCAAGAACGGGCGAAGGCCAATTAATGCTGGCGCCTGTACAAAAAGCCGTGTTTGAGCCTGACAAGAAAAAGGCAGCGCAGCAGACGAAAACCTATGACTATTTGCGTCAGTTAGAAAAAACCAAGGGTGAGTTTGAGCTGGGTCGAGTTTTGTATGTGGGAGCGACGCGTGCAAAATCGCGCCTGCATTTGTTGGGTCATGTGAATTACGATGCTGAAAAAGATAATGATTTGAAAGCCGCCAAAGGTTCCTTGCTTAGTCTGTTATGGTCGCAGGTCGAGGATGTGTATGAGCGAGCTGGGGCAGCTCAGCTTGAACCCGCGGATGACATCTTGCTGAGGCGAGCTGACCCCGCGCAAGCACAGTTATCGCGCCTGCCCGTGGCGTGGCAAGCGCCTGATTTTGCGACGGTTGTGCCAGTCTCGCCAAGTTATGAAACCAAACAAGATGATGCGTTGTGGCAAGCTTCAACCCCGGCTCACATTGGCACCGTGGTGCATTTGGGCTTGCAGCATATTGCCGAGCAGGGTGTTGATGCTTGGCAGGCTGAGATGATTATTGATCAGGCAGATGATTTTCAAGCCCAGCTTCATGCGCTGGGAGTGGCTGATGATGAGTTGGTGTTTGCCAGTGAGCAGGTCGTGCTTTGTTTACAACAAGCCCTGAATGATGAGCGTGGCCGCTGGGTTTTGGCTGCGCACCCAGAGGCACGTTGCGAGCTGCCGCTCACGGGGGTATTTGAGGGTGAGATAATCAATCTGATTCTTGATCGTACGTTTGTTGATGAACAAGGGCGGCGTTGGATTATTGATTATAAAACGTCAGCGCCAGCACAAGGTCAGTCACTTGATGAGTTTATTGTCGAGCAGCAGCAATATTATCGGCCTCAATTAGAGCGTTATGCCTTGTTTATGGCGGGCATGGAGTCGAGACCGATTCATCTGGCGATTTATTTTCCTCGCGTGCCAGCGTGGTGTGAGTGGACTATGGTTTGAGCGTGCGAACAATCGGCAAGGTGAAGAAAAAATGTGTGCCTTTGCCGAGTTCGCTGGTGAAGTCTAATTTACCTTGGTGATATTCGATGATGGCCTTGGCTATGCTTAGCCCCAGGCCTGTGCCGCTGACTCGGCGGCTGTCGGAACTGTCGGCTTGGGTGAATTTTTCGAAGATGGTGCTTCGAAACTCAGGCGGTATACCCGCCCCTTTATCAATGATATCAACCCTTATCTGCCCGTTAATGTGAATGGTCTTTATATCGACTTGCTGACCGGGCTTGGAAAATTTCACTGCGTTGGATATCAGGTTGTACATCACCTGCATCAATCTGTTGCTATCAGCATTGATGCTTATGGTTGGGCTGTTGTGCAGTTTGAGTTTGATTGAATGCTGGCTGGCATAGGGTTGGTTGGCTTCAATCGCTTGTTGGAGAAATTTATTCAAGTCGATTTCCTGTAACCGAAATGTCTGTATGCCACTCTCAAGTTTGGATATGTGCAAAATATCATTAATGAGCATCAGTAAGCGCTCAGTGTTGTTGTAGGCAATTTTGACCATTGCCGTGGCTTCCTCTGGCAGTGTCCCAATGGCATTGCCTTTGAGTAAGTCAAGTGAGCCACGAATGGCGGTGAGTGGGGTGCGCAATTCATGGCTGACGGTGGAGACAAACTCATCTTTCATTCGGTCCATTACTTTACGTTCGGTAATGTCTTGTAAGGTGCCAAACATACTAATCGGTACGCCATTTTCTTTGGTCGGTTCGCCATAGGCCGCAACACAACGCTCCTCGCCATCTTGGCGAATGATGCGATGCTCAATGGAGTAAGTAGGCTGGCTGCCGTTGATGGTGTCGGCCAGTGTTTTTTCGACCAACTCTCTATCATGAGGGTGTACGTACTGAATAAAGGTGTGCAGGCTCATGTTTGTTTCTTCTGGCGCGAGCCCCAGAATCCGGTAGAGTTCGTCTGAGCATTCGGCACTATCTTGGGCAATATTCCATTCCCAGTTGCCTATGTGCGCCAGGCGTTGGGCCTCGGCCAGTCGCTGTTGATTGATTTGCAATGATTTCTCAGCGGCTTTGCGTAAGGTGATATCTCGAATGACGCCATTAAATATTCGCTTGCCATCTAACATGAGTTCGCTGACGGCAAGCTCGATGGGAAAGATGTTCTTGTTTTTTCGAAGCCCCTGAACCTCTCGGCCGATACCAATGATTTTTGCCTGGCCTGATGTTAGAAAATTTTTAAGATACTGATCGTGTTCTTCAGTGTAAGGGGAGGGCATTAGCATTTTTATGTTTTTGCCGATAACTTCGTTCTCTGAATAGCCGAACATACTTTCTGCAGCGGGATTGAACCGGAGGATGTGGCCTGTTTCATCAATGCTAATGATGGCGTCGACGATGGTGTTAAGAATGCCGCTGAGCAAACTTTCTCGTTGCTGTAAGGCTTGTTCTGCCTGTTGTCGGCGTAACTCATTGTTATGGCCTATGATAATAGCACCATAGGTGCTGGTGAGAGGCTGTAGCCAGTCAACTAACGATTGTTGGTAACCGCTGGGGTGATTCGCTACACCAGCCATACCCACCATCTTGCCACCATTGTGTAGGGGTAAGCCTAGAAAGTTATTCAGTGGTGGCCAGCCAGGGGGGAGTCCGGTTCTATGTGGGTCGTCGGCTGGGTTGTTGCTTATGATGACGTGCTGCGTGGTAAGCACTTCTCCAATAAGAGACTTAGGGTCCGAAAATTCTAGGTCTAGTGCTGTATTGTTTAGGTATAAATCACAAGTTTTATCGTTACCAGCTATATTGGATATTGCATAGACCTTAAGATAGGGCGAGCCATTTTCATTGTGTAAAACTTCTCCAATAAAACCAAACTCGCTGTTGCTTAGTTTTAGTAGGTGGGAGAGCAGCTCATCAAAAAATGTTCGTTTATTCGGCGTAACAATAAAACCAGATTGTAGATCCTGTATGTGCTGGAGCAGCAAACGGTCATCGTAACTAGGCATAAAGTTCGTCTTATTTTTGATTGTGATTTAACGCTATCTGGCCTGAGAATTGTATCGGCCGATCACCTTGTTTCATTATACGTTAGGAGTTAATTTGGATATCGCCAAGGAAATTCATTTATTTTGTGCTGTTGTGACCTTTTTGGGGTTTGTTGGGCGGGGGATATTAATCATGCGTCGATCAGCGCTGATGCGGCAGCGCTGGTTGAAAATAGTGCCACATGTGAACGATACCATGCTCTTCGCTACAGCAATTTATTTGGCTGTCCAACTTAATATCGCTCCTTGGGATACCTTGTGGCTAGGGGTTAAAGTGCTCGTAGTGCTGCTGTATATCGGTCTGGGTATGATTGTTATGCGGCCCAGCTTTAGTTTTAATACGCGCATAACCCTATGGTTTGTAGAGTTAATTGTGTTTGGTTATATCGTTTCAATCGCTTTAACTAAGAGTCCAATGCCCTGGATGGTGTGAAATTCATCTTTGTAGTACATCTTTTTTATAATTGGGCTTCGCAGCTCGGCTGTAATACGTTATAGTTGCGCAACTTTGAGTCCAGGGACCTGGGGAGGCGCTGGGCTTAAGTCACTATAGAATGTATATAGTAATTTCATGGATGTGGCACAGGATGTCACAAAAAGCCATGGATGGCCCAAGGATGGGTCAATAGATAGAATTCTCGGGGGAGCGTTAACACGCAGGCCGCAAGGCCAACGAGGGGGACGGCGATCAGCATGCGCCATGGAATGGCGCTGATCCCATAGAAGGCCTTCAGCTCTCCTTTCTTACTCCAACTGTTTCTTCTCTTGCTACTTATCCTCTTTTAATATACTTGATTAAATCTATTGCAGATTTGCATGCGGGGCTGCGTATTCGTGCGATGATTTGCTAGAATGTCGGCCCTTCGCGCTAGATTAACCGCATTTAATAGAGAGTAAGCATGACGATACGTACTCGTTTCGCACCAAGTCCCACAGGTTATCTTCATATCGGCGGTGCTCGTACCGCGCTATTTTCTTGGTTGTACGCCCGTAAACATGGCGGTAAATTTGTGCTGCGTATTGAAGACACGGATTTAGAGCGTTCATCTACTGAATCGGTCGATGCCATTTTGGAGGGCATGACTTGGTTGGGATTAGAATATGACGAAGGCCCATTTTTTCAAACAGAGCGTTTTGATCACTATAAGGACGTCATTCAGAAATTAATGGATGATGGTCATGCCTACCGCTGTTATTGCTCCAAGGAACGCTTGGATGATCTGCGTGAAAAGCAGATGGCTAATAAAGAAAAGCCTCGCTATGACGGTTGCTGTCGTGACCTGCAAGACTACCCAGAAGATAAGCCGCATGTGATTCGTTTTCGTAACCCTAGAGAGGGTGTTGTGGTTTTCGATGACATGGTGCGTGGCAAAATTGCTGTTCAAAATGCCGAACTTGATGATCTAATCATCGCTCGTACCGACGGCACGCCCACGTATAACCTAACGGTTGTCGTGGATGATCGTGATATGGGTATGACCCATATTGTCCGCGGCGACGATCATATTAATAACACTCCGCGTCAAATTAATATTCTTAACGCCCTGGGGGCTGAGATCCCTCGCTATGCTCATGTACCCATGATTCTCGGGGACGATGGCAAGCGTTTGTCTAAGCGCCACGGTGCGGTGGGTGTTATGCAGTATCGTGATGACGGTTATTTACCAGAAGCGGTCATTAACTACTTGGTGCGTTTAGGTTGGTCTCATGGTGATCAAGAGGTGTTTACGCCTGAGGAGCTTATTCAATTGTTTGATGTGGAAGATGTGAATAATTCTGCCTCTACATTTAACACGTCTAAGTTAATTTGGTTGAATCAACATTACATTAAAGAAAGTGATCCTACCCACATTGCGCGTCATTTGAGTTATCACTTGGGCAAATTGGGTATTGATCCAAGCCAGGGGCCTGATTTATTAAAAGTCATTCAAGCCAACCAGGAGCGTTCGAAGACCTTGGTTGAAATGGCCGATAACTGCAAAATCTATTACCAAGATTTTGATGAGTACAACGCTAAGTCGGCCAAAAAAGCTTTTAAACCTGAAGCTGTGGCTGTGCTAGAAAAAATGAGTGACAAGCTTAATCACCTGCCAGGCTGGAATCGTGAATTGATTCATGCTGCGATTGAGCAAACGGCTGCCGAGCTGGATGTGGGTTTTGGTAAGGTAGGTATGCCGATGCGGTTGGCTGTGACAGGTGGTGCGCCGTCGCCTGATCTTGATCTGACGCTAGAATTAATTGGCTTGTCGACATGTCTGCGTCGTATAGAAAAAGCCATCGCCTACATTAACGAGAATAACGCCTAATTGGCGGCTATAGGACGTTTGAATAGCATGAGTGATAACGAAGTTTCTACACCTTCAAATTTTATTCGTCACATTATTGATGATGATTTGAAGAGCAATAAATACGGTGGCAAAGTGCTTACTCGCTTTCCGCCCGAGCCCAATGGCTATTTACACATAGGCCATGCCAAATCTATTTGTTTAAATTTTGGTCTAGCCCAAGATTACAATGGCCGGTGTAATCTACGCTTTGATGATACAAACCCGCAAAAAGAAAATGTGGAATTTGTTGATGCGATTAAAACAGATGTGGCATGGTTGGGTTTTCGCTGGGATGAACGACTGTATTTTGCCTCAGATTATTTCGAGCAATTGCATCAATATGCGGTAGAACTCATTAGCGCAGGCAAGGCGTATGTCTGTGACCTGAATGCTGAACAAATGCGTCAAATGCGCGGCACCTTAAAGGAGCCAGGCCAAGAGAGCCCATTTCGTAATCGTTCAGTGGCAGAAAATTTAGCCTTATTTGAAGGTATGAAAAATGGTGATTTCAAAGACGGAGAGAAAATTCTTCGCGCCAAAATTGATATGGCCTCGCCCAATATAAATTTGCGTGATCCATCACTCTACCGTATTCGTCATGGTGTTGTGCATCATCAAACCGGCGCTGAGTGGTGCATTTATCCAATGTACGATTTTACCCACCCGATATCTGATGCGCTTGAAGGCATTACGCATTCTCTTTGTACGCTGGAATTTGAAGACCATCGGCCTTTGTACGATTGGTTGTTGGATAACATCACGATTGAAAGTCATCCGCAGCAGATTGAATTTTCTCGCCTCGAAATGCAATACACGGTGACCAGTAAGCGTAAGTTGACCGAACTTGTGAATGACGGCTTGGTTGATGGCTGGGATGATCCGCGTATGCCGACTATTGCCGGTATGCGTCGTCGTGGTTATACGTCGGCCTCTTTGCGTGATTTTTGTACACGTATCGGCGTGACTAAGTCTCGCAATGAAGTCGAAATGGGGGTGCTGGAAAACTGCATACGCGAAGATTTAAACGCCAATGCACCGCGTCGTATGGCAGTGTTGCATCCACTGAAGGTGGTGATTATTAATTACCCTGAAGATCAGACGGAAGAGCTGACGCCAGCGAACCACCCTCAAAATGAAGCGATGGGTAAGCGCGTTGTGCCTTTTGGTCGTGAAGTGTATATCGATCAGAATGATTTTTTGGAAGTTGCACCCAATAATAAATTTAAGCGTTTGGTGACTGGCGGTGAAGTACGTCTTCGTGGTGGTTACATTATTCGCTGTGATGAAGTGATTAAGAACGAGCAGGGCGATATTATCGAACTACGTTGTGTTTATGATGACAACACTCTCGGTAAAGCGCCTGAAGGCCGTAAGGTCAAAGGTGTGATTCATTGGGTATCAGCGACTCATGGTATCGAAGCGCAGGTACGTTTGTATGATCGCCTGTTTAGCCACCCAACGCCAGATGCTGCAAAAGACGGCAGCGATTATAAAGATCACATGAATCCCGATTCATTGCGCACGCTGACGGGTTGTTTCCTGGAGCCAGCCTTAGCAAATGCTGAGGCGGGCGAAGGTTTTCAATTTGAGCGAGAAGGTTATTTCGCCCGTGACCCTGATAGCCATGATGGCAAACCGATCTTTAATCTAACGGTCGGTCTGCGTGACTCCTGGGCTAAAATTGAGAAAAAAAGTTAGCGGCTAGTAAAAGCGCTATTTTTTAAGTATTTATCTAAAAAAATAGTAGACAGCGAGGCGCGAATCACCTATTATTTGCGCCTCGTTAACGCGGGGCCATAGCTCAGCTGGGAGAGCGCTACACTGGCAGTGTAGAGGTCGGGAGTTCGATCCTCCCTGGCTCCACCAAAACGAACTTTAATATAGCGGAGGCCTAGCTCTGCGCGCAGCACCTTGCGTCCCCATCGTCTAGAGGCCTAGGACACCGCCCTTTCACGGCGGTAACAGGGGTTCGAATCCCCTTGGGGACGCCACTATTTTCGGCGTTTGAGATGTCGCTAGTCCAGCACATCGGGTTTGTACAAATGCTTCTGCTTGAGTCATCTCGCAGAGAACAGGCACCTGGGTTTAAACGTAGTACCTTGCGTCCCCATCGTCTAGAGGCCTAGGACACCGCCCTTTCACGGCGGTAACAGGGGTTCGAATCCCCTTGGGGACGCCACCATTGCAAAGCCCTGACTACCTGTGTAGTCAGGGCTTTTTTGGTTTCTACGAACGGCTTTGTCTTATGAATTAAGTACTACTTCTCTTTGCTTGGGGGATGTAATCTAATGACAAGAAATCATCAAAAAATTCGCTTCTTTCGTGAGCGAATCCCCTCTTTTGACTGTGAGCCAGATTGTCACGATTGCTGTGGTCCGGTGACCACCTCCTCTGAGGAGATGGCGATGTTGCCCAGAAAATCAGATAAAGAGCGTGACAAGGCTTTAGCTGATTATAGCTGCCCTTACTTGGGGCCTAAGGGCTGCGAGGTTTATTTCGAACGGCCGTTGATTTGCCGGTTGTTTGGGACGACGCCTAGCTTGCCCTGTCCTCGCCATAAAAAGCCTGATGTGATGATTGATTCCGAGATCGAAAAGCAGGTGCATTACTTTTTGAGGGAAACACGGCAGGTGCTGGTTTAATTTAGATTGTTGCTTGATTCACAATTAAGAGAGTAGAGAAGGTTAAAAATTCATGGCGGTTGCAATGGCGAGGCATATTCTAGTCAAATCGAAAGATGAGGCAGAAAATCTAAAACAGCGTTTGGCTAAAGGTGAGGATTTCGCCAAGTTAGCTAAAAAGCACTCTATCTGCGGTTCAGCAAAGCGGGGTGGAGACTTGGGTGAAGTGAGGCCAGGGAAGATGGTGAAATCGGTCGATAATGTTATTTTTAAAAAACCGACAAATAAAGTTCATGGCCCAGTTAAAAGCCAATTTGGCTTTCATTTGATTGAGGTTTATTTTCGAGATTAAGTGCTGATATGAATTGGCAAAGCCCTCCCAAGGGCTTTGCCGTTGTTATTTAATGTGATGGGTTTGCTTGGGCCGCTTGTTGGCTCATTAGCTCTTGTGTGCTGATGGCTGGGTGAGTTAAATCAACCAGGATATGCGCGGCTTCGCGTAATTCGATTAGATTAATTTCTTTGCCGTAAGCCTCTTTATCTTCCGTGCTAAGTTCATTCTCTGTGCCGTCTTCATTGTCTTTAGGTAGAGGGGCAAGGCCTCGCGATAGGCGAAATGTATTGTTACGCTCAAGCTGCTGTTGTTTTTGTACTTCACGCTCCTGTTCGCGATCTTTCTTTTTCAAGCTGATCACTTTTTGATCAAGCATTGTCTGCCTGTCAGTTAGTTGAGCTTGTAAAAACTGAAAGCCACTGTCTTTGGTTATGCGTTGTTGGTGTAGTTCATTGGCAATGCTTAAGTCAGGGTCGGCATGGCTGTCACGGCTAAATTTTGCGGGTGGAATATTTGCCCAAGGCAATGCATTGTCCAACGAACTTTCGCCTTGGTCGGCGCTTTCTTCAGCGGTAGGGAAAATTATGTCTGGGATGACGCCTCGATGCTGAGTGCTGTCGCCGTTGACGCGAAAAAATTGGGCCATAGTAATTTTTAGTTGACCGAGTGTGGTGTCGGATTCTCTAACAAAGCGGTTTAAGTCGATGACGGTTTGGACGGTGCCCTTACCAAAGGTCGGTTTTCCTAGAATGATACCTCGGCCGTAATCTTTGATGGCCCCTGAAAATATTTCAGATGCGGATGCGCTGTGGTTGTCGACAAGAACGGCTAGTGGGCCGTTGTAAGCAATGGTTTTATCATCGTCATCGTTGGTTTCGGTTGAACCCGTGTTGTCTTTTATTTGAACGACAGGGCCTGACTTGATAAACAGCCCGGTGAGAGCAACGGCTTCAGGTAAGGAACCACCGCCATTACCGCGCAGGTCGACAATTAGACCATCGATTCCTTCGGCCATTAACTCATCAATAAGGACTTTGGTGTCACGCGTGGTACTGCGAAAATCTTTGTCACCGCGAGCGCGGGCTTCAAAATCCATATAGAAGGTTGGAATGTCGATAACGCCAATGCGTCGAGTTGTATCGCCATCTTGAATTTCTTGAATGGATTTTTGTACTTGCTGTTCTTCCAGTTTGATTTTGTTGCGTACGATGGTGATCTCTTCGCTCGCGCCACTCACACCTGTTTGATGAGGTAAAATTTGCAGGCGCACGATTGAGTCTTTTGGGCCTCGGATGAGGTCAACGACATCATCTAAGCGCCATCCGACAACATCTTCGATTTTCCCATCCTTCCCTTGAGCAACGCCAGTGATACGGTCTTCCGCATGGAGTAGGCCACCTAGGTCAGCTGGGCCGCCAGGTACGATGCGTTGGACGGTGGTGTAGTCGTCTTCAGTTTTAAGTACGGCACCAATGCCTTCGAGAGAGAGGCTCATGTTGATCTTGAAGTTTTCTGAGGTACGGGGTGAAAAGTACGAGGTGTGAGGCTCAACCGTTTTAAGATAAGCGTTAATGAATAGCTCGTAGACATCTTCGGCTTTAAATTGTTCTGAGCGTGTTTTAAGGCGCTCATATCGTTTGCGTAAGGTATCTTTTAGTTCTAGGTCTGTTTTGTGGGTCAGGCTGAGCGTTAGTACATCATTTTTAACGCGCTTGCGCCAAAGGTTATTCAGCTCAGTCGTGTCTTTAGCCCAGGGTAGGTCTTCGCGATCAAATTGGTACGTTTCGTCCAGCTCGAAGTTAAAGTCATAATCGAGCAATTCTAGGGCGAAGTCGGCACGCTCTACGCGGCGCTTGTTGAATAGATGAAAAATGGCAAAGGCTGGTTCCAGCTCACCTTTTTTTAATGAGTCATCAAATATGTTGTCGAAGCGCTGAATCGCTACAATATCCTTTTGAGTGAAAAATGTCCGGTTCGGGTCGAGTGATTTTACGTATTGATTGAGCACCGCTTGTGATTGTGCGTCATCTAGCACCGTATCTTTGTAATGGTGTTGCTCAATCAAACGAGTAATCAATACGGTTGATATGCTTTGGTCTCGACTTGGTGTGATGGTGTCTGCTGTACTGGCAAAGCTAACCGACGTGATTAGACACGCAACTAAGGCCAGTAGGGTAATCGCTCTTTTTATCATTTTGTTACCAGGTTTCTTGTGTAAGTCTTTTGTTATTTCGGCACTTCATACCTTTTATATGATATGCGGCTGACCCATTGGTTCCATTGAAGCATAGTTTAGCCGGAAAAGTCTGCCCCTTTTTACGTAGTTTTGCCGTTTAAAAAAAATATTTTTGAGCGTATGCTTAAAACGTAGGTAATGAGTTTTAAGTAGTGTTTTATTAAGTGAGGAGTAGTCGATGCAAGGTGAACATCATCATGATCTATCAGGGGAATTTCCTGAATTCAAAGATCGCATTCATGAGATGAAAATGAATAATAATCATTTCTCTAAGCTGTATGGGCAATATGCCGATTTAGACAAAGAGGTGTATCGCATTGAGGGTGGGATTGAAACGCCGTCGGATGAATATACTGAGGGTTTAAAGGTTCAGCGTTTGAAGTTGAAGGATGAGTTGTACGCAATGCTTCAGGCGTAGTTGATTGGCCTTTCGTGTCTAAAAAAGCCCTCAGTTGTGAGGGCTTTTTTATTTTGGCCTATTTAATAATTCGATAACATGGTTCGTATTTTGAACCCGGTAGTTTCATTCGTTGCCGTGCAACAAATGAGCTGAGTAGTCGGTCGAGGGATTCCATTATTTGGGCATCGCCTTTGATTTCGAATAAACCATGCTCTTCAATGGCTTGAATGCCTTCTGCTTTAACATTTCCCGCCACAATGCCCGAGAAGGCTCGGCGTAAATTGGCTGCAAGTTGATGAGTTTCTTGGTCTTTGTGTAGTTGTAAATTGGCCATATTTTCGTGGGTGGGGATGAACGGTTGTTGGAATTCGTGCTCGATTTCCAGTATCCAGTTGAAATAATAGGCGTCCGATGTTTCCCGTCTAAACTGTTTGACCTGTTCGATACCTGCGTTGATTTCGCGAGCCACCTCTGCTGGGTCCCCTACAATGATTTTGTAGCGACGTTGGGCTATTTCTCCTAGCGTGTCGCCAATAAATTGATTAATTTCGGTAAAGTACTCGGCCGAGCTTTCTGGCCCGGTCAGTATCAGTGGGAAGGGGATATCTTTGTTTTTTGGATTTAACAAAATTCCTAGAATATAAAGAATTTCCTCCGCAGTACCGGCACCGCCTGGGAATACGACAATGGCGTGGCCAGTACGGACAAAGGCTTCCAGGCGTTTTTCAATGTCTGGCAATATCACTAAATTATTGACGATTGGGTTGGGTGACTCGGCGGCGATAATTCCTGGCTCTGATAAGCCGACATAGCGGCCATCTCGAATTCGCTGTTTTGAGTGACCAATGGTTGCGCCTTTCATCGGGCCTTTCATCGCGCCAGGGCCGCAGCCTGTGCAGATATCCAAGCCGCGTAAGCCCATTTCATGGCCGACTTCTTTGGTGTATTCATATTCAACGCGTTGAATTGAGTGGCCGCCCCAGCAGACGACGAGATTGGGGTTGGGGCTAGGTTCTAGCAAGTTAGCATTGCGAAGAATATGAAATACCGCATCGGTGATATCTTCTGATTGAGTCATGTCGAATCGGCCAGTGTCGTCGATTTCGTTACTGGTGAAGATAATGTCGCGTAGCACGGTGAATAAATGTTCATTGATACCCTTGATCATTTTTCCATCAACAAAGGCATGGGCGGGGGCATTGTTAACTTCTAGCTTAATGCCGCGTTCTTGTTTTATGACGCGAATGGAGAAGTCGGGGTAGCGTTCTAATAGCTTCTTGCCATCATCAAGGCTGCTACCGCAATTGAGCACAGCCAGTGAACAATTGCGAAACATTCGATGTAGCTCGCTTTGGCTGGTGTCTAGTAGTTTGTCGACCTCTGATTTGGATAAAATATCTAATCGGCCTTCGGGGGTGATGCGGGCGTCTATGGTTTCATACTTCATGAGCGGTCCTGCCTTTTTTGTCCGTCATTGTGGCGATGCAAGCATCCGATGCTGATCTTATGACGTGTTATGTCTGTCTCAATATATACGGCAGTCACCACAAAAGCTTTATTTATCAGGTAAGTATTTGGGCCGACGCCGGGGTGCTATCGGCCCAAGTTTTAGCGAACTAAGGGGAAGGTGTGAGTGAGGGAAGTTCCATATTGGAGTCTTCAAACCAGCCTTGTTCGGCGTCGTAATGGCAGGCGTCGCAGTTTATTTTGTTGGCAACCGACTCTAGTTTCCAGTACCTATCATCAATGTCGTCGTGATGACGTTTCCAGTAAGCACTCTCGGTGATGCGAGTGGGAGTTTGATCTACTGGAATTTCTTGATTGGATTTGTGGGCAGCCTCGGTTAAACCTGACTCACTGGCATTTTTGACTAGAAATTGAGTGATCTCGGCGATGGTCTCTTGTTCCAGCATGAGATCTTCTTCAAAGTGTTGATCTTGCTCGGTCATGATTTTTTGCCATGAACGCGCCGGTAACAGCACGGGGTGGTAAGCGATATGACAATCACTACATTCGCTGCGCCACGTCTCATTGTCGGGTAACGGGTCGCTGACAAAAGCGAGCACAGGTCGTTCTTTCGATCGGGTGACGTAGTCATAGAAATAAAAAATACCAGATGCAGATATGACGCCAAGCATGACTACGGCGAGTAAGGCGTAGAGTTTTACGCCTTCTTCTTTGGGGGCGGTTTTGCGCCCGCTAATCATGGACCAGACTAAATTTTCTTTATGGTAAATGCTTTCAACGATAACGCCAGTGACATGACCAGCAACAAGCAAAAGCATGACGATGGCAATGATTTCATGGATTTCTTTAGATAGGGTGCCTGCGCCATAGCTGACGATATTTTTTAAGGGGCCATGGCCCTCTTCCCCGCCTAAAACCAAGAGGCCTGAAAAAGTAACGAGAAAGCCGAGTATTAAGATAGCAAAAATAGCGTAACTACCGGCAGGGTTGTGGCCGATGTGGCGCGAAGCTTGGCCTTTCATCAATGCCGTGAGGTAGGCAGTGACCGAGGGCCAGTCATAGGCAAAGCTACGAAAGCGTGCGTGTTTGCTGCCAGCCACTCCCCAAATCAAGCGAAACATTAAAAGTCCAATAAATACATACCCAGCGAATACGTGATGGAATAAAAAGCGGTCACTCTCTGAGCTAATCCATGCTGAGGTAAACGCAATAACGAGTAGCCAGTGGAAGACGCGGGTGGGAGAGTCCCAGATCAGTGTTTTGTTGTTGGGATAATCCGTCTTGCTCATAGGTAGGGCACCTCAACCTTAATTCGGGGTGATGCGTATTCGCATCGGGATGGCAAATTGTAAATACTCACCGCCAGTTTAGCGGTTGTTTCTTAAACAAAAATGAAATTATGAATATAAATTCATGTTTGTTTAAGAATTGGCTGTTAATACTGCTTTGGTTTCTGCCAATGTTACATCGGGTGGAAATCGAGTTTTCCACACATAATTAGAAAGGGTTTGTGTTGATGATGAAAAAAATGATTTTAGCGTCATATCTCAGTTTAGCGAGCTATCAGGCTGTGGCAGAAAGCTCTCTTCCTAGCCCATGGTTGTCATACTCTGGGGGTGGATCATCTGGGCTTGTTGTTGCCGCAGCGGACGTAAGCGAGGCGCGACCTATGATGGAGTTAGCTCCTGCTCAGAATATTATTCCCTATCAAGCCAATCGTTTTACTGGTAATACCTTGCATAAATATTTAGGGCTTGGCTCACTAGCTGCAGCCATCTTAACGGGTATCTCGCCTAAAACGTATGACGGTCCTCATGAGTATTTTGCCGATACCGCAGCAGTGTTGGGTCTGGGTGCGGTGATTACTGGTTTTACCTTTCATGGTGATGAAATTAGTTTGGGTAACGGTGCTGGTGATCCGGATAATCTTCATATGTTACTGACAAGTGTTGGCACGCTGGGTTATATGGCGGCGGTGAGTGAAGGCGGCGAAGACAATCACGTCAGCTATGGTGTTGCAGGCTTTTTAGGCATGGCTGTTGGTGTGAAGATGGTTTGGTAAACGGCATTTCAGCCAATAGGATATGAATATGATTAATGTTAAAAATATTGTTATATCGATGAGTGTTACTGTTGTTTTGGCGCTAAGTTTACCTGCTCAAGCTGATTGGAAAGAATGGTTTTCTTTGGATAGGGCCAAAGAAATTATTCAGGTCAATAACCCAGTGTATGAAGATGAGTGTGGTTCCTGTCATTTTGCCTATCAACCCGGTTTATTGCCCAAAGCCTCTTGGGAAAAATTGATGGATGGTAAGGCCTTGGAAGACCACTTTGGGGATAACGCGGAATTAGACGACGCTGTTCGTGCCGAGATTGAGCGGTTTTTAGTTGAAAATGCTGCCGATGATGCAGCGTCAAAACGCTCTAAAAAAATAATGGCATCGTTACGCGAAGACCTTGCGCCGATACGAATTACCAAAGTGCCGTTTATTGTGTCACGCCACGAGGAAATTCCTGATCGTTTGATTAGTGGCAATCCCAAGGTGAAGTCATTAAGCCAGTGTCAGCAGTGCCATCAAGATATTAAAAACGGTGTGTACGACGATGATACGGTTTATATCGCCGGTCATGGTTATTTCGAGGATTAATTTGCGCTAAATCATTGGTTGAGGTGTTTTATTGCGGCTTGTTCAAACAAAACCCACCAGCAGACACTGGTGGGTTTTTATTTTTTCTACAGTGTAATCACGACCCTGACAGCATCCAATCGCACATTGGCATGCTTCATTGCATTATCGACGGCTCGCCATTGTTTTTCGAAAAATTGAATTTCTTCCTCGCGCACATTGGGATTGACGGCCTTGAGTGCTTTAAGGCGTTCTATTTCTGTTTGCAAAGTGGCACGGCTATGTTGCAAGGCATTTTCCAAAATAGCGGGGGCTTGCTTTTGCGCGTACTGCTCAGTGGCATTGATCATGTCACGCAGCTCTTCTTTGTAGGCGCGCGTCACTTTCGATGCGGTGCCGATATCAATGGTTTTACCGTCTTCGTTCAGCACGTCATGGCTGAGTTTGTGGCTAAAGTCTCGCTTGGCTTGATCGACTAAAATACGAATCGTGCTTGGTGGGAAATAACGGCTAGCTTGTAGCTCTTTGTTGGCCACGCCTTCGAGTACGTAAATACTTTCTACCAATAACATGCCTGATTTTAGCTCGGGGTATTTAATGGTGGTAAAGGCGCTGTTACCTAGCTCGCTGCTGAGTACTAAATCCATCGCACCGGTCACCATTGGGTGATCCCAGGTGATGAAATGCACGTCCTCATTTGAGAGCGCGGTTTCGCGATCACAGGTAATGGTCATGCCATCTTCCAGTAAGGCGGGAAAGCTGGTTTGCATCTTTTCCCCAGGGCGAATGATGTAGGTGTTCTCGGTGTGTTCTTCACCATCCACGCCATAGCAGTCAAACAGGCTGTCGAGATAATCGAGTAGTTCGGAGTGTTCGTCCTCGTCTTCGGCTTGTTGGCATAGCTTGGGTGCGACTTGAGGGCGGCAAGAATTGTATTCCAACAAACGATCACGGCCTTGGTTCATCGCGGCGAGTAGCTGTTCAGTCATGTCGCGGCTGGTACTAATCAGTGTGTCGAGTTCTGAGCTCTGACTCTGACCCTCATGCAGGGCACTGATGAGCATATCCGAGACCTGACTGAATACACTGTGGCCGGCTGGGCAGGTATGTTCAAAGGCATTAAGGCCTTCGTGATACCAGCGGTACATGACAGCTTGCGGGCTATTTTCTAGGTAGGGAACATGGATTTGGATGATTTCGTTTTGACCAATGCGATCCAGGCGACCAATGCGTTGTTCTAGCAAATCAGGGTTAAGCGGCAGGTCGAATAAGACCAGGTGATGGGCAAACTGAAAGTTGCGCCCTTCGCTGCCAATCTCAGAACATATCATGACTTGGCTGCCATATTCGGGGTCGGCAAAGTAGGCGGCGGCCCGATCTCGCTCAACGATGGATAAATGTTCGTGAAACAGCGCCGCATGGAGCCCCGTTTTAACCCGCAATGCTTCGGCAATATCCATCGCGGTGCCAGCACTGTGGGTGATGACGAGCACTTTTTCTGGTTTTAAGCTTTTTAGCTGTGCCTGTAGCCAATCGATGCGAGGATCGAACCGCATCCAAGCGCCGGGCTGGTCTGCGGTGAGTAGCTCAGGGCAGAGTAAGTATTGTTGGCTGGGCAGTGCGCTACTTTCTGCAGCATCCAATAGCTCGGCGTATTCGACAGGCAAGGCCAGCGGATAGGCGCTAACTTGACGCTCTGGAAAGCCTTTGACGGCTGAGCGTGTGTTGCGAAACAGGACGCGACCGGTGCCGTGACGGTCTAATAATTGTTCAACCAGTTGGATGCGTGCGGCGGCGGCATCGTCAAATCCTGACTTAATCGTTTCTAACAGGTGTTGGCTATCTTCATCAGTGACGGTGTTACGCAGTGTCTCTAGGGCATCGTTATTGATGGCTTCATCGCCGAGCAAGGATTCGACAGCGGTGGCGATAGGGGCGTATTGGGCTTCTTCTTGCTCAAACAGCTCGAAACTTGGGAAACGGTCGGCATCGAGCAAACGCAGGCGAGCAAAGTGACTTTCTTTACCTAATTGCTCCGGTGTTGCGGTGAGCAAAATAACGCCTTTGGTTTCTGCGGCGAGCGTTTCAATGCAATCGTACTCGGGGCTGCTTTGCTGCGGTGACCACTGCAAATGATGAGCTTCATCGACGACAAGTAAGTCCCATTGGGCCTCTAGGGCTTGCTGGTGGTATTTATTGTGCTCGACTAAAAACTCCAGACTACACAATACCAGTTGTTCGCCATTAAACGGATTCTCGCCTTCTTCAATGGCTAGGCAACGCTCTTCATCGAAAATACTAAAGTGTAGATTGAAGCGGCGTAGCATTTCGACTAACCACTGGTGCACCAGGCTTTCTGGTACGACAATCATGACGCGGTTAGCGCGTTCAGTGAGCAGTTGTTGATGCAGGATTAAACCAGCTTCAATCGTTTTCCCCAGGCCTACCTCATCGGCAAGCAGTACGCGTGGGGCGTAGCGGTTGGCCACTTCATGGGCGATATAGAGTTGGTGGGGGATGAGGCTGGTTCGACTCCCCGTTAGGCCGCGCAGCTCGGATCGGGCCAAGGCGCTGGCGTATTGTTGACTACGGTAACGCAGTTCAAATTTTCTATTGTGATCAAATTGGCTGCTAAACAGGCGCTCAGTCGGACGATTGAGTTGAATTAAATTATCCAAATCGCCCTCTGCCAAAACGGCTGGGCTACCGTCTTGCTTCAGGCCAATATAGGTGATGAGACCTTTGTGTTCTCGATGGCCCTCAACGGTAAGACTCCAGCCTTCGTGCGAATTAATGGTGTCGCCAGGGGCAAATATGACGCGGTTAAGTGGGGCTGAGGCTTTTGCGTATACACGCGTATCTTCGGTGGCCATAAAAAGTACGGTCACGGTACGAAAATCGCTGTCGAGAATAGTGCCTAGTCCGAGTTGTAGCTCGGCATCGTTAATCCAACGTTGTCCGGGAATGAATTCCAGCGTCATTTGTGGTCCTGTGTTACGTGAGAGGGGTCAGTATTTTAGTCGATTTGCGATAAAAAATCTTGCCTGGCCAAGTATTTGGTATTTTAAAGATGACCTGCATTTTTTAGGGACGTAAAAAAAGCCCGATGAAGGGCTTTTAGGCTACCGAGGTTTAATGGGCCACTTTGAAGAAAAGTGGCGGAGCGGACGGGACTCGAACCCGCGACCCCCGGCGTGACAGGCCGGTATTCTAACCAACTGAACTACCGCTCCACGGTAGGTCTTACGTTTTTTAGGCGTAAAAAAAGTCCCTTGAAGGACTTTTAGTTAACTTCAATGACCCTTTTCTCTAGAGAAAAGTGGCGGAGCGGACGGGACTCGAACCCGCGACCCCCGGCGTGACAGGCCGGTATTCTAACCAACTGAACTACCGCTCCGTTGAAGTTGGGCGCATTATTCCCCAAGGCCGAATCTAGGTCAAGACTTTTTTATGCGATACAATGGCTTATTTCTAATTCCCATTCTCATATTAAGGGTCTGTAGGCCTGGAATAATTGTGATGCAAGCATTGGATTTACCTGGTTGGAGCCCTCATTTCGCCAACTCATCGCCCTTGTTTAACTCTTTGCGTCATTTGGCCAAAGCGTTTGAACATCATCAGAGCTGGCCTGGGGTGGCTGACTACCAGGCTTATTTAGAACGCTGGCCCGAGCAGATAATGACCCTAGGGGGAAAGCCTCTGAGGATTGTTGATCAAGCCGGTAGACCTGAACAGTTCGAGCAGCATTATGCTCCTCGAATTTATTTAAGTGGTGAGATTCAAACGCGACTTGAGAACTGGCATGACTTTTTTCAATACCTTTCTTGGTTCATGTTTCCAAAAACAAAGGCCGTTATCAACTCGATTCATTTACCTTATGCGCGTCAGCGTATTGATGTAGGGGACGAATTGGGGCGGCGATCGCCCATGGAAAATATGCTTTCTCTTTTTGACGAGGGTGGCGCGGTGTTGGTGTCTAGTGATGAGCGCTTATTGCAGGATGTGCGTGATTTTTCTTGGAAATCCTTGTTTTGGCATCAGCGCGCACGCTTGGCGACAAGCTTTGATTGTGTACCCTTTGGCCATGCCATTTATGAAAAAGGCCTCGCGCCTTATATAGGTATGACAGCGAACTGTATTTTACTGCGAGCTGACGCGCGCTACTTCGGAATGGCAAGTGTTGAGCGTTTAGCTTGGATTGACGATCAGCTCGGGCCTATTTTTGAGGCCAAGCAGCATTATCAAAAACCGCGTGATTTACAGCCGTTTCCTATCCTGGGCATGCCCGCTTGGGATAAAGCCAACGTTGAGGAAGCCTATTACGACAACACGGCTTATTTTCGTCCGGGTCGAATGCGAGATCGTTTAAAAAAATAAGTGCCCGGCTTGTGCTGGACAGTGAGCATTGCTGCGGGTAACGTGGCAACTAAATATATAGATGAATAATAAAAATACGATGACGAAGATGTTGAAACGGCTGTTTTTGCCAGCGATTGCAGTCTGTACACCGCTTACATGGGCTCAAGATGATGGGCTGTCAGAGGCGGATATCAAAGCGCTTAATAATCGTGCTCCTATTGTCTATGGCGAGATCGTGAAAATGGATGCGGCCAGTGATGTTGTCATTAATGTGCTCGCTAATGACCGTGATCCCGATGAGGATGAGTTAACGATTATTGATGCCGAAGCACAAGAAGGGACGGTTGAAATTCAAGAAGGTAAACGCTTGTATTATATTGCTCCACCGATGAGTGAAGGCGGTAAAGATAGCGTTGTTTATACCGTGCACGATGGCAATGGGCCGCGAGACAGTGTGGAAGCGATTGCCCTATCAAAAACGGTTCATTTTGATTTAATGGTTGAGTTTGATGAAATGAGTGTCGCGGTGCCAGCGCTCTACATGGGAGAGTTGAGCCGATTAGCGGCGATGATGAAGGTGACTCCTGATACCAAAGTGCGGGTTGAGTCCTTTTTACCCACCAGCGGCCGTACTGAATTAAAAGAAAAGCTGGCCCTATGGCGTGGACGGGCTGTTGCGGGAGTATTGATCAAACAATACGGCATTGCCAAGTCTCAAATAGACATCGTGCCTTCCGAGCCGATATCGGGGGCGGAGGGCGTTGATCGAAGAGTTCAAGTGAGCTTTCGCGCATCCGTTCGACCCTTAGTTTCCAGTGCCCGAGCTGATATTGATATCATCGTGCGACCGCGCTACCTGCCGCCGCCACCGCCACCACTGGCGTTAGAGGAAATTACCACAGAGCCTGTTGTGGCTGTTGATCCCAGTGTGGTTGATGAGCATGTACCAGCCGTAAAAAAAGAGCAGCCACTCAGTCGACGTGAACAGATGAAGTGGTACGTTTGGCTTGATGTGGGTAGCGCATCAGGCAAAGCTGATACCTCAGCGCTAGAGGCTGATTTACTCTCAGAGGGTGCAACCGAGGTTTCGACCCAAACGGAAGAAGATCGTTTCGGTGGGCAGCTTGGTTTGGGTTATCGTTTCGCACCCTATTGGGCCGTCGAACTTGGTTTGGTTGACCTAGGTGATGCGAGCGTGTCTGCGACCAGAAAAACGCCCGGCCCCGCTGCGTCTATCTCTACGGCCCATACCTATCATCCACCTTCAGCTTCTGGGGTGAGTGTTGGCACGCGTTTTATGTTTCCGTTAAGCCGTTCGCTAAGCTTTATTGCCAATGCTGGGGTGTGGGCGTGGCAGTCTGAGTATTCCCTCAGCTCGAGTTACGGCCGGAGTTTGGATGGGCAGAGCGATGGTGTGGACGTGTTGTATGGTTTTGGCGTGAGTAAGGCCTATTTTCAAGAGTTAGACCTGCGAGTGATGTGGCAAAATTTTGTTATGGATAATGCCGATGTGGATTTTCTCAGTGTTGGGTTTACTTTTCGTTTTCAAGGCTTATAGACCGAATTTTTATATGTTCTTTAGTGAATATTCCCATTAAGCCTATCGGGCCAAAGATTGTTCTACTTTCAATTAGTTAACATCCCGGTAAGCCGTTATTTTGAAATCTGACGGGGTCTCAATAAACCGCTTTTCAGGGGGCTTGGCGAGGCTGCGGTTTATGCGGACAATCAAGCCCAGCAAGGGCGCTTGAGTCAGTGCTGCTAGCTTCAGCTCTAGAATTAGATCCAGTGTTTTCTCCGCGCTGGTGTACACTGCACCCGATTATTTCATTTTACCTAGGAAATTTTAATGAATCGCGAACTTGCTGAATTTTTAGCGGCTGATGAGCGCCCCGAAGGCACCATGATTTACCCCGAGCTGGCAGGTTTTGTGTTTTCCTTGTGTTGTTCTCCCGAGCCTATTCCTGAGCAAGAGTGGCTGCCGCTGGTGTTTAATGATGAATCGCCCGCGTACGAAAATGATGAGCAGAAAACGCAGATTGAAGCAGAGATGCGAGCGATGTATGCAGACATAGAGCAACAGGTGAATACTGAGCAGCTTAGTTTGCCAGTCTATTGTGAGTTGCTCGAGCCGTTAGCGGATAATTTTGGCGATGAGGCACCTGTCGCTTACTGGGCACGTGGATTTTTAGATGGCCATGAGTGGTTATGTGATATTTGGGAAGCGTGCTTGGATGACGAGTCTGACGAAGAGCTAGGCGCTGTTTTGATGATTCTCTTTTTCTTTGCAGATAAAGAGTTGGCTGAAAACTTTGCCAGCCAAGCCAGTAGTGATGGGGTTACTCTTGAGCAGTTGACGGAATCCGTGGCAGATAACTTCAATCAAGCCATGGGCGCGTATGCCATGATTGGTCGCAGCATAAAGAATCGTTTAGATGCCGCACCCGCTATGCCGGTTGTGCGAGAAGAGCAAAAAGTCGGGCGCAATGATGATTGTCCCTGCGGTAGTGGTAAAAAGTTTAAAAAATGTTGTGGTCAATAATTTTTTTAGCGGTGTCATCAATTGATCATAATTGTCATTGATAGTAGGGCGGTGAGTTATGCATCTGACACCGCCGAGTTATTTTGCATCTATGGCGACTTATAAGGAAACATGGTTACTTTTATATGAAAACAGTCTCGATTATTACACCAGCCTATCAAGCGACAGCCTCTATTGAACGGGCGGTGAATTCACTTATTGCGCAAACCTATCGCCATTGGGAGATGCTTATTATCTCCGATGATGGCCAGGATTATGAAGCGTTCCTCAAAGCCCGAGGTGTGAGTGATGAGCGCTTACGTTTTCTGGCTACGGAGCGAGTGGGAGCCGGTGTTTCTGCGGCTCGAAACGTCGGCCTAAAAGCGGTAGAGGGTATTGTGGTTGGTCTACTTGATGCGACGGATGTGTATTACCCCAAGCGGTTGCAGCGCTTGTTTGGCTATGCCATGGAATATGGCATGGCGGGCGACAATGTTCGTGTGGTTAACGAGGCCCGGCAGGATGTGGTGACTGAGCTTTTCGAAGGGGCTGGTGGGATGCACTTGATGTCAGCTCAAGAGTACGCTGATACGCTGATTCCGATGAGTTTTTTATACCGTCGAGATGTGATTACTCTGGCTTGGGATGAGTGGTCGGGGGCGGCAGACAAGCTGTTCAACTTACGTGCATTTGAGCAGGCGCGCGGCGTGCTTGTGGTGGGTGAGTGTTTGCATGAATATCGCATCCAGGCTGAAGGCTGCCAGTCAGCAGGTGCTGAGTCACAGCAGCCGTCAATGATTGTTTCAGATCAAATCCAACCGTTGGGTTTTATGTCACCCCAGTACTCCGAACTTGCGCAAGCGGTGATCCAGCGTAGTCGTCAGGCCCCCCAATTTGCACCGCCCTTGAGAAAGGTGAGTTAGTTACATTCGCTAGTATCGCCGCTAGGCGGGTCCTTGTGGTGCGCCATGTGGGGCGACTTTCTCACCCAGCGGTGGCATAATAGCCGACTTTTATGGCGGTGCTAGGGCTTTCTAGCGTCGCTATTTGTATTAAACATAATGGAGGCCACCATGGCACAAGCAGAAGCAAGACACATTCTGGTAAACACCGAAGAACAGTGCAATGAGTTAAAAACCCAAATTGAAGGCGGCGCTGATTTCGCAGAATTAGCCAAAGAGCACTCAGGTTGCCCATCAGGTGGTCAAGGTGGTGCATTGGGGTCTTTTGGTCCGGGTATGATGGTGCCTGAGTTTGATAAAGTGGTATTCTCTGCGCCAGTCAATACGGTTCAAGGCCCAGTAAAAACTCAATTTGGTTATCACTTGTTAGAAGTCACTAGCCGTACTGAATAAGTATTTGTTTCATCGATTTTTGATGAATTGAAGAAGCCGCTCATTGAATGAGCGGCTTTTTTTCGTTTAGGGCGGTTATTTGTTCTCACCGCTACTGACTTTGCGCAAAATAGCGTCCAGCCAGCGGTAAGGGAGTAACCGGCGCAAAGTGCCGAACAAATACGTCGGAAAAGTTACATAGTAGCGTATTTGAGGTTTGGGGGATTCTAGTGCATGGATCACTCGTTTTAGCACAGCCTCGGGCGGTAGGGTGAAAGGTTGTGCTTTGCCCTCTTTTTCTAAACGTTTATTAACGCCTTCATAGTAGTGCTTGTGGGCACTATTTTGTTGATTGATATTTTTTTTGAACATGATGTGTGCATTTTTTCGAAACTGACTTTCGACTGGGCCGGGTTCGATGAGGCTAACGTAAATATTGGTATCGGTTAATTCTAATCGTAAGGTGTCACTCAGCCCTTCTAGCGCATATTTACTGGCGTTGTAGGCGCCTCGATAAGGCAAGGCAATCAAGCCTAGCACCGAGCTGTTTTGAATGATGCGCCCTTCGCCTTGTGCGCGCATAACGGGAAGGAGTGTGTTGGTGAGTTCGAGCCAACCAAACACGTTGGTTTCAAATTGCGCCTTGAGTACGTCTCGACTTAAATCCTCCACAGCCCCAGGCTGTCCGT
>Ga0316204_10003124_pt1 | contig 34392 bp, 32 predicted proteins | sample 6monrhotite_MG_2_FD_205661 | JGI IMG/M metagenome (GOLD analysis project Ga0316204, IMG submission 205661) | Microbial mat bacterial communities from mineral coupon in-situ incubated in ocean water Damariscotta River, Maine, United States -... | ecosystem: Environmental > Aquatic > Marine >... | reverse complement strand
AGAACGGCATTGCCATGCGACCTGCGCACCGACCGAACCGAAGAATGGTAGATCAGCTCCGACACCGTAAAGGCCGAAGCAAACCACCCGTCATGGCTGCGATTGCTGAGCATCTTGCGCTGTCCTAACTGGTCTGTCCCCCGCAAGCTGCTTGCAAAAGGCGCATACCGAAAGATATGCCCATTCGCGAAGCCGATCAACTCGGCAAAAGCCAATGGGGAAACACCATGTCGTCAGAATTTCACGAACTGGTTGAAACTTCGTTTCGCGCCATCGCGCTGCGGGCCGGTGCAGTCATCATGGATGTCTATGCGCAGCCTGATTTTGACACCCGCAGCAAGGCAGACGACAGCCCCGTGACCGAAGCCGATGAGGCCGCCGATCGGTTGATCCGCGCCGAGTTGGCGCAGGTATTGCCCGATATCCCCGTGGTGACAGAGGAGTTGACCGAGAGCCATTCGGTGAAGGCGGACCGGTTCATCATCGTCGATCCGTTGGACGGCACCAAGGAATTCGTCAAACGGCGCGGCGATTTCACGGTGAACATCGCGCTGGTGGAAAAGGGTGTGCCGGTGCGCGGCGTTGTTTATGCGCCAGCCAAGGGACGTCTGTTTTACACCAGCGCCGATGGCAGCAGCGTCGAGGAAACCGGCCCGTTTGGCGACACGCCCGGCGCACTGACAAAGATCACCGTGTCAAAACCCGACAATGCGGCGTTGAAGATCGTCGCGTCCAAATCCCACCGGGACGCCGAGACCGAGGCCTATATCGGCCGCTACAGCATGGCTGAAAACAAGGCGGCGGGCTCGTCTTTGAAATTTTGCCTGATCGCAACCGGAGAAGCCGACTTCTATCCGCGATTGGGCCGGACGATGGAGTGGGACACCGCTGCCGGGCACGCTGTCGTGCTGGGCGCAGGGGGCAAAGTGCTGCGGTTTGACGACCATTCACCGCTCACTTACGGCAAGCCAGGTTACGAGAACCCATTTTTTCTTGTTTTGGCACAAGGGGTTACGCTTAAGTAACGGAACCAGTCGGGCGGCCGAAGGTCTTAATCTTTCGCTAAAAGAGCAACAAATCCTCTGTATTCAGCCACAAACCTGCCCGGATTGAGCGGCAGTAATCCACCTACACGGGAATGACCCGTCCGATAATTAGACACAGGTGGACTACTCCGATGCAGCATAAAGTAACCAAAGCCGTATTCCCTGTTGCCGGTTTGGGCACGCGTTTCCTGCCCGCTACGAAATCCATTCCGAAGGAAATCCTGACGCTGGTTGATCGCCCGTTGATTCAATACGCGATCGACGAGGCCCGCGACGCCGGAATCACCGAATTCATCTTCGTGACGTCGCGGGGCAAAGGCGCGTTGGAGGATTACTTCGACCGCGCCCCGGAACTGGAAGCGTCGCTGAAGGCCAAGAACAAGACGGAATTGCTGGAAGTCTACGACAAGACCTGCATGGACTCTGGTGCGATTGCGTATGTCCGTCAGAACCAGGCGCTGGGTCTTGGTCATGCGGTCTGGTGCGCCCGTCATCTGATCGGTGATGAACCCTTTGCGGTTCTGCTGCCAGACGATGTCATCGCCGCTGAAAAGCCCTGCCTTGGGCAGATGATCGACGCCTACGCCGACACCGGCGGCAACATGGTCGCCGCGATGGAAGTGCCAGAAGCCGCGACCTCAAGCTATGGTATTCTGGATGTAACCGCGTCGATCAATCCGAAACTGAAGGTCAACGGCATGGTCGAAAAGCCCGAAAAAGGCACGGCACCGTCGAACCTGGCAGCGATTGGCCGCTACATCCTGTCGCCACAAGTCCTGAAGAACCTGGATGGCCAGCAATCAGGTGCAGGCGGGGAAATCCAGCTGACCGACGCGATTGCCAAGGAGATCGAGACCTCGGACAACGTCTATGGGTATCGCTTCCAGGGTCAGCGCTTTGACTGCGGCACAAAGGCCGGCTTCCTGCAGGCCACCGTGTCATTCGGTCTGGCCCGCGCTGATCTGCGTGACGAGCTGGAAGACTATATCTATGACATGATGGCGATGCGTCAGGCGGCTGAATAAGCGCACGACCCATCACGGACAGAAAAAAGGGGGGGCCGCGGGCCCCCTCTTCGCCTTTGGCGAATTCACCCCCGCGAGTATTTGGGGCAAGATGAAGTCGCAAGGGAGTGGTTTCATGGGCCGGATCGGTCGCGCATGGCAGGCATATCAGTGGCGCAGGCGGCGCCAAATGCGGCTGGTGCGCGCCCTGCGCAAGCGGCGGGAATTGCGCGCGCTGGCCGACAGAACCGACGCCATCCGCGCCGGCGATATCCTGCTGTTTTGCACGCTGCGCAACGAGGATCAGCGCCTGCCCTATTTCCTGCGTCATTACCGGGATATGGGGGTCGCGCATTTTCTGATCGTGGACAATGACAGCACCGATGGCAGCCGCGCCCTGTTGGCCGAGCAGCCGGACGTGTCGGTGTGGCATACTGCCGCCAGCTACCGAAAATCGCGCTTTGGTATGGATTGGCTGCAAGGGCTGTTGATGCGCCATGGCCATGGGCATTGGTGCCTGACCGTCGATGCGGATGAGCTGCTGGTCTATCCGCACCACGACACGCGCCCGTTGCCGGCGCTGACCGATTGGCTTGAGGCCGAGGGGCAAGAGCAGTTCGGCGCGCTGATGCTGGATTTGTATCCCAAGGGGCCGCTGGACCGTGCGTGCCATGAGCCCGGGCAGAACCCCGTGCAGGTGCTGGACTGGTTCGACAGCGCCAATTACACGATCCGCAGAAAGCCGGATCTGGAGGCGCTGTGGATTCAAGGCGGCCCGCGCACCCGCATGTTCTTTGCCGATACGCCGGAACGGGGACCGACCCTGACCAAGGTGCCGCTGGTCAAATGGCATTGGAGGTATCTGTATGTGAACTCCACGCATTCCTTGTTGCCGCGCCGTCTGAACCGGATTTACGACACCACCGGTGGTGAAAAGCTTTCAGGGGTTTTGCTGCACACCAAGTTTCTGCCCCAGATCGCCGAGAAATCCGCCGAAGAACAACACCGCCGCCAGCATTTCGGGGATCCGGCTGTGTTCGATCCCTATTATGTGGCGTTGATCGATGCGCCGGATTTGTGGACACCGCAGTCCACCAGGTATCTGGGCTGGAAGCAGTTGGAGGCCGAGGGCCTGATGTCTCGTGGCGGGTGGGGATGACACGGCCGGATCATAGGCCACAACCCAAGGTTAACGCCTCTTCGGATAGTTTTTGTTTTGATCCTGATTCGCGAAGGGTTAGACGAACATAACGGGTCAATAGATTGGGGTTCCCCTTGGGGTTCGTATCATCATATCGGCTGCGCTGGCTGCGAAAGCGCTGGTTGTTGCGCGCCCGGTTGCGGGCGCGGGACCTGACGGCGATCGCTGACCGCACCGATCTGCTGGGCCCCAAAAGCCTGATCCTGACGGCAACCCTGCGAAATGAGCGCCCGCGTTTGCCGTATTTCCTGAAATACTACCGGGATCTGGGGATAGAGCAGTTTCTGTTTGTCGATAACGGATCTGCCGACGGGTCATTGGAATACCTGGCCGATCAACCTGACGTGTCGGTCTGGTCCACCACGGCCAGTTACAAGGCCGCGCGCTTTGGCATGGATTGGATCAACGCGTTGCTGCACCGCCACGCCGAGGGGCGCTGGGCACTGGTGGTCGATGTCGATGAGTTTTTCCTCTATCCATTTTGCGACACGCGCCCGCTGCGTGCGCTGACCGATTGGCTGGATGATGCCGGGCTTCGCAGTTTCGGCACGTTGATCCTGGACATGTATCCCAAAGGCCCGGTCAAGGATCAGCCCTGCGTTGAAGGGCAGAACCCGTTTGAGATCGCGCATTGGTTCGACAGTGCCAACTATTCGATCACCCGCAATGCGCGGTATCGGAACCTGTGGGTGCAGGGCGGCCCGCGCGCCCGCGCGTTCTTTGCCGACACCCCGCGCGCCGCGCCTGCGCTGAACAAGGTGCCGTTGGTCAAATGGCACAAAAGCTATGCGTATGTGTCGTCCACTCACATGTTGCTGCCGCGCGGGTTGAACCTGACCTATGACACATTGGGCGGGGAAAAGGCGTCTGGCTGCTTGCTGCATGCAAAATTCCTGGCCACGTTGGCCGACAAGGCAAGCGAGGAGTTGCACCGCGGCGAGCATTACGCCGACAGCCGCGAATATGCCGCCTATGCCGCCGCGCTGGAAGACAAGACCGATTTGTGGAACAAATGGTCGGAACGGTTCATCAACTGGCGACAGTTGGAGATCATGGGATTGATGTCGAAAGGAAACTGGGCGTGAGCGCGCGGCTGGGGTTTGTCATGCTGGTGCATACGGCGCTGGACCGCGCCGCGCAGGTGGCGGGGTTCATCGCGCAGTCCGGCAACCCGCTGATGATCCACGTCGATGCACGCGTCAGTGCGGCGGATCATGCCGCGTTCAAGGACGCGCTGAAAGATCTGCCCAATATCAGGTTCTGCCGCCGCCACCGCTGTGACTGGGGCACGTGGTCCCTGGTTGCGGCGATGCAGGTGGCGTCGCGGATGATGTTGGCGGAATTTCCGCAGGTCGCCCACGTCTATGCGATGTCGGGCGCCTGCCTGCCCCTGCGCCCGGTCGCCGACCTGGAAAGCTGGTTGCAGCGGCACCCCGATACCGACTTCATCGAATCCGTCAACGTCTCGGATGTGAACTGGACCAAGGGCGGGTTGTCCAAGGAGCGGTTCACGCTGTTCTTCCCGGTCGGCTTCAAGCGCAACAAATGGCTGTTTGACCGGCTGGTCGATGCCCAGCGCCTTTTGCGCGTGCGCCGCGACGTGCCCGATGGGCTGGTGCCACATATCGGCTCTCAATGGTGGTGCCTGACGCGTGAGACGCTGCAAGCCATCCTGGATGATCCGCTGCGCCCGCACTTTGACCGCTATTTCAAACGTGTCTGGATCCCCGATGAAAGCTATTTCCAGACCATGGTACGGTTTCACGGCCGGCACGTGGAAAGCCGCAGCCTGACGCTGGGAAAATTCGACCATCAGGGCCGCCCGCATGTGTTTTATGATGACCATCTGCAATTGCTGCGCCGGTCCGAGTGTTTCATGGCGCGCAAGGTCTGGCCCGGGGCGGACCAGCTATACCAGCACTTCCTGACCCCCCGGACTGGCCCGGTGTCCGAGGTGGAACCCCAACCCAGCCGGATCGACCAGCATTTCGCCCGCGCAACCGCGCAGCGCATTCGTGGGCGGCCAGGTCTTTATATGGCCAGCCGGTTTCCGGTGAAGAACCGTGAAAACGGCAAAACGGCTGAACCTTATAGCGTGTTTCAGGGCTTTACAGAGGTCTTTCAGGACTTCGAAGGCTGGCTGGCTTCGGTGGGCAATTGTCGGGTGCATGGCCATCTGTTTGCCCCGCACAAGGCCGAATTCGCCGGGCGGGAGAAAACCTTTACCGGCGGTCTGATCGATAATCCGACGCTGCGGGACTACAATCCGAAAGCGTTCTTGACCAACCTGCTGTGGTCCACGCGCGGCGAGCGTCAATGCTTTCAATTCGGCCCCGGTGATACGTTGGGCGCGCGGGATGAGCTCATGTGGTTCATGGCCAGCGATTCAAACGCGCAAATTTCGGTCATATCGGGTGCCTGGGCGGTGCCGCTCTATCGCTCAGGTCGTGATTTCAATGAACTCCGGCGTGAGGCCGCGCGCCTGCAACGCATCGAAACGCGCATGCTGGAGGCGCTGCAATCGCCCCATGCCCGCGCCCGTGTGCGGATCTGGACGATGGCTGAATTCCTGGAAAACCCCGCCGAACCGCTGCACACATTGTTCGACGAAATCGCCCCGCATTCACAGGCGCAGCTGATCCGCATTCCGGAACTGGTCGATCTGTCTGGATTTGGGTCCTTCCTGCAAGAGCTGCGCAACAAGGGAATGCAGCCTGTTCTGATGGGGGACTTCCCGCAAACACCCGTCAGCCCCAACCCCCAGCACCGGATGAAATGACCCATGGCTTTTGAGTATTTCGTGGTGCTGGCAGAAATGCGCACCGGATCCAACCTGCTGGAATCGAATCTGAACGCCATCGATGGGATCGAATGCCATGGTGAGCTGTTCAACCCGTTCTTCATCGGCACCGCCGGGACAATGGATTACCGTGGTGTGACGTTGGAACAGCGCGAGGCTGATCCGTGGCACCTGCTCAACACCCTGCGATCAGGCGGCGGGCGGCGCGTGGGGTTCCGGCTGTTCCACAACCATGATCCGCGCATGTGGGACCATGTTCTGTCCGATCCGGCCTGCGCCAAGATCATCCTGACGCGGAACCCGTTGGAAAGCTATGTTTCGCACAAGATTGCATCGGCTACGAAACAGTGGCGGCTGGGCAATGTGGTGCACCGCAAAAAGACGCAGGTGACCTTTGACGCCGCAGAGTTTGAGCAGCTTCTGACCCGCCTGCAACAAACGCAGTTAGAGATCCTGAATCGGTTGCAAACCAGCGGGCAAACCGCGTTTTACATCGGCTATGAGGATGTGAACGATCTGAAAGTGCTGAACGGTCTGGCGCGCTGGCTGGGGGTTGGCGGACGGCTGAAAGACTTGCCGCGCACCTTCAAGAAGCAAAACCCTGAGCCGTTGGAGCAAAAACTGACCAATCCGCAGGATCTGGCACCTGGCCTGGCACGGATTGATCGGTTCGACCTGGGGCGAACGCCGAATTTCGAAGTTCGACGCGGGCCGATGTTGGACGCCTGTATCGCGGGCGCGCGCACGCCTTTGATGTTCGTGCCGATGCGTGGTGCACCCGAAACCAGCGTGACCCGCTGGATGGCCGCGCTGGACGGGGTTTCCGAACGGGAACTGCCACGCGATTTCGACGATGGCCGACTGGCGACCTGGCAGCGCAGCAACCCCGGGTTTCGCAGCTTCACGATTGTCCGTCACCCTTTGCGCCGCGCGCATGAAGTCTTTTGCCGCAAGGTTCTGAGCGGTGAGTTCGAGCCGGTGCGCGAACATATGAACCGGCTGTTCGACGCCGGTTTGCCTGATGGGCCGGCGGATCTGCCGCTGGACGCCCACCGAGCGGCCTTCAAAGCCTATCTGCGGTTTTGCGCCGCCAGCCTGTCCGGCCAGACCGGGTTGCAGCCTTGGCCCATGTGGGCCAGTCAAAGCGCCAATCTGGACGGGTTTGCGCGCGCCTTCGTGCCTGACGTTGTGTTGCGAGAGGATGATCTGGCCGAAGACCTGCCGTGGTTGGCCCGCCGTGCCGGACATCCGACGCCGCCGGGATACATCGCAGAAGACACCGCCACGCGGGTCGCTTTTTCGCAGATTGTGGATGACGAGGTTCAAGACCTGGTTGACCTGGCCTATCGGCGGGATTTCCAGACCTTTGGTTTTGGCCCCCTGTAAACGGGCGCGGGCCCCGAACCCAGTTCTAATTGAGCCGGCCCATGGCGGCCGCAGACGCGTATCCACAGACCACATCGCGGCACCGTAAGACGGAAAAAATGAAGGGGGCACCGGCTGACCGGAACCCCCCATCTCCCACGTGCCCTTCGCACTACACGTGAACCTGGATATGTCCCGGACCATCCTGGTCCTGACACCACCTTGTCACGGCGCATTGAGTCACGCAAACGCTGAAAACCGGGCATTTACGTCAAATGCCCGGCAACCGGTCAGCCGTAAACGGCTTCCTTGCCGAAATGCTTGGTCAGCATATAGTAAACCACCGCGCGGTATTTGTTGCGCTCGGACTTGCCATAGGTTTCGATCACAGCGCTGATCGCCTCATCCAGCGCAGGCCCTTCCGGCAGGCCCAGCTTTTTCATCAGAAAATTCCGTTTGACCGTGTCCAGCTCATGTTGCTGGCTGCCAGCTACAGTTGACGCATCGGCATCATAGATTGACGGACCGCAGCCAATGGTCACCTTCCGCAGAAGCTCCATGTCCGGGTTCATTCCGCATTTGTTTTGCAGGTCGTCGGCGTATTTGGCGATCAGTTCGTCGCGGCGTCCCATAGTTCACTCCCGTTTCGTTGGAAAAATCCATCCCGTGCAAGAATACGGGGGGAAAATTACGCGCGGCAAGCCCTAACCGACATCGTACCGCCGCAAAGCCGCGCCAAAACCCGCGATTTTGGCGGAAACGCGCCACCAAGGGCCGCCTGCCACGGTTCACCAGGCCAGAGGCCCGCAATGCAGGCCCGCCAACGCGCACATGGGCCCACCCGTCCGCGACGGAATTTGAGGTCATCGCGCGACAAATGGGCACCAAAGCCCGGCCAGTCTCAGGGCGCGATTACAGACGGTTCAACAGCGCCGGCGTTGGCCATCCATCGGCTGGCAGACCCAGCTCCGCTTGTGTGTCCTGAACGGCGGCCCGAGTGCCCGCACCCAGAATGCCGTCGATCCCGCCCACGTCATGGCCCCGCGCCTGCAACGCACGCTGCAACGCGCGCATCTGATCCTGATTCAGCCCCGTTTCCGGGTTGCCCGCGTTGTAAACCGGTGCACCGTCAATGCGCGTGGCGAAATAGGCGGCGGTGACGACATAGGTGAAGCTTTGGTTCCAATCGAACAAGACGCGGAAGTTGTCGAAGATCATGAAGGCCGGGCCACGGTGGCCCTGCGGCAAGATCACACTGGCGCGCGTTCCGCCAGACGGCAGGCTGCCGTGGGTGGGCCGCACGCCCATGCGTTCCCACTCGCTGATCGACATCTGCGTGCGCAACCCGGTGCGCGACAGATCCAGGTTCGACGGGATCGCCACCTCATGCAACCACTGCTCATTCGGGCGCCAGCCGTGGTGCCGCAACAACGCCGCCCCGGACAGAACCGCATCATTCAGCGATTGGCGCAGGTTCACATGACCGTCGCCATCACCATCCACGCCCAGGTTCAGAATGTCCCGTGGCAGCATTTGCACCATGCCGATCTCTCCGGCCCAGGCGCCAACCGTGGTCGCCGGATCCAGCTCGCCCCGGCGAAAGAGTTCGGCAAAGGCCAGGATCTGCGGGCGGAAAATCTCTGGCCGGCGGCAATCATGCGCCAGTGTGGCCAATGCATTGGCGGTGTTGATATCCCCCTGAAACGCCCCGAAATCGGTCTCAAACGCCAAAAAGGCCAACATGACCCCGGGTGACACCCCAAAACTGCGCTCAAGCGTCGCAAACAGCCCCGCTTCGCGCTGGCGCAATTGACGGGCGCGGTCCAGACGGCTCTGACTGATCAACCGCCGAGAAAAATCGACGAACGGGCGTTGAAAGAACCCCTGCGCGCGATCCCGCCGCAACACTTCCTGATCCTGCCGCAACCGCCCAAAAAACTGGTCGGCGGTGCTGGCGGGCAAGCCATTTTGCACGGCTTCCGTGCGCAACCCGTTGATGAACGAGGACCAACTCCCACCACACCCGCTTTGCGCCGCCGCGGGCGATGCCACCATCGCGGCGAATGCCCCGGCCAGAACCAATAGACGCATGAAAATAACTCCCGTTGAACAATTTGGGAAACCTTAACAACAAGCCCCCAACCCGCCAAGGCCGCTTCTTCCCCTCTTTGTGCCACAAATATCCTGGGGGGTGAATTTGCGCAGCAAAGAGGGGGGCAACGCCCCCCTGCCATGTCATCAGCACCAACTGGCCAATGCTGCGTAGGGTGCGTGCTGGCACGCACCATCCGTCACCCGGTCAGATGCGATGCGTGCCAATCCAGATGCGCGCCCATGAAGCTAGAGATGAAGTAATACGAATGATCGTATCCATCATGCAGTCCCAATTCCAGCGGCTGTCCCGCCGAAGAACACGCCGCGCGCAGGCGGTCGGGCATCAGCTGATTGTCGACGAATCCGTCGGCCGCGCCTTGATCCACTTTCAGCGCCGGCACACGCGCACCCGCGTCAATCAGACGACAGGCGTCATACTCAACCCAATTCGCGCGATCCGGTCCCAGATATCCGCCCAGCGCCTTCTGCCCCCAGGGGCAGTCGCTGGGCGCGGCAATCGGCGCGAAGGCTGAAACGGACCGGAACCGTCCCGGGTTGCGCAGCCCGATGGTCAGCGCGCCATGCCCGCCCATCGAATGGCCGGTCATCGCCTGACGCTCCATGTCGGCCGGAAACTGTGCGGCGATCAGTGCAGGCAACTCCTGCTCGATATAGCTGCGCATCCGGTAGTTGCGGGCAAAGGGCTCTTGCGTGGCGTCCACGTAAAACCCGGCCCCCAGCCCAAAGTCATAGGCCGCCTCTGGATCATCCGGCACGCCTTCGCCACGCGGGCTGGTATCTGGCGCAACAAAGATCAGCCCATGCCGCGCACAGGCCTCTCTGAACTCGCCCTTTTCGGTCACGTTGGCCCAATTGCACGTCAGGCCAGACAGAAACCACACCACCGGGCGCGGGCCGCTGGCCTCTGGCAGGAACACCGAAAATTCCATCGGTGTGCCGGTTTCCACGCTGTCATGGCGCCAAACCTCTTGCCAGCCGCCGTGCGCGCGCCAGCGGTTGATCCGCTCCATCAAAACACCACGACCGAACGGATCGATTTGCCTTCATGCATCAGATCGAAGCCCTTGTTGATGTCCTCAAGGCTCAGCGTATGGGTGATCATCGGGTCGATTTCGATCTTCTTGTTCATGTACCAATCGACGATCTTCGGTACATCCGTCCGCCCCCGCGCACCGCCAAAGGCCGATCCCTGCCAGACACGCCCGGTCACCAGTTGGAACGGACGGGTGCTGATTTCCTTGCCAGCTTCCGCCACGCCGATCACCGTGGACACGCCCCAACCCCGGTGACAGGCCTCCAGCGCCTGGCGCATGACGGTGGTGTTGCCGGTGCAATCAAAGGTGTAATCCGCGCCGCCGTCGGTCATCTCGACCAGCTTGGCCACAATATCGCCGTCGATCTCGGTGGGGTTCACAAAGTCGGTCATGCCGAACATGCGGCCCCATTGGGCCTTGTCGTTGTTGATATCCACGCCGATGATCTTGTCTGCGCCAACCAGCCGTGCGCCCTGAATAACGTTCAGACCAATGCCGCCAAGGCCGAACACCACAACGTTCGCGCCGGGCTCCACCTTGGCCGAATTGATCACCGCGCCAACGCCCGTGGTCACGCCGCAACCGATGTAGCAGGCCTTGTCAAAGGGCGCGTCCTCGCGGATCTTCGCCACGGCGATTTCGGGCAGCACGGTGAAGTTCGAAAACGTCGAACACCCCATGTAGTGATAGATCGTCTCACCCTTGTAGCTGAAACGGCTGGTGCCATCGGGCATCACGCCCTTGCCCTGCGTCGCGCGGATCGCGGTGCACAGGTTGGTCTTGCCTGACAGGCAGCTTTTGCACTGACGGCATTCAGGGGTGTACAGTGGGATCACGTGGTCGCCGGGCTTCACGCTGGTCACGCCTGCGCCGACCTCGCGCACGATGCCCGCGCCCTCATGTCCCAGAACCGACGGAAAGATACCTTCCGAATCGAACCCATCCAACGTGTAGGCATCTGTGTGGCAGATGCCGGTCGCCATGATTTCGACCAGCACTTCGCCCGCGCGCGGGCCCTCCAGATCCAGCTCAACGATTTCCAGCGGCTTCTTGGCCTCGAACGCTACTGCGGCGCGGGTTTTCATGGTGTCCTCCCAGGGTTCTGTTTTGGCAGACCCTAGCCTTGCAGCCCGCCGCATTGCAATCGCCTTTGCCACCGGGCGCCCGGCAGCCGTAGGGTGCGTGCTGGCACGCACCGTTCAGGCGCGCTGTGACTTGCGGGCCGGCAGGCTTGGTCTTAGCGTGCAGGGCATGAGCACCGCCTTTTTCACCGACTCCGCCTGCCTGGATCACATTACGCCCCCGGGCCACCCTGAACGGGTGGAACGGTTGCGCGCCATTTTGTCGGTCTTGGAATCCCCTCAGTTCGCTGCGCTGGACCGGCGCACGGCGCCGCCCGCGCCGGTCGCTGAAATCCTGCGCTGTCATCCGCAGGGCTATATCGACCAGATCCGCGCCGCCGTTCCCGTTCTGGGCAGCGTTGCGTTGGATCCTGATACGCATGTCTCGCCTGGAAGCTGGGACGCGGCGGTGCATGGGATGGGCGCGGTTCTGGGCGCGCTGGATGCGGTGATGGCCGGTGAGGTCAGCAATGCCTTTGCCGCCGTGCGCCCACCCGGCCACCACGCCGAAACCGCCAAACCCATGGGATTTTGCCTGTTCGGAACCGTCGCCATCGCCGCCAAGCGGGCACTGGACCATCACGGGTTAAGCCGCGTGGCGGTGCTGGATTTTGATGTGCACCACGGCAACGGCACACAGGATCTGCTGTGGGATGAACCCCGCGCGCTGTTTGTTTCCAGCCACCAGTTTCCGCATTGGCCGGGCACCGGCCGCGCCGATGAAACCGGCGCGCAGGACAACGTGATGAACCTGCCGCTTGCGCCGGGCACGGGGGGTGCTGAATTCCGCGCGGCGTGGCGTGACAGCGTGTTCCCAAGGGTAGAGGCCTTCGCGCCCGAGTTGATTCTGGTGTCGGCGGGGTTTGACGCCCATGCCGATGACCCACTGTCGGACCTGAACCTGTTGGAGGAAGATTTCGCCTGGATCACAGACAAGATTTGCGACATTGCCCAACGCCATGCCGGTGGGCGGGTGGTCTCGGCTCTGGAAGGCGGGTATCATCTGGACGCGCTGGCCCAAAGCACGGCGGCGCATGTCAAGGTTCTGATGGAGTGGGGCGCATGAAGCCGATTGCCGAGATGACGTTTGAAGAGGCTCTGAAAGAGCTGGAGCAAGTCGTCGGCCAACTGGAAACCGGCAATGTGGAGCTGGAAAAATCCATCGATTTCTATGATCGCGGGGCCGAGTTGAAAAAGCACTGTGAGGCCAAGCTGGCGCAGGCTCAGGCGCGGATCGAACAGATTACCATGGCCGAAAACGGCACCCCCAACGGCACCGCTCCTTTCGACGCGCAATGAGCTTTCCACAGACCCTGACCACGGCTGCCGAAGCGGTTTGCGCGCGTCTTGACGCGGCGCTGGCGGGTTTGCCCCCCAGCCGCGTGCGGGACGCCATGGCGCACACGTTGCAAGGCGGCAAAGGGCTGCGCGGGTTCATGGTGCTGCAAAGCGCGGCGTTGCATGGCGTGCCCGATGATCAGGCATTGAACGCGGCAGCGGCGATCGAGGCGATGCACGCGTATTCGTTGGTCCATGATGACCTGCCCGCGATGGATGACGATGACCTGCGCCGGGGCCGCCCCACCGTGCATGTCGCCTATGATGAGGCCACGGCGATTCTGGCCGGTGATGCGCTTCAGGCGCTGGCATTTGAACTGGCGGCGCGGACGGGGCATGTGGGGCTGGTTCTGGGCCTTGCACAGGCAGCCGGTGCGGCGGGCATGGTGTTGGGGCAGGCGTTGGATATCGCCGCCGAAACCGCCGATACCCCGCTGACGCTGGATCAGATCACCCATTTGCAGCAGGGCAAGACCGGCGCATTATTTGCCTGGTCGTGCACCGCCGGGCCGGTGATGGCCGGGGCGGACGACAGCGCCTTGCGGACCTATGCCCGTGCGCTGGGACTTGCGTTTCAGATTGCCGATGACATTCTGGATACCGAAGGCAATGCCGAAACCGCCGGCAAGCGTCTGCAAAAGGATGCAGAGGCGGGCAAGGCCACCTTCGTTTCGCTTTTGGGGCTGGAACCAGCGCGCCGTCGGGCCAGGGAACTGATCGAACAGGCCTGTGATGCGCTGGCGCCTTACGAAAACCGGGCCGAGCCGTTGCGTGACGCGGCGCGGTTCGTTATCAGCCGGAACAAGTGATCGCGTGCACCACCATCGCGCCTGACGCGGGGCACGCCTGACACGGGGAAGACATCATGAGCACAGATCGTCCGGCCACCCCGCTTCTGGATCAGGTCCAAAGCCCCGCGGATCTGAAACGTCTGTCTGACACGCAGTTGCGGCAGGTCGCGGATGAACTGCGCTCGGAAACCATCAGCACCGTGTCGGAAACCGGCGGGCATCTGGGCGCTGGTCTGGGCGTGGTGGAACTGACCGTGGCGCTGCATGCGATCTTCGACACCCCGCGTGACCGGCTGATTTGGGATGTGTCGCATCAATGCTACCCGCACAAGATCCTGACGGGCCGCCGCGACCGCATCCGCACCCTGCGCCAAAAGGATGGGCTGTCAGGTTTCACCAAGCGCAGCGAATCCGATTATGACCCGTTTGGCGCTGCGCATTCCTCCACCTCCATTTCCGCCGCGCTGGGCTTCAAGGTGGCGCATGATCTGGGCGGCGCGCCGGATCCCGCGTTGGGGGATGCCATCGCGGTGATCGGGGACGGCTCCATGAGCGCGGGCATGGCGTTTGAGGCGATGAACAACGCGGGCCATCTGGGCAAGCGGATGTTCGTGATCCTCAATGACAACGAAATGTCGATTGCCCCGCCAACCGGCGCGCTGTCCAGCTACCTGTCGCGGCTCTATACCGAAAAGCCGTTGCAGGACTTGAAGGCCGCGGCCAAGGGCGCGCTGTCTTTGCTGCCGCCGCCCCTGCAGGACGCTGCACACCGCGCCAAGGATATGTTGAAGCATTCCGTTGTAGGCGGCACCATGTTCGAAGAACTGGGCTTTCACTATGTCGGCCCGGTTGATGGCCACGACATGGAGCAATTGCTGAGTGTGCTCAGGCTGGTGCATGACCGCGCCACCGGGCCGACGCTGATCCATGTGCTGACCAAGAAAGGCAAGGGGTATCGCCCCGCCGAATTGGCCGCTGACAAGGGCCATGCGACAGCCAAGTTTGACGTGCTGACGGGCAAGCAAAAGAAATCCCCGTCCAACGCGCCCAGCTACACCAAGGTGTTCGCGCAATCGCTGATCCAGAACGCCGAAGCAGACGACAAGGTTGTCGCCGTGACCGCCGCCATGCCCTCTGGCACCGGGTTGGACCTGTTTGCCGAACGCTTCCCGGATCGCTGCTTTGATGTGGGTATTGCCGAGCAACACGGCGTGACCTTTTGCGCGGCGCTGGCGGCGGGTGGGCTGAAGCCCTTCTGCACGATGTATTCGACGTTCCTGCAACGCGGTTATGACCAGGTCGTGCATGATGTGGCGTTGCAAAACCTGCCGGTGCGCTTTGCCATCGACCGCGCCGGGCTGGTGGGGGCAGACGGCGCCACCCATGCCGGATCGTTCGACATTGGCTTTATGGCCAATCTGCCGAACATGGTGGTCATGGCTGCGGCGGATGAGGCCGAGCTGGTGCATATGGTCGCCACCGCCACAGCCCATGACAGCGGGCCCATCGCCTTTCGCTTTCCGCGGGGCGAGGGCGTCGGTGTGGATATGCCTGACCGTGGCGAGGTGTTGGAGATCGGCAAGGGCCGCATGATCCAGCAGGGTGCGCGCGTGGCGATCGTGTCCTTTGGCACGCGGCTGGGTGAGGTTCTGAAAGCCTGCGAGGCGCTGGAAGCGCGCGGCATCACCCCCACCGTGGCCGATGCGCGCTTTGCCAAGCCGCTGGACCGGGATTTGATACTGTCACTGGCCGCCGATCATGAGGCTCTGATCACCATAGAGGAAGGCGCGGTTGGCGGCTTTGGCAGCCACGTCGCGCAATTGTTGGCCGACGAAGGCGTGTTCGACGAGGGCCTGAAATTCCGCTCCATGGTGCTGCCCGACAGCTTCATCGACCACGCCAACCCCGCCGACATGTACGACGCCGCTGGCCTGAACGCGCGCCACATCGAGGCCAAGGTTCTGGCGGCGCTGGGCCTGGGGCAGGTTGGGGTGAAGCGGGCGTGAATGCGCCGCAAACGAAAACAGCCGCACCCTGGGGCGCGGCCGCTTTCTCAATCGTCGTTGACCCGATCAGAAGTGGAAACCGGCCCGCAGCGACAGGGTGTTGATCGTCGTGCCCAGCGTGTTGGCAATGAACGAGCCACGCACATCGCGGCTGGCCAGTTCCAGGCCCACCGTCATGCTTTGGGTTACGAATCGCTCGATCCCCACACCATAGGTGTAGCCAGTCTGGTTGAGGGAGGTGAGGCCCGCCGCCCAGTTCGATTGTGCGGCACCGACAAAGCCATAGGCCATCATCGGACCAAAGGCATAGCCAACGCGCGCGCGCGCTTCCAGCGCGTCAGACTGGACCGGGCCGCCGGGAAAGCCGACGAAGCCTGTCGAGAAATTCGTATAGCTCAGCTCGCCGCCATACACCCAATTCCCGCGCTGCCAGTTATAGCCGACAAAGGCACCCAATCCGCCGGTTCTGACCATGCTGGGCAGGGTCAGCGGGCTGAACACGTTAAGGTTCAAACCGCCACCGACGGCTGAATAGCTCAGACCACCATAGGCACCGGCCCAGTTATAAGCGGGCGCGGCGGGCGGCGCGATGTAGGGATCTTCAGCATTGGGCGAGATAGGGCCCGAGGCCAGCGCACATCCCGCGCCAAAGCCAACCGCGAACGCCGAAGTAGCAAATGAATACGCAAGGCGCTAGCGAAGCTTCATGTCAGAAAATCCTCATGTGCAACGAACTATGATGCCTGACGGAGTTGTCAGCCAACGCTTGGTTGCAATGGCGTTGTTGTGGAACGGGTTTAAGATTTGGTCGGCACGCTAAATTTACCACACGGGAAAGAAGGCCGGGTCGCCCGGAAAACCAGCTGAACATCATGAAAAAAGGCCGCCCCGAACGGGGCAGCCTTTTCGAATTTCCGGACTGCCGGTGGCTCAGGCCACGGCGTCTTTCAGGGCCTTGGCGATCGTCACTTTGACGGCGCGGTCAGCGGCTTTGGTCAGGGTTTCGCCGGTGGCGGGGTTGCGCACTTCGCGCTCTGGGCGGGCGCGGCAGGCGACTTTGCCAATGCCGGGCAGGGTGACAGCGCCGCCAGCAGCGACTTCACGCGCGACAACAGCTGCGACAGCGTCCAGCGCAGCCGAGGCCGATTTCTTGTCGGTGCCCATCTCTTCGGACAGGGCGGCGACGAGCTGGGTTTTGGTCATCGGCTTGTTCATGGGGTGCTCTCCGTTTTTGTAACTTGCCTGTTGCTGCGCTTTAGGCAGCGGACTTCCTGAATCGCATGTATCGGCTCAAACCCGTTCAGACAATCTCTAAGCGACGAAGTTTACCGGAAAACACCATAAATCCCGCTTTTTTACGCTACGAAAGCCCCTGAAATCAGGGCCAACAGAGGCAGTCGGCGCTGGATCTGCCTGTTGTCAGCGGGGCGCAAACAGCGTCAATCCCACGCAGCTTACAGGAACGCGGTTTCATCAAAGGCGCGCAACTTGCGGCTGTGTATCCGGTCCAGGGGCATCTCACGCAGGCGTTCCATGGCGCGCACACCGATCAGCAAATGCCGCGCGACCTGCGTTTTGTAGAACGCGCTGGCCATGCCCGGCAGTTTCAACTCTCCATGTAGCGGCTTGTCCGACACACATAGCAACGTGCCATAGGGCACCCGGAACCGGAATCCGTTGGCGGCGATCGTGGCGCTTTCCATGTCCAACGCGATGGCGCGGGATTGAGACAGCCGCTTCACCGGCCCGGATTGATCACGCAATTCCCAGTTGCGGTTGTCCAGCGTGGCCACCGTGCCGGTGCGCATGATCTTCTTCAGGTCGAACCCGTCGATCTGACTGATCTCGGCCACGGCGTCCTGCAGGGCGATCTGGATTTCGGCCAGCGCCGGGATTGGCACCCAGACCGGCAGATCCTCGTCCAGCACCTTGTCTTCGCGCAAGTAAGCGTGGGCCAGAACGAAATCGCCCAAGGACTGTGAATTCCGCAGCCCGGCGCAATGCCCGACCATCAGCCAGGCATGAGGGCGCAGCACGGCAATATGGTCGGTGGCGGTTTTCGCATTCGACGGGCCGACACCGATGTTGACCAGCGTGATCCCCTGGCCCCCCTTTCGCACCAAATGATAGGCGGGCATTTGCGGCATCCGGGCCAGTCGAGGAAGCTCTGCATCCGGGTCGGTCAGAACCTCGTTTCCGGGCGCGACAAAGGCGGTGTAACCGCTGTCGGGATCGGCCAGAACCAGCCGGGCATAGGCCTCGAACTCATCGACGTAGAACTGGTAGTTGGTGAACAACACGTGGTTCTGGAAATACTCTGGCGCGGTGGCGGTGTAATGCGCCAATCGCGCCAGCGAATAATCCACCCGCTGCGCGGTAAAGGGTGCCAGCGCAACAGACCCATCTGCATTGCGCACGTTTGAGCCGTTGACGATGTCATCATTGGTGACGCCCAGATCCGGCACATCAAACACGTCCCGCAGGGTGAACTGCAATTCGCCGGTCAGCGCCACGTCGCCCTGTGCGGCCATGGCAAAATGCAGCGGGATGGGGGTGTCGGATTGGCCGATCACCACGGGTTCGCCGTGATTGCGGATCAGCAAGCCGATCTGTTGTTTCAGGTAATGACTGAACAAATCCGGCCGGGTGACGGTTGTCGCATAGGTGCCCGGCTCTGGCACATAGCCAAAAGACAGCCGGTTGTCGGGCTGGTCATAGGTGGTCGTCGTCAGCCGGATTTCCGGGTAATACGCCCGGAAACGAGAGGTCGGCGCGCCGTCGTCCATCATTGCACGGAACCGCGAGACCAGAAAATCGGTGGCCTCATTATACAGCGTCAACAGGTAGTCGGTCGCCTGTTCGGGGTCGGTAAAGCTGCGCGGTTTGCTGATCGGCGCGGTATCAACCGGTAATGACCGTGTCTTTGGCATGATGTGTCCTGCTCAATTCCTTGCCCCTTCCCTGCCGCAGAAATGCGACGGGACCGTGAATGCGGCGTCTTTTGGGGGTCTTGGTTTCCATGCGCCAGAATGCCAGAGCAAGGGCGCGATGAAAAGGGGGCGCCGCGCGGACCACTGGCGTTGGCTCGCAAAGCCCGTTATCCCCCAAGGGGCAGGGGCCGCGCGGCCCACCAAAGTGAGGGTCGGATGGATATCAAAGCGCTGTTCATGGGGCTGGCCTTTGCCTTCATGTGGTCGTCTGCCTTTACCTCCGCCCGGATGATCGTGGCTGATGCGCCGCCATTGCTGGCGCTGTCGGCGCGGTTTCTGATTTCCGGGCTGATTGGCGTCGGCATTGCGTTGGCGCTGGGCCAGACGTGGCGGCTGACCCGCAATCAGTGGCGCGCGACGTTCATTTTCGGGATCTGCCAGAACGCTGCATATCTGGGCCTGAACTTTGTCGCCATGCAATGGATCGAGGCCTCGGCGGCGGCGATCATAGCCTCGACCCTGCCGTTGATGGTGGCGTTGGCAGGGTTTCTGTTTCTGGGTGACCGGTTGAAGCCGCTGGCCGTGGCCGGGCTGATCGCCGGGTTCGGGGGTGTGATTCTGATCATGGGCGCCCGGTTTTCTGGTGGGTTGGACATGACTGGCGTGGCGCTGTGCGTTGTGGCGGCCATGGCGCTGACCATTGCCACGCTGGCGCTGCGCGGGGCGTCATCGGGCGGGAACGTGATGATGGTGGTGGGGCTGCAAATGCTGGTCGGATCGGCCGCGCTGATCGGCCCCGCGCTGATCTTTGAGGATATCGTGATCAACTGGACCCCGCGCCTGATCGGGGCATTTGCCTATACCACGCTGGTGCCCGGGCTGGCGGCCACATGGGTGTGGTTCATGCTGGTGCAGCGGATCGGCGCGGTGCGGGGTGCAACGTTCCACTTCCTGAACCCGTTCTTTGGTGTGGCAATTGCCGCCGCGCTGCTGTCCGAGGGGTTGAATCTGACCGATGTGATTGGCGTGGTGATCATCATGGCGGGAATTTTGGCTGTGCAATTGTCCAAGACCCCGGCAGCGCGCTAGGATCGCTGCGTGAACAAGGGGGTGCAGATGACCAAGGAACTGTCTCGCTACGCGAAGCGCAAACGCACCAGCCCGGGCGCAGAGCCCGGCGTGCTGGCCGTCGATCCCACGGCGCAAAAGCCGTTGATCACGGCGGTGACGCTGGTCGATGGGCAGGCAGTCACCCAGCACGCGCCAGACCCGGCCACCCTGTCCATCCCGCGCACCGGGGTGATCTGGGTGAATGTGGACGGCTTGGGCGATGAAACCACCCTTAAACAGATCGCCGCCGCGTTTGGGCTTCATCCGCTGGCGATGGAGGATGTCGTCAACACCAACCAGCGCCCGAAATACGAAGACTATGAAACGCATGATTTCATCGTCCTCAGAATGCCGTGGCCGTCCCGGCCGGCCGCCACCGAACAGGTTGCGCTGTTTCTGGGCGAACGTTTTGTGGTGACATTTCAGGAACGCTCAGGCGATGTGTTTGATCCCCTGCGCGGCCGCCTGAGCACCCCGGCCCACGCGCCCCATGGCGTCCATCGGCTGCTGCAAGCGGACTACCTGGCCTATGCCCTGATCGACGCCGTGGCGGACGCTTATTTCCCGGTGCTGGAAATGGTGGGTGAATCGCTGGAAGCGTTGGAAGACGACGTTGTCCTGCGCCCGGATTCGTCGCTGATCGGTGAGATCCATGCGCACAAACATTTGTTGCGCGGGTTGCGCAGTGCCTTGTGGCCGATGCGGGATATGCTGTCCTCTATCCTGCGCGATGATGACAAAGGGCGCTTTACCCCGGCCACGCGCGTGTATCTGCGCGATTGTCAGGATCACGCGTTCCAATTGATGGACATGGTAGAAACCTACCGCGAAATCGCCTCGGGGTTGGTGGATATTCACCTGTCCAGTCAGGCCAACCGCGCGAATGAGGTCATGCAGGTTCTGACCCTGATCGCCACCATTTTCATCCCACTGACCTTTGTTGTCGGCGTGTACGGGATGAATTTCGAGTGGATGCCCGAGTTGCACTGGCGATACGGGTATCCGGTGACCTTGGTGGTAATGGCTGTGTTCGCGGTGGGGCTCACGTTCTGGTTCCGGCGCAAGGGCTGGCTGGGCGACCGGCGTTAGGCGGCACCGCGTGGCTGCGGGTTTGTGCCGGCTTTGTAGGTGCTCCAATCGCTGACATCGGGGTAAAACCGCCGCCGCCAGGCCCGCACGCGCGGGTTCATCAACCGCCGCCACAGGGGGGGGATGGCCGCAGCCACCACCATCGTCGGGTAGCCCAGTGGCAGTTGCGGCGCGTCGGCTTGATCATAGGTTTGCAGCAGTGGAAACCGGCGATCCGGCTTATAGTGATGGTCAGAATGGCGTTGCAGGTTGATCAGCATCCAATTTGAGGCCGTGTGCGATGCGTTCCAGCTGTGATGCGGCCGCACAGGTTCATAGCGGCCATCGCCCAGATGCAAGCGCGACAGGCCGTAGTGTTCGATGTAATTCGTCAGTTCCAGGTGCAGCACCGCGACCAGCGCCTGAAAGGCGAACAGCCCGACGCCCAGCGCGCCGCCGACCGCATACGCCAGCGCAATGAACGCCAGTTGCAGCACCGCGTAGCGCCAGAACGGGTTCGACATATGCCAGGCCGGTTTCCCCGCCCGCGCCAGCATCGCCACTTCCGCACGCCACGCTGAACCCGCGCCGTGCGTCAGAACCTGCCCGAAGAACCGCCAGAAGCTTTGATTATAGCGCGCCGAGACAAGGTCACGCGGCGTGCCCACCCAAAGATGATGCACACGCAGATGTTCGCTGCGGAAATGCGAATACAGCACGCTGGCCATCAGAAAGTCACCCAGCCAGCGTTCCAGCGCGGATTTCTGATGCATCAGTTCATGCGCATAAGTGATGCCGATCCCGCCGGTCATGATGCCCAGCGCGTAAAACAGCATCAGCACCTCCCATGTGGCCAGATGATCGGTGGTGCTGACCCAATAGATCATCCCGAAAACCATGCACATCTGGATCGGCAGCCATAGCAGGGGGATCAACCGGTACCAGAACAGGCAGCTTACCGGGGTTTCCGGGTCAGGGTTTTGCGTGTTCAAGCCGGTGATTGCGTCCAGCAACGTAACTATGACGAACGAATAGACCGGCGTCAGAAACAGCCACCATCCACCCCAGGCCGCGCCCAGCATCAGGGGCGGAATGAACCCCAGCGACAGCCAGAACGGCAGGGCTGCGGCAAAGGATGGGTTGAACATGGCGGAACCTCCGGTTCGGGGCAGTCTAGCGGGTCATGCCGGGCGCGAAAAGGTCGCCCGTGGCAGCATGGTCCCACACCTTGCGCATCACAGTGGGCAGGCTGGCGGGGTCAAAATCGGGGCGAAAATCGCCAGATGTCGGCGCGGCATCCATGGGCACCTGGGCCACCAGCACGGTCAGGTCCAGATGAAAATGCGTGAAGGTGTGGCGCACCGTGCCGGGTAAATCCTGCCAGTCAGCCGGCATCGGGGGCGAAGGCTGCGGATCCTCGGCCCAGTCGCTGCCGGGCCAGCCGGGCATCCCGCCCAACAAACCGCGCGGCGGGCGGGTTTCCAGCAGCGGCGCACCATCCGCGCGGCAGACTACATAGGCAAACCCACGGCGCACGGGCTTTGGCGGCTTTGGGGTCTTGATGGGAAGGGTGGCGGCGATACCCTGCGCCTGCGCATCACAAAAGCCTTCCAGCGGGCAGTCGGTGCAACGCGGAGTGCGCGGACTGCAGATCGTCGCGCCCAGATCCATCACCGCCTGTGCATAATCGCCCGCACGGTGCTGCGGGGTCAGGGTCTGCGCCAACCGTGTCAGGGCCGGTTTGGCCCCCGGCAAGGGATCGGTCACAGCAAAAAGCCGCGCCACGACCCGCTCAACGTTGCCGTCCACCACGGTTTCGGGGTGATCCCAGGCAATCGCCGCAATCGCCGCCGAGGTATAGGGCCCGATCCCCGGCAAGGCCTGCAAACCGTCACGGCTGTCAGGAAACCCGCCGTTTGCAACGACCTCGCGGGCGCAGGCCAGAAGATTGCGGGCGCGCGCGTAATATCCCAGCCCGGCCCATTCGGCCATGACGTCGGCATCCTGCGCGGCCGCCAGCGCCTCAACATCTGGCCAGCGCGTGGTGAAACGGTGGAAATAGTCCTTCACGGCGGCGACGGTGGTCTGTTGCAGCATCACCTCGCTAAGCCAAACGCGGTAGGGGTCTGGCTGAACGCCGCGCGCCCTGTCCGCTGGCGCGATGCGCCAGGGCAGCACGCGGGCCGATTGATCGTACCAGCCCAGCAGGGCCTGCGACAGCCGCACGCTGATATGTTCGTCACGCATTCTTGACGCTCCTGCTGGTGGCCCCTCTGGCCTTGGCCGTGGAACTGATTAGAATAGGCCACTGTTTCATGAAAGCACGCCCGCCGATGACATTTTCCGCAAAAAAGGGCCCAGGCGCCAAAGCCGCGGGGGGCAAGCGCCCCACGCGCCGCATGCGCGGGTTCGAGGCGGCGTCCGGACTGCTGCGTGATCCGATCCGCAAGGCGGGCGAAACGCGCGGATTTGCGGTGACCAAGTTGCTGACGCATTGGACCGAGGTTGCCGGTCCGGACCTTGCCCCGTTGTGCCGTCCGGTCAAGATCGGTTACGGCGCCAAGGATGGGCTGGGCGCCACGCTGACGCTGCTGACCTCAGGCGCGGCGGCTCCACTGGTGCAAATGCAGGTTGATCGGCTGCGCGACAAGGTCAACGCAATCTATGGCTACGCCGCGATCACCCGCATCCGCGTCACCCAAACCGCCGCCTCGGGCTTTGCCGAAGGCCAGCGGCCATTTACCGGAACACCCCAGGGGGCCGCGTCGAACGGCTCCAACATCGCGTTGCCCTCGGCGCAGGCCATGGCCCGTGCAAACGGTGTCGTATCCGCATTGACCGATGGTGTGGCCGATGACAGCTTAAAGGCTGCGCTGGACCGGTTGGCCACGAATGTATTAACGAAAACACAGATGCGCGGCCCGATTGGGCCGGGTCGTGAATGAAAGGATTATCCATGAAACGTCGCACTTTGCTGTTGTCGGGCGCTGCCGCTTTGACCGGGGTTGGCGGTTACAACCTATACACTGCGATGACCGGGTCACCATCCGCGCTGGGCACGTCGCTGATCGAGCCAAGCGCCGCCATCGCGCAGACCACGGAAGAAGACATCGTCGATCTGTCGCTTGTCCAGGAGATGGAAGAAGGCAACCCCGACGCCGCCGTGACGATCATCGAGTTCTCGTCCTTCACCTGCCCGCATTGTGCGCGCTTCAATCAGTCGGTTTATCCTGACCTGTTGGAAAGCTACATCAACACCGGGCTGGTGCGCTACATCAAGCGCGAGGTCTATTTCGATGCGTATGGCCTGTGGGCCGGGCTGGTCGCGCGGTGTGGCGGGGAAATGCGCTATTTCCACATCGCCGAGATACTTTACGCCGAACAACGGGACTGGGCGCATGCCGAAGATGCCAGCGCCGTTGCCGCCAATCTGCGCACCATCGGCCTGCGAGCCGGCATGACGAACGACATGTTGGACGCCTGTTTCGCCGACCGCCCGCTGGCCATGGCGATGATGCAGACCTACCAAAACAACGTTGAAGAATTCAACGTGCGCGGCACGCCGACCTTCGTCATCAATGGCGAAACCTATACCAATATGAGCTTCCCGGAGTTCCAGGCCATCATCGACCCGCTGCTGGCTGAAAGCGAAGGATGAGCACCAAACCACTGGCGGGCCTGCGCGTGATCGAGCTGGCCCGCATTCTGGCCGGACCCTGGGCCGGGCAGACCCTGGCCGATCTGGGGGCCGAGGTGATCAAGGTCGAATCGCCCGAGGGCGACGACACCCGCCGTTGGGGGCCGCCTTTCATTGAACGCGAGGGTGGGCCGGTCGCTGCGTACTTCCATTCCGCAAACCGGGGCAAACGCTCGGTCACGGCCGATTTTCGCACGCCCGATGGGCAGCAAAAGGTGCGCGACCTGATCGCCACCGCCGATATCGTGATCGAGAATTTCAAGGTCGGCGGACTGGTCAAATACGGGCTGGATTATGCCAGCCTGTCGGCCCAGTTTCCGGGGCTGATCTATTGCTCCATCACCGGGTTCGGGCAGGATGGGCCCTATGCGCATCGCGCGGGATACGATTATATCATCCAGGGCATGTCTGGCCTGATGTCGATCACCGGTCCGGCAGATGGCGAGCCGCACCGCGTGGGCATCGCCGTGACCGATCTGGTGACCGGGATCTATTCCGCCACGGCGATCCTGGCCGCGCTGCATGAACGTGGCAAGACCGGGAAAGGCGCGCATCTGGACCTGAGCCTGCTGGATTGCGCCGTGTCGGTGATGGCCAACCAGGCGATGAATTACCTGTCCACCGGCACGCCACCGGGCCGCACTGGCAACTGGCACCCCAATCTGGGCCCCTATCAGGTGTTTGAATGCAGCGATGGGCATATCATCATCGCCACCGGCAATGACGGGCAGTATCACCGGTTGTGTGCCGTGTTGGCGCGCGATGATCTGATCACCGATCCGCGCTTTGTCACCAATGCCGACCGTGTCGCCAACCGGGCGGTCCTGTCGGATCTGCTGACCGCGGCCACGCGGCGCATGACCAAGGCCGAACTTCTTGCCGCCTGCGAGGCCAAGGGCGTGCCGGCCGGGCCGATCAATACAATGGACGATGTGTTCGCCGACCCTCAGGTGCTGGCGCGCGGCATGGCGCTGGATCTGGGGCCGCATAAGGGCGTGCGCTCCCCTTTCGTGATTGACGGGGAGCCATGTGTTTCCGACCGTCCGGCCCCGGTGTTGGGCGACGCGGACGGCTGACATCCCGTGGGACGGCCAAGATTATTGCAATAATCTTGGCCCTTGCCGATGCGGGGCGTTGGTTGGTTGCCGGAGTGGGGGCGTTGCCCCCTCGCCGCGGGCGCGGCTCACCCCCAGGATATTTGAAGCACAAAGATGGGGATGGATTAGCTCCAGGGGCCGCGCTGTGGTGTGCGGTTTGGCCGGGTTCTGGCGTTGCTAGGCTGAACACCCATTTCGGAGGCCATCTGCTGCAAGGCCGCGACGCGGTTTTCGGTGGAGGGGTGGGTGGAGAACAGTTTGTCCCGGGCGTGGGCGTGCAAGGGGTTGATGATGAACATATGGGCGGAGGCGGGGTTGCGTTCGGCTGTGTCGTTGTCGATCCGGCTGGCAAGGTTTTGAATGGCTTGTAGCGCCGAGGCTAGCCACAACGGGTTGCCGCAAATTTCGGCACCGATGCGGTCCGCCTCGTATTCGCGGGAGCGTGACACGGCCATCTGCACCAGTCCGGCGGCCAGCGGGGCGAGGATCATCATGGCAATCAGCGCAATGGGGTTGGCGCGATCCCGCCCGCCACGAAAGAACATGGCGAAATTGGCCAGCATGGATATGGCGCCAGCAAAGGTGGCCGTGACGGTCATGATCAGCGTGTCATAGTTGCGGATGTGCGCCAGTTCATGCGCCATGACGGCAGAGATTTCTTCGCGCGACAAGCGATTCAGCAAGCCGGTGGTTGCGGCGACGGCGGCGTTGTCTGGGTTGCGCCCGGTGGCGAAGGCGTTGGGTTGGTCGTTCTGGATGATGTAGATCCTGGGCGTTGGCATATCGGCGTTGCGGGCCAGTTCCATGATGATCTGCTGCAATTCGGGCGCCGTGTGGGCGTCGACTTCCTGCGCGTTGTGCATGCGCAGGACCATTGTATCCGAGTTCCACCATGCGTATGCGTTCATCCCCGCCGCCACCGCCAGCGCGATCAGCGCACCCGTGGCGCCGGCCAGCAGATAACCCATGGCCAGAAACAGCCCGGTCATGGCGGCCATCAGAATCCCGGTTTTGACGTAGCCCATTTGGTCCTCCTGTCAGGTTCCATATGGGAAGACAGCGTCACCCCGACAAGAGGATCACACCAACCCTTTGGCCCGGAACATTGCCAGAATGTCACGCTGTGGCCGGGCACCGATATGGCCGATGACTTCGGCGGCGGCGATGTTGCCCATGTGACCGCAGGTTTCCAGGGACTGCCCTGTGGCCAGGCCAAAAAGGAACCCGGCGGCGAATTGGTCGCCTGCGCCGGTGGCATCAACCGGCGTGACGCTGTGGACTGGCGCCTCTACCCTGTGGCCGTCCTGGATCAGCACGACCGGGTCGCCAGAGCGGGTGCAGACAATGATGCCGCAATCTTCAACGGCTTGTGCCAGCGCATCGTCCAGATCATTCGCCTGATAGAGCGAGGTCCATTCCTGCTCATTGCCGATCACGTAGTCCATTTCATCGCGCACCAGGCGGCGGAAGTCATCGCGGTGGCGGTCCACGCAGAACGGGTCGGACAGGGAAATACCCACGCGCCCGCCCGCGCCCCGGCAGGCCTGTGCGGCTTTCAGGAAGGCGGCTTTGCCCGTGTCCTTGTCGAACAGATACCCCTCGAGAAACACGATCTCACTGTCGGCCATGACGGCGGCGTCCACGTCATCGGGGCTGACCTCGGCCGAGATGCCCAGATAGGTGTTCATCGACCGTTCCCCATCCGGCGTCACGAAGATCATCGAGCGGGAGGTGGGTAGCTCCCCCCCTTGCACCGGCGGGTTTACAAAGGCCGTGCCGGTGCGCGTGGTGTCTTGTGCAAAGAAGCGCCCCAGCGCGTCATCATGCACGCGCCCCACCAGCGCGGTTCTCAACCCCAGCGCGCCGACCCCGGCGATGGTGTTGCACACGGAGCCGCCCGAGGCCTCGGCACGGTCTTTCATCGCGCCATACAGGGTTTCAGCGCGGTCACGCTCTATCAACTGCATGATGCCTTTGTGGATGCCCATGTGATCCAGAAAATGGTCATTCACCGTGCTGATGACATCGACGATGGCGTTGCCGATCCCGGCGACTTGATAGGTTTTGGATTGGGTCACAGGGTCTTCTCCTCAAAGGGGCAGAGATCGCGGATCAAGCAGGTGCCGCACAGCGGTTTGCGGGCCTTGCACACATAGCGCCCGTGCAGGATCAGCCAGTGATGCGCGTGGTGTTGGAAATCGACGGGAATATGGTCTTCGATGGCGCGTTCAACGGCCACCACGTCCTTGCCGGGGCAAATGCCGGTGCGGTTGCCGATGCGAAAGATGTGGGTATCGACGGCCTGCGCCGGGTGGTGCCACCACATGTTCAGAACCACATTCGCGGTCTTGCGGCCCACGCCCGGCAGGCTTTCCAGCGCGGCGCGGGAGTTGGGCACCTGACCGGCGTAGTCATCGACCAGAATACGGGACAGCTTGATCACGTTCTTGGCCTTGTTGCGATACAGGCCGATGGTCTTGATATGCTCGATGACGCCTTCTTCGCCCAGGGCCAGCATCTTTTCAGGCGTATCGGCGATCTTGAACAAACCGGCCGTGGCGCGGTTCACACCGACATCGGTGGCCTGCGCCGACAGGGCCACTGCCACCAGCAGGGTAAAGGCGTTGGTGTGATCCAGCTCACCCTTTGGATGGGGCTGTTCGGCCTGAAAGCGGCTGAAGATTTCGCGAAGCGTATGGTAATCGAGTTGCGCGGGCATAGGCGCCTTGTGCACCGGGCTGACCCCCGAGGGCAAGCCTCAGCGTTCGCGGCCGTGGCGCATCAGGCGGCCGATGATGAACGACGTGCGCGGCGCATAGACATAGCGCGTGCGGTCATCGGGTGCCGGCCGCGCCCGGATGCGGATCAGACCGAAGATGATCAAGCACAGATGCGCAAGCGCGATGAACCCGAACATCGCGCCGGGACCAAACGCAGAGATCAGCGCAGAGGCAATCAACGGGCTGGCGATGGCCCCGACGGCAAACAGGAACATATGAGCGGCAGATAATTCGATACGCTCATCCTGCGTGGCAAAATCATGTGCGTGTGCGGTGGAGATGGAGAAAATCGGAAACGTGGTGAAGCCGAAGAACCCAGCGGCCAGAAACAGAAGTGTCACGCCGCCCTGCGTGGCCGCAGCCATACCCGCGCAGCCCAGAATGGCCGCGCCCGACATCGCAATCAGCACGTGGCGGCGGTCAAATTTGTCGGCCAGCCATCCGACGGGGAATTGCGCCAACGCGCCCCCCAGAACAAAGGCCGACAGGAACAGTGCGATGCGCCCGGCCTCAAGCCCCACAGCAAGGCCAAACAGCGGGCCAACCATCCGAAAGGATGCCCCCGTGACACCCGCCACCACCACGCCCACCGCGCCCAGGGGTGATTTTTCCCAGGCCAAACGGGGCCGCAGACGCGGCGCGGCACCTGCCACCGGCGCGGCGCTGCGGCTGAGCAGAAGTGGGAAAACGGCGGCACAGGACAAAAGCGCCAGCAGGTTGTAGCTGAAGTAGACGGCGGGCTCCAGGAAAGCGATCAGCAATTGGGCACCAAGGCTGCCGCTGATATCGACAATGCGGTATATGCCCATCGCCCGGCCTCGGGTCTGGTTGGTCACCTTGGACTGCATCCAACCTTCGATGATCGTATAGCACCCGGCAATCGCCAGCCCCGACGCCATGCGCATCACCGCCCAGGCATAAGGGTTGACCACCATCATATGGGCCAGAATCGCGATGGTGCCGGCGCCCGTGAAGGCCGCGAAAGCGCGTGAATGCCCAACGTCGCCCATCAGCCGTGGGGCCCACCAGCAGCCGATGAAAAACCCCAGAAAATGCGCCGAACCCAAGAAGCCGATCTGCTCGCTGCTGAACCCCATTATTGAGCCTGACAGTGCATCCAGCGGCACAACACCGCCGAACCCAAGCTGAAGCAGCAGGATTGACGAAAACAAAGCAGCGAAGGAAATCAGCAGGCGCATGGGTCGACATGTCCGGAAGGAAGCCACGGGCAGCTTTGCCGATCGCCGGCATGGCGTCTAGGGTCTATCGCTTGACCCCGGAGATTTGGCGGGCATAGCCTGAGCACATGACCCAAGCCCCCGACCCAAAACAGCGCGTTTCACCTCAGGCCGGGCACAACAACCCGCCGCCCTCGCCGTCAGACCAGGCTGCGGGGATTGAAACCACGGCCGAGTTCACACGTTTCACGCAGCGCAATGACGTGTTCACCCGTGCGTTCTGGGACGACAGCGTGCGCAGCGCCCAGACCGATGGGTTCTTTGGCAGCTACCGCGTCGACGCCACGCCCCGAAAAGGCGAGGGGTTCCAGCGCCGCGATTTCGCCCTGCGCAACGCGTCGTGGCTGGTGTCGGATATCGTGTCCAACCGGGGCGCGGCTGACGGGCGGCGTGAGGGGTTTCAGGCCCCCATCCAACCCGATACACCCGTGGCCAGCGACGCCGTTCTGATCGACGATCCCGCCGCCATGGCCGCCGAAATCAAGCGCGTCGCCCGGTTCTTTGGCGCCGATCTGTGCGGTATCACCGATTATGATGAGCGTTGGATCTATGCCAGCCAGGTGGACACGCGCGACTTTTCCGAGGCACCGGTGGAGCTGCCACCCGGTATGACATCGGTAATCGTCATGGGCCATCAAATGGACCTGCCTTTGGTGCAGACCTACCCGTCGGCGCTGGCGGGCGCAGCGACCGGGCGGGAATACAGCCACGAGGCCGCAACAGTCATGCAACTGGCCGCCTATATCCGAAATCTGGGGTATGAGGCGGTGGCGTCGATGAACGACACCGGGCTGGTGATCCCCTATGCGATCAAGGCGGGACTGGGCGAATATGCCCGCAACCAATTGGTGATCACGCCGGAATTCGGCCCGCGTCTGCGGTTTTCCAAAGTGTTCACCAACATGCCGCTGACCCACGATGCCCCCAAACCACTGGGTGTGCGGAAGGTTTGCGATATCTGCACCCGCTGCGCCGACGCCTGCCCGGTCAAGGCGCTGCCCTTTGGCGCGCCGTCCGATCAGCAACCCAACCGATCCGCCATGAGGGGCGTGGTGAAATGGACCTCGGACGCGGAAAAATGCTTTGGCTACTGGGCAAAGCTGCGGTCTGATTGCGCGATCTGTATGCGGGTTTGCCCGTTCAATCGGGATTTCGCGCGTTGGCACAATCGGCTGTGGCTGAAACTGGCGCTGTCGCCGTTGCGTAAGCTGGCCTTGTGGTGGGATGACAAGGCCAAACGGGCCGCAAGGCTGAAGCCACGGGATTGGTGGGCGGGCTGATTGCGCAGGTTTCGGGTCGAAGCTGGGCGCGGGTGCAAAGTAATGTGCCAAAAGGGGAAAGGGGCGTTGCCCCCTCTGGGCCTGCGGCCCATTCACCCCCAGGATATTTGACGCACAAAGATGGATAAGGCCGGGGCATGAGGGATCAGGACAGTTATCATTACGGCGTAATCGCCCGGGCGATCGATGTGCTGGACGGGGCGGGCGGCGAACGCGTGGCGCTGGATGACCTGGCGGCCGGGCTGGGGATGAGCCCGGCGCATTTTCAGCGCGTGTTTTCACAATGGGTCGGTGTCTCGCCCAAGCGGTATCAGCAATATCTGGCGCTGGGCCACGCGCGCCACTTGCTGGCCGAGAAGTTCACGGTGCTGGACGTGGCGCATGCCTCGGGTTTGTCGGGGCCGGGGCGATTGCATGACCTGTTCTTGCGGTGGGAGGCGATGACCCCCGGCGATTATGCGCGAGGTGGCGAAGGGTTGACGGTGTTCTGGGGCTGGTTCGACAGCCCGTTTGGCCCGGCGATTGTGATGGGCACGGAGCGTGGGTTGTGCGGCATGGGGTTCGCCGCCGAAATGGGCGCCGACGCTGCGTTCGACGATCTGTTGCGGCGCTGGCCCAAAGCCGAGTTTGTCGAGGATCCCCTGCGCCTGCGGCCCTGGGTTCTGGCGGCGTTTGGCATGCAGGCGGGGTTGGATCCGGCACCGCTGTATCTGATCGGCGCGCCGTTCCAGATCAAGGTATGGGAGGCGTTGCTGAGCGTGCCATCCGGGCAGGTCACAACGTATTCCGAGATTGCGCGGGTTGTGGGCAAACCGACGGCGCAGCGTGCCGTGGGCACGGCGGTGGGGCGCAATCCGATCAGTTGGCTGATCCCCTGCCACCGGGCGCTGGCAAAGTCGGGCAAGCTGGGCGGCTACCACTGGGGCCTGCCGGTCAAACGCGCCATGTTGGCCTGGGAGGCGGCGCGCGCGGATGTCGCCTGAGCCGGCTCGGTGGAGAACCGCCGATCAATCGAACGTGAGGGTTCGAGGGGCCCCGAGCCCCTGTCGCTGCGCGGGCAGACCGGATAAATTGACCCAAACCGGTATATTCCAGGAGACATTTGAATGACCACTTCCAAGGCACTGGCCGCGCTCGCAGTGATTTCGCTGCTGACGGCCTGCACATCAGCGTCCAACGGCGGGCTGGATCGCAGCCGCACCGGCCTGTTGACCGGCGCCATCGCTGGTGGGCTGTTCGGGGCTGCCAACGGTGGCAGTGACGCGTTGCCCGAAACGATCATCGGGGCCGGGCTGGGGGCGATTGCCGGGCAGGCGATCGGTTCGCACCTGGACCAGCAAGCGGCGGAGCTGCGCCGGGATCTGGGCCCGCAAGTGGGCGTGCAGAACACCGGCAGCGAAATTGTCGTGACCATGCCGCAGGACATCCTGTTTGCCACCGACAGCGCCGCGTTGCGGTCGGATCTGCAGTCGGATCTGGTGGTGATCGCGCGCAACATTCAGCGGTATCCTGAGAGCACGATCATTGTAACCGGGCACACCGACAGCACCGGCACCGCCGCCTACAATCAGCGCCTGTCCGAGCGGCGCGCGGATTCGGTGGCCAGCGTGCTGATCACCTCGGGTGTGCCGTCGCGCCGGATCATGGCGCGCGGCGCTGGGCAGGGCCAGCCTATCGCCTCGAACGACACGGCGACCGGGCGGGCCCAGAACCGCCGCGTCGAAATCACCATTCGTCCGAACGGCTGATCCGGCATTCGGACGCGAAACAGGCAGCGAGCAGGGGGCCGGGCAAGTGATTGCCCGGCCCCAATGCTGGCCCCAATGCTGGCCTCAAACAAGCGTTCCGAAATCGATGGTTGCTTGAAGCTGTGTCTGGTCATATCTTTTGACCAATCAAGGGGTTTGTATGCCATTCCAACCGGTCCAACAGGAAAAGCTGGCGCAGGGCGTCGTGCGGCAGATCGAATTGCTGATCTTGCGCGGCCTGTTGCGCCCCGGAGAGCGCCTGCCGTCCGAGCGCGAGTTGGCCGAACGCATGGGTGTTTCGCGCCCGTCTCTGCGTGAGGCCATTGCCGATCTGCAAGCGCGCGATTTGCTGGTGTCACGCGCCGGGTCCGGGGTGTTCGTGGCGGATATGCTGGAATCGACCTTTTCCAAGGCGCTGATCACCCTTTTTGCCAGCCATGACGAAGCCGTTTTCGATTATGTCAGTTTCCGCCGTGATCTGGAGGGGATGGCCGCCGAACGCGCCGCACGCCACGGGTCGGACACCGATCTGAAGGTGATCGATACCGTGTTTCGAAAGATGGAAGCCGCACATTCAAAGAAGAGCCCGGCGGATGAGGCCGCGTTGGACGCCGAATTTCACCTGGCAATCATCGAGGCCAGCCACAACATCGTCATGCTGCACACCATGCGGGCGATGTTCGATCTGCTGAAGGCGGGCGTGTTTTATAACCGCCAGCAAATGTTCCGCCAGCGCACCACCCGCGACACGCTGCTGGACCAGCACGCCGCGATCAACGCGGCTGTTCAGGCGCGGGATCCGCAGGCCGCGCGTGCCGCCGCCGAGGCGCATCTGACCTTTGTCGAGGACAGGCTGAGTGACCTGCGCAAGTCTGACAAACATGAGGAAATCGCGCGCCTCAGGTATCAGCATGAGGTTGAGCGCGGCTGATTACCCGCGGATCGTGCGCCAGAACCGCAGGTGCAGGGCTGCGGCGGCGACCGTCAGACCGACAACCAGCCCCGACCAGATGCCGACGCCGCCCCATCCGGCGACAAACCCCAACAGATAACTGCACGGAACACCGACCAGCCAGTATGACACGGCGGCAATGATCATCGGCTGCCGCGTATCCTGAATGCCGCGCAGAAAGCCCATGGCCATGGCCTGCCCGGCATCCGCCAGCTGAAACAGCGCCGCAACCATCACCAAGGATACCCCCAGCGGGATGATCAGATCGCGCTCTGGGTCGCCCGGTTTCAGGAACAGGCCGACCATGGTATCGGCCAGGGTCCAGTAGATCAGCATCGTGGCAGCCGCGAACAGCAAGGACAGGATCATCGAGGCCCGGGCGACGGCCTTGAGCGATTCGATATTCTGGTGCCCTCTGGCCCGTCCAACCAACACCGTGGCCGCATTGGACAAGCCCAGGTGGACCATGAAGAAAAGTGCGGTGATCTCCAGCGCAATGGAATGCGCCGCCAATGGCAGTTTGCCCAGCCAGCCCATCATCACTGCCGACATGGCGAACAACCCGGTTTCCGCCAACATCGCGCCGCCAATCGGCAGCCCCAGTGCGTTGACTTGCCGCAGCGCGCCCCAGTCCGGTCGCCAGAACCGCACCAGCAACTGATGTTCGCGCA
>Ga0316204_10003123_pt1 | contig 34410 bp, 31 predicted proteins | sample 6monrhotite_MG_2_FD_205661 | JGI IMG/M metagenome (GOLD analysis project Ga0316204, IMG submission 205661) | Microbial mat bacterial communities from mineral coupon in-situ incubated in ocean water Damariscotta River, Maine, United States -... | ecosystem: Environmental > Aquatic > Marine >... | reverse complement strand
CCGGCCACCAGACCTTGTCGACTTGACGCTGACGAATCGTCCGGGGATTCGTTAGCGCAGCGAGCACACGTCGAATCTCCCAAGGGGCACCGCGCCACCAGAAAGGGTCGGGAAGTCCAACAACACAACAGGCAGCACGACGGCGCCTCGACGGGACGCTCAAACACCGAGCCCGCGACTGCCGAGACCGATCGAAGCGTCACCAAAGACATCTGTCAAACCGACCCGAACCGAACCAACCGAACCAACCGAACCAACCGAACCGAACCGAACCGAACCGAACCGACGAACCCGACAGCCCATCAACCCGACTCAGCCTTCAAAATAAGTCGCCAGAGCAGATTCGGAGAGAACCGCCTCAAAGCAACGACAAACCGCGCCTCACCCCCAGGCAACAAGATCGTCTTCTTGCCCCCAAGCGCCTTGTCCACAGCATCCACAACCGCCTCGGGCTTCATCAGCCGATTCTGCTCGATCCCCAGCTGCAGAGAGCGCGGATTGGAGGTCTCCTGTGCCTGCTTCAGGAGGGGCGTGTCCACCATCGGCGGACACACCAGGAGGATCCGGACGCCGCTGTCCGCGTTCTCCCGGATCAGCACCTCGGTGAAGCTGTTCACGGCCGCCTTGGCCGCGCAGTAGGCGCCCATGTGCGGGGTCGGTACGTAGCCCGCGATGGAGCCGTAGATGACGAGCTGACCGCCTCGGCGGGCGAGCATCGGCGGGAGGGCGGTCAGGGCGACGTTCACCGTGCCCTCGTAGACGATCCGGGAGAGGCGGTGGACGTCGGCGGGGGCCAGCTCGATGAGTGGGCGCGTGGGCATGATCGCGGCCGCGTGGATCACGCGGTCGATGGGGCCCAGAGTGTCGCGGATTGCGGTGAAGGTCGACTGGACGTCGGACGCGTCGGAGACGTCGCAGCGGTGGCAGGTGACCCCGTCGTGTCCCTCGGCGGTCTCCGCCATCCCCGCTTCGTTCACGTCGAGCAGCGCGACCTGTGCGCCGCCGTCGGCCAGCCGTCGGGCCGTGAGGCGTCCCAGGCCGCTCGCTCCACCCGTCACCGCTGCTACCTTCACCGCCACGTCGCGCTCCGGCTCGTCAGCCTGAGTGTACGCGAGGGAGGCGCGTTGTCACCTGGCGCTTCGTCACTGCAGGCAGGCCGTCGTCTCCAGCTTGACGCACTCGGGCGCCGCGCCGCAGAGGCTCAGGGCGAAGCCGTCTCTGCAGCGCAGGCCGGCGGCGCTGCCGAGGTCGAAGGTCGCGCCGATGGCGTCGGAGGTGGACCAGAGGAGGCTGCCCTCGTAGTCGGCGGCGATCATGGTGGCGTCGTCCACGAGGCTGCCGGCCTCGAAGGGGCCGGCGAGCTCGGCGCCGAGGCCGGCGAGATCGCTGTCGTTCTTGGCCTCGAACTCCAGGATGTGGTCGCCGCTGGTGAGCGACACCCGCTGCATCCACCAGTAGTCGAAGGCTCGGGTCTCGCCGCTGTCCTCCTCGAAGATCGAGGCGCCGTCGACGCGCGCTCGCACCCGGTTGTCGGCGCCCATGCCGAGGAGGAAGTCGGCGGGGTCGTCCAGATCCAGGCAGATGGAGAAGCCGATCCACTCGTCTACGGGCGCGCTGCCCGTGGCGGTGGAGCCCGCGGCCTCGCAGGCCCAGACCCCGGCGGCGTTCAGTCGCCCGGTGTTGCCGCCGTCGGAGTGGCCCCAGTAGTCGTCGGTGATGTTCTCGCCGTCTGGATAGCGCGCGCCGAACTTGCCGTAGGCGAAGTAGGGCTCGATGGCACAGACCGCCAGCGGTGGTGCGCCGCTGTCCATGGGGGAGCGTGTGAGTCGTCGCTGGCAGACCTCTCCGGCCGGGGTGGCCTCGTAGCCCTCGGGGCAGGCACACAAGGTGTCGGTGTCGGTGTCGGTGTCGGTGTCGGGGAGGGGACCGGTGTCATCGGGGGCGCTGGTGTCGTCGCTGGCGCCGGTGTCGAGCGCGGTGCTGGTGTCAGCGGCGCTGTCTCCCGCGCTGTCTCCCGCGCTGTCTCCCGCGCTGTCGGTGGTGCTCAAGACCAGATCCCGGGTGGTGGACCCGGCGGTGTCCTGGGGCTTGAGGTCGGGGGCGCAGGCCAGGAGCATCAGCGTGAACATTGAACGGCCCTCCGGTGGTGACGATCTGAACCAAGGGGCGATCGGGCGGAGAGTTGCGGGCTTTCGTGCTCTCTGGTGCGTCTGGGGTCAGCTCAGCTCGAGCCCGGTGTAGCGGCGGTAGAGCGCCCGGTAGGCGGGGCGCGCCTGGAGGGCGGCCAGGGCGAGCCCGGAGAGGGGGTAGACGCTGTCGGGGACGCCGGCGGGGCGGGGGCAGCACTGGAAGTGGCTCGTGAGGGCGGCGATGGTCACCGGATCGGGGCGACCCCAGGGATCGAGCAGCCCGTCGTCGCACATGCCCCAGAACACCAGCAGGGCTGGCAGGGCGTCCAGGCCGGGCTCCAGTGACACGACGGCGCGGGCCGGGGAGGTGCCGGGGTTGCAGGCCTTGTGGTCCACGCCGCGCGGGACGCGGATCACCTCGCCGGCGCTGTGGGCCCGCCACTGGCCGCCCTGGAGGAAGCTCAGCTCGCCGTCGAGGATCTCGAAGACCTCCTCCTGGACCGGGTGCTCGTGTTCGAGGACGATGCCGCCGCCGGGCTGGACGATCCACTCGAAGCGCACCGCGGCCGGCGAGGCGCTGACGATGCGCGCCGACTCGCCGGAGATGGCGTTGTGGTAGACCCGGTCGGGGTCGAAGCGCGGCGGCGTCGCCGCGCTGAGGGGGGGAGCGGCCGCCAGGCTGAGCGCGCCGAGCAGGAGCTCTCTTCGGGATATCGGCTTCATGACGGCGACCTCCGCTCGAAGGGTGCGGTCCAGCGCGCGGCGGGACCATCCGACAAGCCGCCGACCGGCGTGCGACATTCCGCCGATGCCGCTTCAGACGCCAAGGAGAACGCCGGGATCCATACGGCCGCTGGTGGTACAACCTCGAGATGACCTGCTCGCTCCAGACTGTGTTCGCTGTCCTCTCCCTGCTCGGCTGTGACGCCAAGGTGTCCTCCGCTGGCGCGGACGACAGCGCCGGCGCTGACGCCGACGCCACCTGCGACAGCCTGACCATTGACGAGACGCTGCCGCTGAACGGCGCGGCCGATGCCTACTACCGGTCCGCGGTGGAGTTCCAGCTGAGCGCGCCGGATCCATCGGCGACGGTGAGCGCGGCGTTCCCCGGGGCCACCTCCACCCGCGACGACGGCGCCACCATCGTCTACACGCCCGAGAGTCCGCTCGCGCCGGACACCGAGTACGTCGTGGGGCTCGACTACTGCCGGGGGGAGGCCGAGATCAGCTTCCGCACCTCCTCCTACGGGGAGGCGGTCTCCGAGCCGCTCGTCGGACGCACCTATGTGGTGGATCTGGTCGGGGGCCGCTTCCTCCAGGGCGGCAACCTGGCTGGCGTCATCGCGGCGGTCTTCAACCGATCGCTGCTGCTGCACATCCTCGCCGAGGACGGTGACACCCTCACGGTGCGCGCGGGCATCTCCACCGCCGCCGGTGAGTCCATGGCTCAGGACACCTGCTTCCGCACCACCGACGTGGAGGCGGTGGACTTCACCACGACCCCCTTCTTCGCGATCGGGGTGGACCGCTTCGGCTTCGAGGCCTTCGAGACCCAGCTGGATCTGATCAACCTGACGGTCGAGGGCACCTTCGCGACGGACGGGGAGGCGGTGGGCGGCGTGCGCTACGGCCTCGCGGTGTCCGCCGCCGACGTCGCCGGGGTGCTGGGCCTGGAGGGCGGCGTGGAGGAGGCCTGCGGCTTCGCCGAGACGCTCGATGAGAGCTGCGGGCCCTGCCCGGATGACAGCAGCGCCGAGTGTCTGGTCATCATCACCGACGGCATCGACGCGCCCGAGGTGGGGTTCCCGGTGGTGCCCGTCGACGACCCGGAGTCGGATCCGGACTGTCAGCTCGACACCGGCGGCTGAGGCGCTACTCGTCGGGGAAGGGCGGCGGGATCTCGCCGGTGTGCTCGGCGGGGAGCACAAAGACGAGGAAGTAGATGGCGCCGTAGAAGAAGGCGTCCTGGCTCGTGGAGAGCGCGCCGATGTCGTCCGCCTCGACCACCGCGGTCAGCTCATCCAGGTAGCCCTGGGCCTCCTCTCGCTCGCTGGTGTCCGGGTACTCGCTGGCGAGGATGCCCTCGATGAGCGGGATCACGTCCGCCGCGTGCTCGGGGCCGATGTCCGGCGCGCCCTCGTAGGCGTACTCGGTCTCGTCGTCGCCGAAGAAGGCCAGCGCCTGGAGGAGGAACCGCGTCTGGTCACGGAGGGAGCGGTAGTCGATGGTCTCCGGGGTGTCGTCCGTCGTGTGGTAGAAGGCCATGCCCGGGCTCGTGAACCACGCGGCGGGGATGGGATCGGAGACCCGGTAGAACTCGTCTTGATCGGAGGCGAAGACCGGGATGATGTCCCGGTGCACGAAGATGACGTCCATCTCGGCGTACTGCTCGGCGAAGCCGCGCCAGGCCTCCAGCAGCGCCGGGCTGCGCTCCAGGCCCATGAGGACCAGCGGCCAGTAGTCGGGCAGCACGCCCCGCCCGACCGGGTCGACGGAGAGCCCGAAGGCGATGTCGCCGTAGGGGACCACCTGATCGGCGAGCCACGCCTCGGCCCCCTCCAGCCCCATCTCCTCCTCGTCGGTGATCAGGAAGATGATGGAGCGCCCGGTCTGGACCTGCTCGGAGACCAGGACGCGGGCGATCTCCAGCAGCGCCGCGACCCCGGAGACGTCGTCGAAGGCGCCGTTGTAGATCTCGCCGTCTTCGGTGACGCCGAGGTGATCGTAGTGAGCCAACACCACGATGTGCTGATCGGCGAGCGCCGGATCCGAGCCCGGCAGCACCCCCACGAGGTTGGTGCCGCTGTCGTAGACGGCGGGGGCGACGGAGCCGTCATCGAGGAGCTGGAAGACGCCGTCCTCCTGCTCGGTCGGGTAGGTGTGCAGGTAGCCGTCGTCGCCGAAGGGCTCCAGCCCGATGTCGGCGAGCTCACCGGCGATGTAGTCCCGGGCGGCGGCGTGCCCCGAGGAGCCGGGGATGCGCCCGCCGGTGGCGTCGTCGGCCAGCACGTCCACGTGGGACTTCAGGCGGGTCATCGAGAGCGCGTCCACGACCTCGGCGTCCAGGTAGAGCGCCTCCTCCTCCGCCTCCTTTTCGTTGCACGCGAGCAGACTCAACAGGGCGAAAATAATCATCTTCATTGAGTATCCCGATGTAGCGCTAATGCTCTCGCCGTGTCGATCCGTCTCAGACTGTAGCAGGTGGGGTTGACCTGACACATCGGAGCCTATGTCCCACTCGGACATGACCCACGCGAGCATCGACCGGGCGCGCGGCGCGAGCTTCTTGATCACCCAGTGGTCACTGCTTGGGATCAGCGTCCTGAGCGTAGTGGCGCTCTGGGGCGCCAGGATCATCAACCATCGCGTGACGATGAGCGCCGTGTGCGTCATCGCGCTCGCGACGGTGCTGACCGCGGTCGCGGCGCTGCTGCACGCCCGCGGTCGGCCCATTCAGGGGCTCATCACCACCACGCACTACCTGGACTCCGCGACGGGGCTCCTCTTCCTCTACCTGATGGGCGCCCTCGAGAGCCCGATCCTGGGCTGCCTCTCGCTGATCGTCATGAAGGCGCCGGTCTATGGGCGCCGGAGCGCTCAGTGGGGCCTCGCGGTCTTTCAGGTGTCGCTCTACCTGCTGCTGGTGAGCCTGTGGTCCAGCGGTGGGCTATCCGCGCTGCCCTACGGCGCGCTCCTGTCGACGCCGGGCATCGCGCCCTCCAGCGCGCTGCCGCTCTCAGCGGGGGCCTTCGTCGGAATCACGCTCTGCGTCGCGTTCCTCGCCGGGCGCGCGTCGCTGGACATCCTGACGAGCCAGAATCAGCTCCAGGACGCCGTGGCCAGGCAGACCCGGGAGCTCTCGCAGGTCAACGACGCCGTGAGCCACGATCTGCGCGCGCCCCTCCAGGCGCTCATCAGCTACTCCGAGTTCCTGGAGGAGACGCCGCTGAATGATGAGCAGCACGAACTCCTGAAGGAGCTGCACAGCAGCGCGTGGCGGATGGCGGGCATGCTGGAGAGCCTGAACCGTCTGGCCAGACTGAGCGGACAGCTCGGCCCCTCGGAGTCCGTGCCGCTGGACATGGCGGCGGCGGCCGCGCTGAAGAACCTGTCGGTCACCATCGCGGCGCGGGGCGTGCAGGTCGAGGTCGCGCGCCCGCTCCCCAGGACCACAGGGGATCCGGCGCTGCTGGCGGAGGTGGTCCAGAACCTCCTGGAGAACGCCATCAAGTACGGGGACAGCGAGCGCCCGCGGGTGCTGCTGGAGGCCGCCCCCGCCTCGGGCCCGGGGCGGGTGGCCTTCGCCGTGGAGGACAACGGGCTGGGCATCAGCCTGGAGGATCGGGAGCGCATCTTCGCGCCCTTCCAGCGCCTCGAGCGGCACCGGGAGCACGAAGGCGTCGGCACGGGGCTGGCGGTGGTCGAGCGGCTCGTGCTCGCCCACGGCGGACACATCCGGATCACCCAGGGAGAGCTCCTCGGAGGAGCCCGCTTCATCGTCGAGCTGCCCGCGGAGAAGGCGGCCGGCGAGCCGCGTGGTCCGGACACGGTCCGCTCAGGGTGAGGCGTTGTCCTCGATGTAGACAGCCCCGTAGATGTTCTCGTCGCCGATGTTCTCGTAGAGCGCCTCGATGGACGCGGTGGAGAGGTCGCGGTTCCGGTAGAAGAGGAAGTCCCCGAAGACCTCGTCCAGGCTCAGGAGCGCGTCGATGTCCATCAGGCGATCGCAGTCATAGACGTACAGATCGCCCCCGATGACGCGGAGCGCCTCCAGCCCGTCCAGGCGCTCCAGCTCGTCGGCGTTCGCGAGGTAGAGATCGCCGTCGATGCGCTCCAGGCTGGAGAGGCCATCCAGGCTCACCAGGGCGGGCAGGCTCTCCAGCGTCACGGGGCCGGTCGTCGTGACGCCGGAGAGTCCGTCCAGATCGCGCAGCGCGTCGCAGTCGCGGAGGGTGACGCCCGCTGGAAGGTCGGTGTACGCGGCCAGATCGTCCAGGTTGCTCAGGCCGCGCAGCGAGGAGACGCCGGCGTCGTCGTCGAGGAGCAGCGTGCCTTCGATCGCCGTCAGCGCGTCCAGCCCGAGGAAGCTGGTGAGCAGTGGGTTCTCCTCCAGCGCGAGGGCGCCGCCGATGCGCTCCAGCGACGAGAGGCCGGCGAGCCCCTCCAGCGCGGCGTTGTCTCGTAGGCTGAGATCGTGGCCCACCGCCCGCAGCGCCGGGAGGGCCAGGGAGACCAGCGCCGTTGACTCCACGCGCAAGGCGCCGTCGATCTCCGTCAGGCAGTCGAGGGGCGCGACGCTGTCCACGTCGGTGATGAGCACGTCGCCGTAGATCCCCACGTAGGTGTCGCAGAAGGCCGCCATTGAGGCCGCCGTGTTGAAGGTGACGTCGCCGATGAGCCACGGGTCATCTCCGGGATCATCGGAGTCTCCGGGATCGCAGGCGTCGACGACGGAGGGGTCCATGTCGTCACAGTCCTCGCCGCCCGAGGCCTCGGAGGCGTAGCCGTCGCCGTCGGCGTCGACGCCGTCCGCGCCGTCGCAGTTCTGATCGACGCCGTCCCCGGCGATGTCCGTGGCCGTGGGCGAGATGTTGGGATCGGTGTCCTCGCAGTCCCCGTCCGCCGCGCTCCAGCCGTCACTGTCGGCGTCGGACACCTCGCCCGTGGTGCCGGTCGAGTCACTGCTTGTGGGCTCAATACAGCCAGCGAGCAGGAGCAATCCGGCGCAGATGAAGCGCGTCGAGCGCATGGTGTCCCCCCGTCAATGTGTGGGGGCAGTGTACTTCATCGTACTTCACCGTACTTCACCGTACTTCACCTGGAGACGCGCTCGATGATCACGTCTCGCACCACGGTGCCCTGGCGCACACGCTGCGCGCCGCCGTTGTCGAGCGAGACCTGGCCGAAGACGGTGTAGCGACCCTCCAGGTGGGGCTGGGGGGAGAGGGTGACGAACCACTGGGAGCCGCCGGTGTCCGGGCCGGACAGCGCCATGCCCAGGGTGCCCTCGTCGTAGCGCGCCCAGCTCAGCTCGTCGGGGATGGCGTAGCCGGGGCCGCCCCAGCCGTCGCCGCGCGGGCAGCCGTCCTGCACCACGAAGTCCGGCACGACCCGGTGCACGGTGAGGCCGTCGAAGTAGTCCCGCTCGGCGAGCTGGGCGAAGTTCCAGACGGTCAGCGGCGCCGTGTCGGGATCCAGCGACACCCGGATCTCTCCGGCGTCGGTCAGGATCCGGGCGCTGCGGATGCTCAGGATGTCGTTGATCGGCGGCAGCCCGCTCAGGAAGTGGGTCGGCGGCGCGGTCCGGGGCCGCCCCACGCTGTCGGCGAGGGAGCGGGAGGCCGTGCGGATCGCGGGATCCCGGGAGCGCAGGCCGCCGTCGATCAGCGCCTCCAGGCCCGCAGGTTCCCGCGCTCCAGCCACCGCGAGGCCGGCCTCCAGAGCCTTCAGGCCCTCCATCCAGAAGTCGTGGTCGTAGGCCGCGGCCATGCGCTCGGCCACGGCGTCCAGCAGCGCGGGCTCGGGGCGCTCAGCCAGCATCGCGGCGGCGGCGGAGGCCGCGGTGGCGTCCTCGACGGCCAGCAGCGCGGCGACGGCGTCGCCGGTCACCTCCAGGGCCGCCAGTCGGCCCGCGGCGGCGCTCCGGAGCTGCGCCTCGGCGCTGTCGCTGGCGAGCCGCAGGAGCTGCTCGACGTCGGAGAGGGTGCCGACGGCCGCCGCCTGGACCTGGAGCGGCTTGTCCGGCTGCAGCCAGGGCCGCGCGCTCTCCACCAACCCCAGGCTGCCCAGCGCCGACAGCGCGGCGGCTGCCAGATCGGCCTCATCGGACTCTGTGAAGGGGATGAGCAGGGCCTCGGCCTCGTCCAGCCCCTCGGCGGCGCCCGCGGCGTGGATGGCCGCCAGGCGAACGCTCCAGCTGGGGTCGCCCAGCAGCGCCTCCAAGGCGTCCGGGTCGGCGAGCTTGCCGGCGGCGCCGGCGGCGGACACCCGGACCCCCACGTCGCTGTCGGCGGCGGCCCTGGAGAGCGCGTCGGCGGCCTGGGCGGCGGGGGCGCGGCTCAGCGCGCGCACGAGCCAGGCCCGCGCGTTGGGATCGGGCTCCCGGCGGAAGCGGAGCAGGAGCTCGTCAGCGAGGCGCTCGGTGAGCTGATCGCCGTCGGGGGTGATGCGCGCCAGCGCGAAGGCGGCGCCCTCCCGGGCCGGACCGTCGATGCGGACGAGCTGCTCGGCGAGCGCCTGCAGCACCGCCGGCGCGCCGGCCCCCTCGGCCTCGGCGATGCCCATGCGACCCAGAGCCACGGCGGCCTCCCGGGCCTCCACGGGCGTCCCGGAGAGCCCCTCGACCAGGGTGGGAATATCCGCGGCGTCGCCGCGCATGCCCAGGGCCGCGAGCAGACCCGCCCGGACCTCCGGATCCGCCTCGTCGCCGAGGGCCTCCCGCAGGTGCGGCGCGCCGCCATCAGCCAGCCCCAGGCCGAAGGCCGCGGCCCGGCGGACCGCGGGATCGGGATCCTCGGTGAGCGCGCCCAGGCGGGGAACGCGGCCCGGCGCGCTGGAGAGCCGCGAGAGGGCGAGCGCCGCGCGCTCCCGGGTCTGGGCGTCCTCGCTCTCGGTGAAGCGGTCCAGCGCGACCGCCGGGAGCCGGTACAGCTCGATCACCAGGATGGCTTGGAGATCCTCGGTGGGGGTGGCCGCGGCGGGCGTCGTGACGGTATTGAGGCAGAGCAGCAGCAGCGGGAGCACGGAGACCTCGATGGTTCTGGGCCATTGAGGCTTGGCACGTTGCGCCGCCGCTCGCAATACCTCGCAATACCTTGTCCCTGTGGGAGGCCGGAGCCGCGCGTGGATGAACAGGAGAGAGAGGCGCTGAAGGCGCTGCTGACAGGGGCCTCCGAGGGGCGCCGGGCGCTGAAGCGTCTCGGCGCCGAGCTCGACGCGCGGGGACCTGGGTGGAAGGCGGGCCTGGTGGCCCTCGCGGGCGAGCGCGGGGTCGTCCTCCCGGCGGAGGCCGCGGGGTGGCCCGGCAAGAAGCTGCTGCGTCGGGCGCAGGGGAGGGACGCCGAGGCGCGGGTTCGCCGAAACCCCATCCGCCGCGACGAAGCCTTCACCTGCGCGCACTGCGGCGCCGGGGCCGCGCCCGGCGGCGCCCGCGTCCGGGATCACTGCCCGGCCTGTCTGTGCTCACTGCACGTGGACGAGGTGCCCGGCGATCGGGCCGCGGATTGTGCGGGAGTGCTCGATCCCATCGGCCTGGAGGTGGCCGCCGGGGAGTCCGTCATCCGGTACCGCTGCCGGCGCTGCGGCGCTGAGCGGCGCTGTCGCGCTCACCCGGGCGACGATCCCACGGCGCTGGCCGCCCTCTCGGCCAGGATGCCCTGATGGGACGCCGCAGCCGGCGGGGCGCGGCGGGGTTGGCGGCGCGGGTCGGCGCCGAGTGCGGCGCGCGCGGTCTGCTCGGCGGGCCGCTGGCGGTGGCGGTCTCCGGCGGCGTGGACTCCATGACCCTGATGCACCTGCTGGTCGCCCTCGGCGAGTCGCCGACGGTGATCTCGCTGGACCACGGCATCCGCCCGGAGAGCGCTGACGAGGTGCGCTTCGTGGGGGAGGCGGCCGCGGGGCTGGGGCTGGACTTCGTGTCCGGCGCGCTCGAGGTGCGCGGGGGTTCGGATCTCTCGGCGAGGGCGAGGGCAGCGCGCTACGGCTTCCTGGACCGGTGGCTGGCGGAGCACCCCGGGACGGCCGTCGCCCTGGCGCACCACCGGGACGATCAGGCGGAGACGGTGCTGGACAGGTTGATCCGCGGGGCCGGCGCGGGCGGCCTCTCGGGCATGGGCTGGCGCCGCGGGCGCTACATCCGGCCGCTGCTGGGCGAGCCGCGCGCCGCCCTGGAGGCCTGGGCGCGGTCCGCCGGGGTGCGCTGGGTGGAGGATCCCTCCAACACCAAGGGCACCCGCGGTCGCCTGCGCTTCGAGGTGCTGCCGCTGCTGGCGGATGTGCGCGCCGGCGCCGCGGCCGCGATCGCCCGGACGGCGTCGCTGCTGGCGGAGGATGAGGCGCTGCTCCGGTCGCTGGCGGCGCCGCTGCTCGCGGAGGATGGGGTGTCGCTGCCGCAGTGGGTGGCGGCCCCGGGGCCGCTGCGGCGGCGGGCGGTGCTGGCGCTGGTGGCCGCCACGCGGGGGCCCTCCGCGCCGCCCTCGGCGGCGCAGATCGACGCGGCCCTCGGGCTGGAGTCGCCGGGGCGCGCCGTCGCCCTGTCCGGCGGCTGGCGGCTGGTCGCGGACGGCGAGCGGCTCCGCTGCCTGCCCCCGAGGCCCGGGCCGGCGGCCCTCACGGTCGGCGACTGGGGCCTGTGGTGGGTGGCGTCGGATGCGCCGGTGACGGTGCGCGCGCCCCGGCCCGGCGAGCGCCTCGGCGGAGCTCCGCTGGGGGAGCGGCTGCGGGCCGCGGGCGTCAGCGCGGCCCTTCGGCCGTACCACCCGGTCATCCAGCGCGCCGAGCGGATCTGGGTGCCTGGCGTCTGGCGGTCCCCCGGGGAGAAGGCGCCGGTGAGCGGGCGGGTCATCGCCGGGCGGAGGCCCTCGGCCTCCTGGTCGGGTGGTGGTCCATACACGCAGGCGCTATAAAGGCTAGCTGGGCGCCTCTGCTAGAGGTATCTGTAGCTCCCCAAACGACGGAATCAGATGAGCAAGCACGGTCGGACATTGCTGTTCTGGGCCTTCATCTTCCTGATCGTGATGATGGCCTTCGTCGTCGCGGATGGACAGGAGACTGAGGGACACGAAGCGCTGCAGTTCTCGGAGTTTGTGAGCAAGGTCGAGTCCGGACAGATCAAGCAGGTCACCATCCAGGGCTCTGAGATCCGGGGCACGCTGACCGGCGGCGCTGACTTTCAGGCCGTGGGCAGCGAGCAGCACGAGTTCATGCAGGCGCTGCTCACCGAGAACAAGGTGCCCTACGGCTTCGAGAAGGAAGCCGAGCAGTCCATGCTCGTCATGGTGCTGATCAACGGCCTGCCGATCCTGCTGATCCTCCTCCTCTTCTTCTTCATGATGCGTCAGCTCCAGGTGGGCGGCGGCAAGGCGATGAGCTTCGGCAAGTCCAAGGCGCGGCTGCTCACCGAGGGCGGTCGCCGGGTGACCTTCGACGACGTCGCCGGCGCCGATGAGGCCAAGCAGGAGCTCGAGGAGATCATCCACTTCCTTAAGGATCCCCGGAAGTTCACCCGCCTCGGCGGGCGCATTCCCAAGGGCGTGCTCCTGATGGGCCCCCCGGGCACCGGCAAGACCCTGCTGGCCCGCGCCGTCGCGGGGGAGGCCGGCGTGCCGTTCTTCTCCATCTCCGGCTCGGACTTCGTCGAGATGTTCGTCGGCGTCGGCGCCTCCCGGGTCCGCGATCTCTTCGAGCAGGGCAAGAAGAACGCCCCCTGCATCATCTTCATCGATGAGATCGACGCCGTCGGCCGCCACCGCGGCGCCGGCCTCGGCGGCGGACACGACGAGCGCGAGCAGACCCTGAACCAGCTCCTCGTTGAGATGGACGGCTTCGAGTCCAACGACGGCGTCATCATCATGGCCGCCACCAACCGCCCCGACGTGCTGGACCCCGCGCTGCTGCGCCCGGGCCGCTTCGACCGGCGGGTCAGCGTGCCGGCCCCTGACATGGGCGGCCGCCTGGGCATCCTGAAGGTGCACACCCGGCGGACCCCGCTCTCCGAGGACGTCGACCTGGAGGTCGTCGCCAAGGGCACCCCGGGCTTCAACGGCGCTCAGCTGGAGAACCTCGTCAACGAGGCCGCGCTCCAGGCCGCTCGCTTCGACAAGAAGAAGATCGAGATGGCGGACTTCGAGGAGGCCAAGGACAAGGTCTTCATGGGCCCCGAGCGTCGCAGCATCGTCATCTCCGAGAGGGATCGCCGCCGCACCGCCTACCACGAGGCGGGGCACGCCATCGTGGCCGCCGTGATGCCGGACGGCGACAAGGTCCACAAGGTCACCATCACCCCCCGCGGGCGGGCGATGGGCCTGACCTGGTTCCTCCCCGAGGAGCGGCACGGGCACAACCTGAGGGAGTTCAGGGCCCGCATCGTGATGGCCATGGGCGGTCGGGCCGCCGAGGAGGTCGTCTTCGACGAGATCTCCACCGGCGCCTCCGACGACATCAAGCAGGCGACGCGCATCGCCCGCGCCATGGTCTGCGAGTACGGAATGAGCGAGCGCCTGGGCCCCGTCGCCTGGGATGAGGGCGAGCAGGAGGTCTTCCTCGGCCGCGACCTCGGCCGCAAGTCTGGCTACTCCGAGCAGACCGCCCTGGCGATCGACAACGAGATCAAGTCCATCGTCGAGAACGCCTATTCGCGCTCCCGCTCCATCCTCCTTTCCAACATCCACATCCTGCACAAGATCGCGCAGATGTTGCTGGAGAAGGAGACCGTGGAGGGTGAGGAGTTCTTCCGGGTCGTCAACAACATGAACCCCGTGCTGCCCGACGGAATGGCCGTCGCCTGACCGGCTGGATACGCACCCTGGTACGGATCACGCCGGGTGTGGATGTTCGAAGGGCTGTCAGAATCTGTCTTCGCTTCGCTGGGGCTCGCTGACGTCTTCGACATCGGGCTGCTGGCGATCATCGTCTACTACGCCTTCCAGGTCATCCGCGGCACCCGCGCCTTCCAGATCCTCGTCGGCCTGAGCTTCCTCGGCCTGCTCTACCTGGTGTCTGAGCGCCTGGGCCTGTTCGCGGTCCACTGGATGCTGGACAAGTTCTCGGTCTACCTCGTCCTGGCGCTGGTGATCCTCTTCCAGACGGACATCCGCCGCGGCCTCGCCCGCGCTGGCGGCAGCTTCTTCAAGGGGCCGGCCGGCACCGCCGAGACCGCGATCCACGAGGCGGTCGTTCGGGCCGCCTTCGCGATGGCCAGCCGCCGCATCGGCGCGCTCATCGTCATCGAGCGCAGCGCCAGCCTGGACGAGCTCGTGGAGAGCGGGCACCTGATCGACGGGCTGGTGAGCCAGGAGCTCCTGATGACCATCTTTCACCCCACGTCGCCGCTGCACGACGGCGCGGTGGTCGTCCAGAGCGGGCGCCTGATGGCCGCGAAGACCTTCCTGCCCCTGTCCGTCTCCAAGGACATCGCCCGCTACTACGGCACCCGACACCGGGCCGCGATCGGCCTCGCGGAGGAGACCGACGCCGTCGTCGTCGTCGTGAGCGAGGAGCGCGGCGCGGTCTCGATTGTGCTCTCGGGGGCCATGACCGCGGTCGAGGATCAGGATCAGCTCCGCGAGCGCCTCCAGGAGATCTTCCAGCCCCGGCGCGGCACCGCCGGCATGCGCGGGGTGGTCTGAGATGGCCGGCGCCCCCAACCCGCGCGAGCTGCTGCTGCTGCTGCCCTCCTGGGATCAGATCCGCTCGCTGCTGATCGCCATGGTGGCCAACAACGTCGGCTTCAAGGTGCTGAGCCTCTTTGTGGCGCTGGGGATCTGGGGCTTCGTTCAGGGCGAGCGCGTCGTGGTCGGGGCCACCCGGGTCGAGGTTCAGTACCTGCTGCCGGACGCAGTCGCCTTCAGCCGCCCGCCCCAGGATCGGCTGAAGCTGTCCGTCAGCGGGCCGCGAAACCAGGTGCATGAGCTGCAGCGGGAGAACCTCACGCTGGAGATGGACCTCCGCGAGATGACCCCTGGCAGCCCGATCGTCGACTTCAACCCCTCCGAGATCAAGGGCATCCCCAACGAGCTGACGGTGCTCAACCTGGTGCCCAACTCCCTGCAGGTGGAGCTGGAGCGCAAGGTGGTGCGGCAGCTCGCGCTGAAGGCCCAGACCACCGGCGCGCTGCCCGAGGGCTACCGGCTCGCCTCGGTGGTGCTGGACCCGCCTGTGGTCGAGGTGAGCGGGCCCGCCTCCCTGTTCGAGACCCGGGACGCCCTGAGCATTCGCGGCATCGACCTGCGGCGTGTGACGGAGTCCGGGCGCCTGCCGGTGAGCGTGGAGCTGCCGTCGGGCCTGGAGCGCACCGGCGACGAGCCCATCTTCGCGGAGCTGACGCTGGAGCTCCGGGTCGAGACCCGGGTGTTCGACGCGGTCCCCGTCACCGTGCGCCTCGACGGCTGGGAGGCATCCCTGGCCGCCCTGCAGGTGACGCTTGAGGGGCCGCCCAAGGAGCTGGAGGCGCTCTCCGCCGAGGACCTGACCGCGCTGGTCTACATCCCCAAGGAGACCACCCCCCAGCAGATCACCGTCCGTCGGGATCCCAACAAGGCCGCCCGCTTTCGCATCGCCTACGAGGCCAGCGATCTGGTGACGGTCACCAACGTCAAGCCCAACAGCTTCACCGTGGAGCCCTCTGAGTGATGCAGTACTTCGGCACGGACGGAATCCGCGGGCGCTGGCCCGACGACCTCCTCAACGAGGCCACGGTCAGGCGGCTCGGTCAGGCGCTGCTCGAGCGCTTCGGCGGTCCGATCGCGATCATCCGGGACACCCGCGAGAGCGGCGTCGGGATCACGGCGGCGCTCGGCGACAGCCTGCGCGGGGAGGGGATCGACTACGGCGTGCTGCCGACCCCGGCGCTGTCGGCGCTGCTGGCCGATGGCGTCGCCGCGGCGGGGGTCGCCATCACGGCCTCTCACAACCCCTGGCACGACAACGGGCTGAAGGTGCTGGGCCCGGGCGGCGAGAAGCTGGAGCCCGAGGTAGAGGCCGCGCTCGACGCGGCGCTGTCGCGCGGGGGCGCGCCGCCGTACTCCAGCGCCGGGCTGCCCACGCGGCGAGCGGATGACGGGGAGGCCCGCTACCTGGCGGCGCTGCTGGCCGCGGTCCCTGAGGGGCTCCGGCTGGACGGGGTGATCGTGGCGCTCGACTGCGCCAACGGCGCGGCGCACCGCACCGCGCCGGCCGCCCTCGAGGCCCTCGGGGCGACGGTGATCCCGGTCGCCGCTTCCCCGAGCGGGCGCAACATCAACGCCGACGTCGGCGCGGCCAGCGAGGTCGGGCTGCGCGCCCTCTCGGCGCTCGTCATCGAGCGGGGGGCCGCCGTCGGCGTCGCCCTCGACGGCGACGGCGATCGCTGCGCGCTCGTCGACGCGGAGGGGCGCGTGCTCGACGGCGACGCCCTGCTGTGGCTCCTCGCCAGGCCGCCGGGGCTGGTCGGCACGATCATGTGCAACAGCGCGCTCGAGGATCGGCTGCTCGAGCAGGGCGTCGGCTTCGCCAGGGCGCAGGTGGGGGACCGGAACGTCGCCATCGAGATGGCGCGGCGCGGCTGGACCGTGGGCGGGGAGACCTCCGGACACGTCCTCCTGACGGACGGCCTGCCGACGGGGGACGGGCTGCTGACGGCCATCCGGGTGCTCGCCGGCGGCGTCGATCTGTCGGCGCGCCTCCGGGGCTGGTCGCTGTACCCCTGCGCGGAGCGCTCGGTCGCCGTCCGCGCCAAGCCGCCGCTCTCGGGGCTGCCTGCGGTCGCGGCTGCCATCGCGCGCGTCCAGCGGGACGGCGCGCGCCGCGTGGTGCTCCGCTACTCCGGCACCGAGCCCAAGCTGCGCGTCCTGGTCGAGGCCGCCGGGCAGGCGGCCGCCGACGCCTGGCTGGAGGCCCTGCTGGCCGAGACCCTGGCCGCCATCGACGCGGCCGCGCAGGGAGCAGGCTGATGCGGCACCCCGTCTACACCTCCTCTCAGATCCGGGCCATCGACGCCCACACCATCACCGAGCTGGGCATCGCCGGGCCGGCCTTGATGGAGATGGCCGCGTGGGCGTGCGCCAGGGAGCTCATGACCGCCTTCGGCGACGAGGCCGCCAGGGGCGTGGTGATCGTCGCGGGCAAGGGCAACAACGGCGGCGACGGCTATGTCATCGCCCGGATGCTCCACGGCGCCGGGGTGCCGGTGCGCGCGGTGGGGCTGCCCGGCGAGCACAGCCCTGAGTGCGCGGCCGCCCGTCGCGCCGCCGAGCTGCTGGGCGTGCCGGTCTTCGAGGACGTCGGCGCCGCCTACTTTGCGAAGGCGGGGGTTGTGGTCGACGCCCTGCTGGGCACCGGCCTCAGCTCGGAGCTGCGGGGCCGGGCGCTGGCGCTGACCCAGCTCATCAAGGGCGCGCGGGAGAAGGGCGCGAAGGTGCTGGCGGTCGACCTGCCCACCGGGCTCTGCGGCGACACGGGCAGAGTGCTGGGCGACTCGGTGATCGCCGACGTGACGGTCACCTTCGGGCGGGCCCGGGCGGGCCAGCTGCTGGAGCCCGGCGCGGATCGGGGCGGGCGCCTGGTGGTCGCGGACATCGGCCTCATCGAGGTGGGATCTCCGGCGGGGCCGCCGGTGATGGAGGTGCTGGAGGGCGCTGAGATCGCGGCGCTGATCCCCTCCCGCGCGGCCGCCTCCCACAAGGGCCGCCACGGCCACCTCGGCGTCATCGCCGGCAGCCGGGACAAGGCCGGCGCCGCGGTGCTGTGCTGCAACGCCGCCATGCGCTCGGGCTGCGGGCTGGTGACGCTCATCGTCGGGCCCGAGGTCGTGCCTCGCCTCGCTGGCCTGCGGCCAGAGGTGATGCTCCACATCGCCAACCGCGCCACGCCCGAGCTGCTGCTCACCTTCGACGCGCTGGCTGTCGGCCCCGGGCGCGGCATCGAGCGGCCCACCCTGGAGCAGCTCAGAGGCATCTGGCGCAGCTTTGAGGGGCCGGCGGTGTTTGACGCGGACGGCCTGATCGCACTCGTTGACGCCTTCCGCCCCTCCAAGTACCCCCGGTGCATCACCCCGCACCCCGGGGAGGCGGCCCGCCTCCTGCGGCTGGCGTCAGCGGAGGTGCAGACCGATCGCCTGGGCGCCGTGCGGGCGCTGGGGGCGGTGGCGCCGGCGCTGCTGAAGGGCCGGAACACGCTCATCTGCGCCGGCGACGGACCGGTGACCGTGAACGCCACCGGCACGCCGGATCTCGCGACGGCCGGGAGCGGCGATGTGCTGACGGGGATCGTGGGCGCGCTGCTGGCGCGGGGCGTCGCGCCGCGGGACGCGCTGGTCGTGGGGGCCTTCGTTCACGGCCTCGCTGGAGAGCGGGTCGGCGGCTACCTCGTGGCGGGGGATCTCATCGACGAGCTGCGCGGCGCCTTCGGCGGGCTCGCCGAGCGCGGCGGCGTCATCGACTACAGGCCCTTGCTCTCCCGGTAGTCGTCGGGGGGATCGGTCGGGGCGTCGTCGGGGATCGCGGTGTCCGCGTCCGGAGCCGAGTCCCGGCGCACCGGGCGGCCGAACCACTTCCACAGCACCGCCGCGGCGAGCGCGAAGCCGACGCCCATGACGATCCAGCGGATCTGTCCGACGGTCTGCAGGTTCTCCTGGATCGCGGGACCGAACCACCAGCCGACGGTGAGCCAGAGGCTGACGGTGATGATCGCGCCCGCGCCGTCCAGGGCGATGAAGCGCCGGTAGCGCATGCCGGTGGCGCCGGCGAAGAAGAAGGCCGGGAAGCGCAGCCCGGGGATCTGTCGGCAGATGAGCACGGTCCAGGGACCGAAGCGATCGTAGAACTTTCGGATGCGGCGGGTCTGCCGCTCGCCGAAGAAACGGGCGAGGCGGCCGGTCGGGTGGAGGCCCACCTGACGCCCCATCGTCCAGGCGATGCTGTCGCCGCCCAGAACCCCCGCGAAGCCCACCAGCACGGCCGCCTGGACCGTCCCGTGGCCCGCGCGCACGAGCACGCCCGCTGCGAGCAGAGAGATGTCCTCTGGGATTGGCAAGCCGAGCGGCGTCAGCAGCAGCGCTATCAGCACCGCGACCAGGCCGTAGCGCAGCAACGAGTCCAAGCGCGAGACCTCAGGAAATCACTGGAAACTGCGAACCTATGCTGTCCGAGTCGTATCGCAACACTTGACGGCGAAGGTCACCGGATCCAAGTTGCGGCCTGTGTGGACCCTGACTTTACAGAACCCTGAAGCAACTCACGAAATCGGGCGCGCCATCGGCGCCGCGGCAGAGGCCGGGTGTGTCGTCGCGCTCTCGGGCCCCCTCGGCGCTGGCAAGACCTGCCTGAGCCAGGGGGTGGCCGCCGGGCTCGGCGTGGCCGGGCCCGTGACGAGCCCGACCTTCATCATCCTCGCGGTCTATGACGACGGGCGCCTGCTGCTGCATCACGCGGATCTCTATCGCCTGGGCGATCCGGAGGAGCTGCGTGAGCTCGGGCTGGAGGAGGCCTTCGCCCCGCCGGCGGTGTCGCTGGTGGAGTGGGCCGAGCGCTTCCCCGAGCTGCTGCCGGCGGATCACCTGGCCGTGGCGCTGGACTACGACGGCGACGCCCGCGCCATGACGGCGACGGCGCACGGCGAGCGCTCCGGTGCGCTCCTGGAGGCGATCCGAGCTGCCTGGACCGGCCGGTGAGCGGACGCCCGGACTTCGGCGGCGCGCGCGCCCGGGGTGCCGTCGGGGGGGCGCTGCGCTCGATGGTGTTCCTGCTGATGGTGATCGGCGGCCTGCTGGTCTGGACGGCCGGCTCCGAGCCGTCGACCATTGAGATCTCCGGGGTTCCCGTGCCCGGCAGCTACTCGCTCACCAGGCCCACGATCCACGCCGTCGTCGCCGCGGCGGGCGGCGACGCGAGCGGCCTCCCGGACGCGACGCTGGCGGACGGCACGCGGCTCGTCGTGGGGCAGGGGACCGTGACCCTCACGCGCATCGGCGGTGCCAGCGGTGCCAGCCGGGCGCCCGCGCGCGCTGTCTTCGAGCTGCCTCTAGACCCCAACCGCGCCACCGCCGAGGCGCTGGCGGCGCTGCCGGGTGTAGATGAGGTTACCGCCACAGCGATCATCGCCGAGCGCGACGCCAGCGGCCCCTACCGCAGCCTGGACGGCCTCAGGCGGGTCGGGGGGCTGGATGAGGGGGATCTGGAGAGGCTTCGGCCATTTCTTGCCCTGGAACAACCCGAATCAGCCGTGACACAAGAGTGAAATGACGCTGGTTGTGTCAGTACGCTACACTTTGCGCCCACTGCGAGCAGAACGTGCCCCGCTTCATCATCTCGACGAGCAATAAACCGTCCATCACGGTGGACGCGCCCAACTGGCTCGTGGCCATGGGGACCGGGATCGCGCAGCTCACAGACGCCGACGCCATCGATCGTCTCGCCTGCGAGACCCTGCCCAACGGCACGGTCATCGCCCGCGACGCGCGTCGGGGGACGGCCTTCATCATCCGCGAGGAGGCACCGGACGACCTGCTCCCCGACGAGGCCACCATGGAGGTGGAGGAGGAGGACATCCCCGTCGGCGACTCCGGCGAGGAGCTGTTCGTCATGGACGAGGACGACGAGGATGACCCCACGGACGCCTACGACCTCCAGGCCGCGGTCGCGGGCATGCTGGACATGGAGGAGGAGGACACCGCGGTCGTCGAGCGGATGGACAGCATCCTGAACGCGACCGCCATCGACGCCGCCTGGGACGCGGCGCTGTCGCTCGCGGGCGAGCTGGTGCCCTGCGAGGCGGGCAGCGCGCTGCAGATCACGGACCGCGACTCGCTGCGGTTCATCTCGGTGTTCGGCCCGGCCTCGGCGAAGCTGATGAATCAGGAGATCCCACCCGGCAAGGGCATCGTCGGCTTCTGCGCCCGTCACCGGGTCGGCCTCGTCATCCAGGACGCCCCGGCGGACCGACGCCACTACAACGCCATCGACAAGAGCATCGGCTTCCACACCGGCAGCGTCCTCTGCGCGCCGGTGGCGCTGGAGGAGGCCCGCTACGGCTGCCTGGAGCTGCTGAACGCCGCGGAGGACGTGAGCTTCGATCGCGCGCAGCTCGAGCTGGTCTCCATGATCGCCGACAGCCTCGCCGAGCGCCTCGCGCACGGCTGAGCCGGCCTGAGCCCGCTGGCCGGATACACTCAGGCCACGTCAGATGATCTACCTGGACTACAACGCGACCAGCCCGCCTCGCCCGGAGGTGCTGGAGCGCGCCGTGCCCTTCATCACCGAGCAGTGGGGCAACCCCTCGTCGACCCACGGGATGGCCCGGGGACCGGCCGCGGCGGTCACCCGCGCCAGGGACGAGGTGGCTGCGTGGTGCGGGTGCCTCCCCCGGGACGTCGTGTTCACGGCGGGGGCCACCGAGGCCAACCACCTCGCCCTGCGCGGGCTCGCCTGGGAGCGGCTGCTCGTGAGCGCCGTCGAGCACCCCTCCGTGCTCGCCCCGGCCCTCGCGCTGGGCGCGACCATCATCCCGGTCACAGCGGACGGTGTGGTGGACCTGACGGCGCTGGAGGCGCTGCTCGCCCAGCCGGGGCGGGCGCTGGTGAGCGTCATGGCGGCCAACAACGAGACCGGCGCCCTCCAGCCCATCGACGCGGTTGCGGCGCTGGTCCGGGGGGCCGGCGGCCTGCTCCATGTGGACGCGGCGCAGCTCGGGGGGCGGCTCGCGGCGCCGACGACCTGGGACGCCCTGACGGTGTCGGGCCACAAGGCCGGCGGGCTCAAGGGCGCTGGCGCGCTGGCGCTCGGTCCCGGGCTGGCGCTCCGGCCGCAGCAGCTCGGGGGCAGCCAGGAGCGTGGGCGCCGGGCTGGCACCGTGGACGTGCCGGCGGTGGTCGGGCTCGGCTGCGCGCTCTCCCTGCCGGCGACCCCGGGCGTCGAGGCGCTGCGGGATCGACTCCAGCAGGCGGCGACGATCCTCGGCGCCCGGATCACATCGACGGCCGTCGAGCGGCTGCCAAACACGCTGCACCTGAGCTTCCCGGGCATCCCCGGTGAGGCGGTGGTGGCCGGCCTGGATCTGGAGGGAGTCTGCGGATCTACAGGATCCGCCTGCGCCTCCGGGGCCTCGGAACCCAGCCACGTCCTGGAGGCCATGGGCGGTGATCCATCCGGAGGGGTTCGGCTCTCTCTGGGTTGGAAGACCACCTCAGAGGAAATAGAGGAGGCGTGTGGGGCGCTCACCGACGTCATCACGCGCCACCGTCAGGTGGCGGAGGAGCTGTCTTGGAGCGTGTAGTGGTCGCCATGAGCGGAGGAGTGGACTCCTCGGTCACCGCCGGCCTGCTCGTGGAGGCCGGGTACGAAGTGATCGGCGTCCACATGAAGCTCCACTCCGCCCCCGCCGCCCCGGACGCCGGGGTCGTCACCGGTCCGCCCGCGGGGGCCAGCAAGACCTGCTGCGGGCTGGACGACGCGCTGGACGCCCGGCGCGTCGCGGACCGACTGGGCATCCCCTTCCACGTGATGGATCTGCGGGAGGCCTTCCAGAAGGCGGTGATCGATGACCTGGTCGACACCTACATGGGCGGCGCGACCCCCAACCCCTGCATCCAGTGCAACGGGGTGCTCAAGTTCCGGGTGCTGCTGAGCCGGGCCATGGCCCTCGGCGCGAGCAAGCTCGCCACGGGCCACTACGCCCGGGTGACCTCGGAGCCGGCCCTGCGAACGGCGGTCGATGGGGACAAGGATCAGACCTACTTCCTCTTCCCCATGACGCCGGCGGCGCTCTCCCGCACGCTCTTCCCGCTGGGCGGGCTGAGCAAGTCGGAGGTCCGCGAGCACGCCCGCAGGATGGGGCTGAGCACCGCGGAGAAGCCGGAGTCCCAGGAGATCTGCTTCATCCCGGATCAGGATCACGCCGGCTTCATCGCCCGGTCGCGGCCCGCCGCCGAGGGCGCGGGGGAGATCGTGGACGAGGCAGGCTGTGTGGTGGGCAAGCACGACGGCTACTGGCGCTTCACCGTCGGCCAGCGCCGGGGGCTCAATGTGGCGCTGGGGCGTCGGGTCTATGTGCAGCGCATCGAGCCCAGCACCCGGCGGGTGGTCATCTCCGGGCCCGACGCGCTCTGGAGCAGCGGCATCGAGGCGACCCGCTGGGTCTGGCATGAGCGCCCGGCGCCCGACGAGGTGGTGCAGGTACGGATTCGTCACCAGGGCGGCCTGCTGCCGGCGCGGGTGACCGGCGGCGAGGCGCCTGAGATCGTGCTGCTGGAAGACGCCTGGGCGGTCGCGCCCGGGCAGGCGGTTGTCGTGTATCGGGGGGATCGGGTGCTCGGAGGTGCCTGGATCCGGCGTGGGAAGGGGAGCCGACCGGTCGCTGTACCGGCTCGGATGAAGCGGCTGGAGGGCGCGTGAAGACAAGGGAGCTGCAGCTTAAGCTCGGCTATGAGTTCTCGAATATCAGCCTGCTGGAGCGCTCACTGACGCACCGGAGCTGGTCGGAGGAGGCCGTGGGCCAGCAATCCTCTCACCAGCACCACAACGAGCGCCTGGAGTTCCTGGGCGACATGGTCGTGGGGCTCGGCGTCACCAACCTCCTCTGCCGGAGCTTCGAGCAGTCGGCGGAGGGCATCCTCTCCAGGGCGCGCTCCAAGATCGTCGGCACCGAGGGGCTCGCCGACGTCGCCAGAGAGCTGGATCTGGGCAGCCACATGCGGCTCGGCCGCGGCGAGGAGCGCTCCAAGGGGCGGGAGAAGTCCCGAATCCTGGCCAACTGCCTGGAGGCGGTGCTGGGGGCTGTGTTCGAGGACGGCGGCTACGACCCCGCCGAGGCGGTCGTGAAGCTCTTGTTCGACGGGCGCTTTCAGGAGACCCGGGATGTCGGCATCGACAACTACGGCGTCGACCCGAAGAGCCTGCTCCAGCAGCGCACCCAGGCGCGCTGGAGCGTGACCCCGCGGTACATCATCACGAGCGAAGCCGGCCCGGCCCACGAGCGGATGTTTCGCGCGGAGGTCATCATCGGGGATGAGCTCCAGGTGCTCGGAGAGTTCGCTCCCCGCAAGCAGGACGCCGGTCGAAGCGCGGCGCGGGCGGCGCTCCGGGCGATGGATCCCGGGGAGGAATAGCTTGCCGACGAGCCCCGGCCGGGTGACTCTGGGGCCCTATGGAAAACTTCCGCTGTGGATACGTAGGGATCGTCGGTCGCCCCAATGTGGGCAAGTCGACCTTCCTGAACAAGGCGCTGGGCCAGAAGGTGAGCATCACCTCGGGCAAGCCGCAGACAACCCGCAACCGCGTGATGGGCATCTACAATGCCGAGGGCGTGCAGGCTGTCCTGGTGGACACGCCGGGACACCACGACGCCCGGAGCGAGCTGAACCGCCGGATGGTGCACGCGGCTGAGGCCGCGCTGGCCGAGGTGGATCTGGTCGTGCTCATGATCGACCTCGTGCCCGCGACGAAGGCCGCGGGGGCTGACAAGGCCGTGCTCTCCAAGGGCGAGGAGGTTCTGCTCGAGCGCATCGCCGCCGAGGGGCACCCGTGCATCCTGGCGCTGAACAAGGTGGACATCATCCCGCGGCAGGCGCTGCTGCCGGTGATCGACGCCTGGCGAACCAAGCACGACTTCGCCGCGGTGGTGCCCTTCTCGGCGCTCACCGGCGACGGGGTGGAGCCGCTGCTCGCCGAGATCACGCGGCTGCTGCCCAAGCACCCGCCGTTCTTCCCCACTGACCAGCTGATGGACAGCTCCGAGCGGTTTGTGGTCGCGGAGATCATCCGGGAGAAGCTGTTCCACCTGCTGCAGGAGGAGCTGCCCTACTCGGTGGCGGTGGAGATCGAGGCCTTCGATGAGGAGGAGCGCGGTGATGACCGGCCCTTCGTGAAGATCAACGCCCGCATCATCGTGGAGCGTTCGTCGCAGAAGGGAATCGTCATCGGCCGCGGGGGGCAGATGCTCAAGCGGGTGGGGACGCTGGCCCGCAAGGACATCCAGCGTCTGCTCGGCTGCGGGGTGTATCTGGAGCTGTTTGTGGCGGTGGAGAACAACTGGACGAAGAACGGCCGCCTGCTGCGCCAGCTCGGCTACGAGTAGTCGCAGCTCACTGAGTCGGGCCGGTCACTGAGTCGGGCTGGATTCCTGCGCCTCCGAGGCGCGCAGGCGCTCCCAGCGCGCCCGCTCCCGCCGCCGCAGCGAGGCGTACTTCTCCGCCTCCGGCAGCTCCACCGCGATCGGCTCCCCGGTGACCGGGTGGTTGAAGCGCAGCGCCACCGAGCGGAGGTAGAGCCCCTTGCCGCGCAGCACGTGCTCACCGCCGTATAGATCGTCCCCCAGCACCGGGCAGCCCAGCTCCTTGCAGTGAATCCGGAGCTGGTGGGTGCGGCCGGTGACGGGCCAGAGATCCACCGTCGTGAGCCAGCCGCCGCGCAGGCTCCGGGTGTGCTCGACGGCCCGGTATCGGCTCAGCGCGGCGCGCCCCTCGATGGGGGAGTCCACCTCGCCCTCGCCCTCCAGGCGACCGACCAGGATGGCGCGGTATCGCTTGTGCACCTCGCGCCGCTCGAAGAGCTGGCCCATGCCGACCTGCCCAGCGCCGGTCCGGGCCACCACCAGCAGGCCGGCCGTTCGCGCATCCAGGCGGTGCACCGGCCTCGGCACCGTCAGGGCGCCGGGGTGCTCGCTGGGCGGCAGGTTGTGCGGCAGCGCGTGCTCGACCGTTCGGTGTTTATTGCCGCTGACCGGCAGCCCCGGTGGCTTCACCACCACCGCGATGTGCTCGTCGAGCCACGCGACCTCCATGGACATCGGGAACACCGGCGGCGGCTTCTCGGGGGGGGCCGCGAGGGTCAGCGTGTCCCCCGGACGAACTCTGCGGCTGGTCTCGACCTGCTCGCCGTTCAGCCGGATGAAGCCGCGGCTGACGAGCTTGCGCGCCTTGGCGCGGGACTGCAGGCCAAAGCGAGCGGCGGCGTACCGATCGATGCGGTCGTCGGGGTCGCCTGCGGCGACGGTGATCTCTGCCGTGGGTAGGCTTACGCTCATAGCCGGTCGAATCCTGTCCGGGGGGTGGGGGCGCAGTTCGCTCAGGGGGTTAGGAGGGCCGCATGCTACCTGTTGTCGCCATCGTCGGACGCCCCAATGTGGGCAAGTCTACACTCTTCAATCGGCTTGTTGGCAGCCGAAGCGCCATCGTACACAACCGCCCCGGGGTGACCCGGGATCGGCACTACGACACCACTGAACGCTGGGGAGACCGGGAGATCATGCTCATCGACACGGGGGGCTTCGAGCCCGACCCGGAGGATGAGCTGTTCCGCGGCGTGAGCAACCAGGCCCTGGCCGCGGTCGAGGAGGCCGACGTCGTCATCTTCGTCGTCGACGGTCGGGCGGGGGTCACCCCCGTGGACGAGGAGGTCGCGCGCATCCTGCGCTCCTCCGAGCGCCCGGTGATGCTCGTCCCCAACAAGGTCGAGTCCGACGCCGTGGAGACCGAAGCCCAGGAGTTCTACCGCCTGGGGCTCGGTGAGCTCTACACCGTCTCCGCGGAGCACGGCCGCGGCATCCACGAGATGATGGATCGGGTGATCGAGCTGCTGCCGATTGAGGACAGCCGCCCCGTCACCCACCTGCCGCACGCCGACATCGCGGACGCCCAGAACGACGAGCGGCCCGAGGAGATCCGGGTCGCCATCATCGGGCGGCCGAACATCGGCAAGTCGACGTTCGTGAACAACCTGCTGGGAGAGGAGCGCCACGTCGTCCACGACATGCCCGGCACCACGATGGACGCCATCGACTCCAAGATCAGTCACAACGGCCAGCAGTACCTCCTGGTCGACACCGCCGGCGTTCGCCGCAGGTCCCGGGTGTCCGACGCCGTCGAGGGCTTCGCGGTCTCCAAGGCGATCCGCGCCATCGAGCGCTGCCACGTCACCCTCCTGATGATCGACGGAACCCTCGGCCCCACCGAGCAGGACGCCCGGCTGGCCCGGCTGGTGGAGGACCGCGGGCGGGCGCTGGGCATCCTGGTCAACAAGTGGGATCTCGTCCGACAGACCCCCGAGCGCAACGTGCACGTCCTCCGCGAGGAGTTCGAGCGCAAGATCAACCACCTCGGCTGGGCGCCGGTGCTCTACATCTCCGCCCTGACGGGCAAGGGCGTGCACCGGACCTTCGGCATGGTGCAGGACGTCTACCGCACCTTCGACACCCGCATCACCACCTCGGAGTGCAACCGCTTCCTGGAGGCGGCGATGCGATCGCACTCCGTGCCCCAGCGGCACCGGCGGCCGGTGCGGCTGAACTACATGACCCAGATCCGGGTGCGTCCGCCGACCTTCGCTATCTGGTGCAACACCCCCGAGGGCGTGACCGAGCCCTACAAGCGCTACCTCCGCAACCGCCTGCGCGAGACCTACGAGCTCGCGGGCACGCCCATCCGCCTGCACTTCAAGCAGAAGCGCCGGACCGGAGAAGCGGGCCCCGACGACGAATAGGAGGCGCTGATGTCTGTCATCCGGATCCTCGATGACCGCCTCGTCAACAAGATCGCCGCGGGCGAAGTGGTCGAGCGGCCAGCCTCCATCATCAAGGAGCTGCTGGAGAACAGCGTCGACGCAGGCGCGACCGCCATCGAGGTCCGGCTGGGCTCCGGCGGGCGGCAGCTCGTGGAGATCGCCGATGATGGCTGCGGCATGGACGCCTCCGACGCCCTGATGTGTCTGGAGCGCCACGCGACCTCCAAGATCCGCACCCAGGACGACCTCTTCAACATCGCCACGCTCGGCTTCCGCGGCGAGGCGCTCCCCAGCATCGCCTCGGTCTGCAAGTTCGAGATCGTGAGCCGCCCGCGGGGCAAGGATGTCGGCACCCGGGTGGTGGTCGAGGGTGGGATCATCAGCCGCAACGAGCCCGTGGGCTGCCCCCCCGGCACCCGCATCTCCGCGCGCCAGCTCTTCTACAACGTGCCCGCCCGGAGGAAGTTCCTTCGCACCGTCCCCACTGAGCTGGGACACTGCCTGGAGGGGGTCATCCGCGAGGCCCTCATCCACCCCGAGATCGACTGGCGGGTGGAGCACGACGGCAGCGAGGTGCTCCGCGCGCCGCGGGTGAAGACCCGGGCCGAGCGCGCCTCGGATCTGCTCAAGGATCGGGGCAAGGCGCTGTTCCCGGTGGCCTTCGAGAGCGGCACGCTGGCGGTGGAGGGGCTGATCAGCCCGGTGGGCGTGCACCACGGGAGCTCCGCCGGGGCCATGTACCTCTACGTCAACGGCCGCTTCGTTCGGGATCCGGTGCTGCGCCGGGCGGTGAACGACGCCTACAAGCACATCGTGCCCAAGGGCCGCTATCCCACGGTGGTGCTCTCGATCCGCGTGCCGCCCGTCGACGTCGACGTCAACGTGCACCCCAACAAGACCGAGGTCCGCTTCCGCTACGCCCGCGACCTCCAGTCCGCGATCGCTCAGGGCATCCGTGACGCCCTGGAGGACTACGGCATCCGACGGCCGGTGAACGAGCGCCGCCCCGCGTCTGACGTCGCCGACGCCCGCGGCGAGACCATGGCGCTGCCGCTGGCGGATGCCCCGAGCCTGCCTGCTGGCGCGCCGCCGATGGCCGGTCAGCCTTCCTCGCCGTGGGCCGCTCCTCCCGAGCGCTCACACGGGGTGTCGCCCCTGCTGCGGACCGGTCCGGTCGATCCCATCGGCCGGCGCCCAGACGGCTCGCTCTCGCCGCTGCCCCCCGCGGCGATGAGCGACGCCGAGCCCCTCGCGGCGGCTCCAGCCGCGCTGCCGCCCCTCGCGGGCTCGCCCTTCGAGCCAGTGCCTGGTGGCCTCTCAGCGTCGCCCGCGCCGCAGCCTGTGCCGCAGCCTGTGCCGCAGCCTGTGCCGCTGCCAGCACCGGTCCCCGTGCCGATCCCCGAGGCGCCCGCCTTCACCCTGCCGGACGCGCTGCTGCCCGTGGCGAGGTTCCAGGATCTGCGGGTCATCGGCCAGTTCGCGCTGACCTACCTCCTCTGTGAGGGCGGCGGTGAGCTGATCGTCATCGATCAGCACGCCGCTCATGAGCGCATCACCCTATACAACCTCCAGAAGGCAGCCCGCGAGCAGCTGGGCGGCGCCCAGCGTCTGCTCACCCCCGTGCTGGTGGAGCTCACCGCCGGTCGCGCCAGCCTGCTGGCCGAGAACCTCGCGGTGCTTGAGCAGCTCAGCCTCGATGTGGAGCACTACGGCGGCGGCACCTTCGCCATCCGTGCGCTGCCCGCCGGCCTGAAGAACCAGGACATGCCGCAGCTGCTCGAAGACATCGCCGACGATCTCGCCGAGGGGGGCCGGGGCGCCCCCGCCCTGGAGATGCGCGATCGGGTGCTCAACACCATGGCCTGCCACAACTCCATCCGCGCCGCCCAGACCCTCTCGCCCTACGAGATGCGCGAGCTGCTCAAGGCGCTGGACGGCGTCGACTTCTCCGTCTGTGCCCACGGCCGACCTGTCGCCATCCGCGTCGATCAGGTCGAGCTCGAGCGGCGCTTCCACCGCTCGTGACCGCCGCTCGGGAGCCGCCGGGGCTGCTGATACTCGCCGGGCCCACCGCCGCGGGTAAGACGGACGCGGCGCTCGCCGTCGCCCGACGCTGGGACGTGTCGCTCGTCTCCGCGGACGCCATGCAGGTCTACCGGGGGATGGACATCGGCACCGCCAAGGAGCCCCCCGAGGTGCTCCAGCGCTTCCCGCACGCCTGCGTCGACGTTCGCGATCCCACCCACGAGTTCACCGCCGCGGACTTCGCCGCCGAGACCGACAGCGTCATCGCCGAGGCGCAGGCGACGGGCAGAGGCGTGGTGGTGGTGGGCGGCACCGGCTTCTACCTGCGGGCGCTGCTGGTGGGGCTCGCCCCGGCACCCAGCGGCGACGAAGCCATGCGCGCCGAGCTGGCGGCGCTGCCGGATCCGCACGCGGCGCTGGCGGCGGTGGACCCGGAGCTCGCGGCGAAGCTGCACCCCAACGATCGGGTGCGGGTGGTGAGGGGCCTGGAGGTGCACGCCCTCACCGGCCGGCCGCTGAGCGCTATCTGGGCCGAGCACGCCCTGTCGGAGCCCCGATACCCATCCGTCCGGGTGTGGCTGGACCGGGATGACCTGGACGAGCGCATCGATCGCCGCGTGCTCCTCATGATGGAGCGGGGATACCTCGATGAGGTGCGTCGCCTGCTGGACGCGGGCGTCCCCCGTACGGCCAAGCCCATGCGATCGCTGGGCTACCGACACCTGGCGGACCACCTGCTCGACGAGCTCGCGCTGGATGAGGCCGTCCGCCGGACCCAGCGGGACTCCCGCCGCTTCGCCCGCAAGCAGCGCACCTTCCTGCGCGGACTGGGGGGCTTTCAGCAGGTCGACGCCCGCGATCGCGAGGCCGTCATCGCCGCCGCGCGGGAGGCGTTCGGGCCGGCCGCGCGCGAGGAGTAATCCACAGTTCGTTTCTGACCGTGAACAAAAAAGGTCCGCTTTTCGTTGAGCGTGGTGTCTGACAAGACATCGCGAGACTGAAAGAGGAGACCCTGATGCGCGACATGTCACTGAGCGCGACCGTGAGCACGCTGACGCTCATGGGATTCACTGCGATGAGCCTCGGTTCGTGTGAATCCGTCGACTATGTGGAGGCCTTCGAGACCGAAGCGAGCATCACCCGGATCATTGTCAACGCGGACGTGGGTGACCTCGTGGTGATCGGCGGCGAGCGCGACACCGTGCGCGTCGAGCGGCGGGTGGACGGCTGGAAGGGCGGCATCGACCTCACGAGCCAGCTGGTCGACGGGGAGCTGACCCTCGACGCGCGCTGCACCGGCTTCCTGGGCTGCCGGGTCGACACCACGCTGGAGGTCCCCGCTGGCGCCGAGATTGTGGTGGCGGTGGGCGAGGGCGAGATCACGCTGACGAACCTCTCCGGGCCGGTCTCGGTGGATCTCGCCAGCGGCGATGTCAGCGGCCACGGGCTCATCGCGTCGGCGGTGGACGCCACGGTGACCAGCGGCGACGTGCTGCTGCAGTTCGATCGCGCGCCGACGCTGGTGAGCGCGGCGCTGGCGAGCGGCGACCTCTTCCTGCAGCTGCCCGGTGAGCTGGTCGACGCCGCGCTGGACCTCGCGGGCGGCGAGGCGGTGCTCGACAACGTGGCCCTGCTCGACGACGTGTCCCTGCTCGGCGCGGTCGGGCGCGCCGGCAGCCGGGTCGAGGTCATCAGCGCTGGCGGCGACGTCTACCTCACCGGGACAGCCGCCCGCTGACCTGCTGATCCCGCCCCTGGCCGCGCCCCGTGGGCGTTGCCGACCGGGCGAATGAGGATAGGCTGGCGCCTCTCTCTCGTTGGAGGCCGACATGGAGCTCATCCTCGACTTCGAGCGCCCGGTCATCGAGCTTTACAAGCGGATCGACTCCCTGAAGGCGCTGGAGCGGGACGAGGGCATCGACCTCTCGTCCGCCATCCAGCAGCTCCAAGAGCAGGCCGCGCGGCTGCATGAGCAGGTCTTCTCTTCCCTGACCTCCTGGCAGCGCGCCCAGCTGGCCCGGCATCCCCGGCGTCCCTACACCATGGACTACGTCTCGGCGCTGTTCACGGACTTTGACGAGGTGCACGGTGATCGGGCCGGTCACGATGACTGCTCGATCATCACGGGCATGGCCCGCTATCGGGGGCAGCCCGTCGCGTTGATCGGTCACCAGAAGGGCCGCAACACCAAGGAGAACATCCGCCGCAACTTCGGCATGCCGCGCCCCGAGGGGTACCGGAAGGCCCTGCGCGTCATGAAGTACGCCGAGCGCTTCAGCCGGCCCATCATCACCTTCATCGACACCCCCGGCGCCTTCCCCGGTATCGAGGCCGAGGCGCGGGGTCAGGCCGAGGCCATCGCCCGCAACATCATGGAGATGGCCACCCTGAACGTGCCGGTGCTCTGTGTGGTCATCGGCGAGGGCGGCAGCGGCGGTGCCCTGGCGCTGGGCGTCGGGAACCGGGTGCTCATGCTCCAGAACGCGATCTACTCGGTGATTACGCCGGAGGGCTGCGCCGCGATCCTCTGGCGGGATCGCGCGGAGGCCCCGCGGGCCGCCGAGGCGCTGCGGGTCACCGCCGCCGACTGCCTGCGCTTTGGTGTGGCCGACGAGATCATCGCCGAGCCCGCCGGCGGCGCGCACCGCAACCACAAGGAGGCCATCGCCAACCTCGACGAGGCGCTGTGGCGGCACTTCGAGGCGCTGCTGGAGATGGACCACTCGACCGCCCGCGCCGACCGCCACGATCGGTTCCGCGTGCTGGGTGAGCTGCACGACCCCGCCAGCAATGGCGCGATGGTCCGCCACTGATTCGGGAAATGCCGGAGCCGCGGTAACGCGAAGCCGGCGCCGCGGTGTCTCAAGGGGTGACGCATCTGGAGAGACACCATGAGGTTCATCCCTGCCCTGACCCTGCTCCTGACCGGCCTCGCTTCGCTGGCCACGACAGGCTGCATCGTGGCGAAGGACACCCACTTCGCCGTCGCCGAGGACATCGATCGCATCGTCGTCCGCTTTGAGAACGGTGACATCGAGATCACCGGGGACGAGTACGCCGACGAGGTGGTCATCGACCTGGAGGTGGGCGGCCTCGGCTTCGGAGACGTCGGCTACACCGTCGACGACGGCACGCTGTACATCGACGGCGACTGCGGCCGCGTGAGCCTCTGCGGCGGCGAAGTGACCATCTACACCCCGCCTGACGTGTCGCTGGACATCGACCTGAACGCTGGTGATCTCAGCATCGATGGGATCGACGGCGAGGTCTTCGTGGGGGTCGGCGCCGGCGACCTGGAGCTGAGCGATCTGCGGGGGGCGAGCGTCACCGCGCTGCTCGGCGCGGGGGACGCGGAGATCGGACTGCGGGAGGACTTCGAGTCGCTGTGGGTCGAGGTGGGGGCGGGCTCGCTGGAGCTGGACGTGCCCTCCGGTTCCTACCGCATGAGCCTGGACGCGGGGGCCGGCGAGATCGACCTCGAGGGCGTCAGCGACGACAGCCAGGCCGAGGCCTCCATTGACGCCTACACGGGCGCTGGTGAGATCCGCATCCGCGGATGGTAGGCCAGCCCGCGCGGGTTAAACACGCCCGGTGAGCAGACGCCCCTACTTCGCAGTCGCCATTGATGGCCCCGCCTCCTCCGGCAAGGGCACCGTGGCTCGCCTCGTAGCCCGTGAGCTGAACTTCGCCTACATCGACACCGGCGCCATGTACCGGGCGGTGGCGCTGCTCGCGTCCCGCCGGGGCGTGAGCTGGGACGACGGTGACATGCTGGGGCTCGTGGCCGCCGGCCTGAAGTTCGACTTCCGATGGGGCGGTGACGCCCTGGAGATCCGGGTCGATGGCGAGGACATCAGCGCCGAAATCCGCGGTGAGTCGGTGGGGCAGGGGGCCTCGGCGGTGGCGCGCTTCCCGCTGGTCCGCGCCGCGCTGCTGGGCCGTCAGCGCCAGCTCTCCGAGCAGGGCGACGTCGTCATGGACGGTCGGGACATCGGCACGGTGGTGCTGCCCGGGGCGGCGCTCAAGGTCTACCTGGACGCCAACCTGGAGGAGCGCGCGCGCCGCCGCCACCTGGAGATGGTCGAGCGCGGCGAGGCCGCCGAGTACGCCTCGGTCCACCGCGAGCTGGCCGCCCGGGATGCCCAGGACATGGGCCGCGCGGCGGCGCCGCTCAAGGCCGCCGATGACGCGGTCCGGCTGGACACCACCGGCCTCACGCCCGGCGACGCGGCCGCGCGGGTCGTGGCGCTCGCGAGGGCTCGGGGCGCCTGAACAGCGACTTGACAGGGACAAGCTGCCGAACTAAGGGCGTCCCTTCAAAGGATCCATCCGGCACTGAGTGCCGTGAGCGCGCAGCCCGGGGAGCGCGCCGATGAGTCTGGAGAGTCGGCCGGGATCCGCCCGAAACGACTATCGATAGAACCATCCCCACCCGCAAAAACTCACCGGAGCTATCCCGCTCCGGCACAAGGAACGCATGACGCCCACTGACGCATCTACTGAACCCCAACTCGATCTCGACGCCAACCTGAGCGAGATCCCCCGGGACGCTTTCGAGGCCTACTTCGACAGCTTCCTGAACAAGAAGTCCATCAACGAGCAGTCCGTCGTGCGCGGCACTGTCATCGGCATCGAAGGCGACCGCGTCACGGTTGACGTCGGCTACAAGGCCGAGGGCGTCATTTCGATGCACGAGTTCAACACCCCCGAAGGCGTGATCGAGATCGCCGTGGGTGATGAGATTGACGTCTACCTGGGTAGCATGCGTGAGGGCGACGGCCTCCTGAACCTCTCCAAGGAGAAGGCCGACCTGATGAAGGCCTGGGAGGAGATCTCCAAGGCCGTCGAGGCGGACGAGACCGTGACCGGCGCGATCATCGCCCGGGTCAAGGGTGGCCTCTCCGTGGACATCGGCGTCAAGGCGTTCCTCCCCGGCTCGCAGGTCGACCTGCGCCCCGTGAAGAACCTGGACAAGCTGATCGGCGAGACCTACGACTTCAAGATCATCAAGTTCAACAAGAAGCGCGGCAACATCGTGCTCTCCCGCCGGGTGCTGCTCGAGCAGGAGCGCG
>Ga0316204_10003122_pt1 | contig 34417 bp, 15 predicted proteins | sample 6monrhotite_MG_2_FD_205661 | JGI IMG/M metagenome (GOLD analysis project Ga0316204, IMG submission 205661) | Microbial mat bacterial communities from mineral coupon in-situ incubated in ocean water Damariscotta River, Maine, United States -... | ecosystem: Environmental > Aquatic > Marine >... | reverse complement strand
CAGACGTCTTGCTCGAGATTGGGCCGCATCCGGACCTCTCCGACAACCAACGCCGCGCGATAGAGATGGATTACGGCATGGAGGCGGGCCACGCGCAGATCGTGGTCCGCCGCGCGCTGTTGTTCTACGCGCTCAAGAGGCTGGGGCTTGATACCGACCCCGCCGCACGAAGACCGCAGGACCAGCAGATCGTGCTGTTGAATAGAGATAATGTGTTGGGGGCCTCCTAAATGAATGTCGTGCCGCAGCCTGGCGCCGTCATCAGTCTACGCTCCGCCACATGGAAGGTGCTGAGCACTTCGACCCTCAAGCGCGGATTCCGTGAGGTCCACTGCCGTGGACTTTCGGGCCTTGTGCGGGACAAGGAGGGCCGGTTTGTCTGGGACTTGGAAAAAGGTGCACGGGTCCTCGATCCCGGCGCGGTGCAACTTTTATCTGATGCATCCCCCGGCCTGGTTGACACAAAGCTACACTTGGAGGCGTCATTCCGGAATACACCGACGACGACTCGGCGCCCTCTCACCTTGGGGCGTGCAGCGATCGATGATCTTTTGTTCCAGCACTTGCCGGTCGAACGTGCCCTCGCACAGGATCGGGTTCGCCTCCTCATCGCGGATGACGTCGGTCTTGGGAAGACCCTGGAGGCGGGCCTGATCACCTCAGAGCTGGCCCTGCGTGGCCGGGCCGACCGGATCCTGGTGGTCACGACACGGGCCATGCTGACCCAGTTTCAGAAGGAGTTCTGGACCCGGTTTTCGATCCCGCTCTCCCGGCTTGACAGCGCCGCAATCCGGCGGATGCGCAACCGGATCCCGGCCCACTACAATGTGTTCGATCAGTTTGACCGATCTATTGTCTCCATCGATACGCTCAAACGGGACGCCCAGATCAGGGATGCGATCAAGCACTCTTACTGGGACCTTATCATTATTGATGAAGCGCATAACGCGGCCGCCCGGAAAGCAGCGGCGGGTTCAAACTCGCAACGCGCGGAATTGGCACAGCTATTGTCCCGGCGCACCGACTCTCTGCTCTTGCTTACTGCCACCCCACATGATGGGTCGCAGGAAAGCTTTGCAAGCCTGATCGAGATGCTTGATCCGACGCGGGTGCCGGACCCCACTCGACTGCATCGGACCGATATAGAAGATCTCGTAGTTCGCCGATTCCGGTCGGACAAAAAGGTCGCGGCGGACATAGGCCAGCAGGTTCCCGAACGCAAACTGATCCGCAGAAATTTTCCGTTGAGCGTCGAGGAAGAGGTGGCCTACCAATCGATCGCCGATCTTCATCTGGATCTCGATGAGCAATCGACCCGAGGCAGAGCGATTGACTTGTTTCGTACCACGCTGGCCAAGGCAATCTTCTCAAGCCCCGCCGCCTGTTTTGAAACGCTTGAACGACGCATCCGGGGTATCGAGAATAGGACCGCCCGAGGCACCGAGGAAGATCGGGTTCGGCTCCGGGAGCTTGCCGATCAGGTCGCCGCGATAGAAACGGACGCGTTCAGCAAGTATCAGGATCTCCTGCGCATGCTGCGCGAGATACGATGGACCGGGAATGCTGCCCGAGACCGCATCGTCATCTTTACAGAGCGGATCGCCACCGTTTCTTGGCTCGCCGGGCGGTTACGGGAGGATATGCACCTGTCGGAGGAGCAGGTGGCCCGAGTGGACGGGGGCAGCGTCGAGGCGGATGTCCGGACCCAGGAGGTGATCGAAGCATTCGGGCAGGAGAAATCCCCTATTCGTATTCTGATCGCCTCTGACATGGCCTCCGAAGGCCTGAACCTGCATTTTCAGTGTCACAGGCTGATCCATTTTGACCTTCCCTGGTCCCTTCTGCGGTTCCAACAACGGAACGGTCGTATCGATCGGTACGGGCAGGATCGCGCCCCGCTCATCACCTATTTCGTTGGGGAGAGCTCGCACCCAAAAGTGCGCCAGATGTGGGTGCTTGAAAAACTCGTCGAGAAGGACGAGGCCGCGCAGTCCGGTGTTGGTGATCCGGCGGTCTTTCTCGGAAAAGGAGACGCGGAAGAGGAGGAGGCGGTCGTCGCGGAGGCGATCGCATCGGGGATCGGCGCCGAGGCTTTTGATGCGGAGATGAATGTCCGCGCGGCGGAGGCGGAGGCTCACATGTCGCTTGATGACGAATTCGCCGCTCTTTTTGGAGATTATGCGACACCGGCTGCGCTAGAGCCTGACGCCGAAACTACTGCGAAGCAGGCCCCGCCGCGGCTTTTTCCAGACACCTTCACCTATGCATCCAAGATGGTGGAAAGGCTGTCCCGCTCTGAGGAGCGGGTGTTCGCTTCTCTTCCGGCGATCTCTCGGGAAGATCGCACAATCAGGATGGTTATTCCTGACGACATGCGAGCGCGGGATGGGTTCGGGTACGCCAGCGAGGGGGCCGTGGACGGCCGGTACATGCCGGAAGAAGCGGTTGGTTCCGGGGACCGGATTGAGCTCACGGACCAAGCTCAGGTCATCAATCAAGCGATCGATCAAGCGAAGATGCAGGAGCGGTCTTGGCCGACCGTTCAGTATCTCTGGGACGTACACCCGATCCTCGAGTGGTTTGCGGACCGGGCCAGTACCTTTTTTCCTGAACATTCCGCCCCGGTCGCCCCGCTGAGCCGTCTCGTTGCGGGCGAGGTGGCTGTGGTCATGCACGGGGCTATACCGAACGCGAACGGGGCCCCGGTCGTCGACCGATGGGCGGTCGTCATCCGAGGGTCAGACGGTACGGTCCGGATCGAAGAAGTCCCGGACTTCATAGCGCGGATGCGGCTGGCGGAGGACACTCCGGGACGGTTGGTCGAAGATCCCGGGCTGGCACAGTCCGCGATCTCGGTGGCCGTTGACCGGTTTCAGACCCATCTCGTCGAGCTCCGACGGGAGCAAGGGGCACGGATCCAGCAGGACCTCAATGAGGTCCTTGACCGTCTCGCGAAGCTTGAAGGACGGTTCCGAACGCAGCTGGCGCTGGATCTCGGCGACGTGGCTGACGGCGACGCTGAGCTGACTCCGGCGGAAAAGCGTCGCCATACGATCAGGCGTGCGAGAGAACAGAGGATCGAGCGCATGTTCCAAGACTGGACGGAATGGTTCGAGCGGACTCGGCATATGGTGGATGACCCGAATCCCTATGTGGACGTCAAAGCGGTATTTTTGGGGTGACCGGATGGATCTGATCGGAATTGAGAACGAAGCAGAATTCTTCCCATCAGGAACCCTGTCAGATGTGCTGAAGGAAGAACTTCAGGACATCACAGTACGCTGGTCCGGAATCGAAAAGAATTCTCATCCTGTGGAGCGGCTGACGCGGGTGGCGTCCCCCGCGGTCGAAACGCTGCGGCAGGTCCGGAACACCTCGGATCAGAACCGTCGGCGAGAACTCGTCCGGGATGCCCAGAACGCGCTCTTGGCCGCTCTAGGCTATGCCTGGAAGCGAGAGGCGGTGATCACCGCACTTGAAGGGGCCCCGGTCATCCCGATTGTGGCAAAAGCCGCGGACGCAACAGGCCGAAACGCTCTGTGGGTTATCGAGGCACCGCTCCCGGACCCTGAAGATGAGGCGACGGACCCGCTAGGAGCGGGTTTTACCGCTGATCAGTTCCCGCCAGAGACTGATGAAGCGGCCCTCCTCGACCGGAGCATCGAGTCCCTCCTTGCTGAGGGAGTATTCGAACTGTCCGACGGACCGCGCCATGTTCTCGTGATGGGCCTCTCCCAGATCGTTCTGATCGACAAACGGAAATGGCCGGCCCGGTCCGTCCTCCGGTTCGATCTACAGGAAATATTCACCCGGGCGGAGCGGGACACGCTGACCGTCATGGCCTGCCTGATCTCCCGCGAGGCGCGCGTTCCGGATCAGGGCGCGCCGATCTCGGACCGGTTGGAAGAGGAAGCGCAGCGGAACGCCAACGCGGTCACCACGTCTCTTAAACGGACAGTCCGGGATGCGATCGAGCTGCTTGGGCAGGAGGTTCTCGACGTCACCGGTGGGACGCACAAAGGGGTCTGGATCGACGGGCCTGAACTGTCGCGTGAGTGCCTGCGCTACATGTATCGGCTCCTGTTTCTGTTCTACGCGGAGGCGAACCCGCGTCTGAATTTGCTGGACCTGAAGAACCCGATCTATGCGACCGGGTATTCACTTGAAACGTTGCGCGACCTCGAATCCGCGCCGCTCAGGACCACTGTGGATCGCGACGGAACTTTCTTGTGGGAAAGCCTCCAGCAGACCCTGAACCTTCTCTGCACCGGGCTGGATCTCGCGGATGCGGAGAAGGGGACCGGGTTGCGCCTGCCGGCGGTCAAGGTCTCTCTGCTGGACCCGAAAAGCACCCCTATTCTGAACGCTCTCCCGCTCCGGAATGAGGCAATCCAAAAGGTGATCCGGCTGCTGTCACTCCGGTCCACCGGTAAGAGCACCGGTCGGATCTCCTACGCTAAGCTCGGGATCGGCCAGCTGGGCGCGGTCTACGAAACCCTGATCTCCTTCACCGGGGTCGTTGCCAAGACGGACCTGATCGAGCTGAAACCGCGCAAGGGACGGTCTGTCGGGGCGGACGACGAGGAAGATGCGATTGAGACGGACGAGGACCTTGAAGAGGAGATTCTTGAGGACGGTGATGAGGAGGAGGTTTTCCGCCGCGACAAGGTGGACCCGCTCGCTCCGAGCTGGTTCGTCCCGCGCAGCCGTATTGGCGAGTTCGAGCAAGAGGAAATCGTCTTCAAAGGGTCAGAGGCCCTCGTATATCCCAAAGGTACCTTCATCTACCGCCTCGCCGGTCGTGACCGGGAGAAATCCGCCTCCTATTACACGCCGGAACCACTCGCCCGGCTGCTGGTCAAACACGCGCTCATGGAACGGTGCCGGAACCTGACCGCGGACGAACTCCTGGACCTGAAAATCCTCGAGCCGGCCATGGGGTCCGCGGCCTTCCTCGTGGAGACCACAAACCAGCTGGCCGACCTCTACCTGGAGCGCAAGCAGAAGGAGACCGGCAAGACCATCCCGCAGGACCGGATCGTGGTCGAGAAGCAGAAGGTCCGGGCCTACATCGCCGACCGCAACTGTTTCGGCGTCGACCTGAACCCGATCGCGGTGGAACTGGGCGCGATCTCGCTCTGGCTGAACAGTCTTCATGCGAGCGAATTCTCCCCCTGGTTCGGGGACCAGCTCCATGCCGGGAACTCCCTGATTGGCGCGCGGCGGGCCGCCTACAAGCCGGTCCTGCTCAACGCCAGGTCCCAGAAGGATCTCTGGCTTAACGCCAAACCGGACGAGATCGGCTGGCGCAATCGCCTGCCCGAAAACCATGTGTGGCAGTTCCTTCTCCCCGCGAAGGACATGGCGAATTTCGACAAGGACAAGTCGATCAAGCCCTTCGCGGGTGACGCGCAAGATCAGATCAAGGAATGGCGCAAGGGCGGGTTCTTCAAGAAGCTCGAACCCCACGAGGTCAAGCTGGTCCAGAAGCTCAGCCGCGTCGCCGAGGCCCTGTTCGATCAGGTGGCCGAGGATCTCACCAAGACCCGCGCGGCGGCGAATGATGAGATCACGCTCTGGCCGGACAAGGTCATCCCCGGAAACAAGGGGCTGGATTTCCACGCCAAGGAAAAGCTGAACGCCCACCTGATTGGGGCCGACCACGCGACCAATACGCTGCCCTACAAGCGGCTCAAGACCGCGATGGACGCGTGGTGCGCACTTTGGCTCTGGCCGCTGGACAAGGCGGACCTGTTGCCGAGCAGGGCGGAGTTCCTGCAGGGCATGGCGATGATCCTCGAAGGGGGCTTTACGCCGGACGGTTCACTGGCCGCCCCCAGCATGGATGAGTTTGCCGATCCGGCCCCCGACTTTCTGGACATGATGGAGCCGGACGCGCCCGCACGGGACCTTTTCAAGGCCGCCGCCAAGCGGCAGGACGGGTTGTTCCGGGAAACGAATGTCGAGGCGCTGATCGAGACCTTCGACTGGCTGGGCGTCGCGGTGGAGGTGGCCGAGCGCGAGCGGTTCGTGCATTTTGACCTGATCTTCGCTGACGTGATGAAGGCACGGGGCGGGTTCGACGTCATCGTCGGGAACCCGCCCTGGGCCAAGCCCTCGTGGAACGAGGGGCTGGTGCTGGCGGACATCGACCCGCTTTATGCGGGGCTGTCGGCGTCAGATGCGAAGAAGGTTCTGGGCGAGGCGCTGCCGAAGGCGCCGTCCGTGCGGCGCGAGGGGCGGATGGTCCCGGCGGTCGAGGCCTTCCTTCAGGATTTCGTGTCGACCCGGGGGGCGATGGAGGTGACCTCGTCCGAGGTAATGAACCCCTTCGCCGGAGGCGGGTCGAACAACCTCTATCGCTGTTTCATCGACCTGTCGTTCCGGCTGGTCGCGCCCGAGGGATATGCGGCGCTGATCCATCAAGATGCGCACCTTGTAGACCCGAGAGGTCAGCGGTTCAGATCACACTGGTATCCCAGGATCGCGAAACATTATCACTTCAGAAATGAGATAAAATCAAAGAATTTTGCAGAAGTTCATAACGAGACGAGCTTCTCCTTAAATATCTATCGAGGCTCACCTGGAGAAGTCAAATTCGAGCAATTCACAGAGGCGTTCTTACCAAGGCAAGTCGAGGAATCCCGAGAGCATGATGGAACTGGGCCTATACCAGGCATCAAGAGTGTCGGTGGCGGTTGGAACACATCTGGCCACCGAGACCGGCTCTTCTTCATCGACGAGATTGCACTTGATACGATCAGGGAACTCACTGAAGAAGGAGACATTCCGGCTGTTGAGGCACGGTTCATTCAACCGTTTTCCACGGAAACCCTAACCGTATTTAGCCGCCTGTCCAGCGCGCGAACAATCGACAGTGGGGTGGGAGAGTGGCAGCTGTCGCTTGTAATGTTGGAAGCGGATGCGCAAAAATCGGGCCACATCATAAAGAAAAAAGGTTTCCCAACTCGAAACCGGCTGATTCTACAGGGACCACTTTTTCATGTCGCCGCCCCGGTATACAAGAGCGCTAAGTCGACTGGGTTTAGTAACAAGGCCTATGATGTCGTAGACATTGCCAGTATTGGTGAAGATTATTTGCCAAGAACAAATCTTCATCCGAACGTTTCGGACGAGGATTATAGAAAATCTCTGCCTCGCTGCCGCTGGAATCCCACGGTTTCGCATATTGATCAGTACAGGGTAGCAATTCGAGCAATGATTGCGCTCAACGGCGAAAGAAGCCTAATTCCAGCGCTTGTTCCACCTGGCGCGGCACACGTGAATGCTGTTGAGAGTCTTGCGATTAAGGACGAAGCAGAACTGCTACAGGTTTATTGTTCGCTAATTGCTCTTCCGTTTGATCTCTTCATCAAAGCTTCTGGGAAATCTCATTTCCATGTATCAGACGCAAGGACTATGCGATTTGTGAATTCGAATCCGACGGCTATTAACCGCGCCCTCCGCTTGTCTTGTGTAATTCGTCCCTATGAGGAAATCTGGAACCGCCAGGCTGCAAAGCAAATCGTCCAACCTTGGTCGTCATCTGACCAACGCCTCTTACTTGAGGGTCCGGTCGAAGGCCCGGCCACCTGGGACCGGACCGCAGGACTCCGGACCGAGTTCGCCCGCCGGATGGCGCTGGTGGAGATCGACGTGCTGGTCGCGCAGGCGCTCGGCCTGACCCTCGACCAGTTGATCGAGATCTACAGGATCTACTTCCCGGTCCTTCAGGAGAACGAGGCGGGCACCTGGTACGACCAGAACGGCCGGATCGTCTGGACATGTTCCAAGGGCCTGCCCGGCGTCGGCTGGCTCGACGAAAAGGGCAAGAGCCCCGGACGCGCCGCATGGGAGAAGATCCTCGCCGAGAACCCACCCGAACTGACCTGCACTGCCATCGACGACACGATGCCTGGAGGCCCCCGCACCGTCACCCGCCACTTCACCGGCCCCTTCACCCAATGCGACCGGATCGACGACTACAAGTGCGCCTGGGCCCATTTCAAGCGGCTGAAGTCCGAAGAGGCCGCGTGAGATGAACCCGATCCTCCTCGCCCGTCATGTGCAGGACAGTCTTCGCGAACTGGTCCACACGACGCTGAACAGCACCAGCCCCGCCTTCGAGGGGATGGTGGACCGGTTCATCGCCGAGCCCGGAAACTTCCTGAAGGGCCCGTGGATCTCGGTCGACATGCCGTTCCGGCAGATCGACGGGGCGGCGGATGGGACGTGGGAACAGCCTTTCCCGGAGGTGCCCCTGAGGTTCGCCCCTTATCAGCACCAGACGGACGCCTTCGCCCGATTGAGCGGGGCGAACATGCGCTCGACGCTGGTCGCGACCGGGACCGGGTCGGGCAAGACGGAATCCTACCTCTGGCCGATTCTGGACCACTGTCGGCAGAACAAGGGAAAGCCCGGGATCAAGGCGATCCTGATCTATCCAATGAACGCGCTGGCGACCGACCAGGCCCGCCGGATCGCGGCTGCCATCACAGACATCGGGTTGCTGGACGGGGTCCGCGCGGGGATCTACGCGGACGCTGAGCCGCAGAACCCGGCCCATGAGGTGACGGCAGACAGCGTGATCACCCATCGCGAGACGATGCGGAAGAACCCGCCGGACATCCTGCTGACGAACTACAAGATGCTCGACTACCTGCTGCTGCGCGGCCGGGACAAGCCGCTGTGGGCGCAGAATGACCCCGAGACGCTTCGGTTCCTCGTGGTCGACGAGATGCACACGTTTGATGGGGCGCAGGGCGCGGACCTTGCCCTGCTGCTGCGGCGTCTGAAATACCGGCTCAAGACTCCGAAGGAGCACCTGATCTGTGTGGGTTCCTCCGCGACGCTCGGGTCCGGCGACGATGCGAAAACCGAACTCGGGCGTTATGCGGAGACGATCTTCGGGGAGACCTTCGATGAGGGGGCAGTGGTCACAGAGACCCGAAAAACCCCGAACGAGGTGTTCGACGATCCGGAATATTTCGAACTTCCCGATCCGACCAATATTCACGCGGCCCTGCGCGAGGCAGAGGAACTGGACCAGGCAGGCGCGGCGCGGCGGCTCGCCACCTGTATCTTCCCGGATCGAACGGACCCGGACCTCACATTCATTGAGGACGAGGACCCATCAGATCCAGCATGGCGGATCTCGCTTGGCGAACAGCTGAAGGATCACGTCTTGTGCCAGCGGACCCTAAAGATCATCGCTGAGTACAAAGGTCCGGCCTCGCTCGAAGCGATTGCTGCCGGACTGGCGCAGGTCAAGATCATTCGGGAATGGGCTGAGGCGGACCATCGCGCGCTCGCCGAACTGGTGGTGGCGCTGGTGGCGTGGGCCCGGTCCGGGTCCGCTGAAAGCCTGCGTCCGCTGTTCAACGTCCGGCTCCAGCTTTGGATCCGTGAAATGTCCCGGATGGTCTCGAACCTGCCCCGGTTGGAGGCGGGTGGCGTCCGCTCAGAGATGGACCTGTTCCATGCTCTCGACCTCGACCGTCAGTCGCTGCGTGAAAAGCTTCCGGTTGTGAACTGTAACCGGTGTGGTGCGACCGCCCATGTGGGTCGGCTTAACCCCAGCTCAACCACCTGCTGGGCACCGCTCGAGCAGCTTTATGAAGAGTTCTTCGACGAAAACGGCGGTGAGCGCATTCGGCTCTTTTACCACGAGTCGATCGACCGGATGGTTCCAGCGAGCGGCGGCGGGGGAAAGATCGTCAAGGGTGTACTCGACTCGGACTCGATCGCCTTCACCCCATGCGATCACGACAACCTCGAAACCGGTCCGGCCACCCCGGTCTGGATGTATGATCCGTCCGACACGAATGGTCGGATCGACCGGTCGTGCCCCGCGTGTGGTCAGGCGCGTGGCCTGCTCCTCTTCGGGATGCGGGCGGCCAGACTTACGACCGGGATAACCGGCACGCTTTACACCTCCGCCCAAAATGAGGAGTTTCCGGACGCAAAGCCGCGTTTCCTGGTATTTTCAGATTCTGTTCAGGACGCCGCGCACCGGGCCGCGGTCGCGGAGACCCGCAACGCCCTCTCGGTCTACCAGAAATCCCTCTACACGGCTCTTCGGGAGACGCAAACCGGCGGGATGACCTTCAAGGAGGTGATTGAAACCGTTCCGAGCGACCTGCTCGACACTCTGGGTGGTGACGCGTTCACCGCGCTGTTCATCCCAAAGGAACAGACCTGGCGGCGCCTCTATCAAGACCTGATCCGGGACGAGATTACGATCACGGATCCGATTTTCTTGGACCATATGAAGCAGCGGCTCGGCTGGGAGTATTTCGTCGACCTGAGCTACCGGGCGCATTTCAGCCATACGCTTGAGGTTAATGGGGTCGCCGTCGCGGACATCTCCGCAGATCTCTTGCGCGCCTCAGCCGAGCGGCTTGCTAGCGAACTTCGAAACGAGCTTCTAGGCGCACCCGATTTAGTCCCGGACCTGCTCGCGGGCTTTTTGTCCGGTGTGGTCCAGCGGATGCGGCGACAAGGGTCTGTCGCGCACCCGTATCTTGTTAGCGCGATCGCCACTGCAAGTGGTCGTTATGGGCTGAACTGGTTCGCCGCGCAACAGCAGGTCGGGGTGAGACGAACCGGGGCGCTCCCGGCGCCGGACAGTCGTCGTGGGCTCGCTCCGATCCCTGTCACTCTGCACAACCCGCCGATCGGGTTCGAGCGTATCACGAAGGCGCATGTGTCGAGCTGGTACCGGGACTGGCTCTTCCGAACCCTCGGTCAGGCGGATCTCCGGTACGGGACCGACCCGGACACGATATACCCGATCGTTATGCGGCGGCTTGAGGCGGACGGGTTGGTGCGTCGTGTCGACGGGCAAGACGGAAGTCGGCACGCATGGCTCATCGAGCCGGAGCGGGTCACCGTGACCACTGACACGATTGGGCTGGTCTGCAGCCGATGTAGTCGGCGTGAGACCGCACCGATGGAAAATTCGGGGATCGCGGTTGGGTCCTCATGCACCCGGATCGGGTGTGATGGGCATCTGGAAGAGGTCGTGCCGCCATCCCGTCCCGCGCTGCGCCGGTCTCTCCTTTCGGATCGAAATCACCGGGTCGTCGCGCGAGAACATACCGGCATCCTGGAGACGAACGAGCGGCTGAGTATCGAGAGCGGATTCATCAAGGGGGAGACGAAATGGGCGCCGAACCTGATCTCGGCCACCCCGACGCTGGAAATGGGCATCGATATCGGGGACCTGTCGACCCTGCTTCTGGGTTCTGTCCCGCCTGAAGAGGCGAATTACGTCCAGAGGATGGGCCGCAGTGGCCGGCGTGACGGCAACGCGCTGAACATGGTGCTCGCGAATTCCAGGGCTCACGATCTGCAGTTCTGGGAGGACCCGACACCCATGCTCGCGGGTCAGGTGCGCCCGCCGGGCGTGTTCCTGGCCGCAGAGGAGGTGCTGCTCCGGCAGGTCACCGCCTTTACACTGGACGCCTATGTCTCCAGCTCGACCGAGGCGGGGGACTACGGCAAGGTCAGGGATGTCCTGAAACGCCGGGCGGCTGGCGCGCTGACAGGGTTTCCGATCGAATGGCTGGAGCTGATCAAGGACCGGGGCGATGAGCTTGCGACCGAATTCCTGTCCGGTCTTCCGCAGGAGGTTCAGGCGAGAACAGACCTTGCGAACCGGGTCCGCAGCTACCTGACGTCGACGGATTCCAAATCCATCGGGTGGCGGATCGGAGCCGCGTTTGACGCGGCCGCAGAGGAGCGTGCACGCTTGGTGGAAAAGCGAGAGGAGGCGACGCGGGAACTCAAGCGCCTCCGCGCCCGCCGAATTGAGCTGACAGAAGAGGAATTCGAGCGCCGCGAGGGGGAAATCGCCCGGGACCGGGCCGAGGTCAATCGGCTGATCCGGAACGGGATCGACGAGGTGGCCGTGATCAAATTCCTCACGGACAAAGGCGTCCTGCCGAATTATGCCTTCCCTGAAGAGGGTGTGAAGCTGACTTCGATCCTGTCCCGTCGAAATGACACGGGTCGCACCAACGCAGCCGGGGACGAGGACGGGCTGATCCATGTCGAGTATTCGCGCCCGGCAAGTTCGGCGCTTTCGGAGTTCGCACCGGGTCAGTTTTTCTATGCCAACGGCCGACAGGTGGAGATTGAGCGGATCGAGCTCGGGAAGGAGGATCTGACACCTTGGACCTTCTGTCCCGCCTGTTCATATGTTGCCAGCCGGGTCGAAGGTGCGGATACGAGCAGCTGCCCGAGCTGCGGAACGGACATGTGGTCGGATACCGGGTCGCATCATGATGTGGTGCAACTGAAGTCTGTTATCTCGGTGGACAGCGAAGAGAAGGCCGCGATCCGGGACGGTGACCAGCGCGATCAGCGTCAGTTCGATCGCGTGCTGATGCCGTTCCACGGGCCAGAGGATATCGTTTCGTCCTGGTTTACGAGCAGAGAAAGCGGAGCCCCGTTCGGCTTCGAGTTTCTTCCGTCCTGCACCTTCCGGGATTTCAATTTTGGATCGAAGTCCGCTCTGCCCGGACCGAAGATCGCGGGAGAGAACCGGCCGGCGCAGCCGTTCAAGATCTGCCGACACTGCGGGACCTTGCAGAAACCGCCCCGGGGCGCGGATGATCGCGGAACACATCCGCCGACCTGCAAGGTGATGCGGGAGCCGGATCTTGCTCGCGAACGGTGGGAGACCGGCGTATTCCTGATGCGCAAGTTCGACACGGAGGCGATCCGGATCGTGATCCCCGTGGTTGGAGAGGCGGATGACGACGATCTGAAAAGCTTTGTCGCCGCGATCAACCTCGGGATGCGCCGGCATTTCGCGGGAAAGGTCGACCATCTCCGGTCCACGATCTTCGCTGCTCGGTTGGACGGCATGACAACGGTGCGCAGCCTCTACCTCTACGACTCCGTGCCGGGTGGTTCCGGGTATCTTCGTCAGATCGGGCAGCACCCTGACACCATGCGGAAGGTGATCAGCCGCGCGGTCGAGGCGCTCCGCGACTGTCCGTGCAACCAGGAACCGGACCGAAACGGATGTTTCCGCTGCGTGAAACCGTATCGGTTGCAATTCGGACCAGGTGAGCCGGACCGTGACCGGGCACGTCAGATGATGGAGACAATTCTCGAAAAATGGGACAGCCTGAGCCGCACCGAGACTGGCATCGATGAGTCGATCCGCGGCGCGCTAGTGGAGAGCGCGCTGGAGCGCCGTCTGCTGCAGGTCCTTGCCCGGGAATATGGAGAGGACGCGCTGACCCCCCAGGTTTTGTCCGGCGGGCGGAGGGGCTTCGTTCTAAGGGCGGGCACGAACGCATCACCACACCTTTGGACAATCGAGCCTCAAGTTCAGATCGACGCGCGTTTCAAGGGCCTCCCGCGCAAACGGGTAGATTTTCTCCTCACCCCCATCGGCCGGTCCGGCGCAACCCCAGTGGTGCTGGAAATGGACGGGATCGAGTATCATGCGGAAACGGTCGCTCAGGATCTCCTCGATCGAATGCTGATGATCCGGTCCGGACTTGTTCGGGTCTGGACCCTGTCCTGGCGGGACTTGGACCCCGATGACCGGGCCTATCTCAACCCGTTGGCGGAGCCGGCCCTCAGCCCTGCGAAAATCGGACCCCTAGGTAGGGTCTTGGTTGCGCCTGCTTTCGCCGCACATGCTGACCGCGTTCGTGGTTTTCAGGCTGAAGGCTCGCTTCAGGCCCTGAGGCGCCTCTTTGACGGTGAAACGGAAGGCGATGTCGCGACGCGCTCCATCCTGATCCGCGCTTTCGTTGCCATGGGCCGTCCGCTTGACCAGCTCCCGCGTCAGGCTTCCGTCTCTGATGAGGGTCGCGAGTTCCTGCTGACGCCGGGTCTCGCTGAGCATGTCGGGGCCGGGCCGGTTGATCTCTACATGGCCTGTACGAAGCTGTCCCCGGCTGAGTGGGCTGGATCCGACGAGGATATCCGACTTCTTTTGCGTGCCGAACTGCCTTCCCCGGGTGAAGATCCAGCGGCAAAGGCGCTCTACACGGAGGCGTGGCGCGGTCTCTGGCGGCTCGTCAACCTGCTCCAGGGCGTCCGGGGCCTCCATGTTGAGCTAAGCGGCCTGGACACGCTTTCACCCCCTGACATAACCTCAGGAGGCGGTCCAACAGACGCAGACAGTGCGGCCTGGACGGAAGCACGGGCCTTGTGTGATGAGGTGTTCCACCCGCTGATTGACGCACTGGTCGCGGCGGAACTGCCCGGTCCGGATCATATCGGAGATGATGTTGTCGCCGAGGGCCGGGTTGTCGGAACGATGGAGTTCGGCTGGTCGGAAACCTTGGTGGGCGTGATCGAGCAGGCCTGCGACGGATCGGACTGGACGCTTGTTCCGTTCGATCCCGATACGGACCAGATCGGTGAAACGGTGACCAGGATACTTCAGGCAATTCAGGAGACGAAATCATGATGGACGCGATCAACAAACGGGTCTCCTACGACATCGGCTGCATGAAGAGTCTGCGGAAACTCCCCGACCGGGTTTCGCTCAAGTTCATGGATCTGATGACCCGGTACATGTCTGATCCGTCCGCGAACGGGTTGAACCTGGAAACTGTCGAAGGCGCCAAGGACAGTTCGATCAAGTCACTTCGTGTGGATCAGGGATACCGCGCCATCGCCTTCGAGGTGGGCCGGGACATCATGTTTGTGCACGTCAACGAACACGACAAGGCCTATCGCTGGGCGGTAGGGCGGCGGGTCAAGCTGGATCCAAGCACGAACCGTATCCGGGTGATCGAGGAGCTGGACGCAACGAAGGTCGAAGCCGAAGCGCCAGCCCCATCGGAGCCCCGTCTGTTCGCGGAGGTTGCGGACAAGCGGTTGCGCGCGCTTGGCGTTCCGGACGAGGAGCTTCCTGCGATCCGGGCCCTTACGACGATCGAGGCGCTGGACGCGGCCGAGGAGGATTTCGATCCGCTCACCTACCAGGTTCTCTACGCACTGGCGGCCGGATACTCGGATGAAGAGGTTTACGCCCTGACCGGCGTCGCGGACGAGCCGCAAGAGGTTCCTGTGGCGGTTGAAGATGATCTTACCTTCGACCAGCTGATTGAGACGGAGGAGAGCCGACAGACCATCTTTATCCCCGAGAGCGAGGACGAGCTGCGCCGCGTCTTCGAAGAGGGGCTCGAGGGATGGCGGGTGTTCCTGCATCCTGACCAACGCAAGCTGGCCTATCGGGACTATAACGGTCCCGCCATGGTTCGCGGGGGAGCTGGGACCGGGAAAACCGTTGTGGCGATGCACCGTGCCAAACACCTCGCGGACGCGATCAAGGAAGACCCGGCCCGGGCAGGCCAGCGTGTCCTGCTGACCACCTTCACCACCAGCCTCGCCCATGACATCGAGGCGAACCTGCGGACGCTGTGCCCAGATCATCTGGACGTGCGTCCACCGCGGATCGAAGTGATCAACCTCGACCGCTGGGTCTCGCAGTTCCTCAAGCGAAAGAACTTCGCCCGCGAGGTGGCGTTTTTCGGGGAGGCGCGGGACCGGCTGGATCAGATCTGGCAGGAGGTTTTCGATGACCACGAGCTTCCTGAAGGACTGTCGGAACCTTTCGTTAAAGCAGAGTGGTCCCAGATCGTGCAGGCGAAGGGGCTCACCGACAAACGGGCCTACCTTAAGGCATCCCGTGCCGGCCGCGGAACCCCGCTGGACCGTCGCAAGCGAGCGACACTGTGGGACCTGTTTGAGGATTACCGCGCTCGGATGATCAGCGAAGGCCTTGCGGAACCGGATGATGCTTATCGAGAGGCGACAGAGATCCTTTCCTCAGAGGCGCCCAACCTTCCTTACGCCGCGGTAATTGTCGATGAAGCGCAGGATATGGGGGAGCAGGCGTTCCGGCTGATCCGGGCTATTGTTCCGGAAACCCCGGCTGGAGATCAGAACTCCATCTTCATCGTGGGCGATGCGCATCAGCGCATCTACGGACGTCGGGCGAGCATGTCGTCCTGTGGGATCGAGGTGCGCGGCCGCTCAAGACGTCTGCGTCTGAACTATCGAACCACGCAAGAAATACGGGCATGGGCCGTCTCCATCCTTGAGGGGGTGAGCGTGGACGACCTTGACGAGGGGACCGACACGCTGCGTGGTTATGTGAGCCTGCTGCATGGCGCCGCGCCGGAGCTGGTCTCTTGCGCCTCGGAGGCGCAAGAGCTTGAGGGGCTGGTGGCCTGGGTCAAGGCGCTGCCGGCAGACCAGATCCAACTCGCAGATATCGGGATCCTATGCGCGCGCCGCAAAGATGTTGAGCGGGTGCGGGAAGCGCTTCGAGCCGCTGAGCTCGAAACTGTGGTTCTTCAGTCTGGTGCTGACGACCGGTCCGTTCCGGGGGTCCGAATAACCACGATGCACCGAGCGAAGGGGCTGGAGTTCTTCGCAGTGGCGATCCCGTTTCTGTCCGAAGGGACCTTCCCCCCACCCGGGGTGCTTCGAGCGGCCATCGATGCGTCTGACCGCGAGGACATGATTACCCAATATCGGTCCCTTCTTCACGTTGCGGCAACGCGGGCGAAAAAGTCGTTGAGGATTTCATGGTCTGGTCAGCCCACCAAAATCATGAGCCCATGAAGCAGCGGAGAAAATAAATGTTTTGCATCGATAAAGACGACAACTCGATCAAGCCACTCAATGCTCTCAGCCGGAACAGTCCCCATGATCATGCTCGACGACTTCGACCGGCTCGGCAAAATGACACCTGTGGGGTCGAGTTGGGTTTTCGCGCAGGGTTGGTCTCAATATGTCTACGTTCAAAGAAGCGCCCCTCGAACCAAGGACTTCAGAGCTTCTACATGCGCATGCGACGAGCCTGTGACGTCCAGCGTGGCTACAAAGAGGCTTTCTTCCGCGCCTTCGCTTGCAATGGCGTATCGCGTGCAGATCGGATCAGGTGGCAGATCACCGTGGTGTGGATAGAGCAGCATGACGTTCGGGCACCGATAGAGTTGGCTATAGGCCATCAATTGATACACATCGGCCTGGCTGACGCCCTGCTTCGGATCGTCGATGCGCGGTGCCATCCGTTTCCATTTCGTGTCGATGACGAGCACGGTCCGTTCGCCCTGCCGGATGATGAGGTCCGGCTTGGTCCGAAATCGCCCCGTATTCTCCTCGAAAAGGCAGTCTCGATGGCCACCTTGCGCTGCAACGCGGTATCCACTGCCTGCAAGAGCGCGGGTTATCAGTCTGGCGACGTATAGTTCGAACAGAGTATTCATCTCGAACAAGAGCGCATGACCATCAATAGCCCCGGCGCTTGTCTGCTGATGCCGATCCGCAAGAAGTAGCCGAGCAAAGGAAAGAAGCTCGCTCCACCGCTGATTTGTTCGATCGAGAGTGATCAGATCCCATCGCAGCGCAGGGACAGGAACCTCGGTCACATCCGCATAGGCGAAGCCTAGCTCGCGCAGGATACGCTGATTGTCGGGGGCCTGTGCGAGACGCTGCAAACGCGTCACGGCGGCACGCATCACCTGATTCAGCGCGATGTCAGACGACAGCTCATCATACCGACAGGCCAGCTTTTGCGGCGCAACCGCATTGCGCGAAAACTGCCGGGTGACATCGAGCCTGCCTCGCAGGGCAGGCAGGTCGTCCGCATGATCCAGATACCGACGCGGCAGTCCCATACGCACCGCTTCCATGAGGCGTGCGCAAAACAGGCGGATCAACAATTCCAGTATGGTGTCTTTCTGCCACCCGAGCTGGGCCAGAGAACCTGCATCGATCCGCAGATCGTGAACAACCGCCAGCATGTGGATCAGGCGGCGGCGAAGGGTTTCGTCCGTTGTCTCGTGTTCTCCGAGGCCATCAATCTTCGGAAGGATCTCCAACTGACAGCCCTGCGCGGCGATCACACCGACCACGCCGCGGGCCCGCAGGCTTTTGCGGCCGTGTTCGAGCACGCCTTCACCGCCACGCCCAGCAAAGGTGGAGCGCGCCGCAATGGCAGCAATTCGATCAGCCTCCGCCTGCGGGATGGTCGTTTCGTCATCCCCGTAGCCGATGCGCTGCCATTCGCGGAGAGTGCGGCGGATCATGAACCGAGCAGCCTCGCATAATCGAAGCCATCTTCAACGCTGCGCACATCCCACCGGAAACGCAGCATCGCCTCGCCATTGTCGAGGCCCGGCGGCGCTTTCAGAACAAATCTGTTGAGGAAACCGCCTTTGATCGGCCCGTCATGCGTATCCAGATCGCCCAGAACCGCCGCGATCTTGGCCCAGTCTTCGAAGAAGTATTCGGCCAGCAGCGGGATCACCTTGTGCCGCATGACCTCGTCCACATTCGCTCGGGTGTCGCAGCTGGTGAAGTAGGCATGGCCGATCTGGTGGTCACGGTCATAGAGGTACTCGATCCGTTCATTGATGATCGTCAGAAGGTGAGGCAGGTCGATCCCGGTGCTGGCTGCGGCGTCCTGCAGAACGGCCGAATTGGGCATCACCTCACGGAATGTGAACCGCCGTCGCAGCGCCGTATCGAGGAGTGCGATTGAGCGGTCTGCCGTGTTCATCGTGCCTACAATATGCAGATTCGATGGAACACCGAATTCATCGCCGGAGTACGGCAGGCGCACCTCCAGTTGGTTTGGCTGACCGAGTCGTTTGTCGGGTTCCAGAAGGGTGATCAACTCGCCGAAAACCTTGGAAATATTGGCGCGGTTGATCTCGTCGATGATCAGGACGAAGGGTTCGGGTTCAGATGGCCCCTCGTTTTGCTGGCTGTTCATGTAGCGTTCAAGGGCCGGCACGTTCAGTTCTGCATCATAAAGCAGGTAGATCGATTTCATCGAGAAACGCCGGGAGTAGATTTCGCCGACAGGAACCCCTTCACGGTCGATCCAGAGCCAACGGACTGCACGACGATGGGCATACCCGCCTCCGGGACGGGGGGCGAATTCGTAGCCGCCAGTAAACTCCCCGATGGCCCGGAACAGGCCGTTGCCTTTCGATACGATGACGATGTCACCCTCTCGAATCCAGTTCCGATAGATGAAGGGCATCTGCACCACGCCGGATCGGGCATCCACGTTGCCGTCTTGGTCGCCCTGGGCCTTGCAGGCCTCGATGATCTCGTCTCGGCTTTCGAACTTCTCGTCCGACCAGTCGATATCCCCGAAACCAAGGAGGGTGTAGCCGCCCTTGATCGCCTCCTCGAAGAGATGCGCGTCTTCCGGGTTGTTCGCCTCACCGATCGACATCTTGAAGACTTGGCGGCCTTCAACACGTATCGAATCCTCGCCAGATGAATGTCCACGGGTGGTCTCCGCACGTTTCGCAATGCGGCGGAAAATGCCCGGCACGGTTTCCAACCGGAAGCCGGCCGTGGATGTGTCCTCGCCATCGTCCGCGCCGGTCATCGGCTGTCGTCCCTCGACGAACTCTTCATAGGCCATTGACTGGTGAAACGTGACGAACTCAATCCGCCCGGCGGCCAGCAGTCCTTGGTAGACGGTCATCAGATCGTCGCGATCCTCTGGCACCGGCTCCCCACATAACCTGACCGCCTCGGCGGCCGTGCTGAACGTCTTCCCGGTGCCAGGCGGGCCAAAAAGGATAAGATTTTCAGGAATCATGTTTTGGGTTCCTTCGGTCGCTTGACCGACAGCTACGTCAGGGTCATTCGCCAGTGGCTTTTGAGTGGACTTGTCGAGCGCGATCCAAAGAAAGCCTTGGATGTCGAGCCAGTCTTGTGGGCGCCATCCCCACTTATCCCGCATGATCGTGAAGAGCTCCGCGAAGACACTTGCGAAGCGACGATAGTCGTCCCGCATATTGGCTTTCGACTCCAAGAACAGCTTCTCGCCGGTGAGCTCTTCCCATGCTTCATTGATGCGGGTGATCTTTAACGGTGCCGCCTCAGTCGGACGTACCATCGCCAAGGCTGAGAACGCGATGTTCAAGCGCTCACCGTAGGTCAGCGATGTTGCCCCACGCTCGCGTTGTTCAACGAAACTGTCGTATGCTTTGTCGAGGGCGGTGGCGGCTGGTTCATCAGTGCGAAGCAGTTTCCCTATCGTTGAATAAAAATCCTCCGATATGTCGGGAGCGTTCTTTGTGATGGCGTCTTCCGTTTGCCAGCGAACGAACGGCCCATCCTTCGCTGCGGTCTTCAAGATCTCGAACACTGATTTTCCGAGTGTTTCGTCTTGCGTATCCGTGGCAATCGCTTCTTGAACCCGTTCGATTGCCGCCAGCTTGTAAGCCTTCTCACCTTTTGCCCAACCCTCGCCGGGGCTTTCGAAGTTTTCGAAATCTGGGCACAGTTCTAGGAACCGTCTTCGCATCTTCTCAAGTGCGCTGAGGTTCACGCTCATCGTTTCCAAGCTGAAGCGAAATAAAGTAGCCGAACTTTGATCAGCCCCGATCCGCTCCGGAGCGCTGACCTGTGCGAGGTCCTGGAAAATCTTCCCCGCCAAAGCCTGACAAATGTTCGGCCAGGCTTCATTCAGATTGAGAGCCGTGTTCACGTCACGAACGAGCACGTCGACATGGGAGGCACCTTCTTCACGGGCCGGTTCGATGTACTGTTCCAGCACGTGTTGACGAATTCGATCAGCATCCTTCGCGGCGCCAGGCGGTTCTCCTGCAATGAACCGACCGTATTGCGCCAACCAGCTGCCCCAATTCGCCAGCCGATTGTGCGGTTTCTCTGAATCCGGCATCAGGATTTGATAATCCTCACCTCCGGAACGAGCGTCGTCACGCATCGCCTTAAGACGTTCCCTGAGCGCCGTGAACCTATCGGCCTCCCAGGCCTTCTCAAGGTTCTCATAGGGCATACCAAGTGCTGCGAGATTGCGCTCTATCGTTCGAACGGCATAGGTCCTCGAGTTTCGCCCCGCTTCGGTTTGCGCGCCCCCCTGTTCTAACCAGGCCTTGAATTCTTTGTCGTTCAACGGCTTCTCCCAAAATCAAATTCACGAACTTTGCTTTTCATTTTTGACCGACTGTTTTCACGTGAGGACTTCCTGCGGCACGCGGGAAAGCGAAAGTGTTCCTTCGCTCATCCAGTTGATCGCTATTCCGTTGAGTTGTTTGTCCGGCCACTCCTTTCGGATCAGGTCCGCATATGCTGCGAGCTGAGGTAGATAGGTTGCGAAACGCGCCTCAGGATCCGGGCAAACCCCGGATTTATGGTCGACGATTAGCAGGCCGTTCGGGCTTTCGGCCAGCAAATCGATGATCGCATTGGTCTCAGAACCATCTGCTGCCACTTCCTGAAGAGGAAGTTCGAAATGCAGGCGATCATAGCCCTGATCAGTGAGCCAAGAGGTTAAAGCCCTGGCCTGCGCTTCAATCTCCACAAGGGTGTCTTTCGACAGGCTGGTCGCGGCTTCCAGTTGATCCGCCTTGTCAGGGTGTTGGACAAGAACGCGAAACGCAAGATGCCAGGCAGTTCCTCTCGCCGCAGGATCAGCCAGTGCGCTATCTGTGATAGGTGATCCAAGGTTGAACGTTGCCAGCTGACTTGCTGGTTCTTCGATTTGGCTGCCGAATGTCGACGGGCTCCGCCGCCATGCTGTCTTGCTAGTCAGATTCGACACCCGTCGCTCACCGAAAAGAGCGTGGCCGGCATTTTCCGCGGTTTTTGTAGAATCGGGGCTTTCAATATTGCCGTCGAGGATTCGAGCCTCAAAAACGCGGCCGCAAAGAGAGATTTCGCCGTCGTTCACCGTAAGACCCGCGCGATCCCGCAGAATGTCTATCATCCGCTCGGGTTGCGTACGTGCCGTCCTCCGTTCCCTTGGTAGAACCAGGATCAACCTATCCCGAGCCCGTGTCAGCGCGACGTAGAGCTTGCGCGCGGCATCTTTCAGGTCTTCAGGATGCCGCGCCTCTGCAAAGACTTGCTGACTCTCCGGTGCTGCGAAGTTTGGAAGGAAACCGAGACCAGCGTTGTCCAGCACACTTGAAAGTTGATCAAAGTTTTCGAACTCTGCGCGCAACGTGCCTGGACGCGCTGCAATATTTTGATCGAGACCAGCTACAACGGTGATGGGCCATTCCCGACCCTTTGCGGAATGCCAGGTACAGATTTCCACGCCGCTGCCTGACCAAGCGTCGCGGTCTGGGTGGCGATCCCAGTCTCTTTCCGTCTGCCCCGAAATCCAACCAAGGAAGATCTGCATGTTGCAGCCATGGAAGTCGGCTGCGGCGCGGAGCCCGGGCAACATCCGGTCAAACTCCTGCGCTTCACCATCCAGACGGGCCAAATCCGCCAAGGCCTGTGTCGCTTCGGGCATACCTGCAGCCCAGTCTCGCAAACCGGTAGACTGCAACACCAAGGCAACAGCGTCAGCAATCGGAAGCGCTTCGATTGCTTCGTTCAACCCTCGAAGGGTCTCCAATGACTGATGTGTGTCCAGGACTCCATCCACGGCGTTGCGAAGAGCATCCTCCAGCGCCACTCGAGGTGGCCCTAGCGTCAGCCAGGTGAGCGCCGCGTATTTATCACCAGGGTCAGACGCGTAGGCCAGCGCCGCGCGCGCTGCACACATAGCAGGTGCGTTGAGCCAGCCCGCCTGCTGAATGCGGACAGGAATGTCATGTGCCTCAAGTGCTGCGGCGACGCTGCTGGCATGACCGTGCGTGTAACAGAGCACAGCGATGTCTTCTGGACGAACAGCACGAAGCTCCTCTCGCGCTTTGTCGAACACCTTTGTTGCGTTGGCCAGAAGATCGGCGACGCGATTGGCGATGCAGGACGCTGCATTCACGAAGTCGCTACGCGGCAGATTCAGGACTTCCAATGCAGCCTCGCCGGTTTCAACCCTCACAGGCGAAAGAGCATCATAGTTATCGGGAAAGAGTGTTGGCCCAAGCATGTTCACGAGTTCCATGATCCGCGGATCAGATCGCCAGTTGCGGTCAAGCGGTGCAATGACATCCGGATTGGCCGTTTGCAGCGCTGCTGACAGCCGTGCATCCGCGCCCTGAAACCCCATGATCGACTGTTTGGTATCTCCGACGATGAGTGCATGTTTGGCGCTACTGGCCAGACGCCAAAGCAGGGCAAACTGAACCGGGTTCGTGTCCTGGAATTCGTCGATCACCACACAATCGATCTCGCCAAGAACCGACTGCAGGATCGCGGGGTCTCTCCGCAGCAAGGCTTCAGTTTCAACGATCATGTCGGCATAATCGATGAGGCCCGCCGCGCGCTTCGCAGTTTGATAGGCGGCGAGAACCTCCTGTGCACCGGTCACAATTGCAGTGAGGTGGGCGCGAGCATCCTCCAGCGGCCCCGGATGGCGTGGCGAGGTATCGGCGGCGGCGACCACGGCGGCGGCAAGCACGTCGTAACCCTCAGGGGTTTGAGAGCCCCGCTTCGACTGACGAAGATTTCGCAGCTTTTGCCATAGCTTCCAGTCTCCTTCCAAAACGCCAGGCTCCAGAGCGCGACGGAGGTCCTTGTGGTTGCCGGAAAAGTCCCTCACGGCAGATGCATTGCCTTGGAATTGATTTGCAAGGTTGCGCGGAAATGCGTCCAGAAGAGACTGCACCGCCAGTCTCAATGCATCCGTCAAAGCAGCACCATCGGCTTCACATTCGCCATAGCCGTCGGTCAATTCCGCCAGTGCAGAGACCAGAATGTCCGGTGAACCACCTCGCTCGCCCAAGCCTCGGATCAGGTCAACTGTTTGCAAGAGTTTCGCGCGGAATTTTTCTTCGGCACTCATGCCTGTCTGTGGATCCCACGCATAGCCAAACCGGGCTAGGCCAGTCATCAACGGCCTCAATGCCTCGCAACGCCCCATCTCCAGGCGGATAAGGAGATCGCGTTCGGGATCGGTCAGAAGACGACTCTCAGGGGACCGCCCGCCAGCGAACGCGTGTTCTGTCAGAAGTCGCTGTCCCAGAGCGTGGATAGTGCCGATATAGGCTCGGTCAATCTCAAGTGCATCCCCAATGCGCCCCCGCGCCATCAATGCGCTGCGGATACGGTCCCGCATCTCCGAGGCCGCAGCTTCAGTGAATGTCACTGCCAGAATCCGGCTGGCGGAAACCTCACCACCCACCACCCAATCGGCAAGGGTTTCCTTGATGTGATGGGTCTTACCGGCCCCTGCCCCGGCCGGAACAAGCGTGAGATGTGTCATGCCTGGTCCTCCTCGGGCAAAGTGAAGGCTGCAACTAGCGGGTTGCCTTCGAGTGCGTAAGCTTTGATTCCACGCTCTTTCGCGAACCGCTTGGCATCGCCCTCTCGGTTTAATCGCACTGTACCAGCACCAACCTCTGCGACGGCATCCGCGAGATGCGACATTGCATTCTCAGAGACATCTCGGGAGGCAGCTTCGACACGGGCAAGGCCCGCTCCAAGGTCATCGGACAAAACCGTCGCGTCGCGTGTTGTGTGATAGGCGGTGACGATTTGCGCTCCATCGTCGACCAGCCGCGTCAGCGCGGTCTCTTCGTTGGGACGCTCCAGCATAGCGCGATAGAGTGCGACTTGTAGGTCCCAGCCCTTTGACATGCGGTCGCGGCGATTGCCGGCTCCTGATCTCTTGTGATCAACAACGAGAATCCGCCCGTCCGGCAACTGTAGCAGGCAGTCGGCCTTGCCATGCAAGAGCAGTCCACCGTGATCCCCGGCAAGATTGATTTCGTTGTGCAAAATGGTCGCGCCAGTTTCGTTCAAGAATCCGGCCCAAGTTCTTGCGACGTCAAGTGCCTCGCCCAAGAGGGATTGACGTTCTGTGGCCCAAGATGCGCCGCTGAGCCATCTTGCGTGTTTCTTGATCGCTGCATCCAGAATATCGGGCAGTGTTGCTTCCAAAGCGTCAATCGCCAAGACTGGCGCGTTTTCGGGGAAGGCGTCTTCGAGGACCTGATGTATAATTGTCCCGAGGGTCATGACATCGAGGGTTTCTGGTGCCCAGGTGCGGTCTTTCGCATCGAGTTCGTCGAGCAACCAGGCCAAGGGGCTCACAAGCAGGGATTCAAGACGCGAGGGCGATTGCGGCAGCATCCGCCCCGCATCATCATGCCGGATGCGGAGAAGATCGATGCCCGGTTTGTCTGGTGTCCCAAGACCACGGTTGAGCCGCAGAATACCATCTTCCGGGAGTTCAGCCCTGAACCCGTGCGAAAGGCGGGGCGTTACATGCCATGCCACGGGCCATTGATCACGCGGTAGAGCTCGAACGTCCTGCACAAGGTCTGTTGGTTTCTCAAACCCGAGCATATGGCTGATCAAGGCCAAGCCGGTGGAAGGCGACAAAGGTTCTCCGAGCAGATTTTTCGCCGGTGCGAGGAGTGTCAAACCTTCTGTCCCTGCGCAAAGTTGACGGCGGAAGAGTTCCAATCCACGCGCGAGCTTCTCCCGGCGGCCCTTAAGTTGCAGTCCGGTATTCTGGCGGATCAGAGCAACTTCAGCCTCGGTGAAGAAAGGATCCGACCCAGGGCTGCGTGGCCAGCGGTTGCCGTTCATCCCCAGCACAAGTAGCTGGCGAACGGGCCGCCACGGAAGTGTATTCTCTGTGAAGAGCGATACCCCTTCCACAAACCGCTGATGTCCAGTGGCGTCAACCTGGTGTGGAACCGCCAGCTTGTGAAGCAGTGCCCAGTCGAGCGTTTCGCGGGTTACTGCGCGCAAGGGCGCGATGCGCGGTTGCAAGTCCGTATCTGGTAGAGATTTATCGATTGCGCCCAGTCGCGCGAACAATTGCTCGGGCGTGTGCGATGGCTGCAGCGCGTTGAGCATATCCTGTGCCGCGCCTGTCATCTCAGAGGCCGTCTTGGACCAGCCGTATTCCATTACTTCACGGGCCATTTGTTGCCCAACGTCGTGCGACCAGGACATCAAAGGAGAGACGTAGAGGGACGCCAGCGCCGTGCGCGGAGCGGGCGCGGACAACAGGACCAGTAGGATTGAAAATAGTTCGCCTGTAAGGTCTCTTTTTGACGCTTCTTCCGGCGCACCCGAAAGCAGCAATCCTAATCGTTCGCAGCTTTCTTGCATTGCCAACTTGTAGGCCGGATCATCGGGCACCAAGACCCCTATTTCGCTCGGGTCACCAACGCGGCCGTCATCAAGCATGCGTTGTGCAAGTGCTGCAGCAAATTGTGCTTCTTCCCTCGGATCACGCAATCCGAAACAGGACACGGTGGGATCGCGCTCGACCTGGTCCGTCGCGGACCCCAAGTGTTCTTGGATGGCACCGTAGCCACCAACTGCCGACCGATCACTTGGCGGCTGACGCTGCCTCCAGCTGGTCAGAACTGCTTCCGGTGCGGCGCCGTGATGGCGGGTCAGAGCTTCCACAAGCGCAATCTCTGCCGCATCGGCGTGTGGACACGGCGATGGATCAAGGATCGGCAGCGGCTCGAGTGCATCTTTCGCCTCAGAACCAATCACTCGCGCCCAAACCGCCAATGGCTCAGACAATTTGCCCAGGTCCTCCCAAAGTTCTTTCAAAGCAGAGAGATGTATTTTCGCACGACATTCTGGCAATGCCGAAACATCGAGTTCAGCAGGACTGAGACTCTGCGTTGACCGAGCCACGGCTGTGAGACCTGCTTCGACGGCACGTGTTGTCTCTGCGGGTGCGGCCTCAAAGCTCGCGCTCCATGGTGCGTTCCGTCCTTCGAGGGTGGCAACCAAATCCAGATCGCGGGGTTTAGGAGCGAGATAGGTCTCTCGGAGTAAATCATCTGTCACATAGCGCACGGCCCCGGTAATGGGGTTGGCAGTAAGTAAGGGATCGATACGCATGGGCACTCTCGGGAATCGGTTTTCTGGGCGTTAATGCAATATTAGGATATAAGGGTGGCAATTTCTGTCATGGTAGTGAAGGGAAGTCGCTTCGTCGATACGCCTCCACAAGAACTCGCAATTCTTTGGGGGCAATGACCTCAACCTGATCTCCCCATTGGTAAAGATGCCAGGCCATTTCCAAATGACCGGAGGCGACAAATCTGATGAGGACGGATCCATCGGGCTCGTCTGATGCACTCTGGTTTGGGTGGAAGATGAAGTGCCGCGCCGTTTCTGCGGCCTCAGGCTCAAACCGCCAGATTACCTCGTCATATTCTTCTTCCGAGTGGTAGGAGCCGAAAGACCGCGCAGCGAATGCATCCAGATTGAAGTCTGGCTCTCGTGCAAAGCTCTGACCCGCAATGCTGGCCTGTTCGATACGATCCAGGCGGAACCGGCGCATCGATTGGTCTCCATCGACGGGCTTCGCAACAAGGTACTGTCGGGTTCCAAGAAGAACGCCATAGGGGTGGACAATCCGCGCCCGCGATCGCGTATCTTCAGCCCCGCGATAGGAGAGCTTCAGTTCCCAAGGGGCACGCAAAGCCTCAGTCAACGTCCCAAGCAATTCCTTATTGGTGACAGAGCGTGGCCCGGGGCGAGACGCAAAACCTTGTGCTTCAAGCAAGGCCTCAGCATCCGCTTCGGTGCGTCTCGCATGGCTTGCAGGCATCGCTGCGAGCAGTCTGTCCCGCAAAGCGCGGATGTTTTTGGCATCTTCGTGCGCGCCATCGCGAAGCGCGCGCTTTTCTGCCATATCGAGTGCGGCCAGTTCACCGTCACGAAGTCCTTGGGCCTGCAGCCATCGGGGATCACTGCGGGGTAAATGCCAGCGGCGGCGGCGCTGATCATCTTCGGTGACGCTAACCTGAGGATACACTGCTTCAAAAGCACGCATCATGCGCTGCGCGGTTCGGTGATCACAGCCGAACTCGTCCGTCACGTCCTGCAATCGGATTCCGTCATACCGCGAGGTCGCCATGTCAGCGACGCGCAACAGATAGGCAGCTTTTGAGAAAGTCATTCAGACAACCCCATTCTTGAATCGTGGTCATTTTACCAAAGCAGCATGACAATTTTTGTCATGCTGGCATACTGTCAGACCATGCATAGTTTTTCCATTTCGAATCCATTGTCGTTCCGTTGGCGATTGATCCCCTTTCGTTGTGCTCGGGTCAGATTGGCAGGCCAAACTGCGAAGCTTTCCTGCCGGCTCAAAAAAGGTGGCCGGCCGACAACCCCGCAACAGTTTGCGGACATTCAGCTTTGGAAACGGGAAATCACACTATGCGGGACAAAACGCACACTGAGTTTTGTCGGTTGAACGTCCGCTGGCTAGCGTCCTCTCTAAATCAATACCGTTGGTCCTTGGCTACACAAACTGCCAAATAAGGCCAACGCATCTTGATCCCTTCGATGTCACGAAAAGCTTCAGCTCCAACTCTGATATCGTCGATGATTGCCTGCTTGGCGTCGGGCGCCTGTGCATCAATAAGCATGGGCGCGCGGACAATTCCCTTGTAAAGCAAATCGAGCAAGTCATCACCGGTCTGGCCACGCCAGATGGCAACCTCTTTTCGAATTGTAGCTGAGCCGAAACCGGACGCCTGCAGCGCGTTTTCTGCTTCTGCGGTCTGTGCAAATCGAAAAGGTGGCGGAGCCGGTGGTAGATCGACGTCCGTCGTGCCGTGTTTGTTGATTGCAGTCATTAGCAGGCCCATCATGTCCCAACCGTCGTCAGGGGGAAGCCAAGCGGTATATGAATACGTCCCCCCGGGCTTCAGCACGCGTGCAGCCTCGGAAATAGCGCTGTCCGGATCAGCGACATGCCACAACCCAAAGGCGCAGGTCGCGGCATCAAAACTTGCGTCTTCGAAGCTGAGTTTCTCAGCATCACCGACTTCAAACTGCGCAGCTGGAACGCGCTCCCGTGCGATTTCGATCATTGGCTCGGCAAAATCCACGCCTGTAACCCGTGCTCCGCCGAGTGCAGCGGCTTCGGCCAAATCCCCTGTGCCGCAGCAGATGTCAATCAGACGTCGCCCGGAGATATCCCCCAATCCTTCAAGAAGTGGGTCAATCGCCTGTCGGGTCACACCGGCGAAATGATCGTCGTAGAAGCGGGCTTTTTCTGCCCACCCTTGGTGCTCCAACTCCTTAAAACTCGACATGTTTCCTCCCGCTATTCTCGCTAGGCGAGAGGCTAGAAGAAATCGAGTATTTTAGCGAACAAATCCGGCCGCCCGGATTTGGACCGGTGCTACGATAGATATCATAGGAGTCACCATGGGCCCGCCGTAAATCCTGCGCGGATGCTCAATTTGGTGACAACCTCATTTGAAATCGGCATTCCAGAGTTGGGAAACTTCGGTTTCTTTCGAACTGGCCGTGCCCGGGTATCGCGCTGCAAACCTTTTACGAGATTCAACCAGAACCGAGCGAGTAGGTTATCGCGGTTAGTCTTGGCTGATATTGTTTCTTGAAAATAGGTCATGGTCTCTTTCCATTCACGTTTCGGCGTTGATGTACTGAACATGTCCAAGGGGAACGGTATTGGGGTAGTGCTGAAAGTGAAGTGAGGCCGGTACAGATTGTGAACTAGGCTGCGAGAAATCGATCAACTAGGATCGCCGGGAGGAGGACAATGCATGAAACCGAAGCCCTACGGAGTGGTTTGCCCAATAACGCACGCATGCAAGCTCTTGGAACCCCGCTGGACTATCACCATTCTTTCCGAGATGTGGGGTGGTTCGACACGTTTCAACGACATTCGGCGCGGTGTCGGCAGTATCTCCCCGGCATTACTTTCCAAGCGGTTGAAGGAACTTGAAGCAAACGGGCTGATTGAGCGAATTGAGGACCCGGCCACAGATCAAGTTGACTATTTGCGAACGCAGCGGGCGATAGACCTCGAACCTGCACTCGATGCGCTTGCGAAGTGGGCGCAGTGCAATATTGAAGCGTCTGTGGCGCTGGAAGACACTGATGTGTCGACCATGATGTGGCATATGAGGGACCTTATAGACACAGACATGTTGCCCAGTCGTCAGGTTGTTATTCGGTTCCACTTCAATGATCCCGACCTTAACTATCAAACTTATTGGGCGCTCATTCGGCCAGGTGTACGCACCGAAATATGTACAACTATTCCTGACTTTGACGTCGACTTGTACGTTGAAACCGATCGCGTCACGCTTTCGTCGATCTTGCTGAGCCGCACGACAATCCCGCGCGAGATAGATCGTGGGAGACTGTTTTTGAGCGGAGACGCAGCACTGTCTCGCACCATGGATCGATGGCTTTATCACCGAACCAAAGAAGACAGGGCTGAAATCCTGCAACTTGCATAGTGATTGCGGGTTATTTGATTGTGCGAGGCCTTCAAGGCACCCTTGATTTCGTGGATTTCAACATTTGTGTCAGTGCTGCACTTGGTAGGTTTGGGCTTGTCTTATATTTTCGATATCGATCTGCAACGATTGAGCCATCTGCCTTGGTCCCATCATCGCCGAACCCTCCACTTTCAAAACAAGTGAATCAGAGCAACAACAACCAATCAACGGACTTCTTCAACTGTATCCGGACTTTTCTGCCGTTGGCCGCAGCGTAAACGAATGACCGCTGAGCTGCCCATCAGTTTGCATGCGTGAGCAGCGCAGGAAACGCCGCTGCTGTTACGCCAATTCAGGTTACTTTCCGAATACCTTGTTTCCATCAACGCGAAGCTCGAAGACATCGGGTCGCGAATAGTGTCCAGCGTTGTCCACAACAGCCTTTGCCGCACGTATGTGGGACATATCCACTTCTGCAACGAGGATACCTTCCTCGTTGTGCAATGGGCCTTCGATGATCTCGCCGCGCGGGTCTATGATCACGCTGTCACCGGTGCTTGGATTGAGCCATTTTGCACCTTCTTTTGGTAGGTCATCCTTTTTCCTGACACCACCAACACACATGACATAGCAAGCCCCCGCGGAGGCAAATGCACGGGACATCAGATGCTGACGTGGCCACATCGCCTGCGGTGCCGCCGGTGGTTCCGCGGGTTCGCGGCCCGGCCAGAGGGCGATATGTATCTGTGTTCCCTGCGCCATCAGGGCAAATGAGGGCAACAGCATGAAATGTTCCCAGCAGTTCAGGGCACTGATTTTCGCATAGCCGCGATCATAGACCCGCAGACTTTCGCCGGTTTGGTTCTCGCCCCATTCAGCCCGCTCTCCACACGTCGGTTTCAACTTGCGATGCTTGCCCAGAATTTCGCCTTCGCGCCCAATGATCAAAGCGGTGCAATATAGAGTGCCCTGCGTGCGGGCATCGCGTTCCACAACGCCGATGACGACATCAATCTCATGTTCTTTCGCTGCGGCACAAAGGCGATCTGTCGTTTCAGACGGGATTTCCACGGCTTCTTCGTTGAACTTCGCAGCGAAATCCCACCATTCCGGACCATCAACGGGTTGCCAGCCGTAGCCGCCATACCCGTGAAGCCAATTCTCCGAGAATGCAGCCAGCACAGCCCCCTTTGAGGCCGCTTCTGCAATAAGATGGCACGCCTTTTGGGTCGACGCCTCACGGTCACACAAGACAGAGGTCGCTTGAATTACAGCAATTTTGAATGTTGGCTTGGTCGTTGTCACTGGATGCCCTCCGAAATCACTTCATGTGTTGAGCTTAGTCACGGTGGCGGGCGCGCGCTTGGAGGCGACCTTCAGAAGTTCTGGAGAAATGCTTGATTTACATCTAAATCTAAGTGGCAGTTTCACAAAATGGATGTAGCGAGGGGGTATCGTGATCTACAGTTTCGCCGAATGCGTTCTCGATACTGACCGGTACACGCTTTTGCGGCACGATGAAGAAGTGCATGTCGAACCTCAGGTTTTCGATGTCCTGCGTCTCTTAGTTGAAAACGAGGGAACCCTTGTTACCGTCGAACAACTGATCAGCAATGTCTGGAACGGGCGCTGTATTTCTGACGCGGCGATTTCATCACGCATAAATGCGGCCCGAACAGCGGTTGGGGACAATGGTAAGGCACAACAGGTGATCAAAACCATTCCGCGTCGCGGGTTCAAACTGGTGGCCTCTGTACGACGACCAGGCGAGGCGTTGTCGGATCATCAATTGAGCCAAACGCAGACCGTGCGGTATGCCAAGTCGCAAGACGGAACGCACATCGCCTATGCCGTGACTGGTCAGGGACCAAAAGTCTTGCGGACCGGGCATTTCCTCACACATCTTGAGCAGGATTGGACCAACGCTGTTTGGCGGCCCTATCTGGATCGGCTTGGAGTTGGACACTCGGTCGTGCGTTACGACCAGCGAGGCACAGGTCTTTCGAACGATACCCCAGATGACCTCAGCGTTGAGGCGCAGTCCAATGATCTGTTGGCGGTCGCCAATGCGGCGTCAATGGAGCGGTTCCCTCTGATAGCCACATCTCAGGGCGTACCGACCGCGATACATTTCGCAGCACACCACCCCGAACGCGTTTCCCGGTTGGTGCTCTATGGCGGGTTTGCGCAGGGGCGTATGAGGCGCGATGATGGTTATTCCGCAAATGAAGCCAAAGCTTTGCAAACGATGGTGCGTGCTGGCTGGGGAAACCCGCGCAGCGCCTTCATGACGGCCTTCAATTCGCTTTTTTGCCCAACAGCCACGCAGGAAGAACTCAATAGTCTGGCGAAAATCCAGTTGGCGTCTGCAACACCAGAAATGGCAGCGCGGGTCCGTACGGCGATTGATACAATCGACATCACGGATGTGCTTTCGAAAGTCAAAGCGCCTACCTTGGTCATCCATGCCCGTCATGAAACTATGAACCCTATTGCTCAGGGCCGCCTGATCGCGTCGCGGATACCAAATGCTGAATTCATGGAGGTGGACAGCCCTAATCACATCATCCTGCCATCGCATCCCACCTTCGACGAAATTCTGACTGCAAAATTGGCGTTTATCGCACGACCTGAATAGCCATCTGGTGGTGCGAAACTTGATGTTCATACACAGCGCAGCATTGCGCAAAATGGCTCTCCCCTTTTATTTGCTACGTTCCATGCGAATGTCTTGTCCGGGATTTTGAGCATTCGCGGCAGGTTGGATGAACTGCAATAATGTGGTCAAAGCCGCCGCGCCGCACAGTCATGCCATCGCCGGCTGTTGGCTAAAGGCAGACGCAAGACACGCGTGGATCGGGCCGTATGCTTCCCGATCCACTCAGTTCTGTTCAACCTGCTTTCAGATAGGGGATCGCCCCGGCGATATCCGTGTCATCAATGACATGGAAGTTTGAGATGCTTCCCGACTGGCGAGCTTGGCCATAGGGCGCATAGTCAGGGTCGGCGGCGAAACAATCGAGTGCTTCACGGGTCGGGAACTCAAGGATCGCGATCAGGGTGCTGTCTTTCGCTTCACCTTCGAGGGTCTCGATATTCCCGCTTCGTGACAAGTATCTGCCACCGTTTTTTTCGACCAAATTGTGAACGTTCGCGGCATACTCCGGGACCCACCCGTCATCCGTGATTTTGATTTCTGCTATTAGATAGACACTCATGTTTATTCTCCTGTCCTGTGGCGAACCAAACTGGCCAAGCCATCTCCCAACAGGTTGCCAAGAACATCTGGATTGCTTCCAGTCACGAAACTGAATCGGGTGGTACAGTTTCTGGACTATGCCCCGCCACCAAGACGGTTAGACTGTCAGCAGTTGGAATGGGGTAAATGGCATGTCGCAACACGGTTACAAGCAATTCTGCCCACTCGCGATGGCAGCCGAGGTTCTTTGTACCCGCTGGACTATGGTTTTGATGCGCGAGTTGATCGCGGGGTCCACACGGTTCAATGACATCCGACGCGGCGTTCCCAAGATGTCACCGACGTTGCTTTCCCAACGGTTAAAATCCTTGGAAGAATCCGGAATTGTCGAAAGAAAACCGATTCCGACAGAACGTGGTGTATTCGAATACCACCTTACTGAAGCGGGTCGAGACTTACGCGATGTGGTTATCGCCATGGGTATGTGGGGACAGAAGTGGGTGGAATCGTCCTTGTCGCTCAAGAACCTCGATCCATCACTTCTGATGTGGGACATGCGGCGGAACCTGAACCCAAAGCCGCTCCCGGAACGCCGCACGGTGGTCCAGTTTGTGTATCACGACCTACCGTCCACGAAACGTGACTGGTGGCTTGTGATCGAACCGGCTGGCGAGGTTGATCTTTGCTGGGCTGATCCCGGTTTTGAGATTGACCTGTATGTGTCAACGGACCTGCGGACGATGACTGCCATTTGGATGGGCGTTACCGATGTTTCCGCGGAACAAGAGAAGTTCGAGTTTTCAGGTTCGCGGGAAATTTCATCCACCATCCAAACCTGGCTCGGACTAAGTCCGTTCGCAGTGCAGAAGAAGCACGTCAGTTAATACCTGGCCGTTTAGCGGGCCTGGCTATGAGTTCAGCCCATCGATCCAACAGCGAGGAGAAAGACATGTCATCCAATCTCTCAGGGCGTTGTCTTTGCGGCAATGTAACCTACGACACCGGAAGCGATCCGCTCTGGGTTACGGTCTGCTATTGTCGGTTCTGCCAGCGCGCCACGGGGTCGGATCGGATGATTGAACCAATCTTT
>Ga0316204_10003121_pt1 | contig 34425 bp, 19 predicted proteins | sample 6monrhotite_MG_2_FD_205661 | JGI IMG/M metagenome (GOLD analysis project Ga0316204, IMG submission 205661) | Microbial mat bacterial communities from mineral coupon in-situ incubated in ocean water Damariscotta River, Maine, United States -... | ecosystem: Environmental > Aquatic > Marine >... | reverse complement strand
ATAAGCAATAACAGCGTTTCGAGTACCATCACCGTAAAAACCATCGGCACCAAATCGTTCAAAATTGAGTTGTGCTCCATATCCCATTTCATTCAATAGGGTTTGAACCGCTGTTATACTCATTTTGGTTCCTTTAGAAATACGCTTTTTACTTCTAAGGTCCGAGGTATGAATGGACCATAAAATATACATACCGGGAAGAAAATCGTGCCGTTGTAGAATCAACTTTGCTAGATCGTTGGATACCAGTTTTCCATTACTCGAATTGTCGTTTTTACTCGCGAAAGAAGCCACAGCCGATGCTGTATTTGGACCATAATCACCATCTGCATTATAATTATCCTGCTTGAGTTCTTTTCTGAAACCAAGCTCAAATAATGTACGTTGCAAATCCACAACTAATTCTTTATTCGATGAGCCTTGAAACAAGGAGGTACTAATATTTCCACTTTTTAGAGCGGCTTCTAAGAGGTTTGAGCATTCCATATGTATAATTTTTATTACAATAAATTATGTGCTTTACTTCATCTGCAAATCGCGCCAATTTTAAAGGGGGGAGCTAAAAAGGCTTACAATTTTATTACTTTTTGGACGGATAAGGTACCTGTTAAAATGTTCCTAACTTTAAAAAAGTATAAACCTGCAGGAAGCACATCGGTTTTAATCGTTTTATTTTCTGAAACCAGAGTTGTATGAACCAGCTTTCCAGTAATATCAAATATACTTAATTTATAATCACCTTGATCTATTAGAAGTTGAATATCATCTCTTGTTGGATTGGGAAGTACAATAAATGAATTTTCACCCCCTGCTATGTCTGGACTTGATAAGTCTGTGAAGGGTGAATCATTAACCCAGATTGGACCTACGGGACTGCCTCCATAATTTATTACACCGTTAGAGGGACCTCCTGAAGCATCGTTTAAAACAGAACCAGAACCTTCCTCAAAATGATATAAAGCCATGGTGCTTGAGTCTGAAGTAAAAGGGTAGGAAGCAGGAGAGAAGTTGGTAGTATATCTTAGTATGTTTGAAAACCGAAGTTCTTCCAAATGTCCATTGTAAGATGGAAACTGAGCGCCTGCATCGTGTTTTTCGGCACCAAGAACAATATAGGGGTCAGAGTTGTTACAATTTCCTCCATCGCAGCATGAATTGCAGGGCACACCATCATCAGGGTACGAAATATCTCCATTAGGACCATCGCCCTCCGTTTCCAAACTGCCATCGATATAAACCCATAAATATCCGTCAGAGATTCTTCTTTGAACAGCAACATGATGCCAAACATTATCTAAAACATTAGTTGTCCCGCAAAGAGTTCTATCACCCGTGCCATCACCGGAAACGCCAAATACGATGGAACCTCCCGCAATGGAAATACCATATTTTCTATCTTGATTGAATCGATCTCTGTCTATAATAATATTACCATATATCCAATCTATATTGGCTCCACAGCTAATTGCAGGACTCGTGTTGTTTGAAGCCTCTGCCTTTACCCAAAATTCAATGGTAAAATCGCTCGCGCCAATATCCACTGGAGGTCCTGGGTTGTTATTGCTTACATCATCTATGTCAATTTTTATTCTATCAAGGTCTGGTGCATTCACTCCGTTTCCCATAAAACGAATGCTTGTCTGAGAAAAACTCTGAGACGATGTCATTAATAGAAAACAGACAGAAATGATCTTTGTAAGTCGCATAGTAGGTTGGTTTGAGGGTATTGATAATGAGCTAATTACTAATATTTATATAAATATAGAAAAATTAATATATCTCGTAGAACCAAGGGGATCAGTGCTTAATTGGGCTATTTATCAATCTCGTATTCTTCCCTTTGTTCATCTGTTAAGGGTTCGATGTTTCCATTAATGAGAAAGTCTTGTAAGGAAACCTTGGTAAATAGAGCGGCTACATTTCCACTGCCCATAAGGACGGTTCTACTATCTGGGGAAATGGCAACCGCTGTTACACCTTCTCTTGGAGATCTTAATCGCTCTACCATAATACCTTTCAAACTCCATAGACGAACAGTTCCCCCTCTGGAGCCCGTAATAACTTGGGTTCCGTCAGGGCCATAAACTACAGAGTTTATGGCGCTATGATGTCCTTTAAACTCAGTAATTAAAGCACCTCTTAGGTCCCAAAGACGAGCTATTTTGTCTTTGTGGCCCGTAAGGATATAGTTGCCATCTGGTGAAAAATCCGCCGAGGTTACCGGATAACCTCCAAATCGAGCGAATTTATTAATAATACGAGCTTGGAGATCATACATACGAACGGAAATAGGGGATCCTGTACCCGTGGCTAATATAGATTGGCCATCCGGCGAGAATGAAAGTGAGGTTAACGAAGTTCCAAATGTTGGAAACTCTTGAATTAGGTTGCCCTCGATATCCAATAAGCGAATGATACCGTTTGAGCCGGTTAGAACAAATTTATTATCTGGAGAAAAAGCCACCGAAGTTATGGCATCGGCATGCTCGGTAATCTCTGTGATCATTGTGCCATCTATATTCCATAAACGAACCGAACGGTCTGCCGAACCTGTTAAAACATACAACCCATCTGGAGAGAAAGTCACAGCCGTAACGATATTTTGATGCCCTCTAAATTCGGCTTCTTGATTTCCTTGCAAGTCCCACATACGAGCGATTGCATCGTATGAGCCCGTAAGAATGTGCTTTCCATTTGGATTGTATGCCAAGGAAGCTACTCTACTATGGACCATGGTTTCACGAAGCGATTGATAGAACTCTTCCAAATCCCATATGCGCGCAGTACCATCGTCTGATCCCGTATAAATTGAATTGCCATTTGATGAATACGCCACTGAGGTGAGTCCGGCTTTATGTCCTTTGAGATGGGTAATCATATCGCCTTCTAGACTCCATACACGAGCAGTTAGGTCCTCCGAACCTGTAAGAACGGATTTGTCATCAGGAGCAAAAGCGACCGAAGTAATTGGATCAATGTGACCTAAAAATTGCGTCACCATGGTTCCTTTTAAGTCCCATAAACGAGCAGTATAGTCCATAGAACCCGTGAGTATAAAATCACAATCTGGTGCAAAAGCCACTGAAGTTACAATGTTGTGATGGCCTAAAAATTCTGTTACTAATTCTCCATCAAGGTCCCATAGGCGCGCTGTATAATCTGAAGAACCTGTAAGGATCCTGTCACCATCTGGGTCAAAAGTCACTGAGGTAACAACGCCACCGTGTCCTCTATAATGTGCTAGGACGTTTCCTTCGAGATCCCATAAATGAGCCGTTCCGTCAATGGAACCTGTAAGAATCGTAGTTCCCTCAGGGGCAAAAGCCACTGAAGTAATGGCTCCTTCGTGTCCATCGTATTCGGCTATCACGTTTCCTTCGAGATCCCATAAGTATGCTGTATGATCCTCTGTAGAACCAGTGAGAATTGATTTACCGTTAGGGGCAAATGCCACTGAATGTATATTCTCTCCGTGCGCTTTAAATTTTTTAAGAATACGCCCCTCTGTATTTATTAGGCTAACGTAGCCATCTGACCAACCAATGGCAAGTATCTCGTCTATAGGAGAGACACCAATGGCTCGAACACTACTACTGTCTTCTACCATTATCTCATAAAATGACTCGTAGTTAATCATGGACAAGGCAGATTTTTCAAACTCAGGAAAATCATGCAATTTGATGGCCTCTTGTTCAAGTCTAATAGCCAAGGTAGGATCTATGGGGATCAAATCTTTGGCTTTAAAATGCAAATTGAAAGCCTTGTCTTTTATGGCGAGCACTTTATTTTTGCTATGCACAAAAAAGGCTGCATAGGACATTGTAACAACAACGAGGGCCATCAATCCTATTACAACTCGAACAAGTCTTTTTTGTTTTTTCTTCCGAAGACGTTCAACATTTTCTAACCTGACGCGCTCCTGTTCACTTCGATTTAGGTAGTCGATACTTTGTGCGAAGCCCTCTTTATATCGATTGGCCCATACCGCGGTTGGATTGTACTTTTTTTGCCACTCCAAAGCCAATTGAAGCTCACTACCCGTTAAAAAATCTTTCTTATTGAGAGCATTGAGCTTAGTTGCTTCGGCAAGTTGCAAATAGTAGGAAGCAGCCTCGTTTTCTTCATCAACCCAATGATTGAGTGTGTCCCATTGCCTAATAAGGCTTTCATGAGAAATATCAATGACTTTGTCATCTGTATCTCCGGCCTTATCTACGATTAGAAAAGAACGACTGTTTTCAATAAAATGGTTGATTATTTCATGGAGCTTTTCTTCATTGGCTTCGGTAAGCACTTTGAGATCACTTAACAATAGTGGTCTACGTATTTTACGACCGTTTTCATCAATAGCAGTCAATGCCTGAAACATGGTTTTGGCGATGAGTAAATCGGCTTTACTCATTCCGTTAAGTGCTTCATCTGCATGATGTGAAAGCGCTTCGTCAATTCCTCCAATGTTTTTATAATCTTGAAGATTAAGCGCTTCGGCGCTATTCATGTTCATTTTATAATTCCACATGCGCATTAAGGCATGTTGAACTAAAGGGAGCTCATCCTTAACGTTCCCCAGATCATTTAATAAACGTGATGTAAGTGCTTGATGAAATTTCCCTCCATATAACTTAGCGGGCCCCTCAATGACCATTTTTAACTGCCTACGATCTAATTTTGGGACTAAATACTGGCTTTTGTTCATGGCTTCAGGTAAATCATGAAATTGTGAACAATCTCCAATAAAATCAGACCGCATCGTAAGAACAACATATACTGGAGACGTAGACTGTTTTGAAAGATTAAGAATCAGGTTAACAAAATCGATGGCTTCCGTCTTTTTTGTTGAATCACCTTGATCCATGGAGAATCTGAATAATTCTTCAAACTGATCTACTAAAAGAAAAAAGTTGGTATTCTTTTCTTTTTTCAAGGGAATGATTTGATTCATAATAGCAGCGACACCTTCCCTTTTAATGCTTTTTATAAAGGCGGAAATTGCCTCGGAATTGGCATTGGGCTTTACTTGACGTAAAATAACTTCAGCAAGATTATACATGGGGCTTTGCCCGGGCTTCATAACTGCGATCAGCCATTTATTACTGTCTTCAACCAAATACCCTCCTTTAAGTGCTGGAATAAGACCAGCGCGAATGAGGGAAGATTTTCCGCTACCGGAACCACCCACCACAGGAACAAAACGATGTTGGTGCAGACGTTGTAATAACTCAAGTGTTTGATTATCACGACCAAAAAATAGCAAGTTTTCGTCGGCTCTAAAAGGCCGCAACCCTACGTATGGATTAAAGGTGTTATTGCTCATTTGGATTCTTCCCTTAAATCGTTTAACAATTCGTCAAGACACTGGTCACTAATAATTTGCTCTCCACTATTATCTATTACTTTTACCAAAGGGCTTTGCGCTATTTTTAGCGAATTTGGTTCTTTATCAGGAGGAGACATATAAATAAATATTTCCTGATCATAACGGTCATATTCCATTAACTTCTTCATGGTATTCTTCACCCGAATATCAACCCAATCGTTGTTTTCTTCCTTACCATATAAGAATATAAATTTCTTGGCCTCACTTATGTTTTCGTAAAGTAGTTCTATGTTTTTTTGAGGATCTCCATCTTCTGGATTGAAAATGAGTTTAATGTCATGGTCAAGCAGATTTTCACGTAAAAGAAAGGCCTGCTTAAAATCATCAATATGAGTATCTAGTAGCACCTTCATTTGTTCTTTATGCTCAGATTGCTTTTCTGAATTTTCTTTTCTAAGAACTTCTTTAAGATGTTTTGCTTGATCCAAGATTATTTTGGCCAGTTCTCCTTCATTTCCTCTAATAAATTCGATGTTTTTGGGAGTCGCTGTTCCTTCTTCCAAATTTTGAAGAAATGTCTTATGCCCTTCATTGACAATTTGAGAAATCTCTAATTGAGCTGGAATCCACATAAGTTGTGGGGTCATTGTTTCAAATCCAATTTCTGCTTGAGTTTGTATATATCTTCTATCTGGATCACCATTTATTTTTTTTCCAGGAAACTCACCAAATAAATGTACCGCCATATTTGATTTTTCTATGGCTTCTTTGGTGATTTTTTGGTGTACCGTTGCTTCCGAAATACAAGGGTCACCTGTTAGCACATTATATCCTTGATTTTTTAACTCAGATACAATACCATCTCGTCTGTCTTCCATTGAATCATTAACTTCTCCTAAATAAATAGTAAAGGCATCATCACTGTTACTATTTTTGGAGGGTGTATTTGAAGGTGCTTCGTTTGCCGACTTCTCTCCTGTGGGAAAATCTTCAAAAATATGAACTAAAGCATTTCGCAATTGTTTCATCTGGTCTTTGAACTTTGCTGTAGAAACATCCAAGGCATCGCCATAATCATCCTTGTCTATGGCATCGTGAAATTCAAAACCTGTAGTTCCTTTTAATCGTTCATCCCAGTCGTTAAAGTGAATGTTTGAAATAAGTACTGGGATAATTCGAGATCTATTTCCCACTGTAGTACCTGCTTTTTCTGCTTCTATTTTTTTGTAAAAATGTTCCAGTTCCTTTTGGCAGTATTCAGACTGTGGATAACGTCTTGAGTACACGCAAATCATAATGGCCGATTTATCAATGGCCTCCATAATGGAGTTATCGAAAACTTCACTGCGATCTAAGTTCTTTGCATCCCACCAGATATTAATATCTGCGGAATGTTTTTTAAGCTTTGTATCAAGGTATTTATAAAACTGATTGATCCACCCGTCCGCGTCATCAGTTTCAGATTCGTTATCCGCATGTACATAACTTATAAAAACGTCATGCTCATAGCCAGGGATTAATGCCATATTTAGAATGTTTTTTTATAAAAGAAAATTATGTAGCGCGAATGGGGGATTTTTGTCAAAATTGATGATAAATATTGCATTGGAAGTTAAGAAATAAATTCTTTACAAAGAACACAGAATTTATATGAAAAAAGTTAAAGTAACTTAAAGGAGATCAAGGATGTATTGTTTGGATCCAAATATGGTAAAAATGCGTATATCAATATAAACGAGAGGAGGATGGCACATATGATGGTTTATAGTCATAGATAATGTAGTCAAAATGTTATATCTTAGAGTTCTCCCTAGTTAGTTAGTAATGGTAACGTTCGATGATCGTCTGATAATTTTTGTAGTTGCTTTTAGATATAAATAAATTAACTCACAAAATATAATGAATGTATGAAAAGTAGATAGATTCGCCATTAAAACACATGATTTTACCTCACAACTTATAACCTAAAAGAGTTGTTAAGCACCCCTAAATATCAAACCTATTGTCTATATTTCACTTAAAATTTAATACTTGTTTTGTATTTTTTTTCGCATTTATCCTGCCTGTTTGGATGTTTGCTCAAAAGGAATCGCAATATGTTTCTGATAGTTTGGAACATAAAACGGCCCCCGACTTGCTGCAAATGGTTAAAGAATCGGCTGTAGATAAAGGTGAAGTGTACGCAAATATTTTGGTAGAGCGTTTTGGGGATAACATTAATAATAAGGAGTACTATTATGAGCTCGCCAAGCATTTCTATCTAAAGGAAGCTTACGAGGTAAGTAATGATTATTTGGAAAAGCTTATTTCAATAGCCCAAAAAGAAGGAGACGAATTAACATTGCTCACTCTTTATTTGAAAAAAGGGCATTCTAATCTAAAGCTTAGAAAAAACCAGGCCGCTATAGAAGCATATTACGATGCATTGGCCTTAGCAGAAAGGTTTGAAAACACAGAACAGGAGATCATCGCCAAATCTGGGATCGCCATTATCCTAAGAAGAACGAACAGGTTTGATAAATCCCTTGAGGTCTGTAGAGAGCTTCTAGAACAAGTTCAAACAACAACATATAACAATAGCCGCAATCATGTTAAACTCTACACTATTATAAGTGAGGTGTATTTAGATATGGAAATGTATGATTCGGTGGTAGTATACACCAATGCAGGAACGGCCCTAAGTGAAAAACTCGGTTTTACAGAAGGTATTGTAGATCTTACCATAAAGAATGGGATGGTTTATTATTACCAAAAAAAATATCCACGGGCATTTGATTACTTACAGAAAGCAAAAGATATTCTAGAGGCAGGTGCAATTAAAGATAAATTTTCACCAACCGTAAATACCAATTATTTTCTCGCTGCCTGTTATTTTGAGGAAGGTTCATATGAAAAAGCGATAATTCCACTTCATGAAACCATTGAATCCTTGACGACAAGGGATATTGAAGAAAACCGAGTAATAGCTTCTTATTTGCTTTTGGCCAATTGTTATATGAAACTGAACAACACCAAAGAGGCTTTCTATTGGTTTGAAGAATATAAACGAGTCAACGACTTGTTCCATGAAAATAGAGATAAAACTGTAAGTACAATATATGAAAAAGAGGTAGCGCAATTTGAAGCGAGAATTGCGGTTATGGAAAAGGAGAAAGTGGCAAATACAAGGACTACATATTACATACTTAATGCCTCAATAGTGGCGCTCTTAATGTTAGTTGCAGTTGTTTTTGTATACGTTAAGAGACAACAACTAAATAAGGAAAAATTTAGCAAACTGCTGCAAAAAATTAGCGAACTAGAATCAAGAAAGCAGGATACGTCAAATAAAAAGGAAGTTTCTTCGGCCATTACAATCGACGATGAAAAAGTGAACGAGGTATTAAAACGACTTATAAGGCTAGAAGAACAGAGCTTTTTTCTGAATTTTGACTGTAATCTTAGGTCTGTTGCCAAAAAGGTGAAAACAAATTCAACCTACCTAACCAAAATAATTAAAACGGAAAAAGGGAAAAATTTTAATGACTATATCAATGATCTCCGCATTGATTATGTCCTAATGAAGTTGAAAAATGATAAAAAATTCAGATCCTTTTCCATAAAATCCATTGCTACAGAATTGGGGTATAAAACCGATTATTCTTTTGCCAAACATTTTAAGTCCAAAACAGGCTTGTATCCGTCTTATTATATACGACAAATGAACCAATCCATTGGGAAGTAATAACGAGCCTAAGTAGACTTTTGGTAACCCTAATTTGTCTAATTTGAGGTTAGCTAACTATGATTTTAACCTAGCGAGATTTATATTCGGCTTTATTGAAACAGGCGGATTCTGAAAAGCCTTAACAGAGTAGGACAATTGCAAACAATATAAATATGAAGAAACAAGAAAATCACAAAATAGGCCTTCGAAAGCTTACTATTGCTAGAATTAGCACCAAAACAATGAAAATGATCAATGGTGGCGATTGCATCGTTACAGAAGATACATGGACACATATTTTGGAATCAGACGCCGTATGTCCTACAAGTGAGATTCCTTAAAAATAAGATGTAATACTGTAAGATTTTACACGAGTTGAAGTTAGCTCCTTAATTTGTACAAAATGATGGAGTTCTGTTTTTTAGCGTCTTTCTTATTAGATAACTTGATGCTTAATTAAGTGATTGTTTAAACCACAATTCACAAGAGGGGAAACCGAAAACCTCCAACAGAGTAGGTGTATTTAACTCTTAAATCTAAAGTATCATGAAAAAATCATTGAAAAATTTGACGCTTAATAAGCAAACAATTAGCACATTGGAACTAAGTAAAGTTACAGGTGGACATTCTGGGTGTTGCCCAACGGAAGGCGCTCTTAACTCTTGTCCTCCTCCTGGAGCCAATTGCTACTAATGTAATTTATTTAAATTATTGGTAACGGAGAATAGAAAATCTATTTAGGGATTTAATATCATTTGTTACCCATCAGGAGTAATTTTAATGCTTCTGAGGAATTTAATGAAAAAGCTGTCTATTTATTTAGGCAGCTTTTTTAACTTTAAAAAAAAATGAATGCGGGAGGAGAATATTCTCAAAGAGAAATTAAAAGAAATTGATCTTGTTATTAAAGATCATTACAATGAAAGTACCGACATAGGCGTTTTATCCGGCATTTCGGGTATAGCCTTGTTTCAATTCTATTATGCCAAGTATACAGGCGAAGAAATTCATGCAGATCTTGGGGCTGCTATGTTGTCCGAAGTCATTGAGAAAATAAACGAAGGATACAGCTTTCCTACATTTTGTGCGGGAATTGCTGGAGGAGCATGGGCCATTGAACATGCGACAGAAGAAGGTTTTATTGATGTTGACTGCGATGCATTATTGTCCGACCTTGATGATTTTTTAATGGAAAATGTAACATTAACCGTCAATGAAAACTTTTTCGATTTTTTACATGGAATACAAGGAATCGGGTTCTACTTTTTAAAAAGGTATCAGAATACAAAATCAGATGGCCTCCGCGAAAAATACAAAAGAAACATTCTTCATATAGTAGAACGGCTAGCGTCTGCATCCATTCCTCATGGAGATACCGTAAAATGGGAGTCTTACCTCTCACGAGAAGAAGACCTTAAAGGGTTCAATATAGGATTGTCTCATGGAATGTCAAGTATTGTAAATTTTTTATCACGATTGGTTTCCTACAATGACTTTAAAGCAGAAACGGAAAGCCTGCTCAAAAAAGCCGTGAACTTTATCATATCCATAGAATATAATAATGCTCAACAGGTTTCGTGCTTTCCTGATTGGATTACATCAAATAATGAAAAAAGTGATAGTTGCAGGCTTGGATGGTGCTATGGAGATCTCGGAATTGCCCTATCGCTATGGAGGGCCGGACAGGTGCTAGAAGATACATCCATTTGCGATAAAGCCATTTTGGTGATGAAGAAGGCCTGTAAAAGGACAACAACCGAAGAAACTAGGATTAATGATGCCGGGTTGTGTCATGGATCTTATGGAGTCATGCATATTTTTAACTATATGTACAAAGAAACTGGCGACGATATCTTTAAGGAGGCGTCCGAGTATTGGATGCAAGAATCACTAGCCATGGCCGTCCATGATAATGGACACGCTGGCTATATGCAATGGAGAGGAGGAGAAGATGCAGGTTGGAGAAACGAAATTAATTTATTGGAAGGTGTATCTGGGATCGGACTTGCAATACTCTCTTATTTGGCTCCTTTTGAAACCAAATGGGATGAGTGTCTGTTAATAGGTTAAATCGAAACATATGCATGATCTGTTATAGTGTTTTATAATTAATAATATTAAATTGGAGTAAGAAGTTAACCATATGGCATATAAGAATTTCACTAGATATGTATTGCGCGCACCTTTGTTTTCTTTTTCGTTCTACGAAAAACTTACGGAGCAGGCCGAGATATCTGAAGATCAATTCAAAGAAATTTGGAAAGATCCAATTATTAAAGAAGCCATATTTTTGGCTTCCCCATCCTTGTTTAGTGAGGTTGAAAAATGGAACAAAGGAGAAATAGCAGATAAATCTGCCTCCGAAAAAATTCAACATTCAGTATTAAAATATATTAGTAGAATGTCCTCCAGATGCACGCCATTTGGGTTGTTTGCAGGTACTTCTGTAGGCGATTTTTCCGAAGAGACTTCTATTAAACTTCATGACAAATCTAAAAACCGAAGACATACCCGTTTGGATATGAACTACCTAGTGGCTTTATCACAGGATATTGTCAAGGATAAAAAAATTAGAGATCAACTCTCTTTTTACCCCAATACTAGCATCTATATAACTGGAAGTCAGATGAGGTATGTAGAATATACCTATGAAAACAGTCGTAGAATACATCATATTGTTGCAGTAAGTAATTCTGAATATTTGCAGAAAGTACTTGCCAAGGCACAAAACGGAACGGCACTTTCTACATTGGCGGCGCTTTTAGTAGATGATGACATTACTATAGAAGAAGCGAGAGGCTTCATTGATGAATTGGTAGATAGTCAATTATTGGTGAGCGAATTAGAACCCTCGGTATCTGGACCTGAATTTTTGGATCAATTGATTCCCGTTTTGACAAGATTAGAGGGAACACAGACCCTTATTGATCAACTAGAAAGCGCCAAAGCGGCTCTAAAGGAACTTGATAGAGGCATAGGAAATAGTGTGCAAAAGTATAGAGACATAGGAGCATCTTTAGAGAAATTGGGCACCGGTTTTGAGCTTAAGTATATGTTTCAAACAGATATGATTCTTTCTGCTGAAGAAAATACCTTGAGTGCGGCAACAGCCCACAAAATAAGAAAAACCCTAGGGTTGCTCAATAAGATGACCCTTCAGCATCATGAAACAGTACTCTCTAAGTTTAGCACGGCTTTTCAAGAGCGTTATGAAGACAAAGAGGCTCCTTTGTCTAAAGTCTTAGATGTCGAACAAGGTATTGGCTTTATACAAGGACGAGATTCTGGGGATGTGAGTCCGTTAGTAGATGATATTGTACTTCCTGGGAGAAGCGGGGCTAATAGCGCAAGAGAGATTAAATGGAGTCCAATTCATGCCATTTTACAGAAAAAATTACTTAAAAGCGTTGAAAGCGGAGAGACAGAGATTCTTCTAAGGGATTCAGACTTTGATGGCTTCGAAGAAAATTGGGATGACCTCCCCGATACGATGTCCACCATTGTTCAAATTGCTAACGTCAATGGAGAAGAAAAAATTATATTCTCGAGTATTGGCGGCTCGAGTGCAGCGAATCTTTTAGGGAGATTTTGTCACGGAGATGTTGATTTATTTAAGTATACCCAAGAAATTGTCGATATGGAGGCTCAAATGAATCCCGACAAAATCCTTGCTGAAATTATTCACTTACCAGAGTCAAGAGTGGGAAATATTCTCATGCGCCCAGATTTTAGAAAGTATGAAATTCCCTATTTAGCCAAATCAATCTTACCATTTGAGAATCAATTACCTCTTGATGACCTAATGATTTCTTATTCTCGGAATAAAGGGATATTCTTACGATCAAAGAAGCATAATAAAGAAGTGTTGCCTCACCTCACAAACGCCCATAATTTTTCAAATAATTCACTTCCAATTTATCAGTTTTTGGCAAGTATGCAACTTCAAAATGTGCGTAGCGGCCTTAGTTTTTCTTGGGGGCCTTTTATGGATGAATATGATTTTTTGCCTAGAGTTGTCTACAATGATGTGATCTTGCATTGTGCAGTTTGGAATATTTCTATAGATGAAATAGACCATATATTGAAGGCGGTCAAGGAGAATAGCACTTTTGAAAAAACATGGAAGCAATTTGTTGTAGATAAACGCGTGTCCAAATTTGTGGTACTGGTAGATGGCGACAATGAGCTGTTGGTATGTACAGAAAATTTTACTTCTGTAAAAATGTTGTTGAATAGTATTAAGAAGAGAGCGAAATTTACCTTAAAAGAGTTTCTTTTTTCCGAAGATAGCGTGGTCTCAAGTAGCGGAAAGTCATTTACAAACCAAGTTGTAGTGTCTTTTTATAATAGCGAAAAAAGTAAAAATACAATGTCAAATAATGGATAGTATGAAGAGATCGTTTATCATAGGTTCAGAATGGCTATATTATAAGATCTATACGGGTGTAAAAACATCTGATGTAATTCTGGCAGATATTATTAAACCTGTGACTGAACAGTTGATTTCGGAAGGAATAATAGATAAGTGGTTTTTTATTAGATATGCAGACCCAAAACATCATATTAGGGTGCGATTTCATTATTCAAACCCCGAGAATGTGGCAGTTCTTATTAATGCACTCAATGAAGCGTTTACCCCATTGATTGAAGAAGATGTAATTTGGAAAATGCAAGCCGATACGTATCAGCGTGAAATAGAACGATATGGCGAGAGTACAATGGTGTCTTCCGAAACTCTTTTTTTTCATGAGAGTAAAATGATTTCAGAATTTTTAGATTTGATTGATGGAGACGAAGGAGAGGAGCTGCGATGGTTGTTTGGAGTGAGAGCTATAGATTCACTTTTAGATGATTTTAAATTTACGGAAGATGATAAGTTAAAACTGCTAGAAAATTTGCATATTGGGTTTGGTAATGAGTTTGGAATGAACCGCTTTCTGAAGAAGCAATTAGAGAAAAAGTTTAGAGTGGAGAAAGACAAAATGAAGACGTTCTTAGACTTTAAAACAGAAACGGCTGGAGATTATAAACCATTGCTTGAAATTTTGGAAAGAAAAAGTAAAAATACGTTGACAACGGTATCTACTATTTTGGATGATATTAAAGAGGTTACATTAAACAATCTCATGGGAAGTTATATTCATATGCTCATGAATCGATTGTTCAGATCCAAAAACAGATTGCATGAAATGGTAGTTTATGACTTACTATACAGACATTACAAAGTGCAGTGGGGTATTAGAAAATATAAAAACAAGGGATAAATAAAAATTGCGTTTGAAAACTTTTCCATTTTATAAACAGGCTGATTTTAAAGACTGTGGACCTACTTGCTTAAAAATAGTAGCGAAATACTTTAAGAAAAGCATCCCTATTGAGGAGTTGCGAAGTTTGAGCGAAACCACACGGGCGGGAAGTAGCCTATTGGGCATGAGCGATGCCGCTGAGAAGCTTGGTTTTCGAAGCTTGGGGATTAAAATTTCATTGGAGCAGTTAGAAGAAGTTCCTCTTCCATGTATATTACATTGGAATAAGAACCATTATGTGGTTCTGTATAAGATCAAAAAAAATACCTATTACATTTCAGACCCAGCCCACGGCTTGTTGCAGTATTCAAAAGAAGACTTTTTAAAGGCATGGATTGGAAATAATGCAACAGATAAAACAGAAGAAGGGATCGTACTACTATTAGAAACCACACCCAAGTTCTACGATAGCACCTATGATGCGAAAGATAAGAACCTTGGCTTTGCGTTTCTCGCGCCCTATATTCTGAAATTCAAATCTTTTATTGTTCAGTTAATAGTGGGTTTGTTGGCAGGGAGTTTATTGCAACTCATTTTTCCATTTTTAACCCAGAGTATTGTTGATGTTGGTATTAAAAATCAAGATATTCATTTTATATACCTCATTCTTTTTGCTCAGCTCTTTTTGTTTCTGGGAAGAACGTCCATAGAAGTAATTCGAGGTTGGATATTATTGCATTTGAGCACCCGTATTAACATCTCGCTTATTTCAGACTTTTTTATTAAGCTGATGAATTTACCCATTGCTTATTTTGACACTAAAATGACCGGTGACATCTTACAGCGAATCAATGACCATAAACGTATAGAGCGTATCCTAACAACCTCCTCGCTTAACGTGCTGTTCTCAATGGTAAATCTAGTGATATTTGGTATCGTTTTAGCGTACTATAGCATGGCAATTTTTGCCGTTTTCCTCACGGGAAGTGTGCTGTACTTCTTTTGGATTATTATCTTTTTAAAGAAAAGAAAAGATCTTGATTATAAGCGATTTTCTCAAGTGAGTCAAGAACAGAGTAAGGTGATAGAACTTATTAGCGGGATGCAAGAGATAAAACTGCACAATGCTGAAAAACGTAAACGATGGGGTTGGGAATACCTTCAGGCTAAGTTGTTTAAAATATCTATTGAAGGACTTGCTTTAGAACAATACCAAAGTGTAGGTTCAGGATTCATCAACGAGCTTAAGAACATCTTAATAACAGTGCTGGCTGCCACACTGGTAATAGACGGTAAGATTACCCTGGGTATGATGTTGGCCGTCACTTATATTGTTGGACAGCTTAACTCTCCCATTAGCCAACTTATTTTCTTTATACGCGAAGTACAGGATGCCAGAATATCATTGGATCGCCTATCTGAAATACATAACAAGGAAGACGAAGACAGTGATCCCAATGAAAAAATACTAGATATAGATACTAATGGCGATTTCACTTTATCTAATGTTTCTTTTCGATATATTGGAGCAGGGGAAATGGTTTTGAAAGACCTTGACCTTCATATTCCTGCCAATAAAATAACAGCCATTGTAGGGGTGAGCGGTAGCGGTAAAACTACCCTGATGAAGCTTTTGCTGAAGTTTTACGATCCCAATGAAGGCACTATTAAGATTGGCGCCAATGACCTCAAAAATGTTGCGCAAAAGACATGGCGAAGCATAAGCGGTGCCGTTATGCAGGAAGGATATATTTTTAATGATAGTATTGCTAATAATATTGCAGTAGGTGAGGATTATGTGGATAAGAAAAAATTGGCGCACGCTGTTGATGTGGCGAATATAAAGGACTTTATAGAGTCCTTACCATTATCGTATAATACTAAGATAGGAATGGAAGGGGTGGGGCTTAGTACAGGTCAAAAACAACGACTCCTGATAGCAAGAGCCGTGTACAAGAATCCAGAGCTCCTGTTCTTTGATGAAGCTACTAGTGCACTAGATGCGAATAATGAAAAAACGATTATGGAAAAACTGGATGTGTTTTTTGAAAACAAGACAGTTGTTGTGATCGCTCATAGATTAAGTACTGTAAAAAATGCACATCAAATTGTAGTGTTGGATGACGGCAAAATAGTTGAAAAAGGAACACATAAAGAACTGGTAGCACTAAAAGGAAATTATTTTAATCTCGTTAAAAATCAATTGGAATTGGGAAGCTAATTATGCCAAACAAATTAGAAGACATAGAGCTTAGAAGCGAAGAGGTACAGGAAATATTAAACAAAGTACCCAACTGGATGATTCGGTGGGGTAATGTATTATTTCTTTCCCTTATAGTTATGGTATTGGTGTTGACATGGTTTGTAAAGTACCCCGATGTCATAGGATCTGCGGCGGTTATAACCACAGATGTCCCTCCTCAAAAAGAATATGCAAAGATCACGGGAACCATAGACACCCTTTTGGTGGAGAATAATGAATCCGTTAGTGCCAATCAACCCCTGTCTATTTTCGAGAACACCGCAAATTACGGAGATGTTTATTTTTTGAAATCCATTGTTGATACAGTCAAGATAAACACAAGCTCTTTTACCTTTCCCATTGATAGTATTCCGGGCGTGTTGTTTTTAGGGGATATTGATTCAGATTATGCATTGTTTGAAAATACCTATAGACAATATTTGTTGAATAAAGAGTTGCAACCGTTTGCCAACCAGTCAATTGCCGATCAAATTTCGTTATACGAACTAAAAAAGAGGTTGGCCAATTTGCAGTCCCAAAGAGAATTTAGCAGAAAAGGACTTGAACTAGATAAAAAAGACCTAGATCGTAGTGAAACTTTGTTTAATAAGGGGGTTATTTCTGAAGTAGCCTATGAAACGAAACAGTCTGAATATCTCCTAGCTGAAAGTAACTTTAACAATATTAATGCCTCCATTTCTCAAATAAGAGAAGCAATTGGTAACGCCAACCGAAGTGCCCAAGGCACCGAATTTAATCAGACCATGGAAGAAATGACCCTATTGAAAGGTGTTATTCAATCTTTCAATCAATTAAAGAAAAGCATTAGAGATTGGGAGCTGCGGTACGTCCTTCAATCCAGAATAGATGGAAGGGTTTCATTTTTAGATGTATGGTCCCAAAATCAAACCGTGAATCAGGGAGCCTTGGTTTTTACCATTATCCCAGAAAACAATTCGTCTTTTATTGCGAAATTAAAAGCCCCTGCTCAAAATTCAGGTAAAATTAAAGTGGGTCAAGCGGTTAATATCAAATTGGAAAGCTACCCAGATACCGAATTTGGGACATTGGGAGGAAAGGTGGCCAGTATATCTTCCATACCCGATGAAGACGGGTTTTACCGAATAGATGTTTCTCTTGAAAAAGACTTGATTACTTCCTATGATAAGGCGATTGAGTTTCGACAAGAAATGAGTGGCTTTGCCGAAATTATTACTGAAGACCTTCGTCTTATCGAACGTTTTTTCTACCAATTTAAGGAGCTGATAGATAGATAATCGGGAATAAATTCTATTGCCTAATAAAGGAACTTACTAAGTTACCAGTTGATACTGAATTAAAAACACCATGATGGAAGTCATGGTGTTTTCGCTAATCCTGTTCTTACAGATACCGCTACCTCCAAGAACTAATAAAGAATCTTTATTTTTTTAAAGAGTGATAGAGCTTATTCTTGCTGAAAAGACTTCTTTTCGCCCGTATAATTTCTTCGTCTGATGCACCTTGCGCCGCTTGCAACGTATCTCTAAAAATATGACTTAAATAGAGCGGAGATAGCGCTGTGTCACTTAGTTTAGAGTTATGACAAGAGAAACAATTCACGAGACTACTTACATCAATACTTGCAGCAGTACTATTAAATGTTTGCGTAAATGTCTCCATAGCCAAGTTGGCCGCATTTAAAGACCCTCTGGCAATAGCACCAGAATCGGCATCTTTAAGGGTATTAGACAAAACTCGGATGGTATCCGCTTGTTTTGTTGGGCTTAGGCCGTCCGTGTTGATCCAAATAGCTCCATTATAAAAATAATTTTGCCACACATCATTTTCACTTACAAGGTTCGCAACAGCACAGATATTTAAGCTGTCTATATTGTTGTAGTTTTTAGGCTCTTCTTGACTGGTAAGCATATACCCGCCACCAGAGTTAAGAGGAATACCATATTCAAACAATTCGAATGCCTGATTGGCAGTATAGGGTGCACTTGAACCGCTATTCCAACGAATACCGTCTATACTAGATGTTGCACTAGCAGTAGCGAACAGTAGTGTTTCTTCAGAAGAACTCACAGTTTCATTCACCCAATCAAAGGTGGGTGCCATACTGTTATGTTCAAAAGTGGCCCAAATAAATTCGGGATGATTGATAACAACACCTACGATATGCATTCCTAGAAGGGCGACTTCCGTATTCACATAGGTAGTATCGTCTGGTTGTAACAAGGCCGCCGTAGTTGTAAAATAGTTACCAAGGTTAGCAGACGGTATAGCCGTTACGTCTACCCAAGCCAGTTTTAATTCTAAAGATCCGATAGGAAATACGGAATCATTGGTGGCAGGGAGAGAGCCGCTTAACAACTGAGTCAAATACGAATTGGCCGATGTTTGTAGCGTTTCATTAATATGAATGGAGTAGTGCACTGTCACCGGTTCGCCACTCGAATTATAGGCAGGATTGGTTTTTAAAATAGCGCCCGGACCCGCTTGAGCCGTATCGGTCAATACCAATGCCGCTCCAGTTTGTTGTGGAACTACACTCATTTTACTGGTTACTTGAATTAGCGAATCTAAGAATAACGGATTGGCACCCTCTGGTTTGGTTAGCCATAAGAATTTTTGCCAAGCCCATTGTTGAAACATACAATTGGTTGTGCTTGAGGTGTCAAACGGACTTCCAATACCTTCTTCTGGCGCAGGTGTTTGACTGTGTGGAAACCAATCGTCTTCGCATTCGCACGGCGTTGTTGTAGTTTCTAGTACATCGTCATAAGCAGATAATTTTTTGTCTTCTTTTTCCTCACATGCAACAAAAGAGAAAATTCCGACACAGATAAATAGGCAAGTTGTTAGAAAAAATTTCCAAGTAATTTTCATGATCAAAGTTCATTAATGGTTAGTAATGGTGGGGAGCTAATTGCTTTTTACGGCAATCGTATTACTTTCAAAGATAAGTAATTACGTCCGTAAAACACATACGTAAAAATACTTATTTGTGCCTAGTATATAGAGGGCAATCATTTTATCAATGTAGTAGCTATTTCCTGAATAATGCGAGTACGATTTGCCATAGGACATATAAACTGGATTTAACACTTTTTTAAGGGTACTGTAAATCACGCTATTGTATCTTTAAACCTCTAAAAAAAACGACCACGATGATTTTTAAAAAATCCCTAAAATTTGCAACAGTTGCCTTGCTAGCTGGGTCTTTCATGATGACATCATGTACAGATAATGCTGGTGAAAAAGAAGAAGAAAGTGCTAGACTTTCCATTGAATTTGAAAAATACGAATTGGAAAATGGACTAGACATTGTTTTACATCAAGACAAGAGTGATCCAATTGTCTCTGTAGCCATTCAGTATGGTGTAGGATCCAACCGTGAAAAAACAGGTAGAACTGGGTTTGCTCACTTATTTGAGCACATGTTATTCCAAGAGTCAGAAAATGTGCCTCAGGATCAGTTTTTCAAAAAAATTCAAGATGCCGGTGGAACACTGAATGGTGGAACCTGGAAAGATGGAACCATCTATTATGAAGTAGTTCCTAAAAATGCCATGGAAATGGTTCTTTGGTTGGAAAGTGATCGAATGGGATATTTGATTAACACGGTAACTGAAGCAGCTTTTAACAATCAACAAGAGGTTGTTCAAAATGAAAAAAGACAACGAGTAGACAACAACCCTTATGGACATACCAACTGGGTGTTGGATAAAAACATTTACCCAGAAGGGCATCCCTACAACTGGCAAGTTATTGGTGAACTGGTAGATCTTCAAAGTGCTACGGTAGAAGATGTACGTGAGTTCTATGACAGATTTTATGGTCCCAATAATGCCACATTGGTAATTGCAGGTGATTTTGAAACAGAAGAAGCGAAAGCATTAATTGAAAAGTATTTCGGTGAAATCAAAAGAAGACAAGAAGTGGCTAAATTAGAGCCACAACCTGTTACTATTGCAGAAACCAAGCGTTTATATCACGAAGACAATTTTGCAACTGCTCCTCAATTAAACATTGTTTGGCCTACGATACAACAATATACAGACGATGCCTATGCACTTGATTTCTTAGCAGAAATTCTTTCAAGTGGAAAGAAAGCACCTTTGTATAAAGTGTTGGTGAAGGACAAAGACCTTACATCTAGAACAACGGCGTATAATAACTCTCAAGAAATTGCGGGAGAGTTTCACGTAATTATCACGGCCAATAACGGCAAGAACTTAAACGATGTTGAACAGGCAATTTTTGAAGCTTTTGAATTGTTTGAACAAGAAGGTGTAACTGACCGGGACGTTGAAAGAATTAAGGCGGGTCTAGAAACTCAATTCTATAATGGAATTAGTAGTGTTCTTGGTAAGTCGTTCCAATTGGCACAGTATAATGTATTTGCTGGAGACCCAGGATTTATAGAGCAAGATATTGCCAATATTAAAAAGGTGACCAAAGAAGACGTGATGCGTGTCTATGAAAAATATGTTAAGGATAAGCCCTTTGTAATGACCAGTTTTGTGCCTAAAGGACAAACTGAAATGATTGCAGCTAATTCTAATGTAGCTCCTGTGGTTGAAGAAGCCATTACCGAAAATGTAGAAAAGGTAATTGAAGAATCTACAGAGGAAATTGCAAAAACACCTTCGCTGATTGACCGAGCTACAGAGCCCGTACAAGGACCTTCTCCGAAGTTGAATATTCCTACCAGCTGGAAGTCAGAATTGGCCAATGGTATTGAGGTATATGGTATTGAACAAAATGAGGTTCCTACGGTAAATTTCAGTTTGGTGATTGAAGGTGGACACTTATTAGATGATATCAACAAAAATGGAGTAGCCAACCTCATGACAGATATTATGATGGAAGGTACTGCCAATAAGACACCAGAAGAATTAGAAGAAGAAATTGAAATGTTAGGTGCGAGCATCAATATGTTTACTACACGTGAGTCTATTGTGATCCGTGGAAATACATTGGTACGTAACTTTGATAAAACAATGGAATTGGTTGAAGAAATTTTGTTACAACCAAGATGGGATGTGGAAGAATTTGACCGTATCAAAACGGCAACCATTAACCAAATCAAACGTTCTGACGCTAATCCTAATGCTGTGGCCAATAGAGTATACAATAAACTATTGTACGGAAAAGACCACATATTTAGCTACCCAACGAGTGGTACCGAGGAGTCTGTTGCGGCACTAACTATTGATGACCTAAAGGCTTTTTATGAAAACAACTTCTCTCCATCTGTAAGTACATTCCATGTGGTGGGTAAAATTAATCAAGAATCTGCTCTAAGTAGCTTAAAAGGATTAGAAGGAAATTGGGCTGCAAAAGATGTTACAATTCCAGAGTTCCCAATTGCAAACAATCGAGATAGATCATCACTTTACTTTGTTGACATACCAAATGCGAAACAATCTGTAATCAATATTGGTTATGTGGGTATTTCTAGAACACACGAGGATTTCTATCCAGCTGAAGTTATGAACTATAAGTTAGGTGGATCGTTCTCAGGAAATGTAAACTTGATTCTTCGAGAAGAAAAAGGATATACATACGGTGCTCGAACTGGCTTTAGCGGAAGTAAAATCCCAGGAACCTTTACGGCTTCCTCTAGTGTACGTACAAATACTACGGGAGAATCTGTTGAAATTTTCCGTGATCAGATAGCTGCCTATAAAAATGGTATCAGTCAGGATGATTTGGACTTTACGCAAAATGCATTGATCAAATCGAACGCGAGACGTTTTGAAACGCAATTCTCTTTATTAGGAATGCTTCAAGAAATGAGTAATTATGATCTTCCATCTAATTATATCGAAGGAGAAGAAGCGATTATTAGAAATATGACGCTGGAACAACACAAAGCGTTGGCCAATAAATATTTGGATGAATCCATCATGGCATATTTAATTGTGGGAGATGCAACTACGCAATACACCCAATTTAAGACCATGGGATTTGATGAGGTACTGCTTGTAGATAAAGAAGGTGAAGAAGTTAAATTAGAAGATGTAAAGCAGTAATTTTTAAGTGATTTTAATAGTGAAAAGGGATGCTCGTAATGAGTATCCCTTTTTTTATTTGTATTATTTGATACCTTTAAACGAAATAAGTTGGTAACATAATTACAAAACTCAATATGTCAATGAAATTAAGTTTTATCGCTTTGATGCTTTCGATGATGGTTTCTCTTTCTAGCTGTCAACAACAACAAGATACCCAAAATACCTTAGAAATACCTGAAGAAGTATTCGAGGAAGAGTTGATTGTTTTCAATACTCCGGTATTTACGCTTCAAGAGGCTAATAAATTGATAGAATTACCGCTACACTGTGTGGAAAATCAATATCCCAATAAACTAGGGCAAACCTTAGGGGATGAAACAGATTTACGCGCTCCAAAAGAACTACATCCCATATTTTATGGCTGTTTCGATTGGCATAGTGCCGTACATGGATATTGGTCTATGGTTACACTCTTGGATCAATTCCCCGAAATGGATAAAGCAAATGATGTGAGGAGTATACTCATTGCAAATATTACTGCGGAAAAAGTACAGCAGGAAATGGCGTATTTCGAAAAAAACATTAATAAATCCTACGAACGAACCTATGGTTGGGCATGGCTGTTAAAATTGGCCGAAGCCCTTCACAACTGGGAAGACCCGTTGGGAACTGAGCTAGAAGAAAACCTTCAACCACTTACCGATCTGATGGTGCAGCGTTATAAGGAATTTCTACCCAAATTGGTGTACCCTATACGAGTAGGAGAGCACACCAATACTGCCTTTGGATTAACCTTTGCCTATGATTATGCGGTCACTACAGGTGAAACCGAACTTCAGGAAGCAATTGCACAACGAGCACGTGATTTCTATCAAAACGATGTCCAATGCCCAATTGGATGGGAACCCAGTGGGTTTGACTTTTTATCTCCTTGTCTGGAGGAAATGGACATTATGCGCCGTGTTTTACCCAAGAAAGAATTTGTGGTGTGGATAGATACCTTTCTACCTCAACTGAAGGATAAAACATTCAATCTGGCTACTGGTGAAGTAACAGATAGAACAGATGGAAAACTAGTGCATCTGGATGGAGTCAATTTTAGTAGAGCTTGGTGCTTTTATGGATTGGCACAACAATACCCAGAGTATGAACATTTAACCAATGTTGCCAATGGTCATGTGCAATATTCTTTGCCAAACTTAGTGGGAGATAATTATGAGGGAGGTCATTGGTTGGGAAGTTTCGCCATTTATGCATTAAATACACTCAATTCAGAATGAAAAACATTTTCAAAAAAATAGGACCAGGCACACTTGTCGCAGCGGCCTTTATTGGCCCGGGCACTGTAACCGTTTGTACCATCGCTGGTGTGACCTATGGCTTTACGCTATTGTGGGCTATGGTCTTATCCATTGTTGCCACAGTGGTACTGCAAGAAATGGCAGCGAGATTGGGGCTTGTCCATGGAAAAGGACTTGCTGAAACTGTAAAACATGAAATCAAAGGATCTTTCCCAAAATGGATTGCTATACTGCTCATTCTCTCGGCGATCTTAGTTGGAAATGCAGCCTATGAAGCGGGTAATATTAGTGGCGGTGTCTTGGGTTTGCAGACTATTTTTGAGAATACCTCAATTACTATTGGTACCGCTAGCATCAACCTTCTAAGCCTTTCTATTGGAATTGTAGCTTTTGCAGTGCTCTATATTGGCAATTACAAGGTAATGGAGCGAAGTTTAGTCGCATTGGTACTGCTAATGAGTCTTTCGTTTATCATTACTGCAATACTCACTAAACCCGATATAGGTGAGGTTTTAAAAGGAATGTTTACTCCAAAAGTCCCAGAAGATGGATGGCTCACTATTATAGCATTGGTTGGAACTACCGTGGTTCCGTATAATTTATTTTTACACGCTTCCTTGGTTAAAGAAAAATGGAATAACGTTTCAGACTTAGGTACGGCTAGAAAAGACACGATGATTTCCATAATTTTAGGAGGCTTGGTGTCAATGGCCATTATTGTATGTGCCGCAGCAATTTCTTCTACCGAAGTCACAAATGCCTCTGACCTTGCCAAAGGCCTGGAACCATTATATGGTAGTTTTTCTAAATACTTTTTAAGCATTGGATTGTTTGCTGCTGGAATAACCTCCGCTATTACGGCACCTTTAGCAGCGGCTTATGTGGCTAAAGGATGTTTTGGATGGGAGGGAGGACTTAAATCGGCCAAATTTAGAGCCGTTTGGATGTTTATTTTGATTCTCGGCGTAGTGTTATCTTCCACAGGTGTAAAACCTATTGAGATTATAAAGTTCGCACAAGTAGCCAATGGTATTTTACTTCCGGTAATAGCTGGATTTTTGCTTTGGGTTGTCAATCGTCATTCGGTATTAGGAGATTATAAAAACACAAAACTTCAGAATGTATTGGGCATACTAATTTTGTGCACAGCCATTATACTGGGTGCTAAAAGTTTAATTAAGGTTTTTAATATTGCTTTATAATGACGCCAATTGATATAAATGCAGATTTAGGGGAAGGAAGTGGTAACGATGCTCAAATCATGCCGCTCATTTCATCATGTAATATCGCTTGCGGGGGACATTATGGAGATGAAACCAGTATGCGAACTGCCATAAGGTTAGCTAAAAAACACGGAGTTAAAATTGGGGCGCATCCTGCCTTTCCGGATAAAGATAACTTCGGAAGAAAAGTACTTACACTTACCAAGAGTGAATTGACCGAAACAATATTCAATCAGTTGCTCTCCTTTTATGCGGTTTCTGAGATTGAAGAGGCTCAAATACACCACATTAAGTTACACGGAGCATTGTACAATTATGCCGCCAAAGACGCAGCTACGGCAGATGCAGTTGTGGAGGCCATCGTTGCTACTAAGATTAGACCAAACCTATACGTGCCAGCACATTCCATTTTAGCGAGAAAAGCCCAAAATATAGTGCCGTTGATATTTGAAGCGTTTATTGATAGAAGATATAACGATGATCTGTCATTGGTTTCACGAGACCAGGAAGGAGCCATAATTCATGCCGCAGAAGACGCTTGGCTACAATTGCATAAGATGGCAACGCAAAAAGAGGTTGTAAGCATTGCGGGAAATAATACAGAAATTGTGGCCTCCACCTATTGTATTCATGGGGATCATCCTAATTCGGTGGATATTCTGAAATATATTCATAAACAACTGAGAGATCATTCAATGTCCCTTTCCTAATGAAGAAACCGTCCTTTGAGAAGTTTGGAGAGCATGGAATTTTGATCTCTTGGGAAGCCCTAATAGATAGTAAAATTAATGATGCGGTACGTTGCTTTGAACGTGCTGTTCTTGATAAGTTCACCGAAGAAATTATTGAAACGGTAACCACCTATCATTCGGTAGCCGTATATGTATCGAAGGCTACGTTTACTTCAGATTTCCTACTAAAGTTGAACACTCTTTATACAAACTGGGATACTGTTTCCATTCAAAACGAAAGTCATATAACGACCATTCCTGTTTGTTATGACATAGGTTTTGGATTTGATCTCGATGAACTCGCCTCTAAGCATAAATTGTCCGTATCAAAACTAATAGCACTTCATACAAAACCACTTTACAAAGTGTATTTCACAGGATTCTTACCCGGGTTTCCTTATTTGGGCGGACTCGACCCTAAATTGCATACTCCAAGAAGAGCCGTTCCTAGGCCTTATATTGAAAAGGGTGCTGTAGGTATTGGTGGAAATCAGACAGGTGTTTATACTCAGAATTCGCCAGGAGGATGGAATATAATAGGAAAGACACCTTTGGATTTTTTCGATATCACAAAGAAGTCGCCATCATTGTTAAGGTCAGGTGATTATGTACGGTTTCGGCAAATTTCATTAAAGGAATTTGATAACACGCGGGAATTGGTGCGCAATGGAATATACATAGAAGAGAAGGAGGTACACCATGATTAAGATACTGTCACCGGGACTATACTGTACTATTCAGGATATGGGAAGGGTAGGATACAGAAAACAAGGTGTGCCGGTAAGCGGGGCTATGGATCAGTTTTCAGCAGAATTAGCCAATAGGTTGGTAGGAAACAAGCCAAATACTCCACTTTTGGAAGCTACGTTGAATGGCCCTACGCTGCAGTTTTTACAAACAACTCAAATCGCCATCACGGGAGCGCATTTTACGCCCAGCATAGATGGAATCAAAATACCTATGAATTCGAGATATATTGTATCCGAAGGAGGAATTTTAAAATTTTATCAAGTTCTCTATGGTGCCAGAGTCTACATCGCAGTTGCGGGAGGAATAATGACTGAATATGTTTTAGGTAGTGCTAGTGCTTATCAAGGAATTACCGAAGGAGCCCCATTGGTTAAGGGGGATGCACTGGCCACCACACCTTCTATTGAAAATAGTACTGAGGGCTCCTTTTCGGGTGTGAAAGTAGCTCGAAGTTATTTTGAAGCTGAAGAAATTGAAGTTTTTGCTGGGCCAGAATTCACCAAACTCTCCGCAGAGATTAGGGATACATTGACCACAACTCACTTTACTATAACCTCCGAAAGCAACCGTATGGCCTATACCTTAGAGGCATCCAAAGACCTTTCGGCTAATGAAATTCTCACCGCACCTGTGCAACCTGGCACGGTACAACTCACCCCTTCGGGGAAAATTGTCGTGCTTATGCGCGATGCTCAGACCACTGGCGGATATGCCAGAGTACTACAGTTAACTTCGGAATCTGTAAATAGATTGGCACAAAAAAGAGCGAGAAGTTTTATACGGTTCCGTTTAATTAGCTACCCCTAGACATTCCAAACCATTGGAATTCCATCCTGGTTGTACATTAAAACAACCTGTTCTCCTTGAGATATTCTCTTTTAATACCTTCAATTAAAATTTCAGCCGTTAAGGTATCACTATGTAGACTTAAGACCTTTAAACTACAGTATTGAATGATGTTGAGAATGTTAGATCCCGTAAGGTCGTATTTTTTGGCCACTAGTTGGAGGTCAATATCTGGGGATATTTGTAATTTTTCAGGGAAATTTTTCCTCCAAAGAAGCTCACGTTCTTTAGGTCCTGGTAATTCAAAAGCAAAGATTGACTGAAATCTTCGGGTAAAGGCTTCGTCTATATTATCCTTAAAGTTAGAGGCCAGTATAACAAGTCCGGGATGGCCTTCAATGCGCTGTAATAAATAGGATACTTCTTGATTTGCATATTTGTCATGAGCATCTCTCACATTTGTTCTTTTTCCGAAAATAGCATCTGCTTCGTCAAAAAACAGAATCCAGTCTTTGTTGGCTGCTCTATCAAATAGACTTGCGAGGTGTTTTTCTGTTTCTCCTATGTATTTTGAAACTACTGTGGAAAGATCTACTCTATAAACAGGCTTTTTAGTGTATTTCCCTAAAAGGCTTGCAGTGAGTGTCTTACCTGTGCCAGGAGGACCGTAGAATAACACTCGATAACCGGCTTTCATTCTTGACTTCATACCCCATTCATCCATCAATTTAGTATGAAACTGTAGCCAAACTTCCAGTTCTTGGATATGAAGCATGGTTTTTTCATTGAGCACCAAATCATCCCATGTTAATGATGTCTCCAGTTTTTCGGCAGGAAATTGGGTGCTTAGTTTTGGAGCAGGAACCTGTCCCGTTGTTAGTAAATGCAAGGTATCTGTTTGCATCAATAGTTTTCCACTCATAATAGGTTCCCCTAACTGTACATCATCTAGAAATAACACATTATTTTTATGAAAGAATTGATCTTCTTCAAAGAGTGCCAAGCTTTCCAATCTAGGTTGTAGATTGGTACCGCCTAATATAAACTGCACGGTTTCTCCAGTTGGAATGATTCCACGGTGATTTTTACCCTTAACGCCACCAAAAATGGGAAAATCCGTCCCTCCAGGGAATTCATCTGAGACCACATTAAGTAGAAACTCCGGACTTAAATGAGGGGCCATTGCCAGCAATAGTACAATAGATTCTTGATGCGATAGTTGGTGTTCTTGAATGTACCCATTTAACAAGGAATCTCCTAGGTCTCTGGAGGTAAATCCAGGGGCTTCAGTTGAAAAGTCACCCGTTGGATGTTGGATACGCCAAGAGATGGTCTCTCGTAAAAATGAGAATATTTTTTCCAATGCAGTATGTGGTAATAGTGTACTCATAATTATAAATGACGCTCGTAGGAAGCTTTTAATTTGGTATCGTACTTATTTTGTTTAAATCCAGGCCCATTATAGCCTCGAGCAAATGCAGCCCAATCTTTTGATTTTAGATGCCGTATTAGATTATTGTTCTTACAAAACACTCCAAAAGCCGCTAAGTGTGCTTTTTCATGGGTATACATATGTGATACATAGCTGTCAATACTATTATATCCAAGGCTTTTGTAATGATAACCCATGATTTGAAACGCACCATAGGATGCTGAGGCATAGGCAGCATCATGTACCGCATCGTCATCACTCATACCAGCCGCTTTTTCTAGGCGGTCATATTCTTGCTTTCCACCTTCATAATGATTTTTGGTCCAAGTCTTATAGAGCACATTTGCGGTACGTTCAGATTGGAACGTTGTTGGGTCCAATCCTCGGTTTTTAAGCTGTTTCCAAAAGATATGTCCTTCAAATAGAATACGTGGTCTGCCGTCTAATAAAAACCCTTTACCGCTGCTTTCTACTTCGTTTACTGCTTTTACAGCTGCTAGTTCCAGGTCATATTTTTCAGCAAAATCGATAAGATCTTGTTCTGACAAGAACTTTTCATTGAACAATGTAAGTTGGTTTTGTTGTGCTTCAATAAGTTTAGACCAAGATTTAGGGCCAACAACGCCGTCAATGACTAAGTTATTTTTTTTCTGAAAATCCCGAACGGCCGCATCAGTGTCCTTTCCGAAGAATTCAGAAACAAAAACGGAGTACCCTAGATCAACAAGTAGTTCTTCAAGAGTGAATACGTCTGTACCTCTGGAACGATGTTTTAAAGTTCTCATGATTAATTTGGATTAATCAAACCATTTATTTCATCAAATTGGTCAACCAATGTTGAATCATTTAAAATGGTTTTTATATAGTTAATACTGCTTTTACTTAGGTGCCGAGACAGGGTAGGTTCATAATATTGCCATTCATCAAAGAAAGAGGTTCGCATGTCTGTAATAGATAGAATTTCGTCTTTTTTCTTCTGAAGAAAATCTACTAATTCCTTTTTTAAAGTTTCATCCGTAATATAACCTCCTAATACGCCTTCAACATCTTGAACGAGTACCTTGTGTGGCATATAAATTTCATAATGTCGAAATCTGTCCTGTCCAGTAGCTTCCAAATTATCAACATAATCACTGAGGTATCTTGGGATTTTATCTAAATTCAATCCTGTCTTTAGGTCGGCAACAATATTGTCCGTTTCATTTTCATTGATAGGAATATAAGAGATGCCTTTATGTTCTTTAAAGGCTTCCAATAGGTTGTTTATATAGAGAGATTTACCGTTTATGATTTCAATAAAAACAATTCTCTTTCCTTTGAATAGGGTAGTGTCTTGTGATAAATAACCAAACATATCGAGACACCCTAAAAGACCACTATTATCAATGGCTCCTGCATCAATAAAATGTCCATATCCGTTGATTTTTGCGGCTGGGCTAAATATGGGAAACCGATTTGTTGTAGAAACTGCTTGATAAAAAGGAAGGGTTTTATTTTCGGCGAGATCTGCCAAATCAACCGCATAGGGAAAAATGGTATTGAAATTTTTTGGTTTGACGGACCATAGTATGCCTCGATTTCCTTTGGTTCCAGCTGTGTTCATAATAAGAGAAGGCATATAGCCTCTTTGATCATAACCCTGCTTCCAATAGGCTCTAAAGGGCACTTCTGAGAGCGTTTCGCTGTTCTCATCTTCCACACAATTTTGATATTTGATCATCGCATAATAGGGACGATCTCTAATACCAATTTTTTGACTTAAGGGCCATATCTTTCGGTACGTATCTATACCAAAAGTCATGGATAGATCCAATGATGTATAGTTTTGAACAGCGATGGAATCTATTTTCTCCTGAATTCTATCTAAGTTGATTCCGTCTTCTTTATACAGGCCTGTATAGAGGGCGAGTCCTAAAGATCCCCCGGAAGCCCCAGATAAGGCCACGGTTCGATCAAACAATTTCCCTTTCGTTTTTCGCTGTAGGGTGTTTAACACATTAAGAGTCCACACATTGGCTTTTAACCCACCGCCATGTGAAGCAATGAAAAAGAGGGTGCTGTCTTGCTTTCCGCGTAGATTCTCGAGAAAAACATCTTCGGTAATTTCCTCTCCTTTGTTTTCTACTTGATCTAATTGATGGGTAGTTACCTCAACACCTCCAAAATTACTGATCACAAGTAGAAGCACAATAGTCGCCAATGAAATGAATAAGATTTTATATTTTCTACTACCAAAGAGCTTCATCTTTTTTGTCACAAAAAAGTACTTCCCAATATTGGCAATCATAAAATAATAGAAGTAGAAGAATGCCAATAAAATGGGAATTCCATTACCTAATTCCCACCCATAAATACTTCCTAGGGTGGAGTAAACCAGTAGCACTGTAGCAATAATAAAATTGAAAAAGAATAGTAAAATATAGTGTTCCGACTTTTCAAGAAAGGTAAAACACCCGATGAAAAGAGAAATGGGTAAGTGCAATGGACTGCTAAGTGTCGCCCTGATCTTAGTGAGCTTGGTTCTCAGTAATCTGAAAAACACATAGTTGAACATAAAGGCATAACTAGTGAGCAATAACAAAACAAAACTAGCAGGGCTAAACGTGCCCAGTAGCAATGTTATGATCATAAGTAGGAAACAGAAAAAGGCAATAAGAAAATACCAGACTCCTAATACTTTGTAAAAGCGATTCAGTCGTTGGGTGTCTTCTTGTTTAGATAGCTTGGTGATTTTTTCTTTGCAAATAATATACAGGACAAACGGAACAACCATGAGCGAGTAGGAAATTCCTTTTACCAATCCAATGGGAAAATCTTCAAAATAAAGGTTGGGCGAAAAACTTGTAATGATAAAATGTATCCAGACCGCATGAATTAGAATACCAATGGAATATCTCAAGTAATTTGCTTTGTTATCTGGAGTATAATTGGCATCCTTGTTGGTCGTAAATATATATACAGGGAACCGTTTAAATAGGCTAAATTTTATAGGAAATACGCTGTGCCAATTGGTGTATTTACTTGAATTATTGAGGTTTGCAGCGTAATAGGTATATATCGGATAGTGGGAAAGTCCAATGGCTAGTGCATTGATAAAAAAGAAGGCAAGCAGCAATGAAAAAGGATTGTCTTCCATTAAATCAACCATCATGGTCAATGCTTGCGCCATCTGTGTGAGCAATAATAAAATAATAACAATAATTACCAGACTTAAGAAAGATGACTTATAAAAATTCTTAAAAGACCGGATGTATCCATTGATCCATGCAATGAGTCTTAACCAAAGAGAGGGTTTATCTGCCATGTAGGTACATTTAATCCACTAATTTATTGATACTTTCAATGGTAAGCAACAGGTTTTTCCCTGTAATTGGAAGGGGGTTTTGTTGTAGCTCATTGCCTTAATACTTTAGGGGTTTACTTCCCTGAAGCTAATAACTTTTACGAGCAATCCATCACGGCCTCCATCATCTTCAACAACTTCTCCCTCAATTTCATAATACTTAAAATTGGCCTGATTTTCATCCGGAGGAACCATTGATATAAACTCCGTTAAATCGCGCAAGGTCCTAAATGCATGTACCTCACTGCCTTTTCTTGGTGTAAAACTGTCAAATCGATATGCGTTAACAATTTTCTTTTCTTTGGTTTTTTTGGTTGGTTTTCCGTCTGAAGGATTTACTTTTCCCTCAATAAACCAGAAGCCTCCCTTTTCAATCGCTCTTAAATATTCAAATCCATAGCGCACTTTTATTCCTGTTAGAATAGGGTTAATTAAGGCAATACCTACCGAAAATCCGCTTAGCATATTTACACCGCTTACGGCCTTATCCATACCTAGTTTCAAACGTTCCTCGGGGTCTTCGGGAGTACCGGTTTGTGCTACATTTTTTAAGAAGGCCTTTCCTTTGTTAACAATCCAAGCTACTACTTTATCCATAGCCGTATCTATGGGTTCACGTATCTTTTTAATAATTTTAATGATTGCTTCTGAAATTTTATCTAGGCCTGCAAATTTTGCTAGGAAATTGATCGCCAAGGTGAGCATGCCAGCCAAGGTTTTTTCAACCTTGTTGGCAGCAGCAGTCAATACACCATTTGCAATAGCCGAAATAGAATCAATAATAGCAGCGCCCACTTTCGCTATTTTCTTGATTTTTTCAATGAGGAACATGATGGTGTCATAAATAGCAAGAATGGCCTGAATCACAGCTCCGGCAGGGTTTAACATAGAAACTAGTTTGACAATGGCTTTTTGTACCACCTTTACGATAACAAATTGGCTGATTTCCTGAATTACCATAGACTGCAAATTGTCCAAGTGCTCCATGATCTTTTCCCAAGCTGCGGCTGGGCCTTCGGTAACTAAAATTTTGACTAATTCGAACCCGGTCTCTAGAGCTTTAACTGTCGTTTCTCCCATGTGCTCAACCAGTTTGAGACGCAGGTTTTCCCAGGTAAGCCCAAGAACTGAAGCCACAAATTTGATAATCTCTTTAAAGTCTAAGGCCTGTGGAATATACACACCCGCACCTGCCAGAGACCCCAATAGCCAATCCAGAAGGCTTTTCTTTAGATGCTTTCCAATGTTGGTGGCAAACTGCTGAAAACCCTGCTTCGCAGCCTGTACCAAATTGCTAATAAACCCAACGGGGTTTTCCAGAATGGTGCGGAAGGCACCTTGGGCCTTTTTAATATAAGGCAACACTCCCGGTGCTACCACACTAAAGAGAATTTCTAATAATTCAATAACAGTGCCCATGGCCCAACTGATGAATTCTGTAGCAATGTTAAGGAAGGCTTTCCCCACTTTTATATAGGCATTCGGCAAAATAATGAGATCATCCCAAGTAAGTGATTTAATGGTGTCAATAATGGTTGTTGGAATGCCTGTGACAAAGGCCATAAGCCCAGAAAGAGCCCCTTGAAACCATGCCCAAGCTCTATCAATGGCGTTTCCTTTTTTAATATTCTCCCAAATTTCTTCCTGACCAATGAGCTTCATAAAACCACCAATCATATTTTCTGCGGTAGGAGGATAGGGATCCCCGGTGATAGGGTCCTTACCTAATACAGCTTTTAGTAGATCGTACCCTTGAGTGCCTTCGGCTAAGGTGGCCAAAGGCATTAGAATCGCTTTCTTCACGATTTCATAAATAGCCGAAACGGCACTTTTACCAAGATTGATGATATTGGTAATAGGGGTGGTAAAAATGCTCTTAGCTCTTCGCCAAACATCATCTAAATCAAAAATATCATCCCAGCTAAGGGAGTCTAAAAACTCATCAATAGCGTCTTTAATGGAACTACCAGTAATGCTCAAGGTATCTAATTGCTCATTCATGAATGTCGCAGCTTCCGTGAAGACATCATATTTGTCAAGGACTCGAGTTATTAAATTGCCTCCAGGTAAGAATTCTACAATAGCGCGCATAATGTTGGCGGCATCTCTATCAACACTGCTCATGTTAATAGGATTTATACCCAAAATGATGGTAAACATTCTAAATCCAGGAATCGCATTTGCGGCATCCGCAAAATGATCCAATGCATCACTCAAACCTAAACGTTGTACTTGAGGGGTAGCGGATGTTGAGATTTCAGGTTTTCGTTGCACGGCGTGCCCTTGCTGTACTACATGGGTGAGTTCATGAGCCAATAGGTGTTTTCCACTTTTGGTTTC
>Ga0316204_10003120_pt1 | contig 34426 bp, 20 predicted proteins | sample 6monrhotite_MG_2_FD_205661 | JGI IMG/M metagenome (GOLD analysis project Ga0316204, IMG submission 205661) | Microbial mat bacterial communities from mineral coupon in-situ incubated in ocean water Damariscotta River, Maine, United States -... | ecosystem: Environmental > Aquatic > Marine >... | reverse complement strand
AGGGGGTTGGTGAGCTCCGCCTCGCGGTAGACGGCGTCGTCTAGGGCAGGAACAACGGTCAGCACTTGACGAATATCGACTGGGAACTCCTGGACCCCGACCTGGGTCAGGACTCCGCCGCTCGGGACGTCGACCGAGCAACGCGCTTCGAACTGGAAGTCGAAGCTCCCTCGCTCCGAGCGCGGATCCCGCGTGTGGGGCGGTCCGCTCAGGCCCTCTACTCTTTGCAGCCCCGAGCCGCGGCCGCCCAGAGCTAGGGGCGCTTTGCTGAGTCGGCCCCGGGCGCTCCCGCTCGCGCTGCGTCCGGGGAGGATCAGGCGATCGAAGTCGAGCCAGGCGTCGGCGGGCTCGAGGGGGGGCTCGGGCAGCGGCGGCGGCGGCGCGCTCGGCGCTCCGCCTCCTCCTGAGCGGCTCGCGCTGCGCTTGCGCATCTTCTTCGCTTCGGGCCGTGACATGGGAGGGCCGCCAGGAGGAGGCGCCGCGAAGCTGCTGGACATGGCTCCAAAGGCTGGGGCAGGAGCGGGGGGGGGGCCTGCCCCAGCTCCGAGGGAGTAGCCTTCGAGCTCGTCGTCGGAGTCGAAGAGGTCCGCGGACTCCTTCTCTATCGAGGGGTAGGCTCCTGTTCCGTAGCGGCCATCGGAGTCGTCCTCGACGTGCGAGAAGGGGTCGGAGTCCTCGAGCGCGATCACCTCGCGAGTCGACCCTCCGATGAGGGGCGGCTCGGGCGGAGGAGGCCCGTCGGCCGCGCCGGCCAGGGCCCGCTCGTAGCCAAGGAAGAGGGCGTCGAGGCCTTCGGGGGGCGGCCGATAGCCCTTGCTCCTGGGCGCCTGGGCGCGGCCCAGTCGGCGGGCCTTGAGCTCGGGCAGGCGAGCGTCGCTGACGAGGTCCGCGGTCGAGAGCGCGAGCTCGACGCCGCTCCAGTCTTCGCCCGAGTCCTGAGCGAGGACGGCGTTTAGGAACCATGTCCCCTCACGACCTCCGGCCAAGAGCCGGGCCGAGTAGGAGGGCCACCAGCGAGCGGCTTGCACGACGTAGGTCAAGGAGAAGGCGTCGACGGGGCTGAGCTCCGGGCCGAGGCTGACGGTGATCTGAGTCTGGACACGGCTGCTGGGGGTCCGGCCAGGCTGGCGCAGGAGCTCGCTCAACTCGACCTCGATCTCGCGCCGCTCGCGGGCGATCTCGACGAGACGCGCCTCCGCGGCGCTGATCAGCTCATGAATCAGGGCGCCGGTCGCGATCCCGTCCTGGACCCGCGCCACGGGCTCGACCCCTTGGCGTTCGAGGTCGAGCTTGGGAGCAGTGGTCCGGAGGAGCTCCCGCTCGTGTTGGACCTGCGCCGAGGTCAACTCGAGGGCTTTGGTGCGCTGGCGGAGAGCCTCGACGCGCTCAGGGTCAGCTGCATCACTGGCTGGGGTCGCGCTGTAGCCATGCGCGACCTGAAGGCCCGTCACCTGGCGACCGCCCAGGACCTCGACCCGGAAGCTTCCGGGGTCCGCCTCGGAGGTGATCCCTTCGAGGAGGATCTCGCAGCTCCCAGGGGGAAGGTCTCCGAGGTCGACGGCCCGGGTCACCAAGGCCCCGCGGGCGTGAACGCAGACGCGACGAATCGAGCTGGGGCAGGGGAGCGGGCTCACGGAAGACCTCCTCGAGATCGCCCCATGTTGAGCCCCCGGGGGAGGATCACAACCCCAGGTGCTCTCCCAGGCGAAGAGAGGTCGCCCTCGGCCGATCGCGGGGGTTCAGTTTTGGGCTCCCCAGACCGAAGAGGTAGGAGTCGACCCAAGGATCGTTGATCGTGTCACCTCCGCCGCCCCCACCTCCGCCCTCCTGCTCCGGTGTCCAGACGCGCCCTAGCGCCGAATCCGCCGCTCCAGACGCCTTTGGGGCAGTCTTGGAGCTTCTGGCAGGAGGAGGCTTGGAGGAGGTCGCGCAGGCCCACGCGCTCCACCCCGGTCAGTTGGCTGCTTTCCGCGCGCGCTTCTTGGCGGGCGCTCGCGGGGCCCTCGAGCGGCCGCAGCCTCGACGCGTGTTCGAGAGCGTGGCGGGTGCCATTGGCGACACGCCCCTCGTGCGCCTCGGCGGCACCTTCGGTGAGCGCCCCGTCTACGCCAAGCTGGAGTTCACGAACCCAGGCGGGAGCATCAAGGACCGCGTCGCGCGTCACTTGGTAGAGGCCGCAGCCGCAGATGGTCGCCTGTCGCCGGGAGACACGATCGTCGAGGCCAGCTCTGGGAACACAGCCGCAGGCCTGGCCATGATGGCTAGGCTAGGCGGCTACCGCTGTAAGTTCGCAGTTCGGAGCAGGACCAGCCGCGAGAAGCTCCAGGCCCTGCGTGCCCTGGGGGCTGAGTTGGAGCTCGTGGATGCCAGCCTGCCGCCAGAGCATCCTGAGAGCTACAACCGCGCCGTCGAGAGCCTAGTCCGAGACACGCCGCGCGCCTATTTCCCAGATCAGCACAACAACCGCGAGAACAACGCCGCGCACTACGCCACGACGGGACCCGAGATCTGGGAGCAGATGGAGGGGCGGATCGACTGCCTGGTGGCCGGGATCGGGACCGGCGGAACCATCAGCGGGGTGGCGCGATACCTCAAGGAGCGGGACCCGGCGATCCACGTCGTCGGGGTCGACCCGGTCGGATCGATCTTCACGCCCTACTTCCGCACGGGTCAGATCCCAGCTCCGGGTCCCTACCTCCTAGAGGGCCTGGGCGACGAGGAGCTGATTCGCTGTGTGGAGTGGGAGCTCATCGACGCCATGGTCCAGGTCGAGTCGGGCGAGGCCTTCCGCGCGGCGCGGCGACTGGCGGAGCGCGAAGCGATCTTCGCGGGGGGATCCTCCGGCGCAGCGCTCTGGGCCCTCGAGCAAGTCGTTCCGACTTTGCCGCCGGGGTCGCGAGTGGTGACGCTCTTTCCAGACTCAGGCAAGAGCTACCTCTCGACCATCTACGACGACGCCTGGATGAACGAGCGCGGCTTCCTCGACGACTAGAAGAGCGGGTCGTCCTCGTCGGAGTCGTCGAAGAGGGGCGTCTGCGCGATCTCGAGGGCCTGCGAGTCGAGCTCGACATCGTCTAGGTCGGCCTCGTTCCAGAGCGCGTCTAGGTCCTCGTCGGACACTCCGGCTAGCTCGCCCGAGGTCGTGACGTATTGCTTGAGGTCCGCCAGGTCGTTGGAGCGGGCCTCCGACTTCCACTCGTTGCCGTCGCTCTTGGTGGCGGCTCCGTCAGAGCGGCGCTCGTAGGGCTGGGCTGCCCGCTCGTCTCCGACCGGGACGAGGGTCAGGTCGTCGTTCTTCTCGCGGAGGGCGCGGATCAGGGCGCGGTCCTCCTTTCCCGCCAGGTAGCCGCGCTGGCGCGCGATCTCGTTGACGCGGACCAAGGCGTTCTCCTGCTTGTAGGCCTCCTTTTGTTCACGGAGGCACTGCTTCCCCAGCTCCGGCGTGAGGATCCCCGACTGCACCGCCACCTTGACGTAGTGCTTGTCCTCCTTGCGCCACACGTAGTAGCGCAGGGCCCTCCAGAGCCCAAGGATCTGCTCGCGATCAAGGATCTGGAGCTTGAGGAGCACACGATCCAGAGGCAGGCTGCGACCACGGTCAGCAGCGAGCTTTTGGACCTTAAGCGCCTTCTCGAGGTCCGCCTCGGTCACGACGCCGGAGCTACGGATCGCCTTGATGAAGCGCTTTTCGACTTTGTTGGTCACCCAGCCTCCAGGCCGCGCGCATGAGAAGTGGCCACAGGAAGTGATTCTGGCATGGGGAGCGGTGGAGGCAAGCGCTCAGGAGCCCGACCCCGAGTTGGGATACCCTGAGGCACCGGAGCCCGCATGGACGACGCCGCTTTCGCCCGCTTCCTAGTCGCGCAAAACCGCCTCCCCCAGGCGCAAGTCGAGAGCTTGCTCCTAAACCTCCCCGCTGGCAGGCGCCTCGCCCAAGAGCTCGTGGGGTTGGGCCTGTTGGGCGTAGAGGAGACGCGGCAGCTCTGGGCGGAGGCTGAGGGGGCCCTCGACTCCGAACACACCGTGGTGCGAAACCTGGCGGGACCGGCCGGGCAGGGAGGAGCGGACGACGGGCTCCCGACCCTCGGCAGCGTCGTCGCCCAGCGATATCGACTGGAGTCGGAGCTCGGGCGCGGAGGGATGGGCGCCGTGTTTCGGGCCACCGACGTCACCAGTGGACGCCCGGTGGCCCTCAAGCTCGTGTTGCCGAGCCTCGCGGACGCGATCAGCTTGGAGCGCTTCTCGCGAGAAGCAGAGCTGGCGGCGCGCGTCGATCGAGACCACGGCGTGGTGCGCGTGTTCGACTTCGGCGTGCACGGGTCCGCGCCCTATTGCGCGATGGAGCTGGTGGAGGGGCGCGACTTGGCTCGGGTCTTCGTCGAGGAGGGGCTCCTCGAGATACCTCGCCTGCTCCGAATCCTGAGCTCTGTTGCTGAGACCCTCGCGCTCTGCCATGAGGCCGGCGTCGTCCACCGCGACATCAAGCCCGACAACGTGATGGTCACGCCGGAGGACACCACCAAGCTGGCCGACTTCGGCCTCGCCCGAGACGGCGCGATGGAGAAGCTGACTCAAACCGGCGACATCTTGGGGACTCCGAGCTACATGGCCCCAGAGCAAGCGGACCAAGCCAGCGCGGTCGACGGTCGCGCCGACATCTACGCCCTAGGTGCCGTCCTCTATCGCGGCTTGACGGGGCACCCGCCCTTCAAGGGCGCTGTCCACTCCGTGATTCGTGACGTGCTCCTGCGAGAGCCGCCTCCGCCCCGAAAGCTCCGGCCTGACCTCTCCCCTGACGTCGAAGCGATCTGCCTCCAAGCCATGGCCAAGGACCCTGCGGCGCGCTACCAAGACGCCAAGGCCTTCGCAGACGACATGAGGAGGGCCGCCGAAGGGGCGCCCGTCCTAGCGCGACCGCAGAGCGGCTGGGCGCGTTTCCGCTCGCGCTACCGACGAGGCGCCGGTCGGACCCGAGCCAAGGTCCACGCGCTGGTCTTCGTGGCCTTGGCCTTCTCCCTGGGGGCTGGTTTCCTGGGGTTGCGCTCAGCGGCCCTGGCTCGGGCCGCCGCCTACGAGAGCTGGGCCCAAGACTCGCTCAAACCCTACGCCTACGGCTTGGGTCCCGAAGCGACTTTCACCCGAGCCGACCTCGACGAGTGGGAGGAGCGACTCGCCTGGACCAGGCCCTTCACGAGCGAGGGATCGTCGGCCGTCGAGACCCTGCGCGCTCACAGGCTCCTCCTGGCCGTCGCTGGAGGAGAGAAGCCGCCCACGGCGGTCCCCAGGAGCCCGGCCGAGCGAGTCGCGCGGGCCGCGATCTCGCTCCGCGCGGCCCAGCGGGCTGACGGGCGAAGAGCGACTCGCGCGGCGCAGCTGCGGGAGCAAGCCTTGACGTGGATCGCGGCCAAAGAGCTCGCTAGTGGGGACCCCGAGACCCAACTGGTCGGAGCGCGCCTGCGCCTCCGGCTCGAGCTCTACGCCCCTGGCCGTGATCCGGAGCAGCGTCTGGCTGCTGCCGCTGAGCGGATCAAGCAGGAGCCGGCTCTGGCAGAGGAGGCTCGCGAGGCCGCGGTTCAAGCCCTCGCGCAGGGAATCGCTGCGACCCTCGGCTCCTCCCGAAGCGATCCGAGGCAAGCCCACCGCCTGCGAGAGCTCGCCAAGACCTGCGGCGGCGAGGTCCTCGAGCGTGGGCTGGCCGCGGGCTTTGAGGGAGGGGCCAAGAGCTGGACCGCTGGCTTCGCCAAGGACCTGAACAAGCGCGCCGAGTGGCTGAGCGTGCTCGGCGGGGTGTGCGGACACGGCGACGACGCCTTCCGCCCTCCGGCCCCCTACCAGGGGGCGTTCCACGCGGCGATCGCCAAGCTCGAGATGGGCCCTGCGATCCGACTCTGCGCGCAGATCTCCGAAGTCGATCCGGCCTTTCACGCAGCCGAGCGGCTCTACGAGCGGGTTCAAGAGAAGGTCGCCAAGTCCGGGGATCTAGACCTCGACGTGATCTTGTTCAGCCTCCGAGCTCTCCCCAGCGGGACCACGGGCAAGTACATTCCGCCCTCCCTGCGCAGCGCGCTCGACCGCCTCCCCGACCCCGGCGGACGCGACGCCCCCTTCGAGCGGCGCTACGAACGCTTCGTGGCCCACTTCCGAGGCCTCCTCGAGCAGCCGAGGTTTCGGAGGAGCCGTGCGCTGCGCCTCTTGACCCTCGTCGCCATGCGACGCGGGAACTTGCACAAGGACCCCAAGACGATCCCTGAGTTCGTGTCCATCGCTCGCTCGATCTGCACCGGCCAAGCCGGCGAGCTCGAGCTCCTCGACGACTTGGCCGACTCCTGGCGAGGCGTAGCCCTCTTGAGCCTGGCCGACGGACTTTGCGAACTCGCCAAGCACCTCGATCGGGAGAAGAACGAACCCAAGCAGAGCCCTGCGCGACGCGAGGAGCTGGCGTTGGAGATCCAGGCCGTCGTCGGGGAAGCCATGCAGGTCGCGCGCTCGGCCGAAGGCAAGGTCAAGCCGCAATACGCTGGCGCGCCCTTCTCCATGCAAGCCGAGCTGACCCGGGACCCGATCCTGAGATTGGAGATCTTCAGCCGAGCCGAGGTTTCGCTGCGCAAAGACCTCGCGGCCGCCAAGGAAGCCAAGCTCTACACGACCTACCACTACGAAGAAGCCCTCGTGACAGTCCTCAGGCGACGTGCCCGAGAGCTCCTGCAGCTGCGTCGCTACGACGAGGCCTACCCCGCTGCCGAGAACTCGGCGCGCTTGGCCAGGAGGGCCTCGGGGCTCAAGCAGAATCAAGACCTAGACGGCGCCTTGGCTGTTCAGGCCGAGGTCCACCGCGCGCAGGGGCAGCTCGAGCGGGCCGAAGAGATCCTGGCCGAGCGGATGGACGTCGGTCTCCAGACCGACACCTTCGTCTACACCGCGACCCGACTCGCCCTCGAGCGAGGCGACCGCGAGGAGGCCCTGCGCCGGGTCAAGATCGGGGTCGAAAAGAACCCCCGCAGCTCCGCCCTCCGCGACTTGCTGGCGGAGGTCGAGCGCGGCGGTGACTAACCGCCGTCCCGAATCTTGGTGATGGCGTCTTGGACCTCGCGGGTCCGATCGACGCGGGCTGCAGCCGGGAGCAGCCCCTCGAGGAGCTTGAGGGCCTCCCCTCGCTGTTCAGGCGTGAAGGCGAGGACCCTGGCCTTCTTGATCCCCTCTTCTACGGCGCGGAGATCGGTCACCGAGGCCTGGAGCTCCTCGTGCTCGCGGGTCAGCTCCTCGTCCTGAGGGGCTAGCGTGAGGCCGGCGCTCATCATGGCGAGGGCGTTCTCCAGCTCACCCTTGGCCTTTTGGGCTCGACCGCTCGCGAGGTAGACCTTGCGTGCCGCCGCATGAAGTCGGTCCACGAGAGGCTGCGGGGCGCGCCCAGCCAGCCCAGCCTTGGCAGCGCGCCAGGCCTTGAGGGCGGTCTGCGAATCATCCTTGCGCCAGGCGGCGTCGCCCTTGCGGATCAGGCGCAGGAACTCACCCCGGGCCAGACGGTCCTTGAAGGCCTTGCTCGGAGGCAGCCGGGCTGGAAGCGCTAGGGGGTCAGCCAAGGGCGCGCTTCGATCAATTGAGGGCTTGACCCTGGGAGCCTTCGAGCGCGTGGGGGTGGGCTTGGAGCGGCTCGCGCTGGCCCGGGAGACTTCAGGGGTCGGGGTCGGCTCGACATCCTTCGACGTGCCGCGCAGGAACAAGAGCCCCAGCAAGAGCACCAAGACTCCTCCTCCACCCGCAAGATAGGGGAGCGAGGCGCGGACCGCGGCTGCGTCGACGTTCTCTGGGAGCACGGCCGCGATGCGCTCGCTGGCCGAGTCCTTGGAGTCCTCGGGCGACGAGCGGCGCAAATGGTAGAAGGTCGACTCGACGTCGTCGTCGACCAGAATCGGAGCCCGACCCTTTCGCTTGGTCAGGCGCCGGAGATCTCGTCCGACGGCCTCGGCATCAGGGCGCCCCGCCGGGTCCTTCTCCAGCATGCGATCCACGAGGGCCGAGATCTCTGCGGAGACGGGGACCTTATCGGTCAGGAGAGGGGCCTCCTGCTCGACGTTGGCCGTGATGTAGTCCATCTTGGTGCGGGCTCTAAAGGGAGGCTCGCCCGCAAACATTGAGAAGGCCAGGATCCCGAGGGAGAACACGTCGGACTTGAGGGTCGCGTCCTCTCCGAGGGCGACCTCGGGCGGGATGTACTTGGCGGTCCCCAGGAAGCGCTTGCCCTCGCCGACCGCGCTCTGGTCGAGGCTCATTTGGTGCGCCAAGCCGAAGTCGGTGATCTTGAGGTGGACGTCGAACTCGCCGGCTATGGAGAACCCGTAGCGGTCCTCGGTCGTCAGGATCATGACGTTGGCCGGTTTGAGGTCGCGGTGCGCGACGCCCTTCTTGTGCGCCGCCACGAGCCCGTCAAAGATCTGGCAGAGGATCTGGACGCCCTCTTCCTCCATGACGGGGCCTTGGCGGAGGTGCTCCTTGAGGGTCTCGCCTTCGATGAGCTCCATGGTGAAGTAGAGCCGCCCCTCGACCGAGCCGACCTCGAGGACCGTGACGACGTTCGGGTGGTCGATGAGGGCGGTGTTGGCTGCCTCACGCAGGAATCGACCGACGTAGTCGGGATCGAGGGCGATCTCCGACTTCATGACCTTGATCGCGACCTCCGGGCTAACTCCCCCGATCCCCTGGGGAGCACCGTCGGCGGGGACCCGCTCCGGGTCCAAGGCGCGATAGACGAAGGCCATTCCTCCTTTGCCCAGGGGCTCTAGGATCTCGAACTTGCCGAACATTTGTCCCGGGCGGACGGGGCGGATCTTGCCGCGGCGAGGGACCGTGGGGAGGAGCTTCTCGACCAGCTTCTTCTTGAAGGTCCCCGCGTCGTGGCGCTCGCGAGCGTAGGACAGGTAGTCGGCTCCGAGCTGAACCGTGGTCCCAGCCGCTGTCCCCTGGAGGGGATTGAGTTCACCTTGATTGGTCGGGAGGGCCACGAGCACCTGCGGGGGTTCCGCCTCAGGTTACGCCGAACAGGGACCGCTCGGAAACGCCTAGCTAGCCCGGACCCCATTCCACGAGCTTGGAATCCGATGTCTCTTGGAGTCACGCCTGCCTGTTAGCGCGAGGCGCAGCCTCGAAGGGGGCACCCGGGGACCGGACCCAAAACGGGCGCTAGGGGGTCCGGGCAGTGGCGAGGAGTCAAGATTCGGGCGGCTCTGGGCCAGTCGAGTTCCTACCCTTGGCGGTAGGCAGGAGGTCGGACTTAGCTCAGCCGAGCCGGGCCTGACGAAGCGGGCTAGCCCCGGACGATGCCGAGGCGACGTGAGCCGAGGTCGCCGACCTCGAGGGGTCGTCGAGGTCGCCTGCGGAACACTCTGGCCACCCGCCCCGCGACGGCGCGATCGCGAGGAGCGCGCGTCAAGCGAACTGCGCCGGGGCGCTTGGACGAGAGGGCGAGCGCTTGGCGAGCGGCTGCTTGGCGTTGGGCCCGCGGAGCGAATACGCGCGCCACGCAGCGCGCGACGGCTGCCTCGACCGGATCCGGATCGAAGAGGGACTCCAACTGCGCCAGATACACCACCACCAGCCTCCACTCTAGGAATAGCCACTCGATGCGAACCTTGCACGGGGTAAGGCTGCGTAGTTCCTGCTCGGCGGAAGCCGGACTCCGCGTTTGGCGCGGGCGAAGCACGAACAGGCTCCTATTTGGTGTCTAATTGCTTCCCCACAAAGGAGATCCCATGCCGCAGGTCGGAGTCTCACCCCCACGCGTGGACGGGTTGGACAAGGTCACGGGCGCCGCGCGCTACGTTGACGACATTCAGCCTCCAGGCGTCCTCTTTGGACGAACAGTCCGGAGCCAGGTGCCTCACGCGCGCCTCGACGCCATCGAGCTCGACCCCGACTTCGACTGGAGTCAGGTCACGGTCGTAACCGCCGAGGACCTGACCGGGCCCAACGTGATCGCCTTGATCACCGACGACCAGCCAGCCCTGGTACCAGTTGGGGGAAACATTCGGCACGTCGACGAGGCGGTCGCCCTCGTGGCCGCCCCGACCAAGCCCATGGCCGAGGCTGCCCGTAAGGCCATTACCCTCGTCACGACGCCCCTCGAGGCCGTGTTCAGTATCGAGGACTCCATAGCCAAGAGCGCGCTCCTCCACGGTGAGGACAACGTCTTCAAGCGCTTCGAGATCAAGAAGGGCGACGTCGCGCTCGGGTTCGCCGAGGCCGACCACATCATCGAGCACACCTACCGAACCGGTGCTCAGGAGCAGATGTACATCGAACCCCAGGGCGTGATCGCGTCCTGGGCTGGCGAGGCCGGCGCGGAGACGGTCAAGTTGATTGGCTCGCTCCAGTGCCCCTACTACGTGCACAAGGCGCTCAAGGCGCTCTACGAACTCCCTGACGAGCGAGTGATCGTGACCCAAGCCGTGACTGGCGGCGGGTTCGGCGGCAAGGAGGAATACCCCTCCATGATCTCGGCTCACGCGACCCTCTTGGCTCGCAAGGCCCAAAAGCCCGTCAAGCTCGTCTACGAGCGCGACGAAGACGTGGCAGCCACGACCAAGCGCCATCCCTCGCGCACGATCCACAAGCTCGGGTTCAAGAAGGACGGGACCCTGGTCGCGGCCGAGGTCGACGTCGTGATCGACGCGGGCGCCTACGCGACCCTGAGCGAGGTCGTTCTCAGCCGCGCTGTGCTCCACGCGGCAGGCCCCTACAAGATCCCCCATGTCAGGATCGTGGGTCGCGCTGTGGCCACCAACCACCCACCCCACGGCGCGTTCCGCGGGTTCGGCGCGCCGCAGACGACCTTCGCCTACGAGCGGCAGATCGCGAAGGCCGCCGCCCTCGTCGGCCAAGACGCCTTCGCCTTCAGGCGGCACAACATGTATCGCCTGGGTGACGTGACCGCCACGGGCCAGACCCTGCGCGAGAGCGTCGCGACGGAGGAGGTCCTGGCTGCGGTCGAGGCGACCCTAGCCAAGCCCGGACCCCGGCCTCGCGTCGAGGGTCCCTCCATCAAGCGCGGGCGTGGGATCGCCTTCTACAACCACGGCGCGGGCTTCACCGGCTCCGGCGAGGAGCGCCTCAAGGGTCAAGCCACCCTGGCCCTCCTCCCAGACGGTCGCTTCGAGGTCCGCAGCTCGTCCACGGACATAGGCCAAGGCGCGCAGACGACCTTCGGGCAGATCGCGGCCATGGCGGCGGGGATTCCGACGGAGCAGATCGTGGTCGCGCAGCCCAGCACCGACCTCGTGCCCGACTCGGGCCCGACCGTAGCCTCGCGGACCTGCATGGTCGTGGGCCACGTCGTGGGTCAAGCCGCGAGCCAGCTCAAGGAGCGCGTCGAGGCCTACGCCAAGGCCAACGACCTCGACCCTCAGGACCGAGCCGCGGTGGCCGCGCACAGCCCAGAGGAGCTCCAGACCACCGTCACCTATCGGCCTCCACCCGGGATCGTGTGGGACGACCAGACCTACTCGGGCGACGCTTACCCCGTGTTCGGCTGGGCCTGCTGCTTGGTGGACCTCGCCGTTGACACCGACACCCTCGAGGTGACCGTCGAGCGCTGCGTTCACGCCGTGGACGTCGGCAAGGCGATCAACCCTCGCATCGTCCAAGGACAGATCGAAGGCGGGACCCTCCAAGCCCTGGGCTGGGCGCTCTGGGAGAGCGTGCTCTACAAGGAAGGCCGCGTCCTCAACCAGCGGATGACGAACTCGATCATTCCGACCGCCATTGAAGCCCCTGAGCTCGAGGCGGTCCTGGTCGAGGTCCCCTACTCCCACGGGCCGCACGGAGCCAAGGGCGTCGGCGAGATCCCGATGGACGGGCCCGCCGCCGCCGTCGCCAACGCCTTGGAGCAAGCCCTCGGCGTCGCGACCGACGAGCTGCCCCTCCTGCCCGAGACCCTCGACCGCCTGACGCGCGGAGGTGCCGCATGAAGCTCGAACTCAAGGTCAACGGCGAGACGCGCAGCGTCGAGGCCTCTCCCATAGCGCGTCTCCTCGACGTCCTCCGCGAAGAGATCTCACTCACGGGGACCAAGGAGGGCTGCGGCGAGGGCGAGTGCGGCGCCTGCACGATCCTCATCGACGGGAAGCCGGTCAACAGCTGCCTTGTCCCGGCCGCTCAGGCTCAGGGCGCCGAGCTGACCACCATCGAGGGCCTCGCAGATCGCTGCGGCTACGGACGCCAAGGAGCGACTCCCCTGCAGACCGCGATCGTGGAGTGGGGCGGGACCCAGTGCGGGATCTGCACGCCCGGGATCGCCGTGTGCGCCCAGGCCCTCCTGGCGGAGGAGCCGGCGCCCAGCCGAGAGCGAATCCGGGAGGCCCTGGCGGGCAACCTCTGTCGCTGCACCGGCTATCAGCTCATCGTGGACGCCGTCGCGGCCGCGGCCGAGGCCAGCGCCGGGAGCCAGGCATGACCGAGTATCTCAAGCCAGCGTCCCTCGAGGACGCCTACGCGGCCCGGGCCTCGCACCCGGACTACGTCCTCTTGGCTGGCGGGACCGACTACATGGTCGGCGTCCTCCACCGTCCGGCGCCCGCCGGCGTCATCGACCTCTTCGGCCTCGAGGGCCTGTGCGGGATCGAGGTCAGCGGCGAGCGGATTCGAATCGGGGCCGCGACCACCTACGCCGAGGTCCTCGCTCACGAGGCCCTGACCAGCGCCTTCCCCTCCCTAGAGACCTGCGTCAGCGAAATCGGGGCGACCCAGATCCAAGCTCGGGGGACCCTGGGCGGGAACATTGGGACCAGCTCGCCCGTCGGTGACACCCTCCCCGTCCTCCTGGCCCTCGACGCCGTCCTGGAGCTGGGCTCCGCGCGCGGAACCCGCCGCGTGGCCTACGCCGAGTTCTGCACCGGCTATCGCCAAACGGTCATGGCGGCAGACGAGCTGATCCTGGCTGTTGAGCTCCCGCTCCCGGCTCCGGCCATCCAGTTCTGGCGCAAGGTCGGGACCCGGAAGGCACAGGCGATCAGCAAGGTCATGGTGGCGGCCTCTGCGACGCGAAGCGGCGAGACCCTGACCCAGGTTCGGCTGGCCATGGGAGCGGTCGCCGACCGTCCAGTGCGCCTTGCCGGCGTTGAAGCCCTGATCGAGGGTCAAGTTCCCAGCGCCGAGTTGGCCGAGCGCGTTCGCGCGGCGGTGGGCGAGGCGATCACGCCCATCAGCGATATCCGCTCGACCGCGCCCTATCGCCTCCGCGCCGCCCAGAACCTCGCGGCGCGCTTCGTCCTTCAGCAGGCAGGAGCGCCGGCGTGAGCCCTAGCGAGAATCAGGACGAGGTCTTCCTTCGCCAGGCGATAGACCTGGCCCAGGCCAAGATGCTCGCAGGCGAGGGGGGCCCCTTCGGTGCTCTCATCGTCCGCTCTGGCGAGGTCCTAGCGCAGGGCTGGAACCAGGTCACCACGAGCAATGACCCCACGGCCCACGCCGAGGTCGTCGCGATTCGCCAAGCCGCGGCGGCCGCCCAGACCTTCCAGCTCAATGACTGTGACCTCTACACCAGCTGCGAGCCCTGCCCTATGTGTTTGGGAGCCGCCTACTGGGCTGGCGTCCGCAAGATCGTGTTCGCGGCCAGCCGCCAAGACGCCGCCAAGGGGGGTTTCTCGGACGAGTTCCTCTACCAGGAGCTCCCTAAGCCCCTAGATCAGCGCCAGATCCCGACCTACCAGCTCCTGGGCGAGGAGGGCTGGAGGCCCTTCGAGGCCTGGCTGGCCAAGGAAGACCGGATCCAATACTAGAGAGCTCTCTTCAGCAGCCAAAAGCCTGGTTGCAAGAGCTTGTGCTCAGGGCCCTGAGGCTCTAGAGTGCGCCCTCCAATCCGACAAACACACCTTCGGGGAGTCGCAATTATGTCCGTTCCTGGCGCAGAGAAGAAGATGCCCGCCGCCCTCCTTGGAATCCTCTTGGGAGGATTCGGAGCCCACAAGTTCTACTTGGGCTACCAGAAGGAGGGCATCATTCAGCTGGTCCTGACCTTCGTCACCTGCGGTGCCGCTGGCCTCCTCGGGTTCATTGAGGGGATCATCTACATCACCAAGTCCGACGAGGACTTCGTGAACACCTACGTGAACAACCAGAAGCCCTGGTTCTAAGCCAACTTCAGGTTTCACGTTCAAGGAGCCCAGCCGCGAGGCTGGGCTCTTTGCATTCCGGAGTGATGCCTGGCTCGGAAGAGTGGACCGCCAAGGAGGCCAAGGACTCCAAGGAGGCGGTCCCTAGCCCGGTCGATCACCACTCCCAAGCTACCCAAGGGCGTTGGCCCTGAAAGTCCGGGCTATCAAGGGGCAGAGGGCGCCGGTGTCCTTCGCCTGCGACCCGCCTTCGGAACACACTTCCCGGTCGCGGCGAAGGACGCATTGCGTCCCTTTGCCCCTCAGGGACACCTAGCCCGGATCCTGGGCCAGCCGAGGAACGAGGCTGGTGCAGGATCCGGGCTAGCCGCTCCTCAGGGATTCGAGGGCGAAGACCGATCTTCCAAGAGCTTCGCGCCGCAGGACAGCGAAGGGCGCCTTAGCTCTCCAAACTTGGCGTCCTTGCCTCCTTGGCGGTTGGAGGCCGGAGGCTGCCGCTCCTAGGTCGCGGGATCCGCGCTCGCGACCCAGAGCGCGTTCCCGTTGGCAGGGACGCCGCCTGGGGTCTCGAGCCAGTGGATCAGCTCGTCGGGATCGACGCCCTCGACGGGCGGGGACCCACGCACGGCCTCCGCGCAGTTCACGAGGGCCTCGTCGCGCTCACCCCGAACCCGCGGGTCGAGCTCCTGCATCAGCCAGTGCACCAAGGACTCCCGGCTCTCGAGGTCCCAAGAGAGCGCGGCGATGCGCTCGGCTTGTCGCTGGAGCTGCTCGCCGTCGCTGTCGACCTGCCGCTGGCTCGCGAGAGCTCCCTCGAGCTCATCGATTCTCTCAACGGCCTCAGCTTGAGCGCGCTCGGCTTCAGTGCGCTCGACCTCGTCCTCGGCGCTGTCGCGGAGGTGGGCCTCCACGAGCTGTTGGAGATCGCGCTCGAGGCGCTGACGATCCTCCTCGAGCTCCTCCATGGCCTGCATCGCGTCGCGCTCCAGCTGGCGTCGCTGGCGCTCCTCCTCTGCCAGGCGGCGCTCGAGGTCGGCCACGCTCTGCTGCAGCTCGAGGGCTTCGACTCGATCCTCGCCGGGGTCGCTCTCGCCGACCTTGGAGGCGCCGTGCTCACCGAGCTCCCACAGGAGCCAGAGTCGAAGGTCCTCGAGCATTCCGCGGGCCTCTTCGCGAGCGCGGAGCTCGACCTCGAGGTGGGCGTCGAAGTCCCCGAGACGAGAGGTGGCCTTGCGGGCGCGTCGGTCCAGCTCGCCGGTCTGAACGCCGACTTCGGTCGCGTGGCGGACGGCGCGTTCGGCGGTCAGGAGGTCCTCGAGGAGGCCCTGGCGTCGACCCCGGAACTCCTGGCGCATGTGGAGGAGAGCCTCGGACTCTTCGCGAAGCTGCTCCTCGATCTCGGGGAGCAGCTCGCTCGACTCGGCGAGGGCGTCAGAGCGCTGGGGAGCCTGGGTCAGGAGCCAGGCCACGGCCTGTTGGCGCAGCTCGTCGTCGCCCTCGTCGTCAGGAGGTCCTTCAGCGACAAGGGAGCGCCGGGCCTCTGCCAGGACCTTAGCTGCGGAGCCTTCCTGCGTAGGCCCTGCAGCGGTAGCGCCGCCCTCTTCCATGAGGCGAAGACGCTGGTGGGCCCTGACGAGGTCACGGTGCGTGGCGAGTCCACGCCAACACTCCGACTCCAGGAGCCGCCCGAGGTCGTAGATCTCCTCCGAGAGCCGGGCGCGCTCGGACTCCAGGCGGGTGCAGCGTTTGTCGCGGGCCGCGAGCTCCTCCTCGAGGGCCGCGACGGCAGCCTCGAGGTCGCTGACTGGTGCCGCGGTTCCCTCGTCCGCTTCCTCGTCCTCGTCGCCTCGAATGCGTCCTTCAGCCTGCAGGGCCTGGAGCTCGACGATCTCGGCGCGCATCGCGAAGGAGAGCTGCTCCTGCTCGCTGAGGAGGAGGCGGAGGTCCTCCAGCTCTTCGCGGGCTCGTGTCAGCTCCTCGCTGGAGTCTTCGGTGCCGACCCTGGCGGCGGAGACGGCCTCGCTCTCTGGCAGGTCTGGGTGCTCCAGGCGATCCGTGATGGGGTCTGCGGCGGCCTGGTTGGCGATCTCTGCCAGGAGCCGAGCGACGGTGCCCTCTGCCTCGTCTCGCTCTTGCTCGGTCCGCGCCAGGTCGGCCCGGAGGCTCTCTGCCTCGACCTCGGTGGTCGCGCGCGCTGAGACGGCGTGGCTCATCTGGCTGCGGAGATCGTCGAGCTCGCTCTCGCTCGCGCGAGCGTTGGCCTGGAGGTCTTCGGATCGGCTCCGCTCAGCGGTCAAGGCCAGCTCGAGCGCTTCGATCCGTCCGGCGGCGGTGGCAGCCGCGACCAGGCTCTCGGCGTCCTGCTCACGTTCTTGCAGCCGACGCTCGAGGCCCTCTTGGACCGAACGCTGGGCCGTCAGGACAGCCTCGAGCTTGGCGACCTCCTGCTGGGCTTCCTGTGCCTGACCCTGGACCTGGCGGGCGCGGGCCTCGGCCTCCCGGGCGCGAGCTTCGAGCCCGGTCTGGACTGCGGCGTGGGTCTCGAGGAGGGTCTCGAGTCGAGCCTGCTCGGCCCGAGCTCGGGCGTTGGCGTCCTCGAGCGACGCGACCCGCTCTTGGCTCTCGCTGAGTTCGGTCTGGAGTCGACTCACGAGGTCCGACTCGGCCTGACGCTTGGCGCGAGCGGTTTCGGCCAAGGCGGCCTCGTGCTCGGCCTGGGCAGCCTCACGCTCGGCGCGACTTGCCTCGAGCTCTGCCAGGCTGACAGCAGCCGCCCTCTCGGCCGAGGCGCGATCGGTTTGCGAAGCGTCGAACTCTTCACGGAGGGCCTTGGCGTTGGCCCGGGCCGCGCTAAGGCTCTCCTCGGCGTCCTCGATCCGCTCTTGGGCGGCCTCCAGGTCCTGCTGGAGGGCAGCAGTCGTCTCGTCGGCAGCTCCCTCGGCTCGCTCGAGGCGCGCCTCGAGGGCTGCGACCTGCTCACGAAGGGCCGCGCTCTCTGAGAGGGCCGCGCCGAGGGCTTTGACTTGCTCTTTGGCCTGGGTCCGCTCGGCCTCGAGCTCGTGATTGCGCTCCTCGAGGGCTTGGGTTCGCTCCGCGAGGGCCTGGGCCTGGGTGGCCATCTCCTCCTCTCGAAGAGCGAGGGCGCTCTGGGCGGCGTCTCGCTCAGCCAGGGCCAGGCAGAGGTCGGCCTGGCTGTCGAGGACCCTGGTCTCTTGGATCGCGGCCTCGGCGGCGGCGTCCTGGGCTGCCTGCTCCCGGGCGGCGGACTGGGAGGACTCCTGAGCGGCGATGACCCGAGCCTGAGCCAGGCCCAGCTCTGTCCGCAGGAGCTCTAGCTCAGCCTCGGCGGCCTCCAGATCACTCTGAGTCGCCTCGAGCTCGGCCTGAGTGAGCTCGAGCTCACCGAGGGCTCCTCCGAGCTCTGCCTGGAACACTTCGTGGAGCGCGCGCTCAGCTTCGAGGAGCTCCCCTTCGCTCTCAGCCTCGGGATCAGGGGCCGAGGCAGTCTGAGAGCGGGCCAGGTCGCGCTCGGCCAGGGCTCGCTGGAGATCGGCCTCGGCCGTCCGGCGAGCCTCTGCCGCCTCTCGAACCTCGTCGCGGAGGAGGTCTCGAGCGGCGGCGGCCTCGTGCTCGCCTTGCTCGAGTTGGCTGAGCCGAGCCCGAGCCTCGCCGAGTTCAGCTTGAGCGCTGGCGAGGGCAGCGGCCGCCTCGGGCTCTCCGCTCGTGCTCCGCTCGCGGAGGGCGTTCAGCTCGCTGCGAATGGCCTCTGCGCGACTCCGCGCTTCCTCGAGCTCCTCGCCGAGGGCTTCCCGCTGTTGGTGCTCTTCGCGCAGCCGGTCTCGAAGTCCTGCCGCGACGTCTTGGGCACCGCTTGCGCGGCCCCGGGCCGCGGCCAACTCGAGCTCGAGCTGGGTCACGCGCTCTTGGAGCCCACCGGCCTCGGGGACTCCGACAAGATCAGAGGCTCCCTCACCTGCTCCAAGTTGGAGGAGGACCGACTCCAGCTCTGCCAGGGCGGCTTCGCTCTGGGCCAAGGCGGCTCGAGCCTCATCTGGATCGAGGCCGGCGAAGAGCTCGACCTGCCCCTCGAGACTTCGGCTGGCCTCGAGGAAGGCCGAGGCTTCGTCCAAGGCCTCTGCCTGCGCAGGATCCTGCGCCTCTGTGGCCGAGACCGCGGCCAATCGCTCGCGGAGCGCCTCAGCGGCCGTGAGGCGCGCCTCGAGCGCGGCTTCGTTGGCCTCAGCCGACCAAACCCAAGCTGCCTCAGCTTGGCGGCTCTCCGCGAGGTGTCGCCGCAGGCGCGCGGTCTCGCCCAAGGCCTCGTCTCGCTGGGCTTGGGCCTCATGGAACGCGCGGCGCGCCCTCTGGTAGTTCTCGGCAGCTTCACGCTGCTCTTCCAGCTGCTCGCGGAGGCGAGTGACCTCGCCATCCCGATCACCCTCGCTGAGGGGAGGGGCGTCGAAGAGATCCGTGGGGCTCTCGCTGGGCGGCTCTGAGGGAAGGACGATCTCAGGTTGAAGCCCAGCGGGACTCAGGGCGCTGGCCGGATGCACGATCTCGGGCGCCGGAGCCGGCCCAGCTGCGCCCTCCAGATACCCGACGATGGCGTCCGCAGCGGCGTCTGCTGAGGACGCTACCTCAGGAGCTGGCGAGTCCAGGCCAAGTTCGACGGGCCCCGGGTCGATCTGAGCGGGAAGCGGGAGCCCAGCTGCCACGAGGGCCAACTCGAGGCGCTGGACCTCGAGGTCGGCCTGCTCGAGTTCGACCTCGAGCTCCGACTGCTCTTCGTTGAGGGTCTCGATCTCTTCGAGGGTCTCGCGCTGCGCTTCGCGCAGCTGGTCATGGGCGGCGACGAGCTCCTCGTAGGCCGCCTGAATCTCGACGAGGTCCTCGGCCAGTTCGGAGCGAAGCGCTTCGGTCGCGCGTCCGAGCGCGGCTGGTTCGACTTCGCCCAGCTCGTCCTCAGCTTGGCTCCAGGCTTGGCCGGCAGAGTCTGCCTCCTCGCGGGCGTCTGCCAAGGCTCTCCGCCCGGCCTCCAGCTCGTGGCGGGAGCGCTCGAGGGCCTCCTCCAGAGATGAGTAGCGGGCCATCAAGGTCTGTAGCTCGAGCTGGGCCTGGCCGCTTGCGTCCTCACTGGACCTAAGCCTGGCTTCGAGCGCGACGCGCTGGGTCTCGCTCGAGTTGAGGGCGCGGGTCGCCTCTTCTCGCGCAGCCTGCTCGTGAGCGCAGGCCCGCCGGACTTGCTCCAGGGCTCGCCGCCAGGCTTCGCTGCTGGGCTTACCCGCCTCGAGCCGCCACACGACCTCTTCTAAGATGTCGATTCGAGCAGCGCGCTCCTCCGCCTTGACGTAGGCGCCAAGGAGGTGGTCTAGGTCGACCTGACCGGCGTCGTCGGTCACGATCCCCGGCAGCTCGGGTCGACCCACGAGGGGCGAGGTCAGGCGCTGGGTCTGATGACTGGCGCGCAGGGGCTCTATGGCTTGGGACTGGGCGGCTGCCAGGCTGTCGCGGAGACGCTGAATCTGACCCTGGAGTTCACCGCGTTCGCGCTCGAGGACGGCGAGGCGCTCGCTGAGCTCCTCTGAGCGGCGCGTCGAGGCGGCGGCCTCGCTGCTGGCCGAGATCAAGGCTCGCTCTAGGTCGCTGACGCGGACCCGATCCGTGGCCCGCTCGCGATCCGTGACCTCGCCAGGATCCGCCGAGACATCACCTTCGATGAGGGCGCCGGCCTTGAGGAAGTTTCGGGTCGTGTCGTCTGGAGAGTCATCAGACGACTCTGGGTCGGTGAGCGCGGCGCCCAAGAGGGCTTGAGCCGCTTGGCTCAATTCGTCGGAGGCGTCGGCCCCCAGGAGCGCCTCTGCGCGGGCTGCGGGGGAGGAGTCCTCTCCCAGGCCTGCCTCGGCCAAGATCGCTTGAACCTCTGCGTCCTCGAGGAGCTCGCTTCCTTCGCCGAAGAACTCGGCTGTCGCGCTGAGGACTTCTTGCCTGGCCTTCTCCTCTTCGGGGCTCTCGGCCCCTTCTGCGAAGACCGCAGCCGCAGCCTCGAGGTCAGCGTCGGCGCTGGCGTTGGCGGTTCCTGCCTCCAGCTCAGCGACCCGGGCTGCGAGCTCGTCGCGCTCGGCCTTGAGGGCAGCTACCTCTGCGACCAAGGCCTCGGAGCGGGCTTGCTCGTCGACGATGAGGTCCGCCAGGCGGGGCAACTCGTAGCGCGCGGTGTTGGACTGGCTCTGCTCGAGCTCCTCGATTCGTTGTTGAGCGACCTGGAGTTCGCTCTCGAGCTCGGCGAGCTGCTCGAGGGCGGCCAACTCCCGGAGCTCGAGCTCGCGCTCGCGAACCTGCAAGCGCTCAGCTTCTTCTCCGCCGATGCGACGGACGAGGTCTACCAGCTGAGAACGCCGGAGTCCCCGGACGTGTCCTGGCGACACCTGAGGTGGAAGAGGTGAGCTCTCTGCGGAGAGCCCGACCAGCAATCGCTCGCTCAGGCCCATGGACGGCTCCCGCGGCGAGAGCGAGGTCGACCGAGGCCGGAAAGCGGAGCGCGGAGTTCTCTGGATGTGTTTAGCACCGAAGCCATCACTGCTCCCAGTGTGACTCTCCGATTCGAGGGTGACAACCCACGGCTGTGTTTGGAGTTACTTCCGGTCAGGGTAGGAGCCTCGCCAGGCCCCGACGTGAATCTTGGCCACGTCGAGGGCCATCCGGTAGGCGTCCCTTATGGCCGAGACCTTCGACCCCTCCGCGTAAACCCAACGAACCGGGATCTCCTCGATCTGAAAGCCCAAGCGCTGAGCGACGAAGAGGACCTCGACATCGAAGGCGGTCACCATGGGGCCCTCGATCTCACCACCGAGGCCAGAGGGCAGGTCCTCGAAGATCGCCTGGGCTGCCTCGCGGGTGAAGAGCTTGAACCCGCACTGGGTGTCGCGGACCCCAGGGACCAGGCTTCGGGTCAGGAGGTTGAAGCCCTTGCCCATGACGTGACGATAGATCGGCTCGCCCTCGCGACGAGATCCGCTCGCCTCTCGCGACCCGATCACGACCCCCGCGCCTTCTCGCGCGGCCCGAACCAAGTGGCGAGCTTCGCTGAGGGGGGCTGAGAAATCGGCGTCAGAGAAGAGCACGAGGTCGCCTCGGGCAGCGAGCATCCCGGCTCGGACCGTGGCGGCTTTGCCGCGGTGTGGCTCTCCCAGCACGCGGACCTGGGGTCGCTCGGCGGCGTAGGCCTGGAGCTGGGCCAGGGTGTCGTCGCTGCTCCCGTCGTCGACCAGGATCACCTCGACAGGCGAAACGGCCGGGGATCGCAGCCAAGCGTCGAGCTCTCGGAAGCTCTTGGCAAGTCGAACGGATTCGTTGTAGCTCGGCACGACCAAGGACAGGGCAGGCCGCTGAGGGGCTCGCTGCTCGGTTCGGATCTGCTTCTTGGGGGCCGGAGCCGTCACGTGCAAGGGGGCCGACATGCCCTACTTCTGACTGAGCACGACCTCAGCTTCGAAGCCAGGAGGCGTCGAGGAGGTCCCCGCCTGATACCAACCCGCGTCGTGGAGGTGCGTGAGGTATTGGCGGTAGCGGAAAATGTAGCGACCGTCGCCGGTCGCGAGGCCGACCTGACGGAGGGCCCCCAAGAGGGCGGCCGCTTCGCGGACGCGTGTCCCCTTGCGACCTGAGGGCTTGAAGGCTCTGATCTTGGCGTCCCAAAAATACTCGTCTAGCTTGCCTGCCATTTCGCGCGCAGCCTGGAGCGCTTCGGAGGAGCCGGTCATCTTGTGACCCGCGACGAGCCCCTGGATCGCGTAGGCCTGCGAGATCAGCGAGCGGTTGCGGTTGGCCCGCGAGTTGGTGCCGATGTCGTATTTGTCGTAGACGCCTTGGCGCTCAGAGCGCGCCCAGCCAACGAGGTTCTTGATCAGGGCGCCGCCAAGCTTCTCGGCCTTGCTCTGCTCGCCGGCCAAGGCCTCGAGGGCGTCTTTGTCGACGCCGCTGACCCCCGTGGGAATCCGCGAGAAGGCCTCGAGGGCCTGAAAGAAGACCCCAAAGTCCTGCGGCGTAACGGTCATGCCGCGTTGGGCACGGGAAGCGTCGGAGGAGGCCGAGGCTCCCGAGGCTAGGCTGACGTGGAGCGCCAGGATCGAGCGGAACGCGAACACGGCCACCTCGAGCGCTGCAGCGCGCGCCTCGGGGTCGACGAGGTAGATCTTCTGGCCTCGCACGCTGAAGGGCTTAAGCGCCTTGGCCACGACGTCGTCCTTCGTGGTCAACTCGAGCACGAGGGTCGAGGCGGCCAGGAGGACATAGGACTGCGCGCGGAGCTGACTCTCGCCGTTGCCCTTGGAGTAGGCCAGGATTTCGCCCTTGTTGGCGACCGACCAGGTCGTGGGGAACATGAATCGCCGCGGGTCGAGCTTGAGGAGGGACTCCTTGCGGAGGATGTCTCCCTTCTTAGAGTCGAACACCAGGCGGCGCTGTAGCTCGAGGGCCTTGGCGCCCGCAGCTTGGAGGGAGAGGAGCCCGAAGAATCCGTCCCGCTCGTCGTGGCCTCGCAGGGTCAAGGTCTTGCCGGCCTGCTGGACCTCCCGGGTCAAGCGGAGTTGCTCGATCCCATAGCGGGTCTCGAGGAGCATCGCGAGCCCGAGGCCCTCGAGGGTCGCCTCGCCAGTCGCCTTTCGCCAGGCGTGGGTGCCGAAGCGCCGCTCGCTGCGCGAGCGCTGGTAGGCGCGCGGGACTCGGGAGAGGGGGAAGAGGGTCGGGACCATTCCTTCGGAGTCCGAGCGATTGCCAGCCATGAAGCGGAGCAGGAGGAGCTCGGCGCCAAGCAAGGCGCGGGTGTCGTCGTGGGTGTCGCCCTCCTTGTTGCGCAGCTCCTTGCGGTCGAGGGCCCACTGCGAAGCCGCTAGAGATGGGCCAAGGCCGCCGCCTAGATAGGCGCGCGTCAGCTCGCGGGCGGGCGTAGCTGCGAGCTCGTCGGTCATTCTCTTGTAGGGCTTGGTCGTTGGCCAAGCCTTGGCGAAGAGGGCCCGGCGAAGCGGGGCGCCACCTTCGTGGAGTTCGTATGCCGCGTGGAGCATGTCGCGGGGATCGACCTCGTCCTGTGCGGAGGCGAGGCCACAGGTCGAAATCAGGATCCCTAGGGCGAGTGCGAATCGCTGCATCTATCCTCCCGAAAAGGCCATTTCCTGGCCTCTGATGCGGCGAGGAAGGTATCACGCGACGTGACGCCGGACAATCAAGCTCCCTCGCGGCGACGGCGGTCTGTCGATCTGACAGGGCGCGCCTTCAAGCCCAGGTGGAGGGATGACCCTGACGTGACTCTTTGCTCTGGGTGGCTCGCCTGTATGGAGGGGCCGCGCCCCCCCCGAGGCGCATCGGGCGTGGGCTCGGCTAGGGCCAGCCCGAGTGGGCGAGCGCCGTGGGGACCGGGTGGGGCGGGTCAAACTTCGGAGGCTCGGCTCCGACGCCTTGGGCTGTCCTGGCTTTCGTTCTCGGCGTCGGTCGGAACTAGCGCGCAGGCTGACGGAGCCGAGAGGGAGGGCGCCCAACCATGCCCGCCAAGGTGGCAGCAGCGTAGGACATAAGTCTTTTAGCCAATGGGTCGGCACGAAGGTTGCAGAGCAGGGTGGCCAAGGCAGGCTCTGCCCTTCCTCCGTTCATCTTGGCAGGCGCACGGCGCCTCCTCCCAAGCACCTACTGCCGCACAGGCACCCTTAAAGGAGCACCCCATGGCGAACATTCGCCCCCTCAACGACAAGCTCGTCGTCAAGCGGCTCGAGGCCCAAGAGAAGACCGCCGGCGGGATCTTGCTGCCCGACAGCGCCAAGGAGAAGCCCAAGGAGGGCAAGGTCGTCGCCGTGGGCGAGGGCAAGCTCCTCGACTCGGGCAAGCGCGCCCAGCTTCAGGTCAAGACCGACGATCGCGTGATCTTCAGCAGCTATGCCGGAACCGAGATCAAGGTCGACGGCGAGCAATACCTGATCATGGACGAGTCCGACATCCTCGCGGTGGTCGAGTAATGGCTGCCAAGCAGATCGCCTTCGACGCCGAGGCGCGCGACGCCCTGCGTCGCGGAGTCAACAAGCTGGCTCGCGCCGTCAAGGTCACCCTCGGGCCGCGCGGCCGGAACGTCGTCATCGCCAAGAGCTTTGGCGCGCCCACGGTCACCAAGGACGGCGTGACCGTCGCTCGTGAGATCGAGGTCGAGGACCCCTACGAGAACATGGGCGTCCAAATGGTCAAGGAGATCGCGAGCAAGGCGTCCGACGTCGCTGGCGACGGGACCACGACGGCGACCGTCCTCGGAGAGGCGATCTTCGAGGAGGGCATCAAGAACGTCGTCGCAGGCGCGGATGCCATGAAGCTCTCGCGGGGGATCCACGCCGCCGTGACCCACATCGTGGGCAAGCTGGGTGAGATGGCCAAGACCATCGACTCCAAGGAAGAGATCGCCCAGGTCGCCCGGATCGCTGCCAACAACGACACCGAGATCGGCGACAAGATCGCTGAGGCTATGGAGCGCGTCGGCGACGGCGTGATCACGGTCGAGAGCGGCAAGACCCTCAGCACCGAGATCGAGTGGGTCGAGGGCATGCAGTTCGACAAGGGCTACCTCAGCCCCCACTTCGCGGTCGGCAACGACTCGCTCAAGTGCGAGCTCGAGAACCCCTACATCCTGATCCACGAGGACAAGATCGGGTCGATCCGCGACCTGGTCCCCGTCCTCGAGCAGGTCATGAAGTCGCAGCGTCCGCTCTTGATCGTGGCTGAGACCGTCGAGGGTGAGGCCCTCGCGACCCTCGTCGTGAACCGTCTCCGTGGGACGCTCAACTGCTGCGCTGTCAAGGCGCCTGGCTTCGGTGATCGCCGCAAGGCCATGCTGCAGGACCTGGCTGTCCTCTGCGGCGCCAAGGCCGTGTTCAAGGATCTCGGAATCAAGGCCGAGTCACTCGAACTGGCGGACCTCGGCACCTGCGACAAGGTCGTGATCACCAAGGACGAGACGGTCCTGGTCGGTGGCAAGGGCGAGGAGGAGGAGATCCAAGGTCGGATTCGCCAACTCAAGGCCGAGATCGATGGCACCAGCTCCGACTACGACCGCGAGAAGCTCCAAGAGCGCCTCGCCAAGCTCTCGGGTGGCGTGGCGCAGATCAACGTCGGCGCCGCGACCGAGGTCGAGATGAAGGAGAAGAAGGCTCGCGTCGAGGACGCGCTCCACGCCACGCGCGCGGCGGTCGAGGAGGGTGTCCTCCCCGGCGGCGGCTTGGCGCTCCTCATGATGACTGAGGAGCTCAAGGACGGCCTCGGCAAGGAGGGCGACGAGCGCCTCGGCGTCGAGATCGTCGGACGTGCCCTCGAGGCTCCGATCCGTCAGATCGCGGCCAACGCTGGCCGGGACGGCGGCGTCGTGATCGAAGAGGTCCGTCGCAGCGGTTACGCCCAGGGCTTCAACGCCCTCGACCGGACCTACGTCGACATGATCGCGGCAGGCATCGTCGATCCTGCCAAGGTCACTCGCAGCGCTCTCCAGAACGCAGCCTCGATCGCGAGCCTCCTGCTCACGACTGACGCCATGGTCTCGGAGATCCCCACCAAGGAGCCCGCTGGAGCTGGCGCCGGCGGTGGCGGCATGGGCGGCATGGGCGGCATGGGCGGCATGGGCGGCATGGGAGGCATGGGCGGCATGGGCGGCATGGGCGGCATGGGCGGCATGGGTGGCATGGGCGGCATGGGCGGCATGGGCGGCATGGGCGGCATGGGCTTCTAGCCCACTCCTCACCCCTCTGTTGACTACCGCAGCGGACGAAGGCTCTGGCCTTCGTCCGCTCGCTCATTCCGGAGACCTCCGCGATATCCTGTCCGGCCGCTGCTTGCCGCCCCAGGAGTCGATCCGTGCAGACCTTCCTGACCTTCGTGGTCTATGTCGTGATGACCGTGGTGGTCATCAAGCTCTACCTCCTAGCTCGGCGGAAGGCCAAGGAGGCCAAGAGCAAGTGGAAGGGGACCCGCTGGCGGCGCAGGATCGGACTCTTCCTCTTCTTTGGGCCAGCGATCGCCTGGGTCCTCTCCTTTATCGTTCCGCAGCCGCTGATGCCCCTCGTGGACGCGATCCGAATCTTCAGCAGGGCGATCGACCGGATCCTAGCGGGGGTCCTGGGAGTCGCTGGAGACAACTTGGGAGGGGTCTGGTCCGTCCTGCTACGACCCTTGGCCTCGATGGTGATCTACACCGGAGCTGGGATCGTCCTCGGCTGGCCCTTCGACTACCTGGCTGAGCTCAAGCAGCGCCAAGGAGGCGGAGACCCAGAGGCGGAATTGGAGGCGGAGGATGGCTCGGGCGATGTCCTCGAGGACGACTCCGCGGCAGAATCAGGGCCTGGGTCAGGACAGCCCGCGCCAGAAGAGCCCTTGACGTAACAGGCTCAGGTCCTAGGATCGCGCCTCCCTGAGGCTGGAGGCCCAATGCGCGACAACATGAAGGTGCTCGACATAGCTCCGCACCGCAACAAGCGCCAAGAGTTCGCGGATAAGTTCCGCTCCGAGGGCCACGACATAGTCTCTGTCCCCGGACGACAGGAGGCCCTGGCCTTGCTGGCCGAGCAGTCCTTCGACCTCGCCGTCCTCGACGCCGCCTCAGACCTCTACGACACCAAAGAGCTCGTCCAAGAGCTCCGTGAAGGCGCCACGAACGATCCTATGATCGCGGTCTTCGTCGCTCCGCGGAATCGCCCTCCGCGCCAGCGCCTTACGGGTCGGACCAAGAACGTCGTCGTCCTCCAAGACGGCTCGGTCGACCACATGACTCGCATGGTCCACCTCGCGTTCACGATCCGCGACAAGGACGGTGACACCCTCGACCACGTCGAGGTCCCCCTCGCGGAAGAGGACGAAGCCGTTCAGATCTAGGTTCGTTCGCCGCGGGCTCTCCCGGCTACTCCTAGTCTCCGTTCGTCAGGACTATGGCAAAGGCGATCTCGACTGGCCTCGGATCTGTCGCTAGGCTGCGAAGGTGACCGGGGACCCTGTGCCAATTCAAGCTCGCTTGACGTGAACGACGCCGGGCCCAGCACTCGTCTGCATGTCATCAGGGCCATGCGGATTCTGATCGACCTAGGCGCCTTGAGCGTGGCCTATTGGCTCGCCTACATCGCCCGCTTCGACGGCCAGGTCCCCTTCCAATACCTCAAGCACGCTGCCTTCGGCTGGGCCTACGTCGTGGGCGCCCAGTACTTCGCGCTCTGGATGCTGGGCGTCCCTCGCCTCTCGTGGCGCTACGTCAGCCTCCTCGACCTCAAGCGAATCCTCCTCGGGGTTGGCGCGATCAGTCTCGGGTTGGCACTTCTGCGCACCTTGAGGAGCCCGTTGATCGAGGCCCTCCCCCACGCCCGCTACGTCGTCGTGCCCTACGGCGTCATCCTGATCAACCTCGTGTTCTCGGTGACCTGCATCCTCGGCGTCCGGATCCTGCGTCGAGTCCTAGCGGAGCCGCTGCGACCCGGACGGACGACGACTCAGGTCCCGATCATTCTGGTCGGAGCTGGGGCCGGCGGCGCCCTCCTGGCCCGCGAACTCCTCTCGCGACCCGAGCTCGGACGCCGCCCGATAGCCTTCCTCGACGACGACCCTGCCAAGCGGGGCGAGCTCGTGCGGGGCTTGCCTGTCGTGGGCGGGCTCGAGGACCTCGTCGAGCAGGTTCGGCTCCTCGAGGCTAAGGAAGTTCTCCTCGCGACCCCAACCCTCCCAGGTGAGCGAGTTCGGGTCGTGCATCGCCTGGCGGCGGCGGTCGGTGTCCCAGCCAAGACCATCCCAGGCCTCTCCGAGATCGTGACCGGCCAGGTCGCGGTTTCGCGAATTCGCGACGTGTCCGTCGAGGACCTTTTGAGGCGGGACCCGATTCGTCTGGGTGATGCGGCGATTCGCCGGCTGGTGGGAGGTAAGCGGGTCCTCGTGACTGGCGCTGGCGGGTCGATCGGCAGCGAGCTCGTGCGTCAGGTCGCGGCCTCCTCTCCCAGTCGCCTGATCCTGGTCGAGCGCGCTGAGAACCCGCTCTTCTATCTCCTGGCGGACCTCGTGAGCCCACCGGAGACCCTGGTTGTCCCCTGCGTCGCCGACGTCGCCGACGCAGCTCGGATGCGGCAGATCTTCGCGCGGGAGCAGCCTCAGGTCGTCCTCCACGCAGCCGCGCACAAGCACGTGCCCTTGATGGAGGCGAGCGCGTCCGAGGCAGTCCGAAACAACGTCGGAGGGACGAAGCAGGTCGCAGACCTCGCCCTCGAGCTAGGAGCCGAGGCCTTCGTCTTGGTCTCTACGGACAAGGCCGTCAACCCGACCTCGGTGATGGGCGCGAGCAAGAGGATCGCGGAGCGCTACGTGGACGCCCTGGCTCGGCGCGAGGAATCGACGCGCTTCGTGGCCGTCCGCTTTGGAAACGTGCTCGGCAGCAACGGGAGCGTGGTCACGATCTTCCGCGAGCAGATCGCGCGAGGCGGCCCGGTCACGGTCACGGATCCCGCCATGGAGCGCTTCTTCATGACGATCCCCGAGGCCAGTCACCTGATCCTCCAGGCCGCAGCCATAGGGTCTGGCTCGCAGCTCTTCCTCCTCGACATGGGGGAGCCCATCAAGATCCTCGACCTCGCTGAAGACATGATTCGCTTGAGCGGCTTCGAGCCCGGGCGAGAGATCGCCATCGAGATCAGCGGGATTCGTCCAGGCGAGAAGCTCTACGAGGAGTTGTCGCGAGGGGAGGAGGGCCTCGAGGCCCACCCAGACCATCCCAAGATCCTCGTGGTCGAGGCGGGCGGAGAGGCCCTCGACCTGAGCGCCATAGACTCCCTCCTCGCCTCAGCCAGAGCCGCTGACGACTCCGGTGTCCTCCGGGCCCTGCGCGAGATCGTCCCCGAATACACGGGGAGCCCCGAGCAGAGGGTAGCCGAGGCCCCAGCTCCGGCCTCTGCCTAAGAACCCGACCCTCAAGCACTTAGGCGCCGCTCTCACGCTCCGCCTGGTGCTCTCGCTGACGACTCGTTAGTTTTTGACGAAGCGTCAGAAACGAGAGTCACATGCCCGCCGAGACCCGCAAGGAGCGTCAGTTCCGGGAGCGAACTGACCTGATCCTCAGAGTCGCTCGATCCATTCTCCTGGATCGCGGCTACCTCGGACTGACGATGGATCGCATCGCGAGCGCCACCGAGTATTCCAAGGGCACGATCTACCAGCACTTCCCCAACAAGGAGGAGATCGTGGCCGCCCTGGCCGTCCAGACCGCCGAGAAGCGAGTAGCCCTCTTCGAGCGCGGGGCCGCCTGGTCGGGTGCGACGCGCGAGCGGATCCTGGGGGTGGGGGTGGCGGCCGAGGTGTTCCTGCGCCTCTACCCCGATCACTTCAAGGCTGAACAGATCACGAGGGCTTCTTCGATTCGCGACAAGATCAGCCCAGAGGTCGCGGGGATCCTCCTCGAGCTCGAGCACCGCTGCGTGGGGATCGCGACTGAGGTCGTGCGAGACGCGGTAGCCGCTGGCGACCTCGTCCTCCCAGATCAAGTCGCGCCCGAGACCGTGAGCTTCGGCCTGTGGTGCTTGACCTATGGGGTGTTCACCTTGCTCGTCACTGAGGGACGCCCCTTCGCGGAGCTAGGCTTCGCTGAGCCGCTCCGGCTCCTGGAGCGGAACCAAAACCTGCTCTTGGACGGTCATGGCTGGGCTCCTCTTTCGACGGAGCACGACTACGACGCTCTCAGACTGCGAGTCCTGGCGGAGGTCTTCGCTGAGGAAGAGGGGCTGATCGCAGCTAAGAGCAGCTCAGGAGGTTCCGCGTGAGCATGGCCCCTGAAGTTCCCGACCTGTCCTCGGCGTCGAGCGCGGACCCGCGACAGGCAGCACGAACACCGAGCCCCAGGGCTCGCGCCTTGGCGCCCTGGGTCGTGCTGGCCGTCGTCCTGGCCCTTGGCGTCGGCTACGCCGCTACCCGTGGCGTCGACGTCCCGAGCCTGTCCACGAGCGACGCGCTCCCGGTCCAGACGATCTCCTTCCAGCCGGTCACCAGTTACCTCACGACTCACGCGTTCACCGGCAAGCTGAGCGCACCGCAACGAACTGCACTAGGTTTCGAGCGAGGCGGACGTGTCGAGAGGGTTTGCGTCGGCGAAGGACAAGAAGTGGAGGCGGGCGCGACCCTGGCTTGGCTCGACAGCAGCGCCGTGGTGGCTCAGCTCGCAGAGGCTGAGGGACGCCTGGGAGCGGGGCGAGCCCTCCTCAGCGAACTGGTCGCGGGGCCCCTGCCTGAGGACCTCGACAGCGCGCGGCAGCGCGTTCGGGAGCTCACGGCCCAGCTCGAGTTGGCTGGCCTGACTCGAGCGCGTCAGGAGCGCCTAGCCGGCAAGGGAGTCATCTCGCCCGAGGGCAACGACGCCGCCCGGACTCAGGAAGAGGCGTCGCGCGCGCGCTTGGCCCAGGCCAAGAACGTGCTCACGCTCATGGAGCGGGGAACCCGGCGTGAGCAGGTGCTGGCCCAGGAGGCTGCGGTGCGAAGCCTCGAGGGGACCGTGGAGCTGATCAGGACCAGCCTTGACCAATGCAGGCTGGTGGCTCCCTTCGCGGGGCGAGTCGGTCAGATTCAGAGCGACGCTGGGACCGTCCTCGGTGCCGGCGTCCCCGTCTTGACCCTGACAGAAAGGGGCCCGCTCGAAGCCTGGGTCGGCGTTCCGCCAGCGCCCGCGGCGGCACTCCTCCCGGGCAGCCAGCAGCTCTTGCTCGTGGAGGGCCGCCCACACCGTGCGAGGGTCAAGGCCGCGCTCCCAGAGCTCGACCGAGCGACTCGCACACGAACCCTCATCCTGTCCCTAGAGGACTCGAAGGCGTTGGTCCCGGAGCAGATCGTACGATTGGTGCTCCCGCGTCGGATTCCTTGCCAAGGGGGCTGGGTGCCCTTAGCGGCGCTGAGCGAGGGCGAGCGAGCAGTCTGGAGTGTGTTCGTCCTGGCTCCAGGCGACCCAGGGAGCGTGGTCGAGCGACGCTTGGTGGAGGTCCTCCACACCGAGAGAGAGCGCGTCTTGATTCGCGGCAACCTTCAGCCCGGCGAGAGCGTGATCGCGACAGGCGTCCAGCGCGTCGTCCCGGGCCAGCGCGTTAGCGCGATTCGGTGAGCGCCTCTCCGACACGTCCAGAGGCTGGCCTGGCTGACCTCTTTCATAGACGTCCGCGGCTCTTGTTCTTGGTGGTCAGTTTGATCCTGGTCGCTGGGGCCTCGGCCTTCGCGGTCCTTCCGCGGGCGGAGGACCCGAGCCTCAAGGGCCGCGTGGCGCGCGTCCTGACACGCTTGCCTGGGGGCAGCCCGGAGCGGGTCGAGGCCCTCGTGACCGAGAAGATCGAGCGCGAGCTGCGGGAGGTCCCAGAGATTCGGCTCCTGCGGTCCGAGAGTCGCCGCGAGGTCTCCTTCGTGACCATCGAACTCGAGGACACCGTCGACGCCCCCGCAGAGGTCTGGGCGGTCGTTCGCAAGGAGCTCGAGGACGCTGAGCGCCAGCTCCCTCCGGACGCAAGCGAGCCAGACTTCGAGCCCCTCGAGATCCGCGCCTTCACGCTCCTCGTCTCTTTGACTTGGACCGGCTCGGGGCCCCCGCCGCGCGGGCCCATGCGCCGTCTGGCCGAGGGCCTGCGCGACCACCTGCGGCGCGTGCCTGGGACCGAGGACGTGGAGCTCGCAGGGGCGGTCGGGGAGGAGATCCAGGTCGAGGTCAGTCCGACCACCCTCAGCGCGCTCGGCCTAAGCGCCAGCGACGTCGCGAGCGCAGTTGCCGGCCGCGACGCCAAGGTCGGCGCGGGACGGGTCGAGGGAGCCAGTGAGCTTCAACTCGAGGTGGGGACCCTCGAGACCGAGGAGAGCTTGGCCTCCGTCTCCCTGAGAGCAGGGCAGGGGGGGCGCCTGGTGCGCCTAGGAGACGTGTCACGGATCCGGCGCGGGGTCCTCGACCCAGCAGACGAGTTGGCCGTCGTGGGTGGACGCCCTGGGATCGTCCTCGCCCTGAGAATGCGGGACGGTGAGCGCGTGGACCGCTGGAGCGCGTCTGCCAAGGCCAGCCTCGCCGCCTATCGCGAGACGCTCCCGAGCGGAGTCGCGCTCGAGACAGTGTTCGACCAGAGCGGCTACACCGAAGAGCGGCTCCGGAGCCTCTTCGAGAACCTAGGCTTCGGGATCGCGCTCGTGATGGTGGTCTTGCTGGTCATCATGGGGTGGCGCTCTGCACTCCTGGTGGGCCTGGCGCTTCCCCTCTGCTCCTTGTGTGTCTTCGCGGGGATGCGGATCCTCGAAGTTCCGCTCCACCAAATGTCGGTGACTGGCCTGATCATCGCCCTCGGGCTCTTGATCGATAACGCCATCGTGGTCGTGGACGAGGTCGAGGGACGCCTTGAGGCGGGAGCAGAGGCGCCCGCAGCCATCGCGGGCGCGGTTCGCCACCTCGCGGTCCCGCTCCTCTCGTCGACCCTCACGACCGCTCTCGCCTTCATGCCGATGGTCCTGATGCCCGGTCCTGCGGGCGAGTTCGTGGGCGCCATCGGCTTGAGCGTGATCCTGGCCCTCGTCAGTTCGCTCTTCCTAGCCCTGACCGTGATCCCAGCCTTGCGCGGATTCCTCGAAGGGGCTCGCCTGGGCGAGGGTCCAGTCTGGTGGCGGGTTGGCCTGCGGATTCCGCGTCTGAGCCTCATCTACGAAAGCGTCCTCGCAGGACTCCTGCGCCGGCCGCTCCTCGGGATCGTCCTCGTCTCGATCCCGGCCCTGATTGGGTTCGGCGTCGCTGGACGCCTCGACGAGCAGTTCTTCCCGCCTTCAGATCGGGACATGGTCCAGGTCGAACTCAGGCTGCCGATCCAGAGCTCGCTGGAGACCACGAGCGCCGTCACGTCCCGTGCTCGAGCCGTCTTGAGAGCCCACGCTGGGGTCCGCGAGGTCCACTGGTGGTTGGGGAAGACGGCTCCCAAGTTCTACTACAACATGCTCGCAGGGCAGACCGGCTCGGCCTTCTACGCCCAAGGCCTGGTCCAACTCGAGTCCTCCAAGGAGACAGCCGCGGTGACCCGCGACCTCCAGGCGGCCTTGAACCGTGAGGTCCCGGAGGCCCAGTGCGTGGTCAAGCTCCTCGAGCAGGGGCCGCCCTTCGAGGCGCCGATCGAGCTCCACCTCAGCGGGCCAGATCTCGACGTCCTTCGCGCCAAGGGGGAGGAAGCACGGCGGATCCTGGCAGGGGTTCCCGACGTCGTGGTCGCCAGGACCAGTCAGGTCGGTGGGCAGCCTCAGCTCCGCTACGAGATCGACGAAGGAGAAGCTGAGCGAATCGGGCTCTCGCGCCGCGCGATCGCGCGCGAGCTGGAGGCTTCCTTGCGCGGGATCCGCGCCGGTTCCCTCTTGGAGGAGACCGAGGAGGTCCCGATCCGTGTCCGCGTGACTCATGCTGCGCGCTCAGCGCGCAGCGGCATCGAGTCCATGGGGGTCTTCGCGCCTGGGCGGGGTCCTGGTGACTATCGACGCGCGGCTCCAGTGATGGCGCTCGGGCGCCTGGAGCTCGTGCCCCAGTCGGCCCGAATCACACGCCGGATGGGGGAGCGGAGCAACTCCGTGCAGGGCTTCGTGAGGGCCGGCGTCCTCCCGAGTCGCGCTCTGACTCGCTTCCAGGCAGCGCTTCAGGCTGAGGGGTTCACGCTCCCTCCGGGCTACCGGATGACCCTGGGCGGCGAATCGGGCGAACGCGATCGGGCCGTTCGCAATCTACTCGCGAGCGCAGGCGTGCTCTTGGTGTTGATGGTCGCGACGCTAGTCCTGTCTTTCGACTCCTTCCGCCTCGCTGGCATCGTGGGGGTGGTGGGCGGGCTCTCGGTCGGCCTGGCCCTCTGCGCGCTCTACGTCAGCCAAACTCCCTTTGGGTTCATGGCGATCGTCGGCGCCATGGGCTTGGTGGGAGTGGCCATAAACGACGCCATCGTGGTCTTAGCCGCCCTCCGGGACGACGCGAGGGCCATGACAGGGGATCCAGAGGCGATCCACGCCGTCGTTGTTCATGCCACCCGGCACGTGGTGGCGACGACGCTCACGACGGTGGCCGGCTTCGTGCCCCTCCTCCTGACCGGCGGGACCTTCTGGCGCCCTTTGGCGGTCTCCATAGCAGGCGGAGTCGCTGGAGCGACCCTCCTGGCCTTGACCTTGGTCCCGGCCCTCTTCCTCCTCGTGCGACGGCGAGCTTGCGCCCTCCAGTCGGTCTCCTCGGCAGGCGAGCTTGGAGGGCGGACACGGCCCGCCGCTCAGCGGGGTCGGCATCTTCTGGGAGCATGGAGGCGAAGAGCTACACG
>Ga0316204_10003119_pt1 | contig 34439 bp, 26 predicted proteins | sample 6monrhotite_MG_2_FD_205661 | JGI IMG/M metagenome (GOLD analysis project Ga0316204, IMG submission 205661) | Microbial mat bacterial communities from mineral coupon in-situ incubated in ocean water Damariscotta River, Maine, United States -... | ecosystem: Environmental > Aquatic > Marine >... | reverse complement strand
TGGCGAGTTTGTGTCGCTCAAGGAGTTTGCCGTCGTGTCGACGGCCTCGTACGAGCGAGCGATGCACGCCCAAGGCGTCGACCCCGCCGACGTTGTCTGGGTGTCGGACTGCGCGAGCGTGCGGCGCAACGCTCCGCCGTTCGAGGCGAAGCGCGGCCAGTTCGAGTACATGCAGTGGATCGAAGACTTTCTCATCCTGTACTTTTCGCGCCGCCTCTTTCGCGCCAACTCGGCATTCTCGCTGTGGGCGGCCGTGCTCGCGCCCGACGCCCGAGTCTTTTCGCCCGACCTGTCGCGCGTCCCGAACCCGCCCGGCCAAGTCGAGTGCGAAGTCGACTTTCTCGAGAGCAACCGCTGCCACTGGTTCCAGCGCGCGTGCGGCATCAATATTCAGGGCATGAAGTAGATGTGCGAGCGAGATGTGCAAGCGGGAGTGCGCGAGCGAGATGTGCAAGCCGGGGGTGGACGATCGAGATGGGCGAGCGCAAGGCCCGCCGTTTTCCTGCAAGTCGACTCAAAAAAGTTCTCAGTCTATGAATAAAGTCTAGTTGAAACGCGAAACGCGAATTAAGAGCAAGTGCGATTCACTCTTTGCGCACGCAAGCCATTAATGAGTACACCAACGCCCACTCCCACTCCCACTCCCACTCCCACTCCCACTCCCACTCCCACTCCCACTCCCACTCCCACTCCCACTCCCACACCTTGCACGCCCACACCCACGCCCACGCCCACGCCGTGCGCGCCATGCACACCTGCGCCATGCGAACCTTGTGTTCAAATTGTACCGTGTAACTCGTATTGCCAGCCGTGCGGCAGCGCTCTATGCCGACCGCCGATCCGATGCCACTCAGACTGCCGACCATGCGGTGGCATCCGCTGCCGCGCCCACCGCGTCTGCGGAAGTGCGTGCTGCCGAGGCCGACCGGGCCGTCGAGGGCCGCGTGGCGAAAAGGGACCCGAAGGCGAGCGCGGACCACAGGGAGAGCAGGGGGAGCGCGGCGAACAAGGCTGCCAAGGCGATCCAGGCGACACGGGTTGCCAGGGTCCGGATGGCAAGAAGGGACCGCGCGGCCCAGACGGACCCGACGGCGACCAGGGAGATCAGGGACCACAGGGCGAAGACGGCTGTCAGGGACGAATGGGTGTGGTCGGCGAAAAGGGCGTTCAGGGAGAACGCGGTCCGCAAGGCGACCGCGGCTGCCAGGGAGACCCCGGAGACACGGGCGCTCAGGGAGACTGCGGTCTCGAAGGGCCCGTCGGCCCGCAAGGCGAGCACGGTCCACAAGGATACCCGGGATCCGACGGCGACCGTGGTCCGCAGGGAGAGACGGGGGGACGAGGACCCCATGGAGCCGAGGGCAGCCAAGGATGCCCGGGTGGAAAGGGATGCGACGGCCCACAGGGCAAGGACGGAATGACGGGCGTCGACGGCCCACAGGGACAGGACGGTCCACAGGGATGCAAGGGCGTCGAAGGAGAAGGCGGGCCACTTGGCCAAGGTGGCCCGATGGGCGATGCCGGACAGGACGGAAGTGACGGCGCACAGGGACCCGAGGGTCCGATTGATCCGGCCCTACAAATTCTCGTCGATCAACTGCGAGCGCGCATCGACGATCTCGTCTCGCAAATCGAAGACTGCTGCAACGTAACGGTGCCACCCCCGGCTCCCTATCCGCCCTCGCCGCCGACGAACGGCGCCGTGCAACACCTCGGTGCGGGCATTGTTTGCGTCACGTACGCAGGCGCTGTCGAGAATGGCGCGGCCATTACGCACTGTGAAATTGAAGCCCGTGAGGCGGGCGGTGCGACCGTATCTGTCCTGGATGCGGCTCCGCTTTCGCTCAAGGAGTTCATGAACCTTTCGCCAGGCACGTGGACGTTCCGCGCTCGCTGCACAAACAGCGCAGGAACCGGCGCATTCTCTGGAATCCTCGCGGCACTCGTCATCTAATTTTCGGATTGCAGACGCGCATTGATTGATTTCCTTTCCGATATAATGAATTTCAAATTGAATTGCGAATTGCGAATTGCGAATTGCGAATTGCGAATTGCGAATTGCGAATAAAAATGCTCGACGAGCAGCAGCAAAAGAGTTCGGCGTCTTCGTGCGTCTTTACGCCAACACATGCGCCACCACGTGAAGGGCGGGAGCGCCGATTCGACTGGAGCACTTCAGTCAGTCGAGCGACTCGTCTGCAATCAATCACGCGCAAGCTCGCGTCACGCCACCGGCAGCGTGACTCGTGCATGCGAACGGAATCGGAATCGGCAACGTCGCTCGCGGTGTCGCCAGGCGTTCTCGAACCGTCTGTTCCACTCGCTGAAGTGCACGAGTTTTCGCGTTGCTCGCCCGCAAACAACTACTCTAGCGTCGGCGTTGGTGGTGGGCGATGCGACTGGCCGCACGTCAGTATCCACGTTGAAGTTCGCGGCATCTCGTCTGTGAATATCGAGACGCATACGTTCGAGGCAATTCTGGCCGTCCACATGCGATGGCGCGCGTCGTCGCCTGCGCCGTCGAGCACACACAGCTCGCGGTGTATGTCGCCTCGCTTGATTTCAGAGCCTGCTAAAGTTGAGGTCGAGCAGGCTGGCGAACAGGTGAGTGAGCGCGCGGAGGCGGGGGCGGCGAACAGCAGCGACAATGGAGGCGGCGGGGAAAGTGCCGAATTTTGGTCCAAGTGGAAGCCCGAGTTGCGCTGCACGAATGCCGTCGAGTTTACCGTAATGGACGACCGTCATCAGTCGGATTTGGATTCGGATTTGGATTCGGGCTCCTATTCGCAGCATGGAGCTAGCGGGTTTCGTCGGTTTGAGCACTGGCGTGACATGCTCGTCAAGGGCACGTTTGCGACCGTCTACAATGCCCAGTACTTTCCGTTCGACACGCAGGAGCTGTGCTTTACGTGGCGCTGCGTCGCGAGCCGGCGCCACCACGAGCCGTTTCCAGTTGCGCGTTTCGCGGCGTCGGTGCACCGCAACGTGCGGCTGACCGAGTGGCACGTGCCGCACGACATGAACATTATAAGTGACGAGTCGGGCGTGCGCTACGGCGTGACGTGTCACGTCCGCCGCCGCTACACGTACTACCTGTGGAAGGTTCCCGTACTGCTCTTTTGCGTCGGCTCGATCGCACTGACCAACTATCTGCAGGACGTCGACGCGTTCAAGGACCGGACCGACCACAATGTCGGGGTGTACACGTTCGTCGTGATGCTGCAGTTTACGATTCCGAATCTGCAGGTGCCCTACCTGACTGTGCTCGACTGCTACTTTTTTGCCATCATGCTCTTTCTGTTTGCGATCGAGGTGTGCAACGCGCTCGTGATCCAGGACCTCGGATTCGACGACGGAAACGACCACCTGAACGACTGGATGCTCGTCGTCGCGTCCTCCCTCTGGTTCGGCTGGCACCTGCTGCTCTTCACGTACTTTTCGCTCTGGCGGCGCGTCGGCCTCTGGAGTCCCTACCAGATTGTCACCCACAGTTCGGCGTCGTACGAGTGCAGCGTCACGAAGCTCTTGCTTCACGAGCAGCAAGGCGCCACCTCGAGCGCTACCGGTAGTACTTCTGCGACCAGTAGTGCTTCCGCGAGCAATAGCGCGCCTCAATCGCCTCTCGAGTAACACGAAAGTGCACATAGTTGAGCTAGCACGCAAGCGAGCGAGCAAAATAAAATAATTCATTCAATAAATCAAGAATCTCTCTGTCTATCTGTAATTATTAACGTGACAATGGGTAGCAGCAACTGTACGGAGCGGCAAGAGCAGCGCAAGTGCAGGCGCGAAGGGAAACAACGCCGCGCGCAGGATGACATTGAGCACTCGCTGGCCGAGATTCGAGACATTTGCATCACGACGAACCGGGTGCTGTTCATCGTCATGATTGCCGCGCTCATATTCGGTCTCGTTCTCGTCTTTCTGCCCTACACGAGCGCCTACTATGGCAAGAAGCACGTCCGTATCGACGGCATGCGCAGCATGAATGAAGACGCTTCGCTAGCCACGATGGCGCCAGTGGCACCGACGTAACACTCGGTTCTCAGTCAAACTCGTCGAGCGTCGACACCGAGGGTGCACCCGCATCCGCAGCAGGGTTGGACTCTGCAACTGTGACCGGGGTCTTTGTAATTTTCGCGGCGGCACTCTGTTCAATGTCGTCTGCTACAACCTCTATCTCGGAAATCTTCGGGCCCGCCTCGTCCTCCTCCTCAGCGGCAGTGGAATCAGACTTGCTGCGCGCTTCCATCTGACGAGCGGCGGCCATCAGACCATTGCTCGACATGAGCTTGCTCGACATTTTCGAAAACATCGATCGCATCTGCTCCCGGTCGACTCCGGAGGCGGCGCCCGACTGGCCGGCCTGCGCTTCGACGCGCGACATAACGGCGTCAAAGAGGGCATTCTGATTGCCAGCAAACATGTCGAACATCGGGTTACCGCTGTCCATTCCGCCCGCTGTTCCGTCAAGGTCGTCGTCGTCGTCTCTGCTCTCGTCGTCCGATTGCGAAACCGAGTCCGAATTGGAACCCGAATATTGCGAATATTCCGAATCACTTTCGCCTTCGCTCGCGTGTCGGCGAGCGCGTCGGCGAGGACGGCGTCTGCGTTCGTTTGCCTCGTCGGCCATTTCGCGCTCAATCGTATTCTGGCGCACACGGTCCTTGATCGTATTGATAAAGTTATCCATGTCTTCCTCCTCGTCTTCATCCTCTTCCTCGCGAGCCGCTTGCTCACCGGTGGTGGTGGCGCCGACGGCCGCGGTTCCCTTTTCAATTTGCTCAGCTTCCTTGGCCTCCTTGGCGGCTTGTTGTGCGGCGCATTCCTTCTGCATCGCTTCCCACTCGGACTTGGGCATGAACTTTTCGGCGTCGACGCCAAGCGCACGCATCGCGTCCGTCACACCACTCATGTCGTCTTGTTTGAAGAAGCCCGAGATGTTCTCGAACACGTCGCCCTCGGTGAGTTCGCTGATGGCGCCGTCGAGGATTTCGCACGGCTTGACATTGTCGTGTAGGACGCCCATGTTGGCGAGTCGCGACACGACTGTCTTGGCCGTGTTCTCGACGCTCTTGAGATTGTTTCCTGCGCACGAGGCTCCGACCATGCACATGGCCATGACAATCTGGTCGAGGTGCGTCCAGAAGCTCTCGCGGTGCTCGTCGCTGAATCGTGGCCAGTTGACGGCGACGTTCAAGTGGACGAGCAGTAGCACGCACTGTTCCGTGACGACGGACTCGTCGTGCTTCTTCAGCCGGTCCTGGTGCTCGATCAGGTCATTGCTGTACTTGTCAAAGATGACCTTGGTGCGCTTGCTCTTGGCGAGCTGCGCGTCGATGACTCCCTTGTACGCGACCGTCTGCTTGTCCTCGAAGCAGATGTACGCGAGTTGGTCGACGAACTCCTTAAAGCTAATGTTGAGCTGCTCGCAGAGAATCGAGACGTTTGGCATTGTGCTAGTGGCGCTTTTGCGGTTTTGCGGTTTTGCGGTTTTGCGGTTGCCGGCTTGCTGGCTCGCTTGCTGTGTTGTTTGACGTGGAATTATATTTTTTCGCGACACATTCACGCGCGCACTCGACCCGACTTTGGCGAAAAAATGCAACGCACGCACGCCTCCAACTCTACATGCTCGAGCGTGCCCAGCGCGGCAGCGCCCCTCGTTTCGCTCGTTTCGCTTGGCCATGGATTCGGGCGTGAACTCGAGCGCTACAGTGACGACTGGTGGACGATTGTCGTCAACATGAACACTCTGATGGGCATCGAGAATCCGCGCAAGGCTCGCTTCCCGGGACCGCTTTGCGTTGCACTGAAGCGCGCCGATATTCGGCGCGTCTTCTTTTCGGGTCAGGACTATGTGATGACGTACAAGACGGACGGCGGCCGAGTGATGGCACTCTTCACTCGCCTGCACGCGTACCCGGTGCTCGCGATCGTCGACCGATCGCTGCGCGTGCTGCTCGTTCCGTTCGAGGCGCCGGCGCTCATGTACGACGGGCTGGGCACGCTGCTCGACGGTGAGATTGTGCGCACCGAGCACTGTTGCCTGCTCGAGGTGTTTGACGTCGTCTCGCTGTTTGGCGACGCGGCGTGCAGCAAGTGGTACTACACTCAGCGACTCGACCTGGGCGTCGAGCTCGTCCGCCACTTTTCGGGCTCGTCGTTGCAACAACAAGGCCATCCCGAACTCGAACTCGAACCTGAACCGGAACCTTGCGAACGTGGCGATGGCGCGGAAGCGGAGAGCGAGCGCGAATGGGAGCGAGAGCTCGCCGCGCAATACGCGTCGTGCGGACAGGCGAAAAAGGCGGGCGGATCGGCCATCTGGTGGAATCGCGCCGAGGGCGCGTGCTTTCACGTCGTCATCAAGCCCGTGTTCGGCGTTCAGAAGATGCGCCACATTCGCGAAACCATCTTTGGTCGGCTTCCGTTCCGCTGCGACGGAACCGTGTACGCGCCAATCGCGCAGCCCGTTCGCCCGATGCACTGCCCCGACATGTTCAAGCAAAAGGACCCGCTCGATAATACGTGCGACTTTTTCGTAAAGCTACTACCGCCGTATCATGCAAGCGAACAACAGCAGCAGATCGCTGGTGCTCATGCTCCTGGTGCGCGAGCGTTCGCGCTTCGCTGTCCTCCGCTCGAGCCAGCGCTCTCAATCTTTCAGATGCCGCTGTCGGCCGACGACTGCGCGCGCCTGAGCGCGGCGGCGGGCAGCGAGTTTTGTGCCGTTTCGCTCGGCGTGTGCGTGAATGGCACGCGCGACGTCCAGTGGTTTTCCGACGCGTGGCTGCGCGCTGACCTCGTCGCAGAGTTCACCGAGTGCGTCGTCGAGTGCCGATGGGACCCGGAGCGCGCGCAGTGGACGCTCCAAAACGTGCGCGGCGACTGCCTCTATCCAAACTCGTTGAACACGGTGCGCAACAATTGCTCGAACATCGTCGAGAATATGGACTGGCGCGAGCTGTGCTGCGAAGACGACGTGGCGATTCTTCACCCGTCGTACGCATCGCCATTCGCCACGGGACCCGACGGACCCGTTCGAAAACAGCACGCGGCGAACGACCGAATCCAAATAAAGTAGTTGGCCCGCCCGTTGGATTGTTCGATTATTTGAATGTTTAATCGTCATTTCGACGCGGACCTCGAAATTCAAAATCGGAAAAAAACAAAGAGGCACACACACACACACAATACGCGCGCACACTAATGTTTACGGGATTCCAAGACTTGCTCGAGCAGGCGCAAGAGTCGTCGAAACGCGCCACCGAGATTCAAGGTCACAAATCACACAAATCGCACAAATCGCAAAAATCACGAAAATCACGCGCACTGGTCCACGCACTACCACCAACAAATCCGGCGAGCCCGCAGGAGCACTCGGTAGAAGACGAAGAGGGTCAGGGTCAGACGCCGTCGCCGAAACGAATGAAGCGCACGCCACCAGCATCCGTGCCGTCGAGATCGAGCAGGGGAGCTCGGAAAGCTGACGCCAGCGAGATGGCGGTGGCGGAAAATGTCAGCGGCGGTGCGGAGGTGGGGACGGGGGTGGGAGCGGGGATGGAAGCGGGGGCGAGCAAGCGCAAGTTGCCCGAGATATTGATTTGGCAGAATGCCGTGAGCTCGCCGGCGGCGACGGCCTCCACGCTGCTGACGGCGGATGAGCGGCGGGCGCGTGAGGCGCGTGGCCACTTTTCGCTCTCGCTGCTCAAGTACACGGTCAAGACATTCATTCAGTTTCTCAAGTTTTGCAAACACTTTTACAATCGTAACGACGTTGTGCTCTCATTCACGCCGGACGGAGTGTGCTGCCGCGGAGCCGCGCCAGGGCACCTTGAATCTGCAGCCACTGTCGGTTCTCGTGCTAGTGCGGCTACTGCGCCTTCTGATGATGCCGCCTCCTCTGACGTCGCCTCGGCGGCTGCAGCGGTCAGAGTAATGGCGAGTGATGCTGCGGCAGCCGCCGAACGCCGCGATCATCAAGAGTATCACTATGCGTTCGAGGCCCGGTTGCGTGCGTGCTTCTTTGACACGTACGAGTGCACGCCGCTCGTCGTCGAGCGCGCCATCGACGTCGACTTGTTCTGCACACTCATTCGCAAGCTCGAAATGGTTCACCATCCGGACAGTATCATTCTCGAGCGCGGTCGCGCCGACACGATTGGCATTCGCGACAATCTGGGCAAGTGCAGCATGCTCGTCCCAACCAAGCCTGCGCGTAGCGTGTTTCCGACGAGTCTTGCCGAACACTTGGACCGAGTCGAGTTTGCGCACCACGTGCTCGTACCAGCCGAGGACTGGTGCAAGACGATGCTCAAGATGGTCGCCGACGACGTGGAGGACTTGTACGTCGGTTACTTTGAGACGAGCCATCTCCTCGTTCAGTGGAAGCAGCACGGCGTCCCCGAGCGCCAGTCGCGCTTTCCAATATGGCGCCGCGCGCATCACGTGACGCACCACACGGAACACGAGCCGATAGCAAAGGAAGCAAAGATTGCAAAGGGGGCAAAGAAGGCCGGTCGGAAGCAGCGAAAGACGAGTAAAAAGTCGGGAAAAGCGGGAAAGGATGGAAAAGTGGGAAAAGCGGGTGGCGACGTAGACGAGAATGAAAAGGGCGCACAACCACGTGTTCCGATGACGGAAACGCCCGTGTTTGACGCGAGCGCCGAATCGACGAGCGCCCCGACGTACGGAAACTGGTTTTCGCGGGCGCTGCTGATGCCCATGTGCTGCACGGCGTTTAACGACTTTTTGGAAGTCGACATGCAGTATGACACGGACGCCGAGTGTGGACTGCTCATGCTCACGATGAACATTCACGAAAACGTCGAGAGTCTCGACGACGAGGACACGTCGTTTGTGCGCATGTGGATCGCACCCAAGTCTGTACTCGGAACTTACTAAAAACACTTTTCATAATCGAAAAATCCAAAAAATCCAAAAAATCCAAAAATCCAAAATAGGAAATAGGGAATAGGAAATAGGATCAATAAATGATTCGAAAAAGCAAGTCTGAAACCGATTTATTAGGTTGCACTCGTCGCCCGTCTTGCGTCTTGATGGGCGGCGCACGCGCGAGCCAAGGCACCGCGTCGGAACCGTGTTTGCCTTTGCTTCTGTCGCGAAAGGCGGGTGCAACACTCTGGCACCGGATGAATCGGCGCCAGCAGCACTACTACCCAAAGCACCGCCCGCGCGTCTCTCCGCAACCGATGCTCACAGAGAAGCAGCTTGCTATGACGACGACGACAATGACTATGAGCGCTTACGACGACGCTCCTGCTTCGTCCGCCCACGAGGATTGCGAGAGTGAGCTTCAGAACTCCGAGTCTTGTGTTGGCGAGCTGGTGCAGCTTCTGCTTCTTCTTCCGACGAAAAGTCGTCCTGGCTAGAGTCTTCGATCACTGCGTCTTCGCACAGCGTCAGGATGTTCTTCTGGTGCGCCTCGAGAAGCGAGTGTAAATCGTCGCACAGCTGCCCGGCTTCCTGGCGGTGGCGGCTACTGTCGCCGACCAGGTTGAGGAAGCGGTCGATCGAGTCGTCGACCTCCTCGGCGTAGCCGCTCGCCATCCACGGGTCTTCGACGTCCGGACGTGCTTTTCCCGTTCTCAGTTGCTTGTACAAATAAAGTAGATTGTCCGTCTCTTGTAGCATCGTTCGGTACTCGGCGTCGAGCGCGTCGTCGATCGCGCCCTTTCGCTTGCGGAACCGATGCAGCTTGCTAAAGATGCGATAGGCGTTCGGGTCGGCGTCAAACGCCATCGGCTTTGGATCGAGTTCGATAAAGCCGTGGTCCTCGGCGACCTGCGTGGCCGCGTATATGCCCGCGCCCGCCAGTGCACTAAGCGCGGCGTACTGAATCATGCGAACGTTAAACATTGAGACGAGAGAGAAGAGAACGAGGTAAGATGGCAAATTGTGTGCGGCGCGAGACGTATTGTATCTATTTTTTTTAGCTGTTCGTATCGCTGCTGCTGCTGTGCATTAGTATTAGTCGCTTTGAATGAGTATGGCATGATTTTAATCGCGCTTCTGAAACAGGCGCGTGACGACTGTGTGCAGTCCCTTTAGCTCTTGCTGCTTGAGCGCCCACTCGTTCATGAACGAACTCGACGACGCCACGTGCTGCGACGAAAAGGACGCTTCGACGCTTCGCTGGTGCGCGAGTTTTTCGGTGAGCGCCACGCCGAGCGCCTGCAGCAGCGTGTAAATTTCGCGGTGCTCGTCGACAAGAGGCTGCACCTGGCAGCGGCGAAACGAGACGCGGTCTTCCTCGTCCATCTGCACGGCCGCCTTGCCGCGCAGCCAGCTTCGGTGGTACTCGACGCCGGCGGTAATCTCGGCGAGGCGCTTGATCATTGACTGGAGTCCTCGCTTCAGACAATCGCGTCCCTGGGACGTGGCGCACAGCGTCGGTATTTCGCTCGCGTGAAACGCAAGCCGACCGGCGAGCAGACTCCCGCTGCCAGCCAAGCTTGACGAGCTAGAGGAAGGGCATGGGGAAGGGGAGGAGGAGGAAGAAGAGGAGCAAGAGTCGGAAACACTCACGTGCTGCTCGAATGGAGACGACGCGTGAGCTTGTTCGATCGACGAGTTCACGGGGAATGGCGAGTGGTGTGACGAGCTATGCGCAAGGCTCGGACGCGTGAATGTAAAGTCGGCCTGCACAGTCTCGGAACGCCGCTCAGAGGGTGGCGGGCGAGTGGCGGGCGGCGGGTGGGTGTGTTGACTGTAAGTGGTGGTGAGGGTGGTGAGGTGGTTGCCGTTTGGCTGTGCGTTCCTGGGCACCACTTCGCCAGTGGGGGGTGCGCGAACGGGCACACGTCGTTCCTCTTCCTTCACTCTCGGTATCTGCGGCGGCGCAGGCGCAGCGCGCGAGTTGTTGGAAAGCGCGCCGGCCTCGCGAAGCTCGCGCAGCACCTGTTCCGGGTGAGTCTTGGACAGCCGATTGCGGCTAAAGCCAAAGTCCATCGCGATTTGCAAGAGATCGGGGCGAAGCGTCGTCATGGCGATTGGATTTTTTTTTCCGATTTTACAATAGCGAATCGACGAGCGCGCAACTTATTACAATTTTAGCTATTTTTCTCGTGCCCGCTACCACGTGTCGCCCACATTCGCGTTAGCGTCTGCGTTGTTTGCGTTTGGATCCTGGTCTCCTCTCATTGTGCTTACGCGTGTGTCAAATGGGGAACCGACAAACAGCGCCTCTAGGTCCATCTGGTTTACCTTACGCTTGCGCTTCTCTGCGCTCGGCGCAACGTTCGGATACGAACCGGTTACGCGAGGCGCGGGAGCAGGCGATTCCGTTTGCGCCAGCAAGTCGAGTCGACTCAGCGGATCGCGCGTATCGCCGGTGCCCTTGACCATTTCGTCTCCCCGCGCCCGCTTTGTGCGACACATTTCGAGCATGCGCTCTTCGATGCTACCGACAATGTTGACGTGCCAGCCAACGACGCGCTTCGTCTGACCAAAGCGGTGAATGCGCGCGAAACCCTGCTCTTGTCCAACGTCGTTCCACTCGGGATTCATAAAGAGCGCGTGCGTGCCCTCGGTAATCGTGAGTCCGACCGAGCCCACATCGTAGTTCATCAGGAGAATGGGCACACGTGGGTCAAATCGAAAGCGATTCAGTTCGGCGGTTCGGTCGATCGTCTCGCCCGTGATCCACGCCGACTGCACCGAGACGCCATCGGCGACCGAGTGCGCGAAGAGCGCGTGTCTGAGCAGCGACAGCGCCTTGACGTACGACGAAAAGATAATGACCTTTTCGCCCGACTCGACAATGTCGCGAATGCACTCGACCATTCGCAGGATCTTGGTCGACCGAATGCCGGCAGTGCCCGCGCCATCCATCAGCCATATTTCGAGGCGACCGAGCTCGCTCTCGACTTGCTCCGTCGGCGGCGTCGTGTGCGCGTCGTCCGCTGCTTCCTCCTCACGTAACACAAACTGCATCGCGCGAACGAGCAGCGTCCGATCGCAAATGTTTCCGACGGCCACGAGGAACGGACTCGGAAGACCTCGCGCCGCAAGGTCAGGGTGAAACGCGCGCTTACCCGAGTCTTGTGCGCAGCTCTCGATTTTCGTCTGCACGCTCTTGTCCATGCGTCCGAGTAGATGCAGCGTCGCTTCGGGTGATATCATAAAGGCACCGATGCACGCCTGTCGCAGGTAGTTGATGATGACGAGCGCATTGTGCATGCTGCGCGAACTCTTGCTGCGCAGCTGAGTGCCACCGAGAAAGAAGAGCATTCGGTAGACGCGCCGCTCCTCGACACTCGCGAGCTTTACGTCCAGAACGCGCGTCTCGCGCGGCGGCAACGTCACCTTTGCTCTCTCGTTGTCCATCACGACGATGCACTTGTGCATCTCGTGTGCGCGGAACCGGGCGGCGTTCCAGTCGCGCTTTCGCGCCGTGCCCGTGTAGCCCATCCAGCAGAATGGTGCCCAGAGGTCGCTGTCGTAGTTCTTGTACGGCGATCCGGACAAACAGTGTCGGTAGCGCGACTGCAGGTATGACATGGACTCGAACAGCAGCGAGTTGGGATTGGCGATTCGGTGGCTCTCGTCGAGCACGACGCGGTACCACTCACACTGTAGCAAGAGCGCGTAGCCGGCCCACGCGCGAGCGTCGCCCACGCGTCCTGCGCTCCATTTTGGGATGCCAGCGGTGGCGTCGTGTTCCGCTGCTGGCTCTTCGCGCCGATATCCAGACTGCATTGCATCTTGCAGATTCATGGGCGCGCGCTCGCCATCCCGGGCGCACGCCGACACGGTGCGTAATGCGAGGCGATGCTCGCTCGCCGTGAGCCGCGCCTCTCGCTTGCGTCGTTGCCGGCCGCCCACACTCTCGCTCTCGCTTCCTTTGTCTGCAGCGGCAGAGGTGCGAGATGTGCGTTGCACGAGGCCCAGCTGCTTGCACACAGTCGTCACGGTTTCGTAGGACGTAACGACAATGTCGGCGAGCAGCAAATCCCCGGCGCTCAGCGTGTGCCAGAGTGTGTCTTGACCGAGAAACTCTTTGCGCATGACCAGGATGCGCAGGTGTGTGCCGTGCATCTTTTGCGTCTCAAAGACCCACGTGTCGATCAGCGACTTGGGGCAAATGACGAGCGTCGCGTGCGATCGGAAACACGCAATGCGGGGCGGCGACGCCGACAGCTCGGCGTCTCGCGCGATGGCGTGCCCGGGCGGCATCGACTTGTCGCACGCGACGAGCGACGTCGTAATGTACGTCTTGCCCAAGCCCATGTACACGGCGTCCAGCACACCCATCGTGCCTCTATGCGGGTTTCGCTCTCGATTGCGCATTGCCTGCCGCACCGTTCGCTGATGCTCCTTGGTGTTCATCGGCCGCGCCGACACAAAACCGTCGGGCGTTTGCCAGAGCTCGACGGGTGCGCACAATGGAACTCCCCACTCGTCGGTCGGTGCCTGCTCGCTCCCGCTTATTGTTTGCTCCGCCGCTCGTCCTACTTCCCGCCCCGATTCGTCCACATCCGTGCCACCACTCTCCCGTCGGTTGCCCCGCGTGTCACTTCCCGAATCCGCCGCCACCGCCACTCGGAGCGACGCGAATTCGAGCTCGAGCGAGTCGAGTGGCGCGCAACGAGAGCTGGCGGACGCAAGCGAAAAGGGCGGATCCGTATTGATGCTCATCCGTTTACCTTTGCACTTTGCCTTTTGCCCTTTGCCTTTTTCCCGCTTGCGTTTTCCCGCTTGCGTTTCCCGTTTACTTTTTTTCGCGTGTCGCTCTCTAGTGTGACTGCACTCGAAGAGAAGAATAGTTTCACCAAGGAGAAAAAATGTTTGAGCGAGAATTGATCCAAGCGTGCTGTCACGGAAGATTGCAGTCCGTCAAGTCGGTTGGTGTATTCAACGGCTACCCGCCGCTCGCATTCACTCTGGTGTTTGACAGTGGTGCGGCGTATAACGTGCACTTTCGTCAATTGATCCTGCTTGTGCGCAAAGTGTGCGCGGATATTGAGTTTACGGTGTATGAAGATTTTGCAGACAATCTGTGTAAACTGGCGCAGGCGTCCACGCAGTTTGAGCGCTTTTAGAATTTGTTTCGTTGTGAATCTACGCAAAGCGAAAGCAAGTGAGAATTGAGAGGAAAAAAGCGAAAAATCGAAAAAGTGAAAAAGCGAAACGAAAGCACTCACAAACCTCAAACAGATGGCGTCCAAGGTCACCGTGATTTACTTTAGCAAGTCGTTCGACGACGACGATCGAACGCCGCCCGCGCTCCGCGGAATCGAAAAGGTTCACTTTCGCCTGGAGGTGTCACCCGATGGGCGGCCGTCGGCGCTCGACATTGTCGACTGGGACGAAATGAAGCGCGTCCAGGACCTCGTGCGGAGCGACCTTGTTCAGCGCGAGTGCGAAAAGACGGTAATCGACCGTATACATGCGTTTTCGGGCGTTCACCCGGGTGAGGTGGGTGGCGACGACCAACAGTCATCTTTGGATTCAACAGTGGATGCCGCCATGACGGACAGCGGATCCGGCGGCGGTTCGGCCGATTCGCAACGACAGGTTCACTTTGACTTGCGCCGCAATCGGCAGACTTTATTCTAAAATGTTCCGAGTTTCAATCTTTTCAAAACACAAATGTACGATTTCCGTTTTCCGTTTTCCGTTTTCCGTTTTCCGTTTTCCAATTTCCGATTTACGACGCAAACGAGTGCTTCACCGGCTTTCCGTGGAATCGGTAGAGTTGTGGGTGGTTCGGCTTGGACTCGGGGCACCAGATGCTCGCGTCCTTGTCGGCGCACTTGAGCTTCAGTCGCATCGCGATGCCGTCCGACATCATTTCCTGAATCTCGAGCTTGAACGCGTACGGAATGGCGACGTGACACAGCGTGTCGCTCTTCTGGCAGTAGCGGCAAAAGTAGTAGCTTTGCGCCGGGTTGTACTCGCCGGCAAAGCCGCACTGCTCGCAGAACATCATGTTGAACTCGTCGGAGAACGAAATGAGCCGCTCGCGGTGCATGTGCGCGGCGCCGTGCGTGCACAGCACGTCGCCCTCCATGTGCCCGTGGCGGAGTCCGCCCTCACTCTTGCGGCCTTCGCGCGGCTGGCGCGTCACAATCTGACGGGGTCCACGCGGACCGCGGGCGTGCTTCTTGTCGCCGACCATGTGTTTGAGGCGCTGGTAGTGAATGAGGCCCGTGTACACTCGGCCCTCGATCATCTCGCCCGTGCGCCCGTTCTGGAAACGCTCCTTACCGGACGGCGCGAGACCGAACGCGCGCAGAACTCTCATGCTATTCTCGATCGTGAGCGTCATGTCCGTTCCGATCGAGCGCACCTCGAGCGGAATCTGGTCGTCGAGGAGCCCGGCCACCGACACGATGGCCTCGGCGAGATGACCGACCGTCTTGCGCGACGGAATGCAGTGCGGGTTAATGATAATGTCGACCGAGCCGTGCCGGTTGAACGGCATGTCCTCGTCGGGCATCACGTAGCCGGCCGTTCCCTTTTGGCCGTGGCGCGACGAGAACTTGTCGCCAATCTCCGGGTGACGACGCATGCGCACGAGCGTCGTCGCCGTGCGCAGGTTCGGGTTGCGCCCGTGCGTCATCATCGTTTGCACGACGACGCCATTCTCGCCCTTGCTGAGCGCGACCGAAATGTCGCGGCGCTTGGACGTTGCGCTGTTCGCCTTCATGCTCTCGGGCACCGACGCATTGGCCGACCGCGGAATCGAGTGGTTCGGCGCCGTCTTGCCAATCACGATGCAGTCCTCGGTGACGAGCGTGTTCGACGATATGAGGCCGTCCTGATCGAGGCACGAGTAGTCGGCCACCTGAGCGCACTTGGTGTGCTCGTGGCGCGGCAGCTGGAAAAACTCGCAGTTGTTCGAGGATCCATGCTTCTTCTGTTCCTCCTTGTGCCGCTTCGTTTCCGACGAGATGTACGCGCCGCGTTCGACGAGCGACTTTTTCAGGATGACCGAGTCCTCGATGTTCAGGCCTTCGTAGCACAGGATTGCGATGCGCAGGTTCGTGCCGCTGTGCACCTTGTTCATGCCCAGCTGGCGCGCCGTGCGCGTGTGCAGCAGCGGCCGCTGGCCATAGTCGAGTGCGTATGACGAACGGTGGCCGCGCGGGCGCGTGGCCCACACTTGCTGCGCCTGCTTTCCCATCGCAGCCTGATACGTGTTGCGGCAGCACTGGTTGTGCGGCGCGAACGGGATGAACGCGACCGACGCGCTGAACATGTGGTCTTGCGAAATCTGGCAGTGCGTGAACGTGCCCGGCTCGGCGGCGAGAAACTCTTCGGCCGACTGCGCGATGCTGAGCGTCTCCTCTTCGTCGGCGTCCACGTACTCGGCGAGCCCGCGCATGAGAAGCGAACTCAGCGTGTACTGCGCGGCGTTCGGAAGTCGTTCGGGCGGCGACGCGATGGCCTCCCACGTGGCGAGCGGTCGGCAGATTCGGCCGCGCACCGTCGACACGCGAATCTCACCGATTCCGGGAAGCGGAGTCACACTCGTGTGCCGGCCGATCGACATGCTCCGGCGCAACTTGCGCACGTCCGCGACAAAGTCGGCACCCGAGCTTCGCGGGATCCAGCACAGCCAGACGCCGTTAAAGAAAACCTTGATCCACTGCTGCTCATGCTCCCGCTGCTCGCAGTGTCTGCCGCCCGCTGCACCCTTCGCAGCCGCACTCTCGCGTGAGAGCGTCAGCGGTACCTCGCCAACAGGTGGATGCGAGCTCGAACTCGTACTCGCGCTCCCCGAATGTCGCTTTCGCTTTCTCGACGGCAAAACTTCGCGGGTCTGAGGCCGGCGGACCATGCGCTCGACTCCCGGCTGCGCAACTGCCGTGCCGTCCTGTATGCGCCTCCACTCGTAGAGCGGTACGAATGGAAACTTGCTAAACATGATGCGCGCGAGCGCCGTGTGACTGCTGCCCGAGCTGATCTGGGCGCCAATCGACATGTGCTTGACGAGCCCGCAAGTCGAGCCCTCGGGCGTCTCGCTCGGACACAGACGACCAAAGGCGCCGGCCGGAATGTCGCGCCGCTTGTCATTCTTGCAGTCGGTCGAACCGACCGAGCCGATGCGCAGCAAGTGCGAGAGCTTGGCCTGTTCGTTCATCTGGAGCATCGCCTGCGTAATGTTGGTGCGCTTGTTGTTCGCACTCTTCTTGGCCGACCAGTCGCCCGACGAGAAGCACGAGATCATGCGCGGCGTCGTGTTGCGATTGTGGAACGTGCGGTTCACGTCAATTTGCTTGTTCTTCTCAATGATCTCGGCGTGCGTGCGGCTCGACTTGCGCGTCGTGATGCGCACGAGCTGCCGAAAGAGGTTCGCAATCATCGTGGCCGCCGAGTCGAACGCCTTGTACTTGATGTCGTCGCGGTCGCTCTCGGACATGCGGCCCGTCACGAACATGAGCAGTCGCCAGACCATCTCGGAGAGGACGAGACCCTTGTCGACGTTCACGTCGTCGTGGAATCCGAGCTGCGGCATGAACTCGTTGCGCAACGTCTGCAACGCAAACGTGATTCGCTTGCCCGCCTGCGGTTCGGTCTTGTGCGCAAACTGGCTGATTGACAGGAGCGCGTCGCGCTGCGACACGCAGCCATTGTGGCCGTGCAGCATGATCTCGATGTACGGCAGGAAATCGTCGTAAAAGTGCTCTCCGGCCACGAGCCGAATCGCCGCGACAATGTCGTCGCTGTGCCAGCCGAGCGCCATGTAGAGAACGAGCAGCGGGAACGCGTCGTCGACAAACGGCACCTCGACCATGATGCGGTGGCTCTGATCCGGTCGCTTGGCATGGAACCGGTTCATCTTGAGCAGAAACGTCGACGTCGATCGGTGCGGCTTGGCGTGGTGCGCGGCGCGAAACTCGACAAACTTGAAGCCCGCCTGCGTGTCGTCAAACAGGAACGCGTGGTTGTTTCGAAGTCGTTCGACGGGCGCCATGACCTTGGGCGTCCCGCTGACAATAAAGAAGCCCGGGAAACTCTTGTGTGGATCCGGGTCGCTGATTGCGTCGCCCGTGTGCTGCAGGCAGCCGGCCGCGCGCACCATTTGCGGGATTGTACCGAGATGTACGGGCTCGCTTGTGTCCGAGTGACACGGCGTCGCGCAAAAGAAGCGATCGTCGTGCGAAATGCGCTCTCCCTCCGCGCGCACTCCCTCCTGCGCGCTACGTTCGTCGTCCTCGCTCTTGCACTCGGCGTGCACCGAATACTCGACGCGAATGTAAATCTCGTTGCTGTACGTGAGCTGCCGTTGCTTGGCGATTCGCGGCGGCAACGGATTGCCATTGTTGCTCGGCGGCAAAAAGACACACTCGACGATCCGCTGCTGGTGCAGAAACTTGCGCTGCACGGTGCGCAGCGGGCGCATCGTCATGACCGTCTCGTGCACGTAGCGAAACACCTGGCTGAACGAGTCGGTCAAGTGAGATGTGAGGCGCGCGCACACCTTGTCGTCGATGGCGTCGAGTAGACCCTTTACCTTTTCGAGGTGCCTGGTCCATTCGGGCGTGTTGCGCTGCAGCATCGCGCCGGCCGTATCGAGGCGAACGCGCTTCCGAACCGGCTCACTGGACACGAGGTGCCCGCGCTCTCGCCGCCGCTTGCTCTGTTCGCCTCCAACTAGTCGACTCTGTTCCTCGCTCGACTGCTGCGACGACTGTTGACCGATCCACGCGGAAAAGAGGGCGGATGTCGCGAAACGTCGCTGCTGCTGCTGCTGCTGCTGCTGTTGCTCGACTTGCGGCTTGGAAGAGGCGGCGACAATGGAGGCATCGGTATTGAGAGCGGAAGAGGGAGCGGAAGAGGGAGCATGAGAGGGAGCGGAATCTGGATCGGGGGAGGGAGCGGCGTCGTCAATCTCCTTCTGAACACGGCGGTTGGCTCGCTTGCGCGCACGCCGCGGCCTCTTTTTCTCGCTCGCTTCCTCTCTGTCCTGCGCGTCCTCTCTATTCTCTGCGTCCTCTTCGTGTGCTTGTTGATCCGCCAAATTGTCGCATTGCACAGTCATCGGACGCTCGCGCTTGCACGCTTTGCGACGGCGACCCGTCACGTTAGTCGCCGTAGCGGCGCCATTGTTTTTTTTACGACGCTTAGTCATGACGATTGCGCGCACAGTGTATTGGCGGACAGACGACGTGCGAGACGAATACCACACAAGCAAACCAAAAAAAACAACTCAACGAGCCGAGCGAGCATGCGGCCGCAGTGGACCAAGATTGGTGAATACTTCCGGCACACCCGGTTCCGCGCGCTGACTGACGAGGCACACAAGCGTGCGGCCGGCCAATGTGAGCGAATGCTCAGTGCGACGAGTGCGGGCTCCCACACGAGCACCAGCTCTGGGGAGGAGGTACCACCGCCAAAGGTTCGATGCTCGCAAACCGACCTCTTTCGACAGCCGTGGCATTTGCGCGTGTGTGACTGGGGCAAGTTTGGCAAGGTGGGTGAACTGCTCGTCGTCTGTCAGTCGTGCAATCGAGATTTGCGCCGATGCGTCGCGTGCGGCCAACACAATTCGGTCGGCCTCGTCGAGGTTAAACTCCAGAGCCGACGCTGCAAGCCGTGTCGAAAAGCGGGCAAGCACCCGGACGCGAACTCGACTGCGAACGTTCGAGTGGAGAAAGAGAGCGCGCCGCAGTACGCGCGAAAGCGGCGTCGCCTCGAGAGCAACATGCAGACAGAGCCAAACTATGCGCACGAGTCGTTCGAGCGTTATACGCCGGGCGACTATGCGAGTTACCTGCGGCACCCAGTGTGGAAGTCGCTGTCAAACTACGTAATGACGTGGCGAGCGCGAGGGCAGTGCGAGTTCGTGCTCACCGAGGCGCAGCGCGACACACTCGGACCCGATCAGGGGACAGTCGGTAAACGCTGTGCACATCGTGCTCAGCTCTGCCACCATATACGCTATTGTGACTGGTTCGCCGGCGACGGCGACGTGTTTGACGAGCCCGAGAACCTAGTTGCACTGTGCCGAGCGTGTCACGGATTCGTGCACACGTGTCAAAGCTGCCCCGAGAAGCGCGTTGGAACGCTGCGGTCCGACCACATCAAAAATGGAAAAACTCGGTGCGACGAGTGCGCCGATCGAGCCAACCGCCCCACGTAACGTTTTCCAAATCTTTTATTTCATAGAATATCTCATCGAATTCAAAAATTCAGTTCTTGAAATCGCAAAATCCAAAAATCCAAAAATCCAAAAATTCCAAAAATCCAAAAATCCAAAAATCCAAAATCGCACAATCGAAATTTGAATATAGTCAAAAGTTCACGAGCGAGCTTGCGTATTGTTCATTTTCAAAATTGCGCAAGATTGCTTTGCCTAATTTCGTCCAATTGTTTTGCGTTTGCCACACGGTCGCTTCGCATGTCAACGGCCACTGCATTTTCGTTTGCGTACGCGCCGCGTGTCAAGACGCCGGCGCGGTTGCTCAAGTCGCTACGCGCGAAAAAGTCGAACAAGCGTCCACGCTCGCAGCTGAGCGCTTCGCCCACATCCGATGCATCCGAAGCCTCGTTGAAAATGATGTTTGTGTCCGCTCCCTCTCCAGCATCCGATCCTGGGCGTCGCAAGGAACGTCAACAAGAGTGCAGTGACCTCGAGTTTGTGCAGGGCATCTCGCGCACCGTGATGAACGAGTTCATCGGCCGAGAGCGAACGGGCGCCGACGTCTTGCGCGAGGCGATGAAGCGAAAGCTCGATGTGTCGCAGGTTTCGGTCAACCAGATGAAAGTCGATCTGGCGACGCTACGCCTTTCGCTCACGACCTGGGGGCGGCGTGGCGCGCAGACATCTTCGTCGCTTCTGCACCAGTTCAAGCAGGCTAGGCGGCACCTGAATGACATGAAGCGCGACCTCGTCGTCATTCGGGCGGACGCGCAGTCTGACCACGACCGCTACGAAGAAGACATGAGGCGCCACTGTCTCGCCTCCGCGTCTCCTGATGCTGATGATGGGGCCGAGCGTCGCGGGCGTCCCGTCCTCTCGCGCGCCAAATCCTTTACGAGATTCTCTGCCGGAGACGACGATGAATCCAGCGATTCCTCCGAGGATGAGGACAGCGACTTTGACGAACTCATGTTTCATTCGCGTTCACGTTCTCGTTCAAGCCAATCGTCATCCACTCTTCCTCTTTCGATTGCGCGCTCGTCGCTCGCCACGCTCGCCTCGTCTGTCAAATCCAAATCCAAAGCTAAGTCTCGCACTACTCTCAAGGATCAGCGCGACCAGTCTGCGGCGCATGCCGTCGTCGCGGGCGGCCGCGGGGGTACGACCGAGCAGGCTGCCGTTGACCGTCTCCGGTCACCCGACTACCAGCGCGCACTGGTCCTGAAGATGAGTCGAGCGTTTCGATTTTCCACACACTTTGAGTCGCTGTCGCGCGTCATTGGCGTTCCTCGACTACAGAGTCTCGTGCAAGAATGCCAGTGCCACAGTCAGTCCCCCGATTCGAGCGAGTCCGAGTCACGTCGCGCGAGCGGGCAGCGTCCGGCCGTTTTTGCGATCGTCTCGTTTGCCGATTGCACCGACTTTCAAATCCTCCAGATGCAAGTCATATTGCGCCGGGCGTCGCGCCCGCACGAATCGCTCCCACAAGCTGCGTCTTGCGTATTATTACCAGAAACCGAGTGCACGCTTCATACGAATCAAAGTGATGGCCAGCGAAATGTCGATCGAGATGCGCTCGTCGAGCCGGTTTCGTCTGTTTCGTCGGGAGACAATGTCCAAATGGCCATTCGTGTTCCCGGCGACTGGCCAGTCGTGATTCGCGCGCACACTCGACACCACTCTTCGCGACCACGTGAAACTTTGTTAGATGAACCTGCGCACACTCCAAACGACCTCGTTGCAGCTCCTCCCGTTCCCGTCCCCGTTCCCGTCTCCGTTCCCGTTACCACTCCGGCCCCCCTTCCTCTCCCATTTTCGATTGAATCCGAGGCTTGTGGCCAGAGTGCAATCGGATTGCTCCCGTTCCTTCCATCGGCGTTACTAACGTAATACATATGTGTGGTAAAATTTCCATCCTATATTTTAATTTCGATTCCAAACATAGAACTTTGAAACCACCACTTTACTTTAGTGTCTGTATCGCTCGCGCGCGCGTCCTCGTTCCGCCGGACGATGCGCTGTTGGCGGGCGGCTCCCGTCAAAATAACGTGGTGGATTGTCCGAATGCGCGCGTGAGCGTGGATAACGTTCGTGTCGTTGTTGTTCGATCGACGGCGCCGGGTGAAATTGGTTGCGTTCATGTTCACGTTCACGTTCACGTTCACGCCACACGTGCTCTTGTTCGCGTCGCATTGACATTCTTTCAGATGGATGAGACGACTCTGGATGCAGATGAGAGTATAGGTGCGTGCGCTCTCTTTGTAATTGCATTTGGGGTGTCTGCGGGCCATACATATGTGCGCGATCACTATGTATTTGCATCTGTGGCGGCGGGGGCGGCGGATGACGTCGTGTAGGCGGAGGAGCGATCGGCTCGATGGGTGGTGCGGCCGGGTGGTCCGAGAGCCGAACCGTCGACAGTGCCACTGTCCAACGGTCGATGGTAGCAATTTCATTCTCGAGCGAGTCGATTGCCTGTTCGCTAACACCATTGGGAAGCGCACTTCCGAGTCCACTCTTTCGACCCAGATACTTCCAGCGCCCGAGCGACAAGATGCACATGGACGCGATCAACGAAACGCTCGCCGACAACGTGTTCTGCTGGTTGCGAGCCGTGAACGTGATGAAGACGGCGATCGAACGAAGCGTCTCGCTAAAGTGCATTTTTCCGATGCGGCACTTGAGCATCGTTTCACCAAAGCCGACGACAAAACAACTCACCTCTCGCCCGAACCACGAGTGCTCGCTGCACCCAGCCGCCATCGCTCCGTTTGTTTCGCTACCACTCCCGCTGCCGCTACTGATTGCCATTGTTGCGGCTGCGCTTGCTCGGTTGCTCGTCGCATTTGAATTGATGGTGGGCGAAAGTCCGAGGGTTTTCCCATTTCGAGTCGTGTTAGTCAGTGACGAGGTTCCTGCAAATCCTGCGCCACCTGCATAGCCTGCGCCACATGCGCGACTTGACATTAGGTCGGCGGCCGCCTTGCGCAACGAGTGGAGATTAATGTTTCTCGTTTGCTTGTCGATAGCGACTAGCTCGCGATCGGAGAGTGCCAGCAAGTCGGCGACGCTATACAGGTTCGACTGTCTTAGTGTTCGCAATCGCTGAGCGCCAACGCCGGGAAGTTCGTCCAGTGATATGTTCTTGGGGTCGCGTTCGTCTAGGTGGGTGGGCGCGCTTGCGGTGGTACTATCGCCTGTCGGAATATTGATAACATGCGCTTTGGCGGGCACCACCGTTGGCGTTGGCTCGCTCGCCCGATCTCGACGAGGTACCACCTGTGGCGCGCTCTCTTTTGCGGACGAGCTAGACGCTGGGGAATTGAACGCGGATAACTCGGTGGCCGCGGTGGCGAGCACCACTGTATTGGACTTGGGCGCAGCTGCTGTTGTGGCGGGGGAGTGGGAATCGAACTGACGAATGACGTTGTGGATAGCCGACGACACAGGACTACTGTCCTTCTTATTGATAACCAAACCGCTCGCACTACTCGTTCCCGTGCGCGCGTTCGACGACGCGGCGGAGTGCAACGGGATACTGCTCGCCGACCTGGGGATATGTATTTCAAATGTTTCATTGTTCGTACTCTTACTCTGCGCCCTCGCATTTTGCGTTTGCGTTTGCTTTTGCTTTTGCCTTTGTGTCAGCTCACCGGCGGATTTGCTCTTGCCGACACTTTTGGACGCATTTTTGGACGAGGGCTCATTGAGTTGCTGGCGAAGAAGCGCGACAATCGTCTGTGCCTCCTTTCCAGTCAGGCGCAAGTTGGATGCGCGCGACGAAGGTGGCGATTGGGGCATCGTGATGTGCATAACTTGTCCGCTGCTCCCGCTCGCACTCGCGCCCCCATCAGTCATTTCTGGTCGAACCCAACGAGAGTAATCGAAAATACGTTTTTTTCGTTTTTCGCTGCGCCAGTCGTTTTCCGCCTTGCTCGTCGAAATTTTATTTTCATGGCATCGCAGACGAGAAGTAAAAAAACTCGATTCGCGAGCAGAGAAAAAACGACATGACCGACTCGTCGTCATCATCGGCGGCGGAAACGGCCGTATCCACGTTTGGCTATTTTAATCCGTATACGCAGAGTCACCACCCGAACTCTAGTTCGCAAGTGTACTTTACGCTCGACTTTGAGACGAACGCGGCGTCCGACTGGTTTGCCGCCGCCGTCTTGGTCGCCGAGTACCCGTCAGGCCGCGTCCTCGAACACTTTACGACGAGCACGCGCGTGCACTGGAACCAGTTTTCGCCGGGCAATCTTCAGTTCTGGAACAAGCGCCGCGAAATCGTCGCACACCTGAACGCGCAGTCCGATCAGACTGCGTTTTCGCTCGTGACGCACTGCGAATCGGCGCATCGAGACTTTATGAGTCGGATTGGCGATCGAGCGTCAGACAGTTCGTCCGGCGGCAAGCGTCTCGCGCTCGCTCTCTACATTCGACACGTTCACGACACTTATCAGCACGCTCGGCCGATTGGCGACAATTTGGCACTCGATATGCGACTGATCGACTGCCTGCTCGGCGAGTTCGGTCTGCCCGAAATCTCGCTCAACCGCTCGGGCTCGTTCGTCCAGCCCATCTGCATCAGCTCGCACCGCGCGTGCTTGCTCGGAATGGGCGGCGCCTTTCGCGACGATACGGTTGAGGCGTTTCATCACCACGTATTCTCTGCGTTCTACTGCTCGCACTGCCGGAGAGCACCACCACCGGCGTCGTCGTCGTCCGTCGACCACCAGCCCGAAATGACGACAGAGATGCTCAGCGGTGGCGATATTGCTGCGCCCCCGTCGTCGTCGCCTTGCGAATGTCAGCGGTCCGAACTCCGGACACTACGGTCGTGCGTCTCGTCGGTCGCGCGGCCGCCACAGGCGCTCATTCACCCTCGGCACACGTTTCGCAAGCACGTCCCGATCGTCGACTGTGCGAATACAATGCTCTCGTACTTCCAGGCGCTCGACCTCGTTAAGTTTTACCGCCGTTTCCGACTGCGCCCGCAGAACCTGTCGTCGCTTCACATGCAGTCGGCGTTCAACGTTCGACCGCACATATCCATTCAAAACGACATGACGAACGCAGATTGCGACGACGACGACGCTCCCGCAGTGGTGGCGCGCAGCCCACTCGTGGCGAGTTCGAGTGAATTCATGCCGTCGCGCGAGCAGCACGGCGAGCCGCCTCCTTGTGGTCGGGATTATGACGTGGTGAAAGGAACGCCGCCGCCGTCTGCTGCTGTACTCGATGCCGCTCCCTCTGCTGCATCCTCTCCAGCGCCCGCGACAGTCTCTGAAATGTCGGCGGCGAACGCGCGTCCTGCTCCGCCTGTGCATCAGCGCCCACCACTCTCGCTTCCGCCCGACTGGCTGTCGACGAGCATATCGAGTGCACCTCGAGTCATGACCGGAGTGCATGCGAGCAGCATGTTTGCGCAGCCGCCTCGTCCGCCGAATCCGCGTGACAACTGCACGCGACCCACAGTGTCTTCGCTCGGAGGCCAGATGATGAGCAAGCCGTACGTCAGCGCCGCGCACGTCTCTCCCATCGCAGCCCCGCCGAGTCATTCTCCAATCGTCTCACGCTCTCCAGCAGCTCGTCGCACTCCTGCTTCTTCTCGTGCCGTCGCCACCGCTGCGCTGATCACCAGGCCAGAACGCAAGTCGCCTACCATTCTCACCGCGCCCCCAAAATCACCTACTGTCGCCGCCTCCGCCGCCTCTAGCTGTAGTGGCTCTGCGCGCGTCATTCACAAGTATGAACCGAGCAAAATGTACGAACATTTCAAGCGTCGGACACCACTGTTTGGAGATCACGTCAATGCGCGCCGCCGCCCTCTCGCCGCGTCTCTGCGGCACGAGCCTCAGCAGAGTCTGTGCATTCAGGGGCGCGAGCGTCGCGACTTGTGGTCTGCTTCTGCTGCTGGAAACTCGGACACAATATCGGGGGCGTTGCGCAAGGCGGCGGGAAAGAGTGCAAAATCGAAAATGGAATCGTCGGAATCGACAGCAGCGGCTTCAGTCCCATCATCCGCCGCATCCGTCGTTCCGTTGCGCAAGTGCAGTCCCCACAATGACTCTAATCCGTTTCGTGTCCTCTCACCTTCTTCTGACGACTCGCCCGTTGAATAAAAAATTCCGCGCTTTCGTGTACAAAGGTAGTGTATTTATATGTCTCGCTCGCGACATCGACGACGGACCCGTCCCCCTTGCGTCGCAAAGAAGAAGAGGTGGAATGCGCGGCGCGCGATGCGCTCGCTTCGGCTGTCGGACCGTCGACTGCCCGATCCGCCCGAGTATACCGCTCGATCGGTCGCAGACGTGGACGTGGCCAACATTTGTGCGAGCGACTTGAGCGGCTCGAGCGATTCGTCGCACTTTTGCTACCTGTTGCACGCCGACACGGGTCCCTTGCAGCCACGCATTCACACGTACGTCGGTTATACAGTGAATCCGCCACGACGCATTCGCCAGCACAATGGCTTGATTGGAGGCGGTGCGGGGTCGACTCGCACGTCGCGCTACCGCTGGCAGTTTGCCGTCATTGTCGGCGGACTGGACAGCAAGAGCGCCGGCCTGCGCTTCGAGATTGCCTGGCAGGCGTGCCGTCGTAGCAACTATCGCCTCGACGCGCTGCACCGAATGCTGCACCGTAGCGATCACGTGAGCTCGACCGTCAATGCGGGCATATGGGTGGCTGCTTCGCGAAATTGCATCGAGGCCGTCGCGCCTCTCGTGCCTCCGCACATTCCGCTTCGCTTGCTCCCGTCTCCTTCGCCTCCCTCGCCTCCCTCGCCTCCTCAGTGAATCGTAAATCTCGCAACCATAGCCGAACAAATACAACGCGCTAAAAAACGAAACAAAAAAATGAAGTGTGAGACGTGTCGTAAAGTCGTTGTCCAACCGGAAACGACGAAACCAGTCACAAAGTGTCGGGCGTGCGGTGAGGCAGTTGAAAAGGAGGAGTTTGGGCAATTCGAGCTGCGCTTTTGCGACGAGTGTGCCCGAATCAACAAGGCGATTCAGCTCGACGAGTCTGACCCCGAGTTGTTTCGTGAGGATTATGTGCTTAGTGTCACGTACGAAAAACAAACACATTCAGCAACTGGATATGAGTGGCAGAGTGAAACGGAAGTTTATCCATTGCTTCAGAGTATTCCCGCGAGCGCAATCGGGGCTGACGGTATCGTAGACAGGAGTTTACCACGGATACTTAGGCTCTATGATCGGCGCAATTCCTGGTGTATCGAGAGTTGGATCGACGAGGCGCGAGTGTTTCGCAAGTTTCGCCCGTTCGAATGATTGACGTGTGTCTAGTAAAAACTTTCTGCCAACATTCATAACCAAGCACGAGCCCACTCATTCCATACTTGCGTGACATTACACGAGCACTCTAAACACCACGAGAGCGAGAGAGAGAGATGAGTACCGGGGAGCCAGGAAGCATTCGCCGGTTCGACGCGCAGGGGCTGGAAATTTTCGACGAGTTTGACGAGAATGGAAACCTGATCACATACCTCGACGAGAGCGGCAATCCGCTCGCCGAGTTTGACATTGACGGGAACCCGCTCGAGTCGTTCGACGCGGGCGCGCTGCCACCACTACCTGCAGAAGATGGCGACGGAAATCTTCTCCCTCTGCAGCCGCAGGAAGGCGGATTTGGAGACATGGATGGTGGTGCGGGGTTCGAGGGCGCTGAGGGAGTGGGTGCGCAGGACCGATTTGACGCGCAGGGAAACATCGTGCTTGACGAGTTTGACGCAAATGGGCAGCTGATTCCGCGAGTCGACGAGCGCGGGCGCGCGCTTCCCGTTTTCGATTCGTTTGGAAACGAGATCAAGAGGTCGTGGTGGTCGCGCAATCGTCGCTGGATGATTTGGGTTCTCATCATCGGCGGCATCGCGCTGATTGCGGCAATCATCATTCTCGTCGTCACCCTCGGTGGCGGCGACGACGAGCCCACACCCACACCAGCCACGCCCACGCCCACGCCCACCACACCGTCGCCGTCGCCAGCGCCAACTCCGACGCCCGCGCCCACACCAACGCCATCGGGCACAGGTCTCGCGCAGGGGCATCGCTTTGTAATCAAGGTGGGCGGTCTCGACACCTACGTGACTGGACAGGGTCCGACGTTGACGCTTGGCACCGACATTACGCAGGCGACCGAGTTCACCGTCGTTTCGACTGGTCAGTTCAACACGGTTACGGTGGCGCTCGCGAGTGATCCGAGCAAGTCTCTGTTCATCGACCAGACGTCGGTGACTGTGGCCGTCGGTTCGGGCACGATTGCCGCGTCAAACTCGCTCGACTACAACACGCTGACGGCGATCAGCAACATCGACGACCAGAATCAGGCGTACATGGTTGCCAACTTTACGTCGGCGACGGTGGTCGGCTCGGCCACGGCCGACTCGTTCTGGGAGTTTGTGCAGCGTACTGGCACGCCCACTCCGACGCCGAGTCCGGCGCCTACCCCGACGCCAACGACTCCCACGCCGACGCCGAGCGGCGGCACGTTTGCCGCGAACGACACGTTTGTGATCAAGGTGGGCGGCATCGACACGTACGTGACGGGCGAAGGACCGGGCATCGTGCTTGGCACCGACATTAACTCGGCGACCCGATTTACGATCACGTCGCTCGGACAGTTCAACACGGTCAACATCGTGCTGGCGAGCAACCCGGCGAACTCGTTGATCGTGACGCAGACGGGCGCGTCGATTGGTTCGGGTGGCTTTGGCCTGATCGTGACGTCGGGCACGACGTACGACACGATCACGGCCGTGTCGCAGCCGATCGACCAGCAGGGAACGCAGGCGTATCTCGTGGCCGACTTTACGAGCGGACTCGCGACTGGATCGGCGTCGGCCGACTCGTTCTGGGAGCTCGTTAATGTCGCGGGCGGCGGAACGCCGACGCCTGCGCCCACGCCCACGCCGTCGGGCGGCGGTGGTCCGACGGCCATTGCGAACGGCAACACGGTCGTCCTAAAGGGCCCGTTCGGAAACTACCTCAAGCTCGACCAGGGATCGCTCCAGTGGCAGCCAGGCAAGACGATGGCCATGGAGTTTGTGTACACGGGTACGCTCGTCGGCGGTTTCGTTCAGGTGTCGCTCATCAGCGTGCAGCCGCCGAATCAGAGCATCCTGCTCAGTGACGGCGGTTCGTCGCTGAACGCGGGCGCCGAGGTGCCCTTCTTTACGTTCTCGTCACAGGCGCTCCCGCTGCTCACCGAGACGACGATCAATCTCGTCCACAATAACGTTTACCTGACGAACAATGGCACAGGCGGCGTCGTCGGACAGGTGACGCCCATCGCGGCCGTGCAACTCGAGTTTCCCTAGCTAGCTAGCTAGCTTCGCGAAGGATTGATAATGTTTCGATGGCGCGTACAAATATTTAATTATAAAAAGACTGACTGACTGACTGACTGACTAGACGGGATTTATGCGGCCGAAATGCCCGCGTCCTCTTTCGAGTCAAACACATTGACAATGTTTCCAAAGCCGACGGCGACGCTCGACTCGTAGAAGATGGTGTCGGGCGTGTCCATCGTCGGAATGAACGAGAGCGAGCCGGACGCCTTGGGCTTGGTGAGTTGTGCGGCGAGAGCGCCCGCCACTCCGCCCGGATTCGACGACGAAACGGTGCTAAGGAACACCGGGTGGCCGGGCGTTCGGAACGCGAGCTTGTACTCGAGGCCGCGCACCATGACGAGCGGCGGCGCGTCGCGAAAGAGTCCCTCGCTATTCTCGAGCGTGTCCTGAGCGCGCAGCCGAGTCGCCGAGTCGTTCAGCCGGAACGAGTAGGCGGTCTTGACGTCTAGAATGACGTTGGTGAGCACAAACGCAAACGAAGTAATGATGATGAGCGCGAGCGTCCACTTGAGAAACGATCCCCAGTTCAGCGACATGCCGCCCGTCACGTTCGACGTGAACAGTGACGTGCGCGCCGCGCCTGGCTCGTTGGACCAGTCGATAAACTGGTCGTCTATGCCCCAGTGCTTGCGGCCGACCGGCGGAAACGGCGCGTCGCGCAGCCGAGGCGTAATCTCGAGTTCCTTGAGCATAATGTTGGCCGACCGAATCCGGCGGTTGCGAGCACTCACTCGCGCAGGTCCACTAGCTTGCCCACTAGCTTGCCCACTTCCACCGCCATTGCCGTTGCCGTTCCCGTTGCCGTCACCAGTGGTGTCGCCCGACGCCGAAGCGGTGGCGTCCGCCGACGCGTTCAGACCGCCGGCGAATCCGAATCCGGCGGCCGGGTTGCCCGAGATCGAGTCAAAGTTTCCACTGTTGAACTTGTTTAGTGCGTTTTGGATGGCGGGCAGCTCGTCAATGTCGATGTTTCCCACCGTGCCAACGTTTACGCCGTCGCGCACGCTGCTCTGCCCGACTTCACCCCACGTATCGACGCCTGCATCCGGGTCGGCGCGCATCGCCGCCTCCGCGACCTTTTCGTATCGCTTAATGTCGGCGCGGTTAAAGCCGCGCTTGCGCATCTTGTGGCGCCACTCGGACAGCGCGCGGCGGTCGTTCCCGGCGTACGCGAGCTTGACGATCGACGGTACAATCAGGTCATTCGACACGGACGCGAGCACGTTGTACGCGGCAATGCCGACGGCCACTCCGACGCCTACCTGGAGCGCCGAGCCTGTTTTGCGAAAGTAATCTCGCGCCTGCGAGTTCCGTGGCTCCGTCATTGTGCCTGGTGGCTGGCTGCGCGTTGTTAGTGAGGAGGCGATAAATTATTCATAGTTGAAAAGAATGAATGACACTGATAACTAACTGAAATTGAGCGCAACAATCAAAAAATGCTATACGTAGAGTTTATTTCGTCGCCCGAACGCGACCGAGAGATACGATCGCTGGAACGTGCGCGACATACGCGAACAAATGCAACGCGTGTCAGAAGAGTGCGTGTGCGTGGGCCGTTTTCAAAGCGGTCCTGCTCATGCCGATCTCGCAGACACACGAGCCACTCGGTTTTCGCACGAAGATATCCTCGCTTGTATAATGCGGTAGCGACTCACTCTACACTCTTAAAAAATGCACTCGCAAAGTCACGGGGGCTGTAAAACTGCGGTTCCCTGTCGATGTCGGGCTCCTTGTTCGCGTGTTTTCCGTCCATCACTTCCGATACGGGCACGTCGTCTTGACGATCGATGGCAACCCAATACGGTCGAAGCTCCATGCTTCTGCCGTCGCCCATGTCAAAGCTGATTGACCCTCGGTCCTCGAAATAGTTGACACCATCAACAGGCCGATTTGACTGCGGATTCAACTTGCGATCGATAAACTCGTCGTGGATAACGCCGTTCATCGATTGACATAAATCACAGACAATCCGGTCCACCGCCTGACCGTACTTTTCACGCAAGTCGCAGAGATTCTTTTCCAAGTCCTACTCGGGACGAATGACTGAACACTGTTGTTTTTGCATTTTTTGTTGTTGCGTTTGTTTCAGACTTTTTCAAATTTTTGCAGATTTCCGAGACACTTCATTTTTGCACGGTGCACGCGTTCAAAAGTTCATACAAAGTTTCGACACGATGCTTCGCTACTTTCAGCCAATATCGAAAATCGAACCACTCAAAAATGAATTATCACCTTCTCGTTGTGAGCAAGACGAGAATGAGTTGGAACGCGGACGCGGGGGTGGACGCGGAGGTGATGGCGGGGGGGGACGCGGGGGAGCACGCGAGTCAGAAAACCAGGAACCTCCCGCAAAGCGCAACAAGAGCCGGTCGCAAGCACAGAGTGCCGTCAATTCGGCGTGGTGGCGATCGCACGGCCACTCGGACGGCACGTCGCGTGATCCACTGAAGGAACTAGCTCAGTCGCCAAACCAGTCTTCGTCCTCGCGCACCCGGCGGCGTTACGTCACGGCGACCGAATCCAAGCAGCACCGTACGCAGGTGAACGAACAGCTGGGTTTGGTGCCTGCGAATGTGGGTAATCACAGTCACTCACACGACGACGCTGCGTGCAAGACACAATCTAGAAAGTCGCAAGCAGCTCACGAGAATCCCGTTTCCTCTTGCGCCTCATCTTGCGCCTCCACCTCTCCCATTTCTTTTGTTTCTTCCTCTCCCTCTCCCACCTCCACTTTCGCTGCTTCCCAAGCGAGTGCTCGTCGCGATCTGCCTGTCGACAATACGGAATTTCCGGTGCTGTCAGCTCTACCGGCACGCAAGATGCGAGCGTACGACATGGAAGTGGACCCCGAATATCAACATCAAAAGCTGATCGAGATGATTGAGTTGGTGGCGCCGACGATTCAGCAGCTCGACGACTGGCTGCAGGAAAAGGCCCGAGCAATGTGGATGGACGTCGAGGTCGTCAAGTACCCCGCACTGCGGCGCTCGCAACTCGCGCGCCTCCGTTATCGCATCATGAGCGCGCTGCGAACCGACTCAAGCTCTCTCGCAAGTTCCAAGAATAGTGGCGGCGCTCAGCGTAGCGCTCGCGAAGAGGTGTGCTCCATCATTCGCCAGATGTGCCCGGACGCCATCGTCGCAGACGCAGACTCGTCGTCGTCGTCCGTCTCGTTTGCAGGCGCTGTTTCGCTCGACAAGCTCAGCAATCGATGCCTGCACTTTTTGTGGGCGTGGACTGTGGAATACGACAGGAGAACGCGAACGCGAACTCGCTCCCGCTCCTCCGTCTCCCCATCTACCTCCCTGCATTCCCCTGCGTCACTTGCCTCACCTTCGTGTTCGCGGGAGGAGGCACTGAGCGAACGCGAGCAAATGGATCAGCTCTCGCAACTCGTCGACACTTTATTTGCAGCGCAGCAAAGTCGACACTGGACTTCGCCGTCCGCGCTCGCACTCATTCAATAAAGAAGTTTGTCCGTTTCATTGTAACATTGTCGCCAGCGACGCGAGCGACGCTTTTCGCTCTTTTCTTTTGTTCTTTTGCATGGCCTCACCCGCCTATGAGTACCGCGACCTGTATGCGACGAGCGAGCGAGCTCTGACGAGTGCGCAGCTTCGCGACGAGCTACGCGCGCTGCGTGTTCCCGGTCGCAGTCGCTTCCGAACCTTGCAACAGCGCCGCGTTGCTCTGAGACGAGAGTATCGAGCGCGAGGTGCGGGACCCGAACGTTACCACTCGAGTCGCGCTCAACCGGACAATCAGCGGCAAGAGGTGGCGGCAGCGGCAGCGGCAGCTGGAAGTCGACGACGGAGCAACCGCCATCGGCGAACGCGCGACGCACGCGATCCGCTGCGACTAAGCGAGCAGGCGCTCATCTCTCGCGCGAGGCGAACGAGAGGCGGTGTCGACTGTGTTGCGCTTTCGAACGCCCAATGCCGACCGAACCGCAAGTGCGAGGTAAAGGGATCGCGTGGATGCATCGCCAAGACGGGCGTTCGCGCAGACGAGGCAGCCGATCGCGCGTCCTCAATCGCCGTGCGCAATCGGCTGAGACGACGTGCGCGCGAACAGCGCGAATGGGTCCGCGAACACAAGGAGCGGGCAGCAGAGTTGAAAAGACTGGGCATTTATGAATTCGACTGATGGACAAAACGGACGGGCGGGAAAACGAGAAACTGCGAGATGCGAATGCAAAATAGAAACAATAGACACGAATACGCGGATGTACGGATGCATGCACGAGATACACGAGATACAGAGGGAATTTAGGGCTACTCCTGCTACTGCGTTTGTGCCTGAGCTTGCTGGTAGTGTGACTGAGCTTGCTGGTAGTGGTGCTGCGCTTGCAGCTGTTGTTGGTAGTAGAGCTGTGCATGCTGTTGCTGATCATATTGATATTGCAAGAGGTAAAGCTGCTGCTGCTGGTGCTCGTACGCGGATAACGGCGGCGGCATCTGCTGCTGCGCATGCTGCTGCACCTGCTCTTGATAGATTGGCTGCTGGAACGCCGGCGCCGTGCACTCGAAAGTCTGCGGTTGGCACCACGGTTGCATCGGTGGCAGATACGGTTGATTGGAAGACGCTTGTATCATCGTCGCGTTTTGATTTTGATGAGGCTCTGTCGCCATGACAGAAAATCCGGAACCGCAACAAGGTTCGTAAGTTGGATCGGCGGGGCCAGTCGCCATAGAGGGCGATGGATAGGAAGCTGCCACATCATCACTCTTGCTCGCAGAGGTGGCGGGGACGATGGGAACGGTGGGAACGGTTTGGACGCCAGAGGACGCGCCATGTTTCATGACGATGCGTTTCCACGCGTCCTGTCCGCATCCAATCGAAGGTGAGTCGTCTTCCATCTGTCCAGCGTCTGCCCAGCAATCCTTTGAACGGATCTCGGGAACGGAAACTGCGGCTACTACGGCGGCGGAAGATGAGGGGTCGATCGACAAG
>Ga0316204_10003118_pt1 | contig 34441 bp, 31 predicted proteins | sample 6monrhotite_MG_2_FD_205661 | JGI IMG/M metagenome (GOLD analysis project Ga0316204, IMG submission 205661) | Microbial mat bacterial communities from mineral coupon in-situ incubated in ocean water Damariscotta River, Maine, United States -... | ecosystem: Environmental > Aquatic > Marine >... | reverse complement strand
GCAGAGGCAAGGCTTTCAAATTAGTGTTTAGCTCCATTTATGCATTTAAAATCAAGCGCTGGTGGATGACTTTATTTATGGCTTTGTTTTTACCCACACCCTTAGTTCAAAAATGGCAAAATAAACGAAGCGGGACCAAGGAGCTTATACAATGAAAAATTGGGCCTTTTTTCAAGACCTAAAAGCCGCGCAGGAGGGACTGCTCTCCCTTGGGTTTTGGGCATTACAAATTTATCGTTTTGGCCATTTACGCTATCGATTTAAAACAAAAATCATCCGCTTCCCTCTCGCCTTTATTCATATTATTTTAGAAAAAATAGGGGAGATTTTATTTGGCATCACGATTGGCGTCTCTGCCAAAATTGGTAAACGCCTTACCATTGAACACTCTGGCGCAATCGTCGTTCACGGTAATGCTGAAATAGGCGATGACTGCATTATCAGGCAAGGCGTCACCATTGGTAATCGCAGAATGGACACGCCTTTTGAAGCACCTAAAATTGGAAATCGGGTCAACATTGGCGCAGGCGCTAAAATACTAGGCGGAGTCACCATTGGCGATGATGTTCAAATTGGAGCTAATGCGGTCGTGATTAAAGATGTGCCCGCTGGTGCGATTGCTGTAGGAGTGCCTGCAAAAATTCACTTTCCAAAACAAGCTGAAAACTCTGCAGACAGTACTCATGAATAAAAAGCAACATCAAGAACAGAACACCTGTTTGGTTTCAATCATTATCAAAACGCTCAATGAAGAAGAAAAGATTGCTACCGCCATAGAAAGCGCACTACAAGCCGTTAAAATGGTTGGCGGTGAGGTCATTTTAGCCGACTCACTTTCTACCGATAAAACCGTTGAGATCGCTCAAAAATACCCAATTAAAATTATCCAACTGATTAATCCAAATGAACGATGCTGCGGTATAGGACCACAACTCGGCTATCAATATGCTCAAGGAGAGTTTGTCTATATTCTAGATGGAGACATGCAAATGCTAGACTCCTTTTTACCCAAAGCTGTCGAATTTATGCAACAGAATCCAAAGGCGGCAGGTGTGGGAGGCAAGGTCATTGAGATGAATACCGATAGCCTTGAATTTCAAGCAAGGGTTGAACGCGCCTCAAACCATATGCAATCAGGTGAGGTTGATCGTTTAGATATGGGTGGGCTCTATCGAAAAACATCCGTTGAAAGTGTTGGCTACTTTTCGGATAGAAATTTGCATAGCTATGAAGAACTAGACCTAGCCGTACGACTTCGAGCTCAAGGCTGGAAATTGTACCGTATTGATACCGATGCCGTTCGCCACTGGGGGCACGATGCCCCTCCCTACCAGCTACTGATGAAACGTTGGAAATCGGGTTACATTAACGGTTTAGGAGAAATTATTAGAGCTGCGTTTGGTAAACCGCACCTTAAATTAATACTAAAAGACGTTAAAGAATTGCGAATTTACTTAGCGGTAATTGGCTGGTGGCTTCCGCTTTTATTTATTCCCTTTTGTTCAATAGAGAGCGTCGTTAAATCAATCTCATGGACAATACTGTTGTTAGCTCCAATCATTTTAATGACCATAAAGAAAAAAAGTCTTAAAAAGGCTTTGTACTCTGTAATCTCCTGGAACATGAATGCAGCAGGCTTAATAAGAGGAATCTTGTCTTCAAGAAACTCCAAAAAACAGATAGATTCAAATCACATACAACCAAACAAATCGGAATAAATCATGTCCTTAAAGGTATTACACATTATTAACGGCGAATTTTTTGCAGGTGCAGAACGTGTTCAAGACCTTTTAGCACTCAGACTTCCAGAGTTTGGTTATGAATGCGACTTTATCTGTTTAAAAGAAGGGGATTTTGGGCGCTACAGAAAATCAACCTCTAAAATGGATGTTTTTCCCATGCGCTCTAGATTTGACCTAGCCATAAGCAAACGAATCATTGAGCATGTCAAAAATCAAAATTACCAATTAATACATACCCACACGCCTCGAAGCGCGCTCATCGGTAAAAAAGTCGCGAAGGCGCTCGGCATCCCTCTTGTTCATCATGTTCACAGTCCAACTCTTCGAGATACTGAAAACAAATTCAGAAATTTATTAAATGCTTTTATCGAAGACAAGTTAGTCTTACCCCGTGCTGACCATTTAATTCCAGTCTCATTGAGTTTAAAAACCTATTTACTAGAACACGGTGTTAGCGAACGTAAAATAACACCCGTACTAAATGGCGTACCTATTGTTAGCTCGACACCAGCCTGGAAAGCTCCTGAATCTGAGCCATGGATTATTGGTACCGTCGCTTTATTTAGACCTAGAAAAGGGTTAGAAGTCCTACTGCACTCTATTAAGAATCTAAAAGATCAAGGCTTGAATGTAAAGTTGAAAGCGGTAGGTACGTTTGAAACAAAAGAGTATGAGGCCAGCATTAAACAACTCGCCAAAGAATTGAAAGTAGAAAACTTAATTGAATGGACTGGCTTTACGAGACAGGTGCATGCCGAAATGGAATCCATGCACATCTTTGTATTACCTAGCCTGTTCGGCGAAGGTTTACCGATGGTCGTTATCGAAGCCATGTCTGTGGGTATCCCAGTTGTATCTACCGCTGTAGAAGGAATTCCTGACGTATTGGATCATGGTAGTGCGGGAGTTATTGTAACGCCCGACGACTCAAGCGCATTAAGCAAAGGTATCTCATCATACATAACGGGTGAAAAAGATCCTCTAGTCACGGCTAGTATTGCGCACGCAAGACAAGCTGAATTTTATTCTGATACTGCTATGGCAAAAGCAGTTGCTTCGATTTACCAAAAGCTAACAAATAAATAGTAAGTAGAATGGAAACTAGAAACCACAATACCAGTCACTTTACCTCGTTCATAAAATCAGACACCTTTAGATGCTATGGCAAGGCTGGTCTTTTCACGACCATCAAAGGATTTTTAGTCAATAGACATTTTCGTGCAATTGTCACTTTGCGCATGTGCCAAAAAAGTCATAAACAAGCAAAATTAATAAGAATACTATTATTCCCTTTGGCCAGAATCATTCACAAAATAGCTACAAATCAAGCTAGTATGGACTTACCTTGGGAAACGAATATTGGGTATGGCTTTACAATCACACATGGCTGGGGCCTAGTCATTACACCACATGCTACTATTGGCAATAATGTTACCGTTTTTCACGGAGTAACCATAGGCCGACGAGATTCAATATCTGATGATGGAACCATAAAACCAGGTTTCCCAACCATTGAAGATGACGTGTGGATTGGGCCAAATGCCATAATAGTCGGCGACATTACGATTGGAAGAGGCTGCAAAATTGCCGCTGGCTCCTTTATTACTCAATCGATGCCAGCTAATTCGTTAGCCGTAGGTAATCCATCACAAATCGTAAACGAACATTGCAGGCCAGATGTTCCCAACAAATTCATTATTGACTAGAACTGGGATTTAAAGGAACCACATTGAATAAAATTCACTTAAACTTCATACGTCGTAAAATAGCCTTTAAGCTTAGCAAACGTATCAAAAGCATTGGCCAGACCTCTGAAACTCCTTCAAAAACCAGTGTGTTACTTGTCGCAACCAAACATGAACTTTCTGAGACTCAAATGTATCCCTTTTATTGGTATCAGAAAGCCTTAAAACAGCAACATGGCATTGAGTTTTGTGAAATTGATACGGGAACCCTTCATCACGAAGCACTCAATCCTAAATCAAAACCTCAGCCACACAATCACATAAAACGAATTTTTTTTCAGGCTGAATTTGAAATGCCAGAAGGTGCTTTAAAAGCCTCCTTGGGCTATTTACAAAAAGTCTACCCTCAAGCCAAAATTGCTTTTATGGATTGGTATGCTCCTTTACATATTAGACCAGCTACAATTGTAAATGACTATATTGATCTTTATATCAAAAAGCACAGTTATCGTGACTTTTCTAACTACGACAAACAGACTGTTGGCGATACAAATTTAAGTGATTATTACGCCAAGCGACATAACTTAAATTTAGAAACCATGCAGTTTACCGCTCCTGATGGGCTTGAAAGCAAAATGATGCTGTGGACAAACTTTGGTTTTTCTCCGCAAATGATGGATCTATTTCTTGACGATTTTAACTATCAAGCTAACCGCTCTATTGACCTGCATGCTCGCTTGGCAGTCAACGGTACGGACTGGTATAAAGCCATGCGACAAGAATCTAAAGATGCTGTCGATAAACTCACCATCCCCAATTTAAAGCTTGCCGCTAACGGCCGAGTTAAACGTTATCAATTTTTTAAAGAAATGACACAATCTAAACTTTGCTTTAGCCCGTTTGGCTATGGAGAGGTGTGTTGGCGTGATTATGAATCTTTTGCCACAGGAGCCTTACTGCTTAAGCCTAATATGGATCATTTGATGGTAGACCCTGATATTTTCATACCAAATGAGACATATATTGCATTAAATTGGGATTTATCCGACTTTGAAGATCAAGTTAAAGAATATTATCAAAATTCGAATGAGTGCAAACGCATAGCCAGAAATGCTTTTGATGTAATGAGACAATCGATTACCAATGATTCCGCTCTTGATTTAATAGTTAGCATTATCCACAAAAGTAATTAAATACACTAAATGGTAAACAAGCAAGTCTGCTTAAAATCGACATTAAACACGGATTTCAAAATACCGCTATGAAAACATTATCAATCATTATTCCTCATTACAATGCCCAAGATAGCTTAGAACGTTTATTAATAAGTATTCCACTTCTTCCCTGGATTGAAATTATAGTAATTGACGACCATAGCTCTCAACCCCTTTCAGACGAGCTGATACAGCAATTCGATCATGTGAGGTTTATGGATAATCTACCCGATAAAAAAGGGCCTGGTAGTGCCCGTAACCTTGGAATAGAAGAAGCTACAGGTGACTGGATTCTGTTTGCTGATTCGGATGATTATTTTTTAGAAAATGCATTTTCGCTTATCGAAAAACAGCTCGACTCTCAGTCAGAGTTGATTCTATTTTATCCAACGAGTATCAATACAGATACAGGTAAAGATGGAAAACGGCACCTTTACATCACAAAGTTAATCAACGAATTCCAAGAAACTCAATGCCGAGACTCTTTGTACAAATACTTATCTACCATGAGCGTTTTAACCTCAAAGGACCTCTTATCCAAACATAATATTCGCTATGGCGATATTATGACAGGTGAAGATATGATTGTTTCCACCAAAACAAAATTCTATGCTAATGATATTCAAGTCGTGGATGAGGCACCCATCTATTGTATAACGGAGTCTAGTACGTCGCTCATGACTAAAAAGTCTGAAAAACTATCTTGGGAGCGTTTTTACGCCACTTGTGAAGTAAATGAATTTTTCAATCAGCATAATCTAAGCAGGGTTCAAATCCCTATTAATCTAGAAATTTATGAGCTTAGGCATTATGGGCTCACAAAAGTATTACGAGCGGGTTATTTTGCCTTAAAAAATGGATGTTCTTTATTAAAAGGTTCAAAATTTTTACTTCGTAAAATCGTTAATAAACATTAAAGGCTCAGCATAATAGATACAGTGAACCATCATCTAAAAATGATTGATAAACAAATTTGGGCTGCCCTAGATAGCTAAAATTATCTAAGATAGAATCATGAAAAAAGTAATTTACGCAGGTATAAACAGACTATGTTAATTGAACTATTTGTAGTGGAGGCAACCGCCTGAACGATAGCTGATTCAATCACGACATTGCTCTAAAGATGTGGCCACTTTTATGTGATCGCTTGTATCTATAATCATAAATAGAAAGTTTACAATGAACTCAATAATTACTAAAGGCAAGGAATACCTTGATGAACGCAACTTCTCAAATTAAAAACAACAAACACGAAAATAACAATTTACTAGAGAATATTGTTCACGGCGGTTTTTGTATTGGATGTGGAGCATGCTCGACTATTCAGGGTTTTGAAGGAGTAATTGAACTTAATGAGTTTGGTATGTATAGCCCTTCAAATCTTGTACAAACAAATGAAGTCAACCAGAAGGTTGAAAAAATATGTCCTTTCAGCGGGTCGGGACCAAATGAAGACGAAATCTCTAAACAGTTATTCCATTCAAACAACAACCATAGTTTTGAGACTGGATTTTATAATCAACTTTATGCAGGCCATGTAAACGAAAGTGATTTCCGAGCAAAAGGAACATCTGGCGGGATTATTACTTGGGTACTAACTAAGCTAATTAAAGAAGACTTGGTAGATTATGTAATTCATGTAAAACCTTCGAGTAAAGAAGATATTTTTTTTGAATACGGCACTTCTAAGAATAGCGAAGAAATAAAGAGTGGTGCAAAATCAAGGTACTACCCGATTGAGATGTCAAAAGTAATCGATTTTATTAAAAAAAACAATGGTCGCTATGTAATTGTTGGTTTACCTTGTTTTGTAAAGGCTATTAGAAGAATTTGCATTGAAGACCAAACTTTCGATAAAAAAATAAAATTTTGTATAGGTTTAGTTTGCGGGCACCTTAAAAGCTCTGGGTTTGGAGAGTCACTCGGCTGGCAGGCAGACATTTCTCCCAATGAGTTAGACAGCATTGACTTTAGAGTTAAGCTTAAAGATCGACCCGCTAACAAGTATGGCTACACTGCGAGTACAAAAAGCAAGGGAGTTACTAAGCCAATGGAAGGCATAATGGGTGGTAATTGGGGGCACAACTTCTTTAGATATCCTGCATGCAATTATTGCGATGATGTATTCGCAGAAACCGCAGACCTTTGCGTTGGAGATGCTTGGCTTGACGAATATACCCAAGATTCTTTTGGCTCAAGTGTCGTTGTTGTAAGAAATGAAGAAATTTTAAATATCTTAACAAAAGGAGTAAAAGAACAATCTATTCAACTCAATCAATTAACAGAAAAAAAGTTAATTGATTCGCAAGCAGGTGGTTTAAGAGATAGACGTGAAGGTCTTGCTTTCAGATTATCTCAAAAACAAAAAAAACAAGAATGGTTTCCTACAAAAAGAGTTACTCCATCAGAATCCAATTTACCTAAATGGAGAAAACGTCTATATGAAAATAGAGAAAGAGTTTCAAGTGATTCCCATAAAGTTTGGTTAAGGGCAAAGCAAGAAGCTAACTTTAAATATTTCTCTGAGTATTATCTAAAACAAGAAAGAATATTCACAAGTTTAGTACCTGCCAATAAATTACATAAACGAATATATAGAAAAATAAAAAACCTTATTTCACAACAATGAATCCATTTGATATGAGAAAACCAGTTTTATTTAAGGTTATACAACTGGTTTGACATTAAATCATTGTTAATAATGTAATTATTTCGTCCTCATATAAATGTTTATGAATCGATAACTTTTAAAAGAATGAGAACTTTAAATTAAATGAAAATTGCTATCCTTACACAACCCCTTGGCAGAAATTACGGCGGCATTCTGCAAGCCTTTGCACTGCAAACTTACTTAAAGCAACAGGGCCATTCAGTCGTTACGATTGATAGAATAAAACCACTTCCAGCCATTAAAGAACCTAAGCTTAACAGTAAAAAGATACTTAAAACAATCATTGGAATCTTAAGAAATATTCCTGTTAATACCGACCCAGAATACATTTTTGAACATCTTGATGTTTTCAAAAATAATCATCTATCAATGTCTCCATTGTTCCTAGATGACCAAGCCGTTATCAACCACTTCAGTGATCATAATTATGATCTAGTTATTGTTGGAAGTGACCAAGTTTGGAGACCCAAATATTCCCCCTCAATAGGTATTTACTTTGGTAATTTTATTGAAAAAGCTAACTGCCAGCCCAAATTGATGAGCTATGCAGCTTCTTTTGGCGTCGATAAATGGGAGTTTACAGAAGAAGAAACAGAATACTGTAAAAGCCTAGTCCAAAAGTTTTCTGCCGTCACGGTCAGAGAAGATTCTGGCGTCAATTTATGTAAAGAATATTTTAACGTTAAAGCGGAAAGAGTCGTTGATCCAACACTTCTTTTAAAACGCGAAGATTACGAAAACTTGTTGCCCAAAGAAAGCAGCTCTCTTTTCTCTGGAAAAGTTTTGAACTACGTACTCGATCCTGATGAAAGAAAACAGAACGTTGCCAACACAATAGCCGATCAATTAAACAAAGACGTCGCCCATATACTCCCTCAAGATAAGTCCGCTATAAAAAGGCTCTACCGAGTTAATCCTGAAAAATACATTCCAATAGAGGACTGGTTACAAGGCTTTAGAGATTGTGCATACATAGTCACAGACTCTTTTCACGGGTGTATTTTTTCAATACTATTCAATAAACCATTTATTGCAATTGGTAACGCTGAAAGAGGCTTGGCGAGATTTAATACTTTATTCTCAATGTTTGAACTAAAAGATAGAATGATTCTGTCAGATAAGGAGTTGACCAATGAAAAAATACACTCTGAAATTGATTGGGAAAAAGTTAATCAGTTAGTTGAACGTTTTTCAAAAGAAGGGAGAACAAAACTAACACAACAAGTAATAAAGCCTGAGTGTAATCCCCCCGAAAATAATTAAGAACAAAAGACATATACGAAATGATATCTTGGACTATTGCTCACAAGTAAGGACACATACATTTAACGGTGATCAAACACCCAACAAACTGGAGTAAATCTATTGGGATAATTGCTCCAAAGATGTGGCCAAAGCGCGTGACCACTACAAAAGAGAGGCACTAGTCCCCTTTACCATTAGGGTTTTGTCAATTGACGATTCTTGAATTTATCAACAACAATTCCTCGAAAAAGGGTTAAACCAGCAAGATTGAAAAAATAGGCCATACTTAAATATAAAGATAGCCCTATAACAAAAAATAGAGGTAATTGAATTAAACTACTCCAATTCGTTGTTTCAACCAAATACAAAACGGCTGTTCCAGAAAATAAGCTTATTACTAAAACACTCACCAAGTCTGTGAATTGCTCGATGTACGAATAACTGATTAATTGCTTAATGAAATAGGCACGAATAAATAAAAATAGCGAAAGAATCACTCCTGCTCCAACAAGAATTTCATGAATTCCAATTGAAATTGTAAAATACAACATAATCATTAACATGGAATTTTCAATTAATGTTAGCACCAATAAAAGCTTCGCTTTACCTCTAACCATAATAATATTCTTGGTGAGCATGTTTACTGGCACGATTACAGAAATCAATAGCATTAATTGAAGGTAAGAAACAGCATCTGACCACTTATCCGGTAGGATTAAATCAAAAATGGGTTCTGATAAAGCGGCTGTAATTATAAAAATAGGATAAATAAGGAATACAGTGAGCTGTATGACTTTTCGATATCCCTCCTTTAGACGCACCGGATCGTCTTGGAGTTGTGAAAGTACTGGAAAGGTAACACGTTGTACAGAGGATATGGCTTGTTGTACGATCAAATCTGCCACTTTACCAGCAAAAAAGAATAATCCAACCAAATCGAGAGCGTAAAATTTTCCTATCACAGCAAGATTCATTTTTAGAAAAATTTCTTTTATAACAGCCTCTACAAAGATAATTACACCAAAACGAAATATGGGTTTGATCGCATTCAAACTAAATTGGAATTGAGGATGCCATATTTTTAAATTCCATAACAACAACGTATTAAGCGCTGAAAATACAACCATTTGAGCAATAATCGCCCAAACCCCAAAACCTAAATAAGCCAGTGCTACTGCGATTACACCAGAAAGAATAGCAGAGGGTAGGCTTGTTTTAAACTGTAGCTTAAAAAGGAGTTTACGTTGCATTACCGTACTATGAACGATAGACAACGATAGAAATACAAACGATAAACTAGCGACTCTAAGAATCTCTACCAACCTTGGTTGTTGATAAAAACTGGCAATTACGGGCGCTAGAAAAAACAGGAGTGCATAAATGAATAGTGCTAATGCGATGATAATAAAAAAAACACTATTAAGCTGTAGCTCTGTTACTTCCTTTTGCCTAATAAGAGCGGCTACAAATCCACCATTAATGAAAACGGTGGAAACTGTAATAAAGATGGTTATCATCGCAACCAAGCCAAAATCTTCTGGTGCAATGAACCAGGCTAAAAATAATGTCACTAAAACGCCAGAGCTTTTTCTCAGAAAAAACTCCATAAAGCTCCAAATAACATTAATTATAGTTTTGTTTTTTAAAGTCAAGAGATCTCTTTTTAACTTGGTAAGCTAGTTCGTAACGCTTTGGATAGGAATAAATTATTCAAGATGACCTAATTTATAAAAGCATAAACGCAATTTCATCCAACTAACTTGGCAAATAAACGATGAATAACATTCAGCTCAGCAATGACTTTAAAGTAAAGCCATTGTGACAAGGGAAGCTCTTTTCCTATCGTCTTAAGCACTTTCAACTTTGTTGCTCTCGAGGCGTACGGTATTTTTAACGTGAATAAAAAGCTGTTATATGAAGCCTTGCGTAATATTTCAACTTCATTTTCATCAACAAAGTTCTCTAATACTTTAAACGCTTCCACTCTTTTAAACACATGGTTATCGATTTTTCCTTTGGTAAGGTTGTCATTCCAAGAACCAGGAACATTTACCCTATAGACCGACATGGCTTCTGGAATTAAATAAGCTCCATGACCTTTAGCCGCAATCATATGCAAAAAAATATCAAAAATACTTGATTTTGATTCGGTAAAAAAAGCATTCAAATCAGGAAGCACTGTCGCTCTTATAAAGGTAGAAGCGGTAGGAATTTGTCCATAAGGCTTATTAACGACATCAGAAAAAGGGATCACTGGAAAATCAGAATTCACCGGGTAATTACCAATTGTTCCAACTTTTCCACCCGTTGGTTCGTCCAGTAAATCAGCCCAATGTAAACATAAATTTAATTCTTTATTATTTTCTAAGGCATTGTACTGCTTTTGAAGTTTTAACTTATCTGTCCAATAGTCATCGCCTTCGCAAAATGCAACGTATTGCCCTTTTACCTCATTAAATATAAAGTCAATACTGATTCTTTTATGGATTGAGTATTGGTTCACTGTTTGAATAATTGGCTTAATGATATTAGGGTATCGATTAGCATAGTCCATGATAATGGAAGCATTTTGATCTGTAGAGGCATCATCATGAACAATAATTTCGAAAGGAAACTCCGTCTCTTGCATTAAAAAGCTGTCTAATGCATCTTCCAAATATTTCTCATGATTATAGGTTAAGCAAGCAATGGATACGACAGGGTTGTCTTGAGACGATAACCACTTAGTCATGATTTCTTTTTCAGTTTTCTTAAACATTGATAATACCGTAAGTTCTTAATCACATTTACATGAACGACATCTATCTGCAATCAAAGCATACTAGATTTAATAAATGGAATTAAGTTTTGTTTTCCCAAGGAAAGGCTGTGTAAGGCGAATCTACATTCAAAAATTTTATGAATTTTTGATAAGCTTGCGGATCGGATAAATTAATGACTAAAAGGTCGTCAGGCCGATCTTTAAAATAATGAATAACATCAGCATTATGCTTTTCATAATGACTTATTAAAATTTCTTTACTATATGGATCTTCTGGTGTAGAACCATGCGCATCAACTGTTAAGCGTGTTAAAAATCCTTTATGAAGATATTCTGCATTTTTGAGATCATCATAAGTTGGAATCCGTCCATTTAAACCGTAGAGTTTAGCGTGGTACTTAGTTATTGAGTTATACCACTGCTCAGAATCATCTCTTACAGTAAGAATATATTTACTTCCAGGATACGCTTTATCTATATGAGGAATCACTTCAAAATGACTAAAAGGTACATCCTGAAATACTTGAGCTGTCTTACAATAATTAACAATTTCTTGAAATTCATTTTTAAAAAAATGAGCGTCAAACAACCTTTCAGCAGCATGTTGATCACCCACAATATATCCCAAATCCTCAAAACCTTTTTTGACGGAAGTGGTTCCTGACTTATTCCTACCCACACAAAAATACTTGGTTTTTCCTACTGATTTAAGTGTGTTAATTTGTTTCTTTAATTCTTTTTTAACTGGCTGAGGGATAATTTTTTTGATCATTCTTTATTCTTTTTATTGATAAAAACGCTCTGTACAAAAATAAAGGGTTTCCTATTACATATCGTTTAAATAATCTTTTAGGTTCTAACATTAAGCGATAAATCCACTCCATTCCTATTTTACGCATCCAAGCTGGTGCTCTTGACACCCGGCCAGCGAGAAAGTCCACAATGGCACCACCACAAATAATTAAACAAGGATGATTAAGCTCTTGCTTAAGTTTATTAGCTAAAATTTCCTGTTTAGGCATTCCCATTGCAAGTACAATCACGTCAGGCTTCTCTTTATTCGCTTCCTTTACATAAACTGGTAGCTCATGAAAACCATGCTGGGTTTGCACGATGCTTTCTGGGGCTAAAGCTGTATTTACTTGAGTTTTTGCTTGGTGTAGATAAGGTTCTTGAGTACCATAAAGCGCTAGTTTCTTTCCATTTGACGCTTTTAAAATCTTAGGGATTAAATCAGTACCATTCAAGTTTAAACCAGGATTCATTGCCAGTTTCTTGTAGAGCATAGCAACTCCAGACCCATCCCTTAAAAGCATATCGGAGCTTCTAAGCGCTTCATAAAAATCAGTTCTTTCAACCGTCTCATTCATCGCATGAGCATTTATAAATGCAACAATAAAAGGAGAGTCTGGATTGATCATTTGTTGTATCTGCAACGATAAATCTTCACTAGAAGATATACGGTGGATTTTGTGAATTAAACATTCCCACCGTGATCTCCAGTCATCATTCATCCTTTGCACCAATAAACCTAACTTTAAGCTCATCAGGCAAGGAGTCTATCAAACTATTAGCAAACGATTCCTGCATTTCATAAGCACGAGCTGTATCATCATCTATAGAAGAAATACGCACTAAAATCCCATCTGGAATGTAACCACTGAAACCATACTTCATCTGTTTGAACTTTTTATCCAATCCACCGACAAACACTTCATCGCCTACCAGTGTCCAGTAAGTAACAGGTTCAACCCTCCGATCAAAACTAGCAACCAATTGACTCGCCGTTATGGTTTGATCTCCTAAAACTAAGTCACGTTGACGTAGGTTTTTAATAGAAAACCCTTGAGAAGGATAGCAAACTTTAGGTTCATGAAGGGCGAGACTATCACTTTGATCTCGCCCATAAGCGATGGACAACATAATTCGATACCCATCACGGTTAGTATAAGTTCGTTCTAGTATTTCGTTATACAACAAATCAAGTAACGGTTGTTGTTGCGGATTAACCAAGTAACCCGAACTGTCAGGCATCGCTGTCCAATCCCCCATTTTGGTCGGAACCACTTCCTTAATGCTTATGCTTCCTAATTCATCTGCAAGATAGTGGCGAGGCGTCATAAACCAAGCCGCAATAGCCGTACTAACCGCTAGTAGCAATAGGATTATATTATTTGACATGGTTCGGCTCATTTTCGCCTCTTATTTTCGATGTACTGAACAAGATTATCAAAAGAGATAATGAGCAATAATGCACTAATGAACAGCACCATTCCGGCAAAATTATGTAAGTAGCCCTGGCCAGCCTCATCGCCAAAATGGAACGTCACGAGCGAAAGCACTAATACTCGAATCACATTAGCCGTAAGTGAAATAGGAATAATCAACAAGACCATTGTTGTATTACGAAAGAAGGAGTCTCTCTGCACTAAACTTAAATAGAGAAGACCCATCGCCTCTAAGGTCAGTAGCGTATGTAAACCTGCGCAAGCATTCGCCACAAGCAATTTATATTGCCCAAGCTGTAAAATAACACCTGTTCTCGCAATTGGATAGTCAAACCAATAAAGTATATGCTCCACACAGTAGGAAACAAAAATCTTCATTGGCATGGTGAGTAAGTCTACAATCGCATTTGGCAAAGGGATCATAAACAACATAAAAAATAGCGGAAACCACTGAGCCCTAAGAGCCTTTCTACCAAAGTTGAGTAAACCTATTCCAGCTAGAAATGGAATTAAAGAACCCAATTCAAAAAGAATAATTTGCTGTGTCCTACCAACAATGTATAAAAATATTGCAACACTAATCCACACCCAACCCAAATTACTGGGTGGCTGATCAACAGCAAGTGCTTGCATTTCATCCCATTTTCGATAGATCAAGAAAATAGAAATCGCTAGTACCAACGGGCCGTGCATTTGTTCATCTGAACTCCAAACTCCATCAAAAAGGTTATAAAGAGTAGGAAGGTACAAAATTAAAATGGAACTCACAAGAAGCAGAGAGCTCACTTGCATTATCCTGGCCCCCATCAGTTTAGTCATCATTTAAAATGCTGCCTACAACAGTAACGCCATTGTCTTGTAAGCGGTTCGCTATATTTGTTGTTTGAGATAGGAAACTGACGTTTTCTCGAGCGACAAGCATTGCCGCTCCAGCCTGAGAAGCAATAATTTCAGCATCTGAATAATCATTAGCAGCGGGCGTATCAATTAACACAATATCAAACTGACTAGCTGCATCATTTAACAGTTGTCTAAATGTATTCTTTCCTAATAGCTCTTGAGGGTTAGGTGCCGAAGGACCGGCAACAATCACACTTAAATTGTTCAAGCCAGGTACCGCTTGAATCACATCTAAACCAGCTCTTCCCGATAAATACACCGAAAGTCCTTTGCTTTTACCAAGTTTAAACAACTGATCTTGACGAGGATTTCTTAAGTTTGCATCAATCAGTAATGTTTTTTGGCCTTGTTGAGCAAACATCACAGCAAGATTGGCTGCGATAAAACTCCGACCATCCCCCCTTACAGGGCTGACGATAGCCAAAAATTTTCTTAGTTTATCTTGATTAAACCAACGTAATAGTAATTGACTTCGGACAGCTCGTAAACTTTCCCCGACTTTACTAAAAGGTTTATAAGCGGCTACCAGCTCTTCACTCAATCTGATATCAGGACTTGATAAATAAGCATAATCAAACTGTTTAGCTAATGCATAATCAATATCTTGCTTTGTTAGTATATTCAACGATACAGCAGCCTCACCAAACGCAAGACCCTCAGCATCTTGATGCCTAGCTATTCGTGCAATGTCAGCTGTTTTTAGGCGACCAGATAAAACTAAAATATCACCGATTGAGTTAGCATTTTCCTGATCTGTGACGGCTAAATTACTCATGCTTGATCTCCTTTACGAATGGCTTTAATGGTTCTGTTTGCTGAGCCTATCGTACCAAGAAGTGGCACACCAGCCATATTATTCAAGTCATCCGTACATCTCACTTTGCGACGAATTAATTCAGTAATCAGCGCCATACCAATACCAAGCAACGTTCCTAAAAATACCGCTATAAACAATCTAATAACAAGGTTAGCTTTTGTAGGTTTGGTTGGTATAGTCGCCTCTGTCAATACAGACACATTAGTCTGATTTGCCTGACCCTCAATGCTTGTTTGCGTAGCTCGACTACTTACCGCATCAAAATTTCTTTGAGCTAACTGAACCTCACCCTGCAGTAAAGTAATTTGATCTCGATGCTTATTAAGCTCTAGAACCCTTTCTTTCTGAGCTTCTAATGACTTTTTAAGAAATTCCTCACGCTTTCTACTCACTTCATAAGAAGTTTCAATTGAGGAAATAATCTTTCCCGTTTCTTTGCGAATCTGCTGCTCTACAGTTGCAATTTCAGTTTTAAGTGAGGTTGTTTGCGGGTGCTTTAAACCCAGGCTGGTTCTAGATTCATTCAATTTCACTTTGAGACGACTGGCTTGTATTTTCAACTCATTGATTAATGGATTTTGAATAACTTCAGAAATCGTATCAGCTCTTTGACTTCCTCTTTTACTCCGACTCTCCGTAAGTACACCTTGTATACCCGTTAGTTGGCTGGATATATCGTTCAATTTCATCATTTCAAAGCTGACACGATTATCTAACGAAGTAATGCCATTATCTTGTAAATAATCACTTAAAGCTTGCTGAGCAATAACTAACTCTTTCCTCGCTTCCAGAGTTTGCTCCTTGAAAAATTCTGAGAATTTACGTGCAGGTTCAACACCCAATTCGACAGAAACTTCTAGATAAGCTTTAGCAAAGGTATTAGCCATAAGAGCGGCTGACTGAGGGTTAGGCGAAGTAAAACTGAGATTTATAATATTACTACTTCTGGATGTTTTGACCTCCAGATCTCTCTGCAGAGAGCTGGCTAGCCAATCCATTATATCCCCTTGCCCTTCTGTCGCTAAATACCAGTTATCAATAGTTTTAGGGTTTTCATTAAGCTTCAACATCTGAACAACCTTAATGGCTGTTCGCTTGCTCTTAATAATCTCAACCTGTGTATTTAAGTAACTGGCAGAAACGAGCCCTTGCAATGTCGCTCCAGATATCAGATCTTTTGATTTAACATCAATAACAACTGAAGATTCTCCCGTATATTTTTCAGGTTGTAATAACGTAAAACTCACAACCAACAAAACGGTAAGAGCAAAAACGGGGATAATCACCCATAATCTTGCACGTAATATCATTAAAAACTGCTTAAATGTCATGTTATTTTCTCTTTAACTCTGATAGCTTGAAACTAGATTACTACACCGATCCATTTCGTGTGCACTTTTGATACATCATCCATTATTAAATATATTTAAAAAAGACTCTCTTCAACATAGATAACATCATTTTCTAACACTTCTGTACTATCATTTACTTCAATGGTTTCAAGCTCTCCAGTAGCGTTTCTTCGTTTAATTTCCAATCCTCTTTCAGAGCCTCTCAAGGACACTCCTCCTCCAACAGATAATGCCTGGGCAACACTCATTCTATCTCTTAATGGATAAACACCTGGGCGATTAACCTGACCATAAATATAAAATAAAGGGGCTTTTGGAACATAGATAATATCATCGGCATTTAAGTTTAAATTTGTTACTTTTAACGTAGCCAAATCACCACTTTTAAATAACTTATCTAAATCCACTTCTACGCGCTCAAAACCATTTTCGCCTTGACTCAGAACAATGATTTTATCCGATGAGTTTTGAACCTTTCCACCCGCTAAAGAGATAAAATCGATCAATGTTTTGGAAGTAGATGAGATCGAATATAACCCTGGACTTCTCACTTCTCCCAAAACAGAAACTTGCTGACTTTTCGAATCGAGCATAACAATATTGACTTGTGCATCTCTTAAAAACCCGTCCATAACCAACTTATTAGATATGATTCTTTCGGCATCCCTAACGGTTAAACCACCGATTTTTACATCGCCAATTAATGGAAAATTAATCATTCCATCGTTGGAAACACTTGTTTGTAATGAAAGATCAGGGTTGTTATAAACCGAAATTCCAATTGAATCCCCTGCATTAATGGGTATATCCTCTGCAAAAGAATTAATACTAAAAAATAGTAAAAATAGAATCATTATTTTTTTCATTTTTTCTACACTGCCTTATTTAAACTTATTCATTTATTTAGAGAGGTTAAGCAAAACATGAAATCGTCCGAGTCATCAGACTTAAAACCCACTATGCTTACTAATAGAGTCATGCAATCAAAAGCCTATTACTCTTTTTTAATTTCTGCCATTAAACCCAATACACTACCATATCAACTTGGCCTGAACAGTAAACATATTAGATTGATAATCTCTAAACAGTCTACTTGAATCCCTTTCATTGTTAGAATAGCCAACTTTCACACTAAGATTACTAAGAGGCTTATTGATCCAAAATATTGACGCACTCTGTCGATCGTCCGTGGCTCCACTATCGCCATCATAGGTTACATTTTCCAACTTGTAACTCAACAATAATGCATTTTTTGAAGACATTTGCCAGACTGGAGAAATTTCTACAGCTTGAATCCTTTGATACGCAGCATCAAAAATCCATGACGATTCAATTTCACTCCATGCACTCAGCCTAAACTGTAACTTTCCAGTTGGACTGATCTGGTATGTAATTCTTGCCGTCACATCCGAGTAATCCCTTTCACCTAAATGCTTGTTAGTAAGAGCCTCTACACCTATCTGGCCCTGTAACATGCTTTTTCCTGCAAACTGCCAATTCAACATCATCACTGCAGAAGACAAGTGATATTGATTATCAATAGCACTTAAGTTATTAAAAACTCGATCTGGAAATTCAGTGCTATTTTGTCTAAATTTAACACCTACGCTATTGCCTGCAAAACCCAGGTAAAACAGTGAAACTTCCGTTGAATTAACATCCGTATTTGAAGCACTTGAAGTGGCGTTATCATACTCCGTTTGTACATTCGAGAGACTGACACCTACACGCCAATCTGGAGTTAACAGCCAAGAACCATTTGCAAATAAATTATTAGTTGAGCGCTTTGCTCCAGAAAGGGCTACAACCTGATTATCAGTAAAGCTGGCTAAGGTTTTATTATGTGAATAGCCAAGCGCTCCATCCAGCTTCGAACCCATTTGCCAATCCCAAACGGCCTTAATGGATTCCCCTTGGTTATCCAACCGACTGTTATTGGTGTATTTATTGTCATTTAGTTCAGCATTAACAATAATGTTTTGCCTGGATAACTTCCAATTAACATCAACACCAACCTTTGTTTGGAGCACGGTATCTTCAGACTCGACACCATCTGGTAGAGACAACTTACTATCGTAACGAAGTAGATTATCATCTTGACTCATTGAAACAGAAACATAAGGTCTAAATGTATCACCTTCTTTAGCTACTGAAGACAAAGAGAATAAAGCACAAGTCAAAGCAACAAATACTTGATTTTTTTTTAGTACAACTATATTTGTCATAGACATCTTCTTAGACCGTTCATCTACCAGAATTTAGTTAATTACAGGGGCTTCTGATACGTCTGACACCCCTAAAGTATCAGGAGCAGAGTAATCTCCCATATATTTCACTTCTGCCGTGGACTTCAAGTGCTTAACAATACTCTTAAGAGTCTCTTGCTGCTTTTTATTCTGTAAAAACTTTTCAATCATTGGCTTAGCCTCAGCAAGTGATACAGACTTATTCACAGCATCATTCAATTGAACAACGATCAAGCCGTCGGCCAATGTTAAGAATCCAATATCGTTAATCTTAAGAGCATACATCGGCTCTAAAAGAGGCTTAAGCATTTTTTCAGAAGACACCAACTCCCTTGATTCCTTATAAGCTACTTCTGTCTCATCCAACAGATTCTTAAATACTTCAAAATCACTTAAGGACTCTATCTGCTTAGTAAACAGAGCCTTCTCTTCTTCTGTTGCCTTAACCCGCAACAAAGTATAATCAAACAGTTTCCTTTCAGCAAAAATGTAAGGATTCTCCTCAAAGTATTGCTTTATTTCAGACTCTGGAATACTAATATTTTTTTGAAGACGCTTAGATAAATAAGCCTTATTTAAGACTTGAACTTTAGCCAACTCTATCGCAGAAACAACTTCTGGATCACGATCCAATCCTTGTGCGATAGCGGCTTGATACACCACTGACTGGTCTATCAATTTATCTAAAACTTGATTCGCAACTGTTTTCTGATCAACACCATTACCCGCTCTTATTTTATTTTGTCGCATAGCATCATTGATTTGATGAACCGTCACCTCTTCACCATTAACAATTGCAGCAACCTGACTGTTATAACCCTTACTTCCTTCGTCCTGCTCACCACACCCCATCAAGCCCAGCGCTGCCAACCCAACCACAATCAACTTTGTTTTTAACATACTACCCACCTAAAGTCTCAGACCCATCAAAACGAACAATCATAATCGCAAATATTCAGCGCTTTCTTATAATCTCTAGCCAAACTACGTCAGTCAACTTACGACTCGTACTTTAACTTAGCCAAGACCTTGTAAAACACTATCCCATACAACCCACTTAGACAAGCCTAACCATCTCGATCAAACAGCTATTGAAGCAAAACTTAATTAAGATTAAGTAAACCACAATCCAGCCCACCGATAAATAAAACTAATCAAATCTACACGTAATTTAATTACTTAACAATATGATGTCAACCAATATTGATTATTATATCTTACCTTCTTGTGATTTTTACTAAACAGAAACAGCGCCTACTTTAAGCGCCCCCCCCTTGCCACACTTTTTCAAGCCAAGATACAACTTCAGTTTTACACCTAACAGATCAATCTATCAAGCCTTCACGACATATAACAGAACACCATGCCTATCTCATTAAATTATTTAATGAACACAACCTAAAATAACAGCTGAATTTATCAATGGCTAATCAAGATAAAAAGCAAACTTCACTTTTTCTCAATTCTCTTCCCTCTACTAAAATACTTGTATTAGAATAAATACAATTATTCAACCTAATAGTAGATATTCTTATGAGCATAAATAAAGTTGTTATACCTGTTGCTGGCCTTGGCACACGTTTTTTACCAGCCACAAAAGCCATTCCTAAAGAGATGATTACATTAGTAGACCAACCCCTTATTCAGTACGTTGTTCAGGAAGCCGTTAGCGCAGGATTAACGGATATCATTCTGGTAACCCACTCCAGCAAACAAGCCATTGAAAATCATTTTGACCATCACTTTGAACTTGAAACAACGCTGGCTCTAAAAAAGAAAACCGCATTGATCGAAAAATTACGAGGCATAGTACCGACAAATATAAATATCATTTCGGTTCGCCAACCAGAACCATTAGGGCTTGGGCACGCTGTTCTATGTGCTGCTTCAGTCATTGGCAACGAAGATTTTGTAGTGATGCTACCTGATGTCATCTTAAATACTGATTCCAAGGACTTAAAACGTATGGTCGATGCTTTTGCCTATACAAAGCAGAGCCAAATCATGGTTGAAAAAGTACCAAAAAATGAAGTCGATAAATACGGAATCGCAGACTGCTGTGGCAAAACATTAAAGCCAACCATGTCTAAGCCAATGGGCGGCATTGTTGAAAAACCAAAGCCTGAAGAGGCTCCATCCGATTTAGCGGTAACTGGTCGATATGTATTAGACAATGACATACTAGAACTCCTTAAAAAAACGCCTAAAGGCGCAGGAAATGAAATACAGTTAACCGATGCCATTGCTGAACTGATCAAAATTGAAGGGGTTCAGGCTTATTGTCTAGAAGGACAAAGCTACGACTGTGGAGATAAACTCGGTTATATGAAAGCCTCAGTAGAGTTTGCCCTATCCCATCCCGAATTAGGTGGTGACTTTGCAAAATGGTTAAAAGAATTCAACAAATGATAAACACCAGCGCTTACTCAAACTTAAATCAACTCTCTCATGCTGCAAAAGAGAGACATCTTAAAGCTTTATTTGAGAAAGACTCTGAAAGATTTAATCATTTCCATGTTCAGATGGATGGCTTGCTGTTCGACTTTTCAAAACAGAACATCGATGCAGACACGCTAGACGAATTAATCGATCTAGCAACCGAGTGTGGCCTTACAGACTGGACAGAAAAGCTTTTTTCTGGCAAAAAAATTAACCATACAGAAAATCGTGCAGCATGGCATACGGCTTTACGTGATTTAGAATCACCACCTCCTGAAGTAGCCAAACAATGGAACAAAATGGAAGCACTCGTTCATCAAGTGCACAGCCAGCAACTCCGTGGTTTTTCTGGAAAGCCCATCTCAGACATCGTTAATATTGGTGTAGGCGGTAGTGATCTGGGCCCTCTAATGATTACCCATGCACTCGATAAAGATAAGCCTTCCTATGCACCTGATATTCACTTCGTATCCACTTTAGATGCTCGCCAGCTACAAAAACTACTGCAAACCCTTGATCCTGCTACCACTCTATTTATTGTCGCGTCCAAATCTTTTTCTACCATTGACACCTTATCGCTCGCTGAAACAGCCAAAACTTGGCTTCAACAATACGCTCCGAGCGAACTAGCTGTCATGAGGCACTTCATTGGTATTTCAACCAATCCAGTCAAAATGACAGAATGGGGCATTTTGCCAGAGTATCAATTGCTGTTTTGGGAGTGGGTTGGCGGTCGTTTCTCTTTATGGTCAACCATAGGGCTAAGCATTGCATTAAAGCTTGGCATGTCGGGTTACAAGGAGATGTTAGCTGGCGCTCATGCGATGGATCAACATTTTAAAAACACACCCTTTGATAAAAACATACCTGTTCTATTGGGTTTAATTGGAGTCTGGAACGTCAACTTTCTTGACTTAAAAGCCCAAGCAATCCTACCCTACGATTCTCGTTTAAAATATTTTGCCAGTTATCTTGAACAGCTTGAAATGGAAAGCAATGGTAAACGAACCCACAGAGATGGCACTGAAGTGAGCCACCGAACCTGTCCTATCTTATGGGGAGAAGTCGGACCTAATGCGCAACACGCCTTCTACCAGCTTCTACACCAAGGAACAGAGCGAGTCATGTCCGATTTTATTCTATTCGCTCAAGGACAGGCACTATCGAAACGTTCCAAATTCCATCAAAATCTAAATATCGCTAACTGCCTGGCTCAAAGTCGAGCCATGATGATCGGTCAAGCAAGTGAAGACTTGCATAAAAACTATCCAGGTGGACAAGTATCCAACACTCTACTGCTAGATCAATTAGACGCTTACCATCTAGGTATGCTTGTCGCGTTGTATGAACACAAAGTGTTTGTGCAATCCGTCATTTGGGATATCAATCCATTTGACCAATGGGGTGTTGAACTTGGTAAAAAACTGGCTATCGATATTTTAGAACACATTGAGACTCAATCAACAGAACAACTTGATAGCTCGACCGCGGGCATTCTTAAAAACATCTGGAAACAAAACAATGAAAATTAACGTTTTTGGTACCAATATTAGCGCGTTGGTTTGCGCTGGCTGTCTTGCTGAAACGGGTAATCAAGTCGTTCTTGTCGGTCACCGTGAAAATGATCGTTCTGAGCCAGGTCTGGTTAAATTATTAGATACCCAGATTGATACTGGTCGTTTAACTATCTCAAATAATTATGATGTCGAGTCAGATTATCAAATCATCTCTTTTGATTCAGGGCAATGTGCCGAGGGCAAACTAATCGCAAAAGAGCTTGCCCAAGGAAAAAATCCAAATCGTTGCGTAATCATCCGCTCCAATTTTACAATGGGGACGGTTAAAGAGATCGAAGATCTGTCTCAAATAGATTGTGTTATTAACCCTGATTTTGCCTCAGATGGACAAGCCATTCTAGGCTTTATTCGCCCCGATAGAATTATTATCGGCAGTAGAAACAATGAATCCTTAAAACGATTTAAAAGGTTATTTGCCCCTTTTAACCGCACTAAGAATGTCATGATTGAAATGTCACCTGAATCCGCAGAACTCACCAAGTACGCTACCAATGCTATGCTCGCCACGCGCATATCCTTAATGAATGAACTGGCCTTAGCCGCTGAATCTCTGGGTGCAGACATTGAAGAAGTTCGCCAAGGCATTGGCTCCGATAACCGAATCGGTTTTTGCTACCTATATGCTGGAATTGGTTTTGGCGGGACACACTTTGGCGAAGACCTTACCCGTATTCAAAAAATCATCAATCCATCTGATGCTAGAGAAGGATTATTAGAGGCTGTTATTAGAACGAACGAACAACAAAAACAGGCTCTCTTTAGAAAAGTGTGGCAGCATTTTGATTGCCAACTAGAGGATAAAACCATTACTCTTTGGGGTGTTAGTTATAAAGCCAACTCCAATTCCATTGAAGGAGCTCCCAGTTTAGAATTGATTAAAGCTTTTATAAATCAAGGTTCTACCATCCAAATTTTTGATCCGATGCTTGATTGCAACTTCATGATTTGGATGCGGGAGAACCTGTCATTAGAACAGCAAAAAAGAGTACAAACCGTAACCGAAATGTACGATGCGGCTAAAAATTCTGATGCTCTCTGCGTGGTCACAGAGTGGCAACAATTCAGATCACCAGATCTAGAAAAGCTGAAAACTTTGATGAAAACACCCATGATATTAGATGGTCGAAACTTATACGATAAAGAGTGGATTGAAGAAAATCAATTTACTTACTACGGCATTGGAAGATAGCATCAAATTACCTTTTACCTCCTACTCAATTCAAAGAACTAAAACTCGTGACTCAAGATAAAATAGACTGCTTTAAAGCTTATGACATTCGCGGAAAAGTTCCGCAAGAACTTAATCCAGAACTTGCCTATAACATTGGCCGAGCTTATGCAGCTGAACTGAACCCAAAAGTTATGGTGATAGGCTTTGATATTCGCCTAGAAAGCCCTGAAATTGCTCAAGCTCTCTCACAAGGCTTAATCGATTCGGGCGTAAACATTATTGATATCGGCCTCTGCGGCACCGAAGAAGTCTATTTTGCGACACCACATTATAACGCTGATGGCGGCATCATGGTCACAGCGAGCCACAACCCCAAAGGTTACAATGGAATGAAGCTGGTAGCCAAAGGCTCAGTGCCGATTAGCGGCGACTCTGGTTTAAAGCATATTGAACAACGGATTATTAACAACCACTTCAACCCCAAGGTCAGCGCCGAGAATAAAGGTCAAATTCATCAAAAAACTAATAAAGATGCCTACATTGAGCACCTACTAACTTACATAGATATTTCTGATTTAAAGCCGCTTAAATTAGTCGTTAATGCTGGTAATGGTTCGGCAGGCCCGACCTTTACTGAGCTGGCTAAAAAACTCCCCTTTGAAGTCGTAACCATTCACCATGAAGTAGATGGCAACTTTCCCAATGGTGTGCCCAATCCAATGATTATTGAAAACCGCAGTGTCACAACCGATACTGTGATTGCTCAAAAAGCAGATTTTGGAATCGCTTGGGATGGCGACTTTGATCGCTGTTTTTTATTCGATGAAAAAGGTCAATTTATAGAAGGCTATTATTTAGTTGGCTTACTCGCCGAAACCCTTCTCACTCACTCTCCTGGCGAAAAAATCATACATGACCCGCGTTTAACATGGAACACCATTGATCAAGTCTCTAAAGCAGGTGGACAGGCCATCCAATCCAAAACCGGACACGCTTTTATAAAAGAACGCATGCGTAAAGAAGATGCGATCTATGGTGGTGAAATGTCTGCACACCACTACTTCAGAGACTTTTTCTACTGTGACAGCGGAATGATACCTTGGTTATTAATTGCCGAGCTAATCAGTAAAACAGGCAAAACACTTTCACAATTAGTTTCAGAACGCGTTCAAGCCTTTCCTTGCAGTGGTGAAATAAACTATACGGTTAGTGATAGCCAGGCGATTTTAAAACAGATTCGTACTCACTTTTCAAAAGAAAGTCCTCTGGTGGATGAGACAGACGGCCTTAGCCTAGAATTTAAAAAATGGCGTATGAACATCCGCTCTTCTAATACAGAACCTCTTTTAAGATTGAACGTTGAATCCAGAGGAAATCCAGGTTTAGTTAGGCAAAAAGTGGCGGAAATAGAAAATATTATTAATAGAATTAATCACCACATTTATGGTAATCTTACTTAAGAAATCTATTTGGTCAAGATTAAATAAAACATGACAGCCAAACCTGCTAAACATTATAAATTTATCGCGCTTTCAGGAATGGGATGGCTTTTAGATTCATCTATCTTAATAGCGCTATCCCATTTCAACATAGAAATCATCTATGCCAACTTCATAAGCTCATCCATTGCAGCTACTTTTGTTTTTTTAATGTCGCGAAAATATATTTTCGAAGCAAAATTTGACACTAAAAAAACTGAGTTAAGTACATACATTTTGTATACACTGCTCGTTATTCTGAGTGCGTCAATTCTTATTGGGCTAGTAAGTATAGAACTCAATCACTTATTTACCGACAGTGAGTTTTTAATCGATAAAGAAATAATTGTTTTCATCTCGAAAATCATTATTACTCCACCGCAACTTATTTTAAACTTCATCGTGTCTAAACTTATTATTGAAAGGAAGTTTCATGCCTAACAAAACCCTCGTTTTCATACCTTGCTACAATTGTGAAAAGCAAATTCCAAGAGTCATAAAAAAATTAGAAGACTCTGCTAGTCACTTTTTTTCAGAAATTCTGATTTTAGACAACAATAGTACAGATAACACTATCGAAAGTGCTAAAAATGCCCTCCAGAAAACAAAAAACCTAAATGCCTGTATCGCCATAAATGACGATAATTATGGTTTAGGAGGCTCACACAAAGCCGCTTTTTCTTACGCACTAAATAATGATTTTGACCATGTAGTCATTCTTCATGGCGATGACCAAGGCGACATTAACGATGCCATTGAACTTTTTGAAAGTGGAGAATATAAAAAACACGATGCATGCTTAGGCTCTCGTTTTATGAAAGGCTCAAAGACACTTGGCTATTCTAAATTTAGAATATTTGGCAACTATGTTTTTAATATGATGTTTAGTATAGGCACTTTTAACAAGGTAGAAGATCTCGGCTCAGGATTAAATATTGTTTCTAAAACAGTCTTTAAAAACCCTGCGATACAACATTATTCTGATGACTTGAGGTTTAACATTTACTTACTACTGGGGCTATTTAGAGAAAAACAGAACATTATGTTTTTTCCAATTTCCTGGTCTGAAGATGATCAAATATCAAACGTCAAACTTTTCTCGCAAGCGCGCCGTACCATCACCCTATTATTAGAGTCGATTTTTATGCGACGTGGTTTTGCAACGAAAGATCACCGAGACAAGCCCGTGAACCAATATACGTTCAAAGTATTGCACAGCCAGTCAAAAACCGACCAACAAGCGTCTAATTAATCATTATTATGAATAGCCATTTAGAGACATCAATACCGCGCACGCTTCTCTGGATCGGCTTACTATTTACAGGGTATTTACTCACCCCCCTGTTTTCATCGGTACACATAGAAGGATTCTCGGCTCAAATTGAATCCATTGCCTATTTAAAAAGTGTTGATAGCACCCTAAATCACGACCCATTCATGAGCCTTGTCACGCAATTCATTTACCAAACACGCGGACTGGTCATTTGGCTCTTGGCTGGTATATTCGCTATATTTGGTAACATTGGTTTACACGCATTTCAATTACTGACTGGCTTAAGCTTTGCTCTATTACTCTATAGCTCGATTAAATTTGCACGACTATGGCTAGAACCTAAACAGGTTCACTGGTTATATGGGCTTTTTGCAATGGCTTTAACACCAGGGATTTTTGAGCTAAGTTTTTATTTTAACGACAATATTGTTTCCGCCGCGCTGGCCGTTACCGCTCTTACGCTCATCGCCGTGCGACTAAACAACTTACATATTGTGCTATCTGCACTCTTTTTTACACTGGCTACCCTGTCAAGAATCGATGCCATTTTTATTGGCCCAATTATTTTAGGTCTCATGATTTTTCATGCACCATCGTTTCGATTATTTGCTCAACACAGTGTACTTTATGCAGCCAGCGTGCTTTTCATTTACGTCATTAGCTACCAACTACTTGGATTCACACTACTTGATGCCTATTTAGTCGCCCAACACTTCATATTAGATATCAGCTTCCTAAAAAACTTAGTCCTTACCAAGCTCTACTTTTTAGGCATTATAATAGTGCCTCCATTACTGATTGGCCTGTTTTCTTTTTCAAAGTTCTTTCTAAAATCTAAACAAACGATATTGCTATTAAGCTTAATTATCTATCCTGTTTTACTGTTTTTATTTGCACCTAAAGCCACCGAAACCCGTTATATATTCCCACTGCTAACCCCTATCATCGCCTTAATCGGTGGCTACGGTTTACATCAAATCACTCAATGGACATTAAATCGCGACAAGACACTTTGGACAAAACTCGGTTCCTATGCTTATTGGATATTTTTGATTGGCGTAATGACTATACCGCCCGTACAAACTCAGTTTAAAGACGGGCCTCGCTCTATAAATGGACGCTTATGGTCACCCATAATTTGGCAAGACTGGCAAAATTCAGTCAATCAAAACATGCAGACTTTGGACAAAATGGTTAACCAACTATCACAAAGCGCATCACCCTCAATAATCATCACCTTGCACTACAATGATGAATACTTCCTGCGTATGAAGCTGATAGAGGCTGGCTTTACCCCAAGTAAAGAGAACACTCAGGCCTGCCAAGGTATTTCATTCTTTACCAAAGGTAATCAGCGCGTGTATCATTTACGTACACGCCCCTCTTATGGCATCGCTCCCATTAGTGCTGAAAACTTGACCGCCCTGCAACTTCAACAAGCAGAGAAATGCATCAACTTAAACCAGATAGAACTTGCTTATTTAACCGACTACACCCGTGGTGGCTATCCCATACGAAACAAACTACTCGGCAACTTCGGATTTCACCCCATTTATCAGCATAACTTGCCCACATTTCTAAGACAGAGCCTGCCTAGCTATGGCACAATAGTCTCTTTAAATCTTACTGATGAGCACCTAAAGAATGCCCTATCTAATGCGCACAAAGCCCTAGAAAACCAACCATCAACTAAACGCTTTACCATGCAAGCGTTTCTTGAATATTACAAACCCCAAGTCGCACTTTTTAAACGCGACAATAAGGATGCACAATGAACCAGTTAAATTTAATCATTCCCGCCGCCGGACGCGGCTCACGATTCAGTAAAAATGGCATTGTCACCCCGAAACCCTTAATTGATTTAAATGGTAAACCATTTTTTTGGTGGGCAACCGAAAGTGTCAAGCAATACATCCCAATCAAAGAACTTGTATTTATCGTGTTAAAAGAACACGTTGAATCACATCAAATTGACCAAAAAATTAAAGCCTACTATCCAGAAGCCAATATTGTCGTCATTCCAGATGTTACCAAGGGGGCTGCGGAAACAGCTTTGATAGGAATTAACGCCTTATCTTCAAGTGGCCCTCTCGCAATTAACGATTGCGACCATGCTTTTAAATTCGCTCAACCATCAGACGTTCAAAACTTTATGCAAAGCCAAGATGAAGGTGCACTAATTACTTTTCGTTCCTCCAAGCCGGCTTATTCCTACGTTAAATTTAACGATGCTAAACAAGTAATTGGCACGGTCGAAAAGCAAGTAGTAAGCGATCAAGCCATTGCGGGTTGCTACTTTTTCAAGGACGCTAACACCTACAAAGAAGCCTATGAAATCTACATTCAAGCGTGCAGTTACGATGAATACTTCATTAGTGGACTTTATAATGTCCTCGCCGAACAGGATGCTAACATCGCTCTTTTTGAACTCACTGACCACTGTGCCTTTGGAACCCCACCTGAATATGAAGCTGCAAAAGAATCTATACAAACCTATCAAGAGTGGATTCGTTAACTATGTGGCCTGAAATCACGTTTTTTCTAATAACAGCAACACTATTGCTACTGCTTGGACACGTATCCCGCGCCATTAGATGGACGTTACTTTTCTCTCCTAATAAAATTGAAAAGCGTATAGATTTACTTGTAGCCTTATCCCTAGGCTATATCATTAATATGTTTGTGCCCTATCGGCTCGGTGAATTGTTTCGAGTTTGGTATGTTTCTTTCAAAACCAATATTAGCTGGCCTAATGTACTTGCAACAGTGGTAGCAGAACGTTTTTCAGACATGATAGTATTAATTATCATCTTGATAGGCTTGCTACTTTTTGTAGAAAACCCACAATTTGCAATCACATTACAAACATTTATCGTAATGGGCACCGCCCTTGTCGTGACATTTATTGCCATTCAGAAGTCAAAACACTTTCGCCGGATTATCTGGAGTCTGACCAGTATTTTCAACAATCGTCTGCAAATGGCTTTCTTAAATGCCGCATGGCAAACCAGTGAGTTAGTCTTAAACACTGGACTACTAAAATTTAAATACATTGTCGCCACACTGATTATGTGGAGCTTTTATTTTGCCTCTTTTTATCTTTTCTCCCTAAGTATTCAAGTCGGCTTTGATGAAACCTTCTCAGCCTTATTACTTGAACCCATGTCATCTAATTTAGCTGCGTTTAGCGCAAACCCGACAAGCAACGCTATTGCCTTGCTCATCTTTACGGTTACCCCAATTATTATTATTCTGGCTTACACCTTAGCTAAACGCCATCAAACGGTATCTAACTTCATTGCCAATCGCAAACGACAAGGTTGGTACAACAGCGGCTATAACAACAATGTTTCACAAAATAAATTTGCTGCCGACCGTGAATATGAGTTTTTCCTCTCCTCGTTATTTAGTGGAGACAACTATGCCACGACGGCTTTTGGTCTAAATGCGGTAGAAGACAGCACTGTGGTTCGCCTGTTTAACGGAGGATCAGATGCGATTACCGCTTTAGTCAGCATTGATAACAAACTTGTCATTCGAAAATTCGCTACACACAGCGCATCTCAAAAGCTAGCTCAACAATACGAATGGATAAAATCACATCAAGACGTCTCATTTCCACTGGTATCACTCCTTAACCGCTCACAAACTGACGATCCTTTTTATTACGACATGCCATTGATCGAGCCTGCCAGTGACTATTACGATTTTATTCACACGAATGATATTGACAAAAGTTTGGTTATTTTCGATCAAATGTACGATGCCATACAACAACATCACAAATTACACCTAAAACCAATCACTAGTGATTTATTGATTGACCACTACCTCGAAGAAAAAGTCATTAAAAACACTCAAACTATTTTAGACTTTGCCTCAACCGTGTTTGAAGAGAGTCACTTCACCATCAACAATATAGAATTTGACCTAAAAGAGTTTGAAACCCTACTCAACAAAACCTGGTTAAAGCAACAAATCACGCACACACAAACCAGTTCAATACATGGTGATTTGACAATAGAAAACATCATTGTTGCGCCATTTACAGAGGATGGTTGGTATCTGATCGACCCCAATTCAGAAAATATTTTTAACACACCATTAATTGATTGGGCTAAGTTATTTCAATCGCTGCACTTAGGCTATGAAGGCATGAATCGTAACGCTGTGTGCAGCTTGCAAGGCAATGCACTGTCTTTACCCCTTTCCAAATCAGAAGAGTACAGTTTGTTATACAAACATCTAAATATGCGCCTTGCACAGGATCACAGCCAAAGCTTTATTAAGGAAGTACGTTTCCACGAACTGATTAACTACTTACGTTTAACGCCTTACAAAATTCGCCAAGATAAACACAGAGGCTTGTGCTTTTTTGCTGCCACCTGTTTACTGCTTAAAAACTATTTAGAGAACTAACCATGACCGACCTGCACGCTTATTTAATTGACTTCGATGGCACGCTTGCCGACACTAAAAACGCCAACTATGTGTCGTATGCAGAAGCCTTGTCTGAACATAACATTCAAATTGATTTTGATACCTTTATGCAATTTAGTGATGGTAAACATTGGTCTGAATTTTTACCCGTTATTTATCAATATGCAAAAATTAATAATCCACCGCTAGCCGAAAACATTGCCAAGCGTAAGACCGAACTATACAAAACACACGCCAATAAAATTCGCTTTAACGAACCTCTCGTCACACTTCTTAAGTCCGTAAGCAAATTCAGTTCAATTGCATTGGTTACTACGGCCTCTACCGCCAATGTTCAAAGTGCTCTGGCGGCACGACCAGACATACAGACCCTATTTTCATTTGTCATTGCGGGTGAAGACGTAAAACAACATAAACCCCATCCAGAAGCATACCAAATTGCAGCCGAGCGGTTAAACGTATCTCCTAATCAGTGTCTTATTTTTGAAGACTCTCAGGCAGGTATTGCATCGGCTGAAGCCTTTGGTGGACAAGTCATCAAAACCTATATTTAACTTTTATAGGTTTAACTTTTTCTAAATACAACTTTTAAGAGGCTCTATTAAATATGATAATCATGGCAACCTCAAAAATTGGTAAGACATCCAGTTCAAACTTTACCTCACGGGTGTTGTTTGCTTGTATAAATATATTGTGCATACTAGGCTTAATTGGGCTTGCTACAACTCACGCGAAAGCGGCTAAACAAAATTGTTCGGCAGTAAGCCAGTTAGCCTGTGACACGGCTCATAACTTAGGCACCGGAATCAACATGGGTAACATGCTAGAAGCTCCTAATGAGGGTGACTGGGGCGTCCGTCTTGATCCGAGTTATGTAGATTTAGTAGCCGATAAGTTTAAAACGGTACGAATCCCTATACGCTGGAGTAATCATGCTTCTGCTGACGAACAGGCCATTATTGATGAATTCTTTTTTAGACGTGTTGAACGTGTAGTTGACGACTTTTTATCTAAAGGTATGTATGTCATCATCAATATGCATCATTATCAACAACTTAATGGCGCTAAACTCAACCGTAAAGAATTTGAAGTAGACGACAGCGTTGTCCAAGCCCGCTTTATCAATATGTGGAAACAAATATCGCATCGATTTAAAAATAAATCATCGAAATTAATATTTGAAATATTAAACGAACCTCATAAAAAGTTAGAAGGTAAGGCATGGTACAACCTTATGAATAAAGCCATGTTTGAAATCAGAAAAGAAAACCCAAACAGAATCGTGATGATAGCGCCGAGCGGTAATCGAGTGCCTTCTTTAGGTCAATTAGCAGGCGTACTAAACAAAGATTACGATAAAAATATCATTTTGGCCGTCCACAATTACGACCCCGTTCAGTTTACATTCCAAGGGATTAGCTGGATGCCACACTTTCCAAAAGGAGTCACTTGCTGTGATTCCCAACAAAAGAACATTATTCAACATAAGTTAAATACAATTGTAAAATGGAATGCGAAATTTGGCGTGCCAGTCCACTTAGGTGAGTTTGGTTCTGTTATGCATGGAGACATAAAATCAAGAGTCAACTATACCAAAGAAGTCATAGATCTTTTAAACCGTAATTCAATCGGCTGGACTTACTGGGAATTCGCTAGTACTTTTGGCATTTACAGCCCGAAGAAAAAACAATGGAATCCATTAATGCAAACGTTAACAAACAATTAATGGGTAAATTTTAATACGATAATGGAAGTGTTTAGAAAACTTTGTCATTTGTTTATACTTTACGTAAAAAAGAACGACACATGACGACATTAAATTTCGATTTCCATAAAGCACTTGAGCAGCTACCTCCTGCTAAATGCTTAACAACAAAAGACGTTGTACTGGCACCACTGATTAAACAACTATTCCAAAAACGCTGAATACAAGTATTGGTCAGTACAAATTAGAAAACCCATGCAAACGCGATGGAAGTTTGAACTGAAACTAGTAAAAAAACATTAAATCAAACATACAATTAATCAAAAGATTTTAGGGCTTTATATGCTTGGCGCAAGTTATCGAGACATCCATTTCCATATTGAAGAACTCTATGGCATTGAAGCCTAAAAAGCGATCATTAGACTTGGGCTTGTAATCCCTTCTAAAAATATGGCTCTACATGGCTCTTCCTTTTATAATATGGCTTCTTTCCTTAGACTTTGAAAAGACCCCCTAATTATGCTGAGCTATTTACACTCCTATCATGCGGGTAACTTCGCTGATGTTCTAAAACACCTTACTTTAATTCACACCTTAGATTATCTAGCTCAAAAACCAAAATCCAGCTTCTATTTAGACACTCACTCAGGCCCGGGACTCTATTCTTTATCGGACAGTGAAGCACAAAAAAATTGTGAGTACAAGAATGGCATTGCTCAATTATGGAATGAAAGCCACTTACCAGAAGCCGTTGACCGCTATAGAGCTGTCATTCAAGCCTGCAATCAGCAAGCAGCCAGTTCGGATTTAACGCTCTACCCTGGTTCTCCTTGGATTGCTTCTTATCTTACAAGAAGTCATGATCGACTCAGTTTATGTGAACTTCATCCGAGGGAGCAACGAACGCTTAAACAGAACTTTGCCAGCGATCGCCGTATTAAAATCCTTCATCAAGATGGCTTTCAAAGCGCCATTGCGGCCATGCCACCCAAGGAACGACGCGGTCTGATATTAATTGACCCCCCTTACGAAGTTAAGCAAGATTATGAACGTGTGGTTGAGGTATTAATCGCTTGCCATAAACGCTTTGCAACAGGCACTTATGCTATTTGGTACCCCGTGGTAAACCGCAAGACCATTGATAAAATGATCAAAGCATTTGAACAAAGCGGTATCAGAAATATTCAACTATTTGAACTGGGTCTACAAGCCGATACTTCAGAACGAGGCATGACCTCTAGCGGCATGCTATTTGTGAATCCACCTTGGACCTTATGGAAAGCAATGGAAGAAAGCTTACCTTTTCTCTCTAAAAAATTAGGCGGCGATCAAGGCGTTTATAAGCTGAAACAATTAGTTAACGAATAAATGAAAAGCTAAAACACTTTCTTCTAACATTAAGTGACTAACGCGTTCTTTGTAACCAAAACATGGCAATGGCTAATAATATGAGAGCGGGCAATAATGCCCCTATCGCAATAGGCCATTGATAAACCA
>Ga0316204_10003117_pt1 | contig 34448 bp, 29 predicted proteins | sample 6monrhotite_MG_2_FD_205661 | JGI IMG/M metagenome (GOLD analysis project Ga0316204, IMG submission 205661) | Microbial mat bacterial communities from mineral coupon in-situ incubated in ocean water Damariscotta River, Maine, United States -... | ecosystem: Environmental > Aquatic > Marine >... | reverse complement strand
GCCGCAGGACCTCTGGGAGCGAGTCTGGACGACCGGACCGCGCTCCCCATTCCCCGTCGGCAAAAAGGCGCCCGAGCAGGACTGGAATTCGCCGCGTTCCGGAGGATCATGGCCGGCCTTCCGAGCCGGGGTCCAGATTCGCCCCGGACGGCCCGCCGCACCCCGCACCCCACTCGCAGCGCACCATGAGCCCTGCCCCGATTCGCGTCGCCGTCACCGGCGCCGCTGGCCAGATTGGCTACGCCCTCTTGCCCCGCATCGCCAGCGGTCAGATGTTCGGACCCGACCAGCCGGTGATCCTGCAGCTGATCGAGATCCCCGTCGACAAGGCCATGAAGGCGCTCGAGGGCGTCGCGATGGAGCTGGACGATTGCGCCTTCCCGCTGCTGCAGGACATGGTCCTGACCAGCGACCCCAACGTCGGGTTCAAGGACTGCAACTGGGCCCTCCTGGTCGGCAGCAAGCCGCGCGGTCCGGGAATGGAGCGCGGAGACCTCATCCGTGAGAACGGCCCGATCTTCACCGGCCAGGGCAAGGCCATCAACGACCACGGCTCCTCCGACGTGCGCGTCGCCGTCGTCGGTAACCCGTGCAACACGAACGCGCTGATCTGCATGCACTCGGCCCCGGACGTGCCGGACGATCGCTTCAGCGCGATGACCCGCCTCGACCAGAACCGCGCGCAGGCGCAGCTCGCGCAGAAGGCCGGCGTGGCCATCACCTCGGTGAAGAACACGCTCATCTGGGGCAACCACTCGGCCACCCAGGTCCCGGACTTCTACCACACCACGATCGACGGCAAGCCGGCCAACGAAGTGATCGGCGACCTCGACTGGCTCTCGGGTGACTTCTTCTCGAAGGTCCAGAAGCGCGGCGCCGAGATCATCGCGGCGCGCGGGCTCAGCTCGGCGGCCTCCGCGGCGAACGGCCTGATCGACCACGTCCGTGACCTGCGCGACGCCACGCCCGCAGGCGAGTGGCGTTCGGTCTGCGTGAAGTCCGACGGCAGCTACGACGTGCCGGAGGGGCTGATCTCCTCGTTCCCCGTCCGCGCCGACGGCCAGGGCGGCTGGGAGATCGTGCAGGGCCTCGAGCTGAACGACTTCCTGCGCCAGAAGATCGACGCCAGCGCCGCCGAGCTCAGCGGCGAGCGCGAGCTCGTCGCCGACCTGCTCGGCTAGCGCCAGGCGCCCCGCGACGCGGGGCCAGGAGCCCAGGAGCCGCCCCCCCGAACACGGGAGGGCGGCTCCTGGCGTTCGGTGGGATAGAATCGCGGACTCGTGCGTACGGGGATCCGTTCGGGGGCGCTGCCCTCGCCGTCCCAACGCCCCTACGACCATGCCCGAACCGAACGACGCCCCCACGCCCGCGGACGACGCCGGCCACACCGACCAGCTCGTCCGCCGCGCCCAGGCCGGCGATGCGGAGGCGCTCGATGCGCTCTTCGCCGCCCACTACGACGACCTGCGACGCTTCGTCCGCAAGCGCATCGGTCCTGCGCTACGCCGCCAGATCGACGACAGCGAGGACATCCTCCACTCGGCGATGCGCGGCGCCCTGAAGTCCCTGCCGGACTTCGAGCCGCAGGGCGAGGACGCCTGGCTGCGCTGGATGGGCACGATCATCGTCAACAAGCTCGCCAGCAAGGTGCGCCACAACCGCGCGCAGAAGCGCGGAGGCGGCCGGGTCGGGATCGGGGGGACCGAGGGCTTCGGCCTCATCGGCCAGACCCCGAACGACGAGCGCGCGCCGGGCGATGCCGCCTCCCTGAAGGAGGAGCAGGACCGCCTGTACGACGCGCTCGACAAGCTGCCGCCGGAGCGTCGCGACCTGCTGGTCAAGTTCCACATCCGCCAGCTCTCCCTCGCCGAGCTCGCCGAGGAGCTGGACTGCAGCGAAGAAGCCGTACGCCAGCGCGTGTTGCGCGCGGAGCAGGCCCTCGAGTCTGCGGTCAAGAAGCTCGATCAGTGACGGACGCCGGCGACCCGCCTGCACGCTCCGACGGGGCGGACGACGCGCTCGACGCGCTCGCCGAGCGCCTCCTGGAGGACCTGGACACGGAGGAGGCGCCGCAGCCCCCGCCGGGCGGGCTCGACTGGATCCGCTCCACGCTGCGGCGCGGTGGTAACGAGGGCGACCCCCTGGTCGGCCAGCTGTTCCAGGGCAAGTACCGCATCCTGCGGCGCGTCGGCCGCGGTGGCTTCGGTGCGGTCTACGAAGCGGTGGACGAGCGTGGAGCTCACAACCGCGTCGCCCTGAAGATCCAGCTTCCGGGCTTCGCCCCGAGCGCAGAGCGCCTCGAGAGCTTCCGCGCCGAGGCGATCCGCGTCACGCGGCTCTCGCATCCGAACATCGTCGACTGGAAGAGCTTCGACGAGACGCCCGACGGCGGCAGCTACTTCGTGATGGAGCTCGTCGACGGGCTGCCGCTGTCGGACGTCATCGAGCGCGATGCTCCGCTCGAATGGCGCCGCGCGACCGCGCTGCTCCTGCAGATCCTCGCGGCCCTGCGCGCTGCTCACTTCGTCGGCGAAGGGCAGTCCATCCTGCACCTCGATCTGAAGCCCAAGAACATCCTCGTCCTGCCGCCGCGACGCGGACGGGCGGAGACCGCGAAGGTGATCGACTTCGGCATCGGTCAGTACCTCGGAGCGGAGACCGAGGCGCCTCCGCTCGGCGATGGCGCCGCGCCGCCGCCCGTGCCCGCGACGCTCCCCGACGAGCGCTCCGAGGAGCACGGAACCCTCACGACGGCGGTCACCGATAGCCGCGACTTCGCGCGCCGCGCCGCGCGCTTTCCCTTTCAGATCTCGCAGGCCTACACCGCGGAGTACGCCTCCCCCGAGCACTGCGTCCACATCGAGTTCGCCAACGGGCAGGACGTGACCCCCGAGCCGCTCGATGGACGCGCGGACCTCTACTCGGTCGGCGTCATCGCCTACCAGCTCCTGACCGGGCGACTGCCGTACACGAAGCCCGCCCACCGCGCGCTGTGGATCCAGCGCCACCGTGAAGCCCCCGTCGAGCCGTGGGGCGCCGAGGCGGAGGCGCGCGTGCCTCGCGCCCTGCGCCGCTTCGTCGAGCGCTGCCTCGAGAAATCCCCCGCCGCGCGCTTCGAGGACGCCGACGAGGCCGTCGTGGCGCTCGAGCGCATCGCGCGACCGTCACGGCGCAAGCGCTTCGCAGCCGCGGGAGCCGCCCTCGTCCTCGTCGGCGTCCTGATCGCCAGCCTGTTCACTCCCGAAGGCGGGCGCCTGGATCTCCAGGACGAGGACGGCCTGCCCTTCAGCACGCTGCACTTCGGCGCGAACGGCGCGCCCGGGAACGCGCGCCTCGAGGTCGCCGCCACCGGCGCCGCCCTCGAGCCCCGCGTTCCGTTGCACGTCGTCACCGAGGGCAGCGAGGCCCTGGCCAACTGGACCGTGACGCGAACCGGCGAGCGCGACCTGACGCTGCGCCCGGACGACGACTTCGCCGCGCTGCGCCCCGGCCGCGAGGCGTTTCCGAGGACCCGCCTCGAGAGCCTCGATGGGACCTGGTCCTCCGACCCGTTCGACCTCGTCTGGCTCGGCGACGGCGTACGGACGGGCGAGGCGCGAATCGGCGGAGAGTCCTTGGCAGCCGACGAGCCGCTCCGACTCGACCCGGAGGGCCTGCCGTTCCTGCTGAGCCTCTCCGAGCTGCGCGCCGTGGACTTCGTCACGGGCGCCAGCAAGCTGCGCTGCGCGGGACGACGCGTGCCCCTCGACGCGACCGACGCTCCCGAGGGCGGCTGCACCTTGCGCGCGTCCCTGGCGCCGAACAGCGACCTCGTGGACGGGCTCACCGAGGGGGCCTTCGAGCTCGTGCTGCGGACCGGCCAGCGCTTCGAGGTTCCCTTCCGCGTTCAACTGGCCGGGAGCGCCATGCGCGTCGAGGCCTTCGCCGTGGACGCGGAGCTGCGGCGCACGACCTGGGACAAGGGCAGCGTCTGGCGCGGGGAGGCCGTGGAGCTGCTGCTCACTTCCAATCGCGCCGCCCGCCTGCAGAGCGACGCGCTGGCCGTCGACGATCTCGCGTTCACGCCTGCCACCAACGGCACCTTCGAGCTCCGCGTCTCCCTCGCGAAGTGGCTCGGGGAAGCGAGCGCCGAGCCGCTCCTGTTCGACCTCACCATCGACGACGGGGTGACCCACGCGCCGGCCACCGCAGCGCGACACGGGGTACGGCTCGACCTGCCCCTGCGCGTGATCGAGCGACGCTCCTTCGATGTCGAGCTGACGTCGGCGAGCGCCGGGCTCCAGGCGCCGCTCCTCGGGCCCGCGCCCACGCCACGCTTCGCGTCCGAGGTCGCGTCGAACGGTCGCGACGCTCTGCCCCTGACCGGCCTCGGCGCAGCCGACCCCGAGCGTTTCGAGTTCGAGCTCCTCCTCGAGGACGGCTCGGCGCAGCGCCTCGAGCCGCCCTCCTCCGGTGATCCGCTCGACCTCCAGCCGCAGCTCGCGGCCCTGGGCGCGCTCGACGAAGGGCGCCACGTCGTCACGGTGCGCAGCTGGCGACTCGACGCCGCCGGGGCTCGTGAGGGCAGCGCGCCGAACAGCGAGCGCCCGTTCACGCTGGTCGTCGATCGCACGCCCCCGCGCCTCGCGGTCCCGAAGACCCCGCTCCTGGTGACGCCCGGGGCTCCGATCCCCCGCCTCGAACTGCCCTACCCGGTCGACGCCGGAGCCGAGGTGCGGCTCCGCTGGCGGGTCGTGGCCCAGGGCTCCACCCAGGCCTCCGAGTGGCGGACGGCGCGTGCCGCGCCAGGTGCCGCGGTGAACGACGCCGGCCCGTTCCTCGTGTTCCCGCTCGACGCCGAGCTCCCGGGCGGCGGCGCCTGGCCCGACGGCTTCTTCGAACTGGAGGTGCAGCCCGTGGACGCCGCCGGAAACACAGGCCTCGTTACGCGCGTATCCATCGAGGTCGCCAAGCGTGGACCGCGCCTGGTCCCGTTGACGCCGGCGGAGGAGGTGGGCTCCGAGATCGCCGGCTGGCCCGCCCCCGGCGGAGAGCTGCAGTCGATCGCGCTCGAGGCCGTCGACGCGAACGGCGTCGCTGAGGTGACGTGCAGCGTGTTCCGCGCGAACGGCGGCAGCGGCGGGCTTCCCGCGATCGAGGTCCGCGCCGTCCCGCTCCTGTCCGCCAGCGGCGAGGTCCGTGGACGCTGGACGTGGCGCTTCGATCCTGACGATCCCTCCTGGAGCGAAGCCACCGACGTCCTGCTGCGGTTCAAGGCCCGTGACGCGCGCGGCCGGGTCGCCGCGCAGCTGCACGGTCCGTTCCGCCTTCCGCGAGTTCGCGAGCGCTATCCCGAAGAGCTCGCGACGCTGCGACTCGTCCCCGGCAACCACGACGCGGAGTACGTCTTCCGCGGTCGATCGAGCGTCGTCGACGAGAACCGCGTCTTCCAGGCCGCCGGCCTGCGGCCCCTGTGGGTCGCCCCCGGCCGCGAACGGCCCGGCGAGACCCAGAGCGCGTGGGCGATCGACGTGCCGCCCGGCGGACTCGAGTCGTACTACCTCGGGGAGCGCGAGGTGTCCGCGGCAGAGCTCCTGGCCTTCGTGCGTGACCCCGGTGGCTACGTGGACCCGAGCCACTGGCGCGGTGGCGCCGTGCCGGACGAAGTGCGCCGCAAGGCGCTGCTCGATCACCTGGAGCGGCTCCCCGCGGACCGACCGGCGACCGAGGTCTGGCACGCGGAGGCCGAGGCCTTCGCTCGCTCACTGGGACGACGCCTGCCGACGCTGCTCGAGATCGAGTATGCCGTGCGCGGCGCAACGCTCTACCGCGCGCGCTCCTGGGACGTGGACGGATCGAACTCCCACGATCCCGCCAGCCCGTGGCATCGCCTGCGAGGGCTCTCCAGCGGCGCCGAGTGGACAGCCAGCCCCGCGCCCCTCGACGACGCCGGCGGGGCGCTGCGGGTCAGCGCGCCGGAGCTCGGGCCGGACGAGCAAGCCGCTGACGCCTACTGGATCGCCGGCGCCCCCGCCGGGCACGTCCTGCAGAGCCGCAGCGAGCTCCGCCACGACTTCGCCGCCGTCGACGTGGGCGACGGGCGCGGCTGGTCGAATCCCCGCGTGGGCTTCCGGCTCGCGATCGATGCGCGCCGAGCCCTCGAGACCGCCCGCGCGGTCGACACCGACGAGGAGGCGCAGGAGTGAGACCCCACGGCCCTGGACGAGCGGCGCGCTTCGCCGCCGTGGCGCTCTGCGCGCTCTCCGCCTCGTGCGCGACCTCACCGCGACCGCAGGAGGAGCCGTTGCCCTTCCACGTCGCCGTGGCCCCCATCGTGCGCGCCCGCGTCGAGGAGACCCAGCGCGAAGGCGACCTGCGCCTCGAGTTGAACGCCGAGGACCTCACGCGGCTCGATGCCGCGCTCGTCGCCGAGCTCGGTGAGCGCTGCTTCACGCGCGCGACGGCGCTCGAGCCCATTGTCGCTCCCCCGTCCATCGACCCCGAGCTGGCCGCCTTGCGCGTCGCCCGCGCAACCACGGACGCCGACCTGCTGCTCACCTTGGAGCTGCGCCACGGCACCGGTATCCACTACGACGTCGGCCCCGCGCGCTCCAACTGGCTGCCCTGGTGGATTCCGGGGCCGTGGTTCTGGTGGCTGCCCGACATCGCCTACGGCGCCGACGCGACGCTCACGGCCCGCTTCTACGACCTGGCCCGCAACACGAGTGACGAAGCGGACCGCCCGCTGGAGGTCCGGCGCTGGTTCTTCGACCACACGAGCTCGCTCACCGACGCCGAGCTCGACTTCCTCGATCGCGCCGGAGGCGAGTGGGAGCTCTACGCCCTGTCGTTCGTGGCCCCCTCCACAGCGCTGGGACGCACGCGTGACGGTCTCGAGGTGGACCTGAGGGCCGCCTTCTCCCAGCGACTCGTGGAGACGCTGTCGGCCGAGCTGCGCAGCCGGCGCGGCGACCTGGAGCGCAACGAGGTCGACCACGTCTTCTACCTCGAACCCTCGCGCACCACGGTCGAGCGCCTCGGCCCGCAGCGCGCGCGGGTTCGCCTGAGCCTCGCCCACCGCATCGGCTCGTCCCGCAACCAGCCCTCGGCCTTGGGGGTCGCGGGCGGCGGCGAGCTGCCCACGCTGCTCCCGTTGACTCCGGCCGAGATCGACGCGGCCTTCCAGGGACGGACCGGCAGCGGGGAGCACGCCCGCTACGTCATCGAGCGCACGGTCGAAGTTTCGCCCGGGGACAGAACGCTGCGCGTCGTCGTCCGCGCGGGCCGCGCTGCGCCCAGCCGGCGTGAATACACGCTCGCGCTGCCGCCGCCCGACTGAAGGCGGCCGCCAGGCCCCTACTCGAGCCGCTCGCCCGACAGCCCGTAGGCCGTCGCGTCGCCGACGCGGGCGCGAACCGACGTCCCGAGCAGCGCTTCGTCCCCGCGCAGGCTGATCGGCAGCCCGTGCCGGGTACGACCGAGCAGCGTCCCGGGGTGCTTCTCCGAAGCGTCCTCGAGGAACACCTCGACCTCGCGGCCGACCCAGGCGGACATGCGCCGGAGCGCGACGCGGGCGGAGCAGTCGAGAAGGCGCCGGTTGCGCTCCTTCTTCACGGCGACCGTGATGGAGTCCTCCATCCGCTCGGCCGCGCGTGTCGTCGGACGGGGGTCGTACTTGAAGATGTAGTTCACGACGAAGCCGACCTCTTCGAGGAAGTCGAGGCTCCCCTGGAAGTCCGCTTCCTCCTCGCCCGGGAAGCCCACGATCCAGTCGCTGCCGAGCTCGATGTCCGGTACGACCTCGCGCAGCAGCGCGATGCGTTCGCGATAGAGGTCGAGCGTGTAGCCGCGCTTCATCGCCTTCAACACGGGGTCCGAGCCGGCCTGCGCCGGCAGCGGCAGGAAGCGGTCGACCTTGTCGCAGTCGCGGATGGCCTCGGCGAACGGGCGCGTGACGTAGGCGGGGTGCAGCGTGATGAGGCGCAAGCGCTCGAGGCCCTCGATCTCCTGCAGCTCGTACAAGAGGTCGGCGAGCGACGGGCGACCCTGGCGGCCGCGGTAGCGCGGCGCGTCCCCCTGGGGCGCGGGGAAGTCCTCGCCGTAGCTGTTCACGGTCTGGCCGAGCAGGGTCAGGACCTGCACGCCCTGCTCCACGAGCCAGCGCGCCTCCTTGACGAGCGACTCGATCGGGCGGCTCTGCACCTTGCCGCGCGTGGTCGGCACGATGCAGTAGGTGCACGAGAGGTCGCAGCCGCGCATGACCGCCAGGTACGCGTGGCGCCCGCCGGTGTAGACCTCCTTCGAGCGGTCGACCTCGACCATCACCTCGCCATCGGTGGCGAGGATCTTGCGGTCGCGCGCTCCGAAGCGCTCGGGGTCGGCGCGTCGCGAGCGCACCTCCTCGACGAGCTCGGGCAGGCGCTGGAACTCGCGCGTGCCGACGACCAGGTCGACGTGCCCCGCGCGGCGGAAGACCTCTTCCTCGACGCGCTGCGCCATGCAGCCCATCACTCCGATGACGAGCTCGGGGCGCGCCTCCTTGGCGCGCTTGATCTCACCGAGCCAGGAGTAGGTGCGCTCCTCGGCGTGCTCACGGACCGAGCAGGTGTTGAACAGGACCACGTCGGCGTCGTCCATGGCCTCGGTCGTGGCGTAGCCGCGGGCCCGGAAGCGGCCCTCGGCCAGCTCCGAGTCGTACTTGTTCATCTGGCAGCCGAAGGTCACGACGTGCACCTTCGGCGCGCCCTCGGGGGCGGCGCTCGGATCGGCCTTGGACTGGAAGCGGGTGGTCGTCATGGCATTCGGGGCGAACAGTCTGCCAGAAGCCGACCCGGGCGGGAACCGGGACGCGCCCCCCACTACACTCCCGACGTGCAGACGGCCCCGTCCCGAATCCTCCTGATCAAGCTGGGCGCCATCGGCGACGTGGTGAACACGCTACCGCTCGCCCAGCGCCTGCGCGCTGCCTGGCCCGACGCGCGCCTGGAGTGGGCCATCGGACCCCTCGCCCACCAGCTCGTGGCGGGGCACCGGGCCATCGACGAGTTCCTGGAGCTCGACTCCAAGCGCGCCGGCGCCTGGATCCCCTTCGTGCGCGAGCTGCGGCGCCGGCGCTACGACCTGGTCCTCGACCTCCAGCGCCTCCTGAAGAGCGGGGGCCTCGCCCGCCTCAGCGGTGCGCCGCGGCGGCTCGGCTTCGACCGGGCGCGCTGCAAGGAGAGCTCGTGGCTGTTCACGAGCGAGCGCATCCCGGCGAACCCGACGCCCGGGGTCACCGTCGCCCAGTACCTCGAGTTCGCCGACCACCTCGGCGCACCCGAGACCGCGCCCAGCTGGGAGTTGCCGTATGAGCCGTGGAGCGGCGTCGAGCCCGCCGCGGTGCTGAACCTCGGCGCGAGCAAACCGGCGAACCTGTGGCCCGACGAGCGCTGGGCAGAGGTCGCCACTCGCCTCGCCGAGCGCTACGGACCCGAGCGCGTCGCGCTCAGCGGCGGCCCCGGGGACCGCGCGGCGGCCGACGCCGTTCTCGCCGCCGCGCCGGCCGGGCTCCTCGACGCCGTCGGCGCCCTGACTCTGAAGCAGAGCGCAGGACTCATCGCGGCCTCGAAGGTCTTCATCGGCTGTGACACGGGCCCGCTGCACATCGCGGTCGCCGTCGGCACTCCGGTCGTCGCGCTCTTCGGCGCCGCCGATCCCGCACGAACCGGCCCCTTCGGTCAGCCCGGTTCCGTGCTGTACGAAGGCGCCCCGTGCTCGCCCTGCCGCAAGCGCCACTGCTTCGTCGACGGGCACCCCTGCATGATGAAGCTCGAGGTCGAGCGCGTCGTGGACGCCGCCGTGCGCGCGGCGGACGGCCAGCCGCGCTAGCTCCGCGCCGGTGTCCTCGCGAGGCCTCCGGGTGTCCTCGGAGGGGAACGGATGCGGGGGTGCAGGAGCTGTGGAGGACCCGCCAGCCCCCCTCCAGGCGCAAACGGCCACGCACCACGCTCCTGCTGCACGGGTACGCGGCTTGCTTCGAGTCCAGCCCCCGGCGATCACGGTCGCGGCTGTGTCTCCTCCCCGTGGATACGAGGGACGAACGCCACCCCACGAATCGCGGAGCTGCCCCAGAATGGACCGAACGGCCAGGACCCCGGCCGCGCTCCTGTCTCCGACCACAGGAGGTCTCCCATGAACCACGCCATCCGCTCCCTCTCCCTCGTGTCCCTCGTCCTGGGCGCGAGCTGCCACTCCAGCCACGACAACTCCAAGAAGCCGAACACCATCGGCGGCGGCGGCAGCGGCCCCTACCTCGAGGTCGAGATCAACGACGACGCCTGGAACGCGAACTGGGTCGGCGAGATCCGGGCCGGCGACTTCATTCCGATCGAGGGCTTCATCACGGAGTGCTGCCCCGATCCCTACGACGGCTTCTCGTTCTTCACCTACGAGGCCGTGCGCCTGCGAATGACGCTGTTCGAGTCCCAGCCCGGCGCGGACCTCGACTTCGCGATCTACATCCCCGAGATCGACGGCGTCGTGGCGGCCTTCGAGACGGACAACCACCCGGAGTTCGGCGTCTTCGACTTCGTCGGTCCTGGCGAGTTCCACATCGTGGTGCGCTCCTTCAGCGGCGACTCCAACTACCGGCTCGAGGTCGATGTCCGGCCCCTGCCGTTCGCCCTCTCGACCGGCCCCGACACGCCCGACGCCTCGCCGAGCCCGTTCAGCCTCGAGGCCTTCTCGGGCTACGCCAAGGCCTCCTCCGAGCCCGTCCTGCAGGTCGCCCCGCTGCTCCCCGACCCCGCGCTGGCCCCGGAGTTCGGCTCCTCTGTCGACGCCGAGATCCGTGACGCGCAGCGGCTCCCCGAGCGCGACGACTGACCATTTTTTCCGCAAGGACGCGCCCCGAAGAGCCCCGCCCTCCCGCCACGGAGGGCGGGGCTCGCTTCGTCGTGGGCGCCCGACCCGCGGGCAGGACCTGGGATAGGTTTGGATGGAGATCTATTCAACTTGGTCCGCAATCCTCGCTCTATCGCCCCCACGCGCCTCCTGGCCGCCGCCGCCCTGCTGTGCGTCGTGTCCTGCCAGGTCGCCCCGCCCCCCGCCCGCGTCGACGGCCCGGCGGGGCGTGTCCGTGCGGCCCACCGTGCTGAGGCCGAGGCCATCCGAGAGGTCTTCGAGGACCTCGGCCCGCGCATCGCCGCGCTGCTTCCGGACGCCGACTGTCGCGCCGAGGAAGTCTGGGTGCAGGCCGAGCCGGGCCTCTACCGCTTCTCCGGCAACTCCTACGCGGAGGCCGATGGATTCTGGAGCGAGTCGCACCGCCGGATCCACCTGCGCCAGGACGCGGAGAGCCTGCCGCGCACGCTCGCACACGAGCTCGTTCACGCCTCGATTGGTTCGAGCTGGTCCGCCCTCCCGGGGACCCTCGAAGAGGGCCTCTGCGATGTCGTCTCGGTGCTGCTCTGCCCGGACGACGCGATCGAGATGCGCACGGGGCGACTCTCGGCCGCCGCCTTCGCGACCGGAGGCCTCGAGCTCGAGGTCGAGCTCTACTTGCCGCCGAGCGCAGCGGACGGAGCCCTCCAGGTGGGGTCGCTGACGCGCATGCGCCTGCAAGGCCCGGTCGCCCCGAGCTTCGACCCCGAGGACGTCTTCGCCGTCGAGGCCGGGCTCTCCACCACACAGCTGCCCACGAACGACAAGAAGGCGCTCTACGGCCTTTCGTACCTCGTCGTGCATCGCATCGTCGAGCGCATCGGCTTCGTCGGGCTTCACCAGCTGTGCGTGAGCGCCACCGAGGCCGGGTACGACGAAGTGCCGACCTCCTGGCTCCTGGACGCCGCGGGGCTCTCTCGCGCTGGACGGCGCGAGTGGCGCGCAGCGCTCCAGCAGGAGATCGGCATCGACGAGCTCACGACGCTGGTCCGCCTCTACCCCGATCTGCTGGTCGACTCGGCGGCCCGCTTCCTCGGTCGCCAGACCCAGCTCGAGGGCGCCCGCGACGGCGCCGCGCCGGTCTCCGCGTGCGTGCGCGTCACGGGCGCAGGCACGCAGCTCTCCCTCGACCTGGATGTCGGGCCGGACGGGCTGCGGCGCGCCGCCGTCACCAGCCTTCCGGAAACGACCGGACGACCGGAATAGATCGAGCCGGCGGGCGTCTCAGCCCCCATGCTCAAGTGGATCAGCCTGGGATTGGGACTCGTCGGCCTCGCAGCCGCGACCGGGACTCTCCTCGGTGACGCAGGCGACGACGGCGGCGTCCGCATCAGCCGACATGGGAACGGCGCGCCGAAGGAGAGCACCTGCTTCGTCGATGGCCTGCGGGACGGCCCGACCACGCGCTGGTATGCGGATGGCCAGCTGCGCGCCGAGGGCCTCTTCGAACACGGCGAGATGGTTGGCGAGTGGATCTGGTACCGCCCCGACGGCGAGGTCGATCTCGCGCGGAGCGGCCTGTACCAGGACGGCGCACTCCTGGCGGAAGCCCGCGCCGGCACACGCGAGACGAGCGGCGGCGTCTGAGACACCTCGCTCGAGCGCCGAGCGTGGCGCACGAACGAGGAGGTGATGGGGATCGAAGGAAGCGAGCGGAGTTCGGCCCTGGGTCGGACTCCGCTCGACTCTGTCCCCGCGGGTTCCGCCGGGCAACGCCCCGGGCCGCTGGCTCAGTCGTCTCGCGTGTAGCGATAGACGCCGCGCTGCCCCGCCGTCTCCTCGACGGCCAGGCGCAGGCCATCGATCTCGAGGTCGTCGAGCTTCTTCGGCAGCAGGTCGAGGAGCGTGCGCCCCAGGAACGCGGCGAGGTTCTCGGTGCTCGTGTTGTTGACCGGCAGCACGAGCGTGTCGGCGGTCGGGATCACGTAGCGGCGCTCCCGGTAGGTCACCTCGACCGCGTCCTCCGCGTCGAGTGGCGTCACGCGCAGCTCATGGTGTTCGCCGGGGAGCAGCAGCCGCTCGTTCAGGCCGCGCAGGAGCTCCCGGACGATCGGCTTGATCTTCTGGAAGTCGATCACGAGCCCGAAACGCGAGAGCCGGGCGTCGACTTCCAGGAACACGCGATAGTTGTGGCCGTGCAGCCGCTCTGCGCTCCCGTCCGGGAAGATCAGGAAGTGCGCGGCGGAGAACTTGAAGGCCTCCTTCTCGAGCTCGATCGACCAGCGTTCCATGGGCGGCGGAGGGTAGCCGGGCGGACCGGGCACGGAAACCCTTCCCGCCGGTTTACCGGGCCCTGGGGCGGCCGTAGGCTCCGCATCCATGGATCCGGGAACGAAGAGCGTGCACGTCCCCCAGCTCGGGATGGACTTCGAGATCCTGGCCGATGACACGATCATCGGCCCGGCGATCGCGCGCGGTGCGTGGGAGGAGCACGAGACGGCCCTCTTCCGTGCCCACCTCGAGCCGGGCTGCCAGGTGCTCGACCTCGGAGCCAACGTCGGTTGGTTCGCCGTCCAGGCGATCCGCGCCGGCTGTGAGGTCCACGCCTTCGAGCCGGTACCGTTCATCGCGGACGTGGCGGCGACGAACATCGAGCGCGCCAATGTCCTCGGACCCGGACGCGGCGTCCTGCACCGCGCGGCCGCCGGCGCCGAGCGCGGAACGGCGCGCATCGCCCTCGCCGCGAAGAACCACGGCGACAACCGCGTGCTCGACTCCGAGGCGCCGCTGCCCAAGGACATGGCGGAGGCGGAGAGCCTCGAGATCAAGATCGAGCGCGTCGACGACCACGTGACGGGCGCCACTCGCGTCATCAAGATCGACACGCAGGGCTCCGAGTGGCTGGCGCTCCGCGGCGCGAAGAAGCTGCTCGACGCGAGCCCGCGCTGCGCGCTGCTGCTCGAGTTCTGGCCCTACGCCCTGCGCGGCTGCGAACCGAAGCAGCTCCTCGAGTACCTCGCCGAGGAAGGCTTCACGCTCGGCAAGGCGACGGCCGCCCCCTACCCGATCTCTCCCGAGCGTCTCCTGCAGCAGGCCAACCACGGCGACCCGGTGAAGGGCGGCTTCGACCTCTACGCCGTGCGCGGCGACGCTCCGTTCCACGTGCTCGGGCTCGCAGCGCGCCTCAAAGGCATGCTGCGCGCGCTACGCGAGGAGTAGCCGCTTCGCCGCGAGGCGCGAGGCGCGAAGGGCGAGGGGCTTGGTGAGGCGTTGCAGCTTTGGCTGGGCGGCTGCGGGGCTCGGAGCTCTCCGCCGGCAGAATTGGTTAAACACAGAGGACACAGAGGACACAGAGTCCAGACCGCTGATCGCGTTCGCGGACCGGACGGTCCGGGGGGCTGGAGCCTTGCCGGGCAGCCTGAGTGGGAATCAAGAAGTAGAGATCGCCGCCTTCGGCGGCCGGCGAAGCCGGCCGCCGAAGGCGGCGGGTTCTTGTTCTCAACCGATCTCGCCGACCGGCCTCAGCCCCCCGAAGGCCGCCAATCGCGCTCCTGTTCAGCGGTCTGGACTCTGTGTCCTCTGTGTCCTCTGTGTTTAACCAATTCTGCCGGCGGAGAGCGCCAGGCTCCGACGCCGTTCGACCAGGGCTGCAGCGGCTCGCACCCCTGGAGCTCCCGCGTCAGGGCAGGCGTCGCGGTGCGCGCGCGATCGTGATCGGTGCGCCGGCGACGAGTTCGCCGCCCTGCAGGATGCTTGCGCGCATCCCGCCGCGGCCCGCGAGCAGGGCCTGGGAGTCGAGCTCGAGCAGCCGGTCGAGGTGGCCGCACGGCGGGCAGGTGCCGGTGACCTCGATCAGGACCTCTCCGATGCGCAGGCGCGCGCGCTGGAGCTCGGGCAGCTCGAGGCCGCTGACCACGAGGTTGCGGCGCAGGTCCCCCGCCAGGAGCCCGTCCTCCACCGCGGCGCGCGCGTGCTCGACCGCGTCCGCGGAGATCAAGGTCAGGTCGCGCGTGCTGGTGCTCACGCCGCCGCTGAACGTGCCCACCTGGGCCGCGTAGCGATCGCCCTCCAGCCCGTAGCCGCGCAGAGCGACCGCACGCTCCACTCGGTGCGGGCGCTCGGTCGCCTCCCCCGCGATCCAGATCGACTCCAGTCGACCCGTCACCGGGAGCGCGTCGCTCAACCCCGCGCCTCGATCTTCGGCTCCTGACCGCGCAGGACCGAGTTGTCGAGGAACGTCTGGCGTTGGTCGATGACGGCGTCTGCCTGCAGCGCCTCGACGTCGATCTGACCCGACTGGGCGTAGGCATCGAGCGCGTTCTGCCAGGTCGTCAGGCGGATGTGCTCGTCCGGGATGCCGCGGGACTTCATGAGCGCCGCGGTCTCGGGAACGGAGAGCGGGTTGCTGATGCCCCAGTCGGCCGAGGAGTCGCAGATGATCCGCTCGGGCCCGTACTTCTCGACCATCGTGCAGAAGCGCGCCGAGTCCATCTTCGTGTCGGGGTAGATCGTGAACGCCGCCCAGGCGCCCGCGTCCAGCGTGTCGTCCACGGTCTCCTCGTTGTTGTGATCGATGATCAGCTTCTCCATCGGGAGTCCGAGCTCCTGCGCGATCTCGATCGAGCGCACGATGCCTCGCTTCTTGTCGCGGTGCGGGGAGTGAACCATCACGACCATGTCGTTCTCGACGGCGAACTCGACCTGCCAGCGGTAGGCGTACTCCTCGGCCTCGGTGATCTCGTCGAAGCCGATCTCGCCGACCGCGACGACGCCTTCCTTGAGCGCGAAGCGCGGCAGGAGCTCGAGCACGTCCTTCGCGAGGGCGCGGTCGTTCGCCTCCTTCGAGTTCATGCCGATCGCGCAGTAGTGCGCGATGCCGAACTGGCCGGCGCGGAAGCGCTCCCAGCCGATCAGGCTCGTGAAGTAGTCGACGAAGCTCCCCGCCTGGGTCCGCGGCTGCCCCACCCAGAAGGCCGGCTCGATCACCGCTCGGACACCGGCCTGCGCCATCGCGGCGAGGTCGTCCGTCGTGCGGCTCGTGAGGTGGATGTGGGGGTCGAAGAAACGCATCTACTTCTGGAAGGGTTGGAGGGGGGCGAATTCGGATTGTGTGCAGCGACCTTCGAGCGCGAGCTCCATCGTCGCGCGGACCTCGGGGTCGGTCTCTTTCTCGTGCCAGGCCACCAGGCGCTCGCTCTGGCCCGCGCGTGCGAGTCCGAGCGCCGCGCCGCGGCGGCCTTCGGCCGGGCCGTGCTCGAGTTCGTGCTCCAGCGAGGTGAGCGCACGCTCACCGCCGAAGACGCCGACGCACAGCCAGAGCTCGGGACGGATCTCGCGGTCGGCGCTCCGCCGCTCCTCGCAGAGATCCAGCGCGACGTGCGCCATCTCCTCGCTCAGGCGACCGTCGAGTCCTTGCACGCGCCACAGGGGAGCGCCGATGAACAGCGCCTTGATCGCGAGCGCGCGCCAGGCGACGTCGTCGAAGTTGCGGACGGGATACGGGTTGTCGCAGGCGATGGCCTCGAACACCTCGTTCATGTTGCTGCGGCAGCCCTCGCCGGCCTGCCAGACGTAGTCGTCGGGGCGCGGCAGGAGGCACAGCGAGCGGTAGAGGGCCACGAGCTCGCCGAGGTCGCCGAACTTGATCGCGCCGATCACGGCCCGCGGACCGCTCTCCTCCTCGAGGTCCTCGCGCGCGAGCACGAGGCCGACGCGCAGGAGGTCCAGGACGGACCAGCGCTCCGGGTTCCAGCCATCCACGAGCGACGCAGCCGCCGCGCACTCGTCCGCGTCGATCCCGGCGGGGCGACGCCGGGCGTGACGACTCGCCATGGAGATCAGGCTCGCGAAGCGCGCGTCGGGCACCCCCGCTGCGACCATGGCGACGGTCTCGTCGAACCACTCGAGCGGCGCCCCATCGAGGCGTCGCACGAGCGCGGAGCGGATCCAATTGCGTCGTTCCGCAATCACTGGTCTTCCTCCGTTGAATCCCCAGGCGCCACAACCGGCGCGGGCGCGGGCAGCGGCGCGGGCTTCGTTCCACGCGGGTGATCGAGCGAGGACCCCGCGAGACCCTCGGCGAGGATCAGGGCGGCGTAGCTCGTTCCGGCGGTGATCTGGTAGCTGGCGATCAAGAAATCGGTGGTGGAGCCGTCGCCTGTGAGGGTCTTCTCGACGTGGTGTCGGAGCGGGCGGTGCCAGGCTTCGCGCTCCTTCTCCGGGAGCAGCGAAATGGCCTTCGCTGCATAGTAGTGGCCGAAGAAGTAGAAGTAGCCCGCGTTCGCGAACCAACCTTCGTGCGGGATCGGGCGGGTCCGCGCGAGGTCCAGCCAGAGGTGCTCCTCGAAGAACTGCTCGAGGCCCTTGCGCACCGCTCCGTCGTCGACGCGCTCCTCACCGGCCAGCCAGAGCGCCCAGTTGGCGACCTGGATCCGCGCCAGGCTGCCAGGCACCGCGTTGATGCTCTCGCCGCCGTGGGCCCTTTGGCGGAAGCGGAAGTCGTAGGCGTAGGCGCCGTTCGGGAGCGCACAGCGCTCGACCATGCGCTGCGCCCGGCGTGGAACCTCGGGATCGATCGGCCAGCCCAGCTCGAGCGCGTCGAGCAGCGGCGGGAGGATGAGCGCCGTGCAGAAGCTCGTCGCCCACTTCGGCCGTTCGGTGAACGGAGGGTCGTCGTAGTAGGCCCAGCCGCCGTCGGGCGTCTGGCGCCGAACCAGGTCCTCGTACCAGGCCACTCCGCGCTCGCGGATCCTGTCCGCCAGCTCGCCCTCGGCGAAGCGCGGGTCGCGCGCCAGCTCGACCAGCGCGACGAAGCCATAGAGTGACGCCCAGGTCGAGTCCACGTCCCAGTTGGCGCCGCGGTGCGGCACGCGCGTCGTCGTCAGCCACCCGATGCCCTTCTCCAGCGAGGCCTCGATCTCGGGCGTCGGAGGCGCGGCCCGCAACGCCATCACGGCCAGGGCGCACGAAGCCACTTGCCACGCGTAGTACGTGTCCCACGCGAAGCCCAGCTCGTAGAGGTCGCCAGGAACGTGAGTCCCCCAGGAGCCGTCCTCGTTCTGGTTCGCCTTCAGCCAGTCCAGCGTCAGCTCGAGCGCGGCGCGGGCCTCCTCGACGTCGAGCCCCTGCATCGGCGTCGGCTCCGCGGGCGACTCCGGAGCGAGGTCCCGGGCCTTCGGCGGACCCTCGCCGCCCGAGCCCTGGGCCCCGGGTGACTGGGCGCCCGCGTGGGCGACCAGGCTTGCCGCCAGGACGAGCCCGGAGACGAACCGCCGGCAGGCGCTCCCCGCCTTCATGCGTCGGCGCCCGCCGCGTCCTTCGCAGCCTTCGACTCCGCCTCGTCACGCTCGGCCTCGAGCTTGGCCAGGGCGGCTTGCTCCTCGAGGACGGAGTTGCGGGCCTTGGTCACGCTCAGCTTGTTCTCGAACGCAGCGCGCTCGAACGCCGCGGTGGCCTGAGCCAGCGCGTCCCCGGCCTTCTGCGCATCGCCCTCGAGGCTCGCGAGCTTGCGCGGGATGGTGTGCTCGGTGAGTTGCTTGCGGTCCGCGATCGCGAGCTGCAGCTCGCGCTTGGCGAACTCGATCTGCTTGAGCGTTCGACCGATCACGATGTCCCCGGTCATGCGCGCCGGCGAGTCCTGCTGGTACTTGCCGTACTCGCTCTCCATCTGCGCGAGCTCCTGCTCGAGCTCCTCCAGTCGGAACGCGTTGCGGTCGTTGCGCAGGCGCGCCTTCGCGTCGAGCATCTTGCTCTCGGTCCCCTGGTAGCGCTCGAGCTCCGCCGTGGCGGCCTCGACCTTGCGCTCGGCCGCCGAGAGCGCCGCGCGCTTGTCGGCGAGGTTCGCTTCGGCCTTCTTCTCGGCGATCGTCAGCTCGAGCTCCGAGGTGAACACCTTGCGGGTCTTCGTCTCGACCTCCGCCTCGAAGTCCCGCGGCTTCTTGGGCTTGTCCGCGGCGGGGCGGCTGGGCGCCGCGGCCTCACGCTCCGCCGCGCGCGCCAGGCGCAGGCGCTCGGCCTCGCGGACCTCCTCCAGCACGGCGGACTCGCGCGCCGTCGGCCCGGCGGCGGGCTCCTCCTTCGGCGCCGAGGTGCAGGCCGAGAGGGCGGCGAGGAGGCCTGCGGAGGCGAGGGTCAGGAGGAGACGGTGCGGCAGTCGTAGGGCGGGGCGCATGGCGGGTCGCTGGGGTCGTCGGAGACGCGGAAGGACCGGCCATTCTGTCAGCTACGACCCGGGCTGGGAACGGGGCACGGGTCGACAGGCCGCCCTCCTCCCCGGCATACTCCCGCCCGGCTTCCTCCTCCAGAGCGCCCCGGCGCCGATCCGCCCCGGGGACCGCGGCCGCCGCGCGCCCCCAGCCCCTGAACAGAACCATGACCCACGGAGTCTTCCGCACACCCGCCCCCGTCAACGAGCCCATCCTCGGCTACGCCCCCGGGAGCCCCGAGAAGGTCTCGCTGAAGGCCGAACTCGCCCGCCAGGCGAGCGCTCAGGTCGAGGTCCCGCTGATCATCGGCGGACAGGAGGTCCGCACCGGCCGCATGGGCCAGATGGTCATGCCGCACGACCACGGCCACGTCCTCGGCACCTTCCACAAGGCAGGCGCCGACGAGGTCAAGGCCGCGATCGAAGCGGCCGAGGCCGCGCGCCCCGAGTGGGAGGCCATGCCGTGGCAAGAGCGCGCCGCGATCTTCCTGCGCGCCGCCGAGCTGCTCGCGACCCACCACCGCGACCGCATCAACGCCGCGACGATGCTCGGCCAGTCGAAGACCGCGCACCAGGCGGAGATCGACTCGGCCTGCGAGCTGATCGACTTCTGGCGCTACAACGCCGCGTTCGCCCAGGAGCTCTACGAGTCGCAGCCCGTGTCGAGCCCCGGCTGCTGGAACCGCCTCGAGCACCGCCCGCTGGACGGCTTCGTCTTCGCGGTCACGCCGTTCAACTTCACCTCGATCGCGGGCAACCTCCCCACCGCGCCGGCGCTGCTCGGCAACACCGTGGTGTGGAAGCCGGCTTCGACGTCGGTGCTCTCGAACTACTTCGTGATGCAGCTGCTCGAGGAGGCCGGCGTGCCCGCGGGCGTCCTCAACTTCCTCCCGGGCTCGGGCGCCGAGGTCGGCGACCCGGTCGTCGCCGATCCGCGCCTCGCCGGCATCCACTTCACGGGCTCGACCGGCGTGTTCCAGGGCATCTGGAAGACGATCGGCAACAACATCGCGACCTACAAGCAGTACCCCCGCATGGTCGGCGAGACCGGCGGCAAGGACTTCATCTTCGCCCACCCGAGCGCGGACGTCGAAGGTCTCGTGACCGCCATGATCCGCGGCTCCTTCGAGTTCCAGGGCCAGAAGTGCTCGGCCGCCAGCCGCGCCTACGTGCCCCGCAGCATCTGGACGCAGATCGAACCGCGCCTCGTCGAGGAGATCCGTCAGATCCGCATGGGCGACGTCACCGATTTCCGCACCTACATGGGCGCGGTGATCGACAAGGGCGCGTTCAAGACGATGAAGGACGCGATCGACCTCTGCAAGAGCGACTCGAACGTCCGCGTGGTCGTGGGCGGCGAGTACGACGACTCCAAGGGCTACTTCATCTCCCCGACGGTCGTCGAGGTCAGCGACCCGTACCACGAGACGATGAAGACCGAGTACTTCGGTCCGCTGCTGTCCGTCTACGTCTACGACGACGCCAAGTTCGCGGAGACCCTCGAGATCTGCGACAAGACGGCGGACTACGGGCTCACCGGCGCCATCTTCGCCGACGACCGTCAGGCCGTGGTCGAGGGCATGCGCGCGCTGCGCTTCACCGCCGGCAACTTCTACATCAACGACAAGCCGACCGGCGCCGTCGTCGGCCAGCAGCCGTTCGGCGGTTCGCGCGCGTCCGGCACGAACGACAAGGCGGGCTCGATCCTGAACCTCCAGCGCTGGACCAGCCAGCGAACGATCAAGGAGACGTTCTGCCCGGCGCGCGACTGGCGCTACCCCTTCCTCGACGAGAAGTAGGCCGCCAGCGGCGGAGACGAAACGGCGCGGCGCGCCGTCGCGCTCGGAGCGATCCGATGCGCGGCGGCGCGCCGCGTCCGTTGTGGCTCGACGGGTCGGGCCCGAGCTCCGGGTCCGCTGAACGCCGCCTGCGCAGCTGTCCTCAGGCCCGCGTAGCCGATCTCAGGCGCTGTGCAGCGCGCCCGCGCGACTGCGCCAGGAGCCGCCGGGGATGCACGGGTACGGACGGCCCTGTCGTTCGGGCAGCACGTAGGTGAACACCTCGCGCCCGTCCTCGAGCGCGATCACCGTGCGCCGGAAGTACTCCGGGTGGTCTTCGGCCTCGTCGAGCAGGCGCACGCCCGTGGAGTCGATCGAGTAGACCTCGCCGTCGACCGGCGTCCGTCCACCCTCGATCAGCGCTGGAAAGCCGCCGAGGTCGACCAGGTCGAAGCAAGCCTCGGTGCGGGCGGTGCCCACGTAGCTGGCGCCGCAGAGGAGTTCGTGGTGCGACTCGCCGCGCAGCGACGTGCCGTAGACGAAGACGAGGAGCTCACCGGTCTGGCCGGCGCCGTCGCGATCGTTCGAGTCCATGGGGAGGAGGAGCGAGGGAGCCGGGCCGTCACCGGTCCGGACTTCCGAGGGGAGGGAGGAGCCTTCTGCTCCGAGGGGGGGGAGCGCTGCTGCGATCGTCGATCACCCGGGCCCTCTTCGCCCGCTGCGCGCCGACCGCGAGCCGGGTAGATACCCGATCTCGTGGCGGAGCGCTCCACCGATCTCGACGATTCAGCGAGTCACGGGGCCTTCGAGGTCCAGCTCGAGGACGGCCGTGCCATCGATCTGGAAGTACTCCAGCTCGATCCGGTGGCTACCGGCCTCCAGCTGGATTTCGCTCGTGCGCTCCTGCGACGGGTGCCAGGTCCAGTCCTCGAGCACGACCTCGCCGTCCAGCGTCACGCGTACGCCGTCGTCCGAGCGCGTGCTCAAGAGGTAGCTTCCCGGCTCGCGCACCTCGACCGTCGTACTCGCCATCAGACCGAAGCGGTTCGTGGGCAGGTCGCGGCGCACGCTGGTGCTGCCCCCCCACGGGTCGTTCCAGGCCCGCACCTCGGTGCGCACCGTGGCCTCGTAGCGCAGCGAGCGCCAGCGATCCAGGTCGCCGCGCGGGTCGCTCGACTGCGTCCACGGGAACCAGGCGGCCTTCCAGCGCGCGCCGGAGAGAACGCCGCGGGCGCGGCTCGCGTCCGGGCGCGTGGTGCCGCTGGCGGGGTCCCACGGGCCGTACTCGCCGAGCGCGAGCTCGCCGGGCGCGTCCCCCCGTTGCGGCAGGGTCACGTAGCCCATCGGCCCGCTCCAGCCGGAGACGCGCGCCAGGAGGATCGGCGGCTGCGGCGATGCCCAGCGCAGCTCGGCGTGGCTCGAGCGGCCGCTCGGGAGATCGCCGTCGGCGTCCTTCAGCCACTCCCAGACCTCTCGGCCCTCGAGCTTCTGATTGCCCTCGGCCGTCAGCCCGTCGAGGTGCAGTAGCGGACGCGACTGATCGAAGTCGTTCTTCCAGAACTCGATGCCCGCGGCCTCTTCGAGCACGAGGTCCTGGATGTTCTTGCGGAAGCTATTGCGGCCGATCCAGTGGTTCAGCGCGCCCCCCGCGCCGGTCACCTCCAGGGCGCCGTCGCAGTCGCTCAGCTGGTTGCCGGAGATCACGGCGCGCTCGCCGCCCTCGATGCGCAAGCCGGAGCCGTAGAGGCTCTCCACGCCGTTCTCGCAGAGCGCCAGCTCAACCGTGTCCATGGCCTCGATTCCGGCGCCCGCGCCGTCCGCGATGCGGTTCCCGACCACCCAGTCCTCCCGGCCGCCGATCAGCTGCAAGCCCACGGCCGTCCCGCCCGAGAAGTCGTTCATCATCCAGCGGTTGCGCACGCCCTCGAGGTCGCGCCCTCCGACGCAGCACTCGCGCGCCGCGTTACCGCACACGAGGTTGTCCGTGGAGCCGCCGGTCAGCAGCAGCCCGGTCGAGCCGCAGTCCTCCTGGCCCCGGTTCGGCGTGCGCGAGATCGCGTCGCAGCGGTTGCCGAGCACCTCGCTCTGGGTCGTCCCGTCGAGCACGATCCCGAAGCCCGAGAGGTACGAGAAGTCGTTGTCCGCGATGCGGCAGCCGTCCGAGCGCAGCGCGACTAGCCCGTTGGCCCCACCACGCGCACGGCAGTTCGTGACCTCGACGTCGGAGCTCTCCACGATGGCGATCGCCGCCCCGAAGCGTTCGAGAGTCGAGCCCGCGTCGCGGGGGTCGAGCCCACCGCGCGTCATGCCGGAGAGGTGCGGCCCGAAGGTCGGATCGACGACGAGGCCGTCGACGACGACGCCGCTCGAGTTCTCGATCCACAGACCGACGCGGTAGCCGGAGAGGTGGCCGCCGAGGACGCGCACGTCTTCGCAGTCGCGGATGATCACGCCGCGGCCGGCGCCCTTGTCCGGTGTGCTGCCCGCACGGGTACCCCGCAGGCGAACGCCGCGCAGGTCGACCGTCACGTCTCGGCGTCCCTCGATCACGAGCACGCCGTTCTCCCCCGTCGCGCGCCGCAGGTAGTCACCGGGAGCCAGCGTCAGGTCGTGGTCGACGACGAGCGCGGTTCCGATCGGCGGCTCGACGCCCACCGAGAGTGCCTCGGTGCCGGCCCCGGAAACGGAGGGCGCGCCGGGTGCGCCGCAGCCAGCGGCGAAGAGAAGGGCGAGGGCTGCGAGGCCGGGCGTGCGTAGTGCAGAGCGCATGATCGAAACGAACTCGGGGTCACCGCTTCCGCGGCGACGACTTGGGGACGATGGAGGAGCGAAGTTCCTGTCGGCCGTCCCGTGCCCGGGGCTTGCGACCGACCCCGAAAAACGGGCGGAGCGCCCCCTGGGCCGCTATCCTCCTGCCTTGAGCCCCCCCCGCCCCGCCACCCCCACGAGCCCCACCGTGACCCCCACCACGAGCGGCCTGCGCCTCGACCCCGACATCCCGATCTGCCAGACCGACCTGCCGCTCGGCTGGTACCAGGAGGAGCTGAAGCCCTACGCCGAGGAGTACCTGGCGCTGCCGGACCGCAAGCCGGAGACCGTGCTGCGCTGGATGGACCGCTACGTCAAGCCGGCCCAGGACCACTTCGGCGACTCGCTGCTGCTGCTCGCCCACTACTACATGGGCGGCGAGATCGTGAAGCTCGTCGAGCGCTACGGCGGCGCGATCGCGGACAGCTACAAGCTCGCCCTGCAGGCCGCGCGCAACCCGGAGAAGAAGGTCATCGTCGAGTCGGCCGTGCACTTCATGGCCGAGTCGATCGCGATCCTCGCCGCGCCCGACCAGGAGGTCTGGATCACGAACCCGCAGGCGGGCTGCACCATGGAGATGCTGGCCAAGGACTTCATGGTCCTGCCGGTCGCGGACCAGCTCATCGAGCGCTACGGCGACGACCTCGTCGTCGTCGCCTACATGAACACCTCGGGCCGCCTCAAGGCGCTCGCCGGCCGCACGGGCGGCGCGGTCTGCACGAGCTCGAACGCGCACCTCGTGGTCGACTGGGCGCGGCGCGAGGGCAAGAAGGTCTTCTTCGTCCCCGACCAGCACCTCGGCCGCAACACGGCCGACCGCCTCGGCATCCCGCAGTCGAAGCTCGTCTGCCTGCCCGACCCGCAGCGCGGCGCGGTGCGCATCGACGACAAGTCGATCGACGGCGGCCTGGCCGCCCTGGACGCCGCAGAGATGATCCTCTGGGGCTCCTTCTGCGGCGTGCACACGATCTTCTCGCCCGAACAGGTCGGCCACTGGCAGAACGAAGGCTGGCGCGTCTTGATCCACCCGGAGTCGCGCCTCGAGGCCGTGCAGGCCGCCGACGGCGTCGGCTCCACCGAGTACCTGTGGGCCGAGGTCATGAACGCCAAGCCGGGCGACAAGCTCGTCATCGGCACCGAGGGCCACTTCGTGCGCAACGCCCGCGAGCAGGGCCGCCAGCGCGGCGTCGAGGTGCGCCACCTCTCCGAGGTCCCGGGCAGCGAGTCCCCGGGCTGCGGCTGCGCGACCATGAGCCGCAACGACCCGCCGCACCTCGCGGGCCTGCTCGACCTCCTGCGCAAGGGCGAGGCCCCGGACCTGAACCGCGTGCTGCCGGGCGACGACATCGCGGAGACGACGGGCGACCGCGATCGGCTCGAGTCCGACGAGCGCCGCACGCTGGTCGAGGAGGCGCGCGCTTCGCTGGAGGCGATGATCGAGGTCGTGGAGCGGGCGCAGGGCTGAGTCGAAGGGGTCAGCGGGGATCGGATTCCATCTGAATCCGCGTACGCCCGTCGTCCGGGAAGCTGAAGAGATCACCCAGAGACCACGGGTGCACGCGCAGGCCCGGCGCCTCGACGCCCAGGTGGCCCGGCGGAGCCTCGAGATCGATCCGGAGCCGACCCTCCTGGTCCGTCGCACCAACGAGGACGCCGTCGGAGAAGACGCGGGCGCCTGCAACTGCCGCCTCGTACTCGGTCCCCCAATCGGGAGGCAACACTTCGACGACGGTCAACTCGGAGCTCCACCCGGGCTCCAGGTCGACGACGAGGCGGGAGCGGTCGTCCGCCGCCGTCGGTGGGAGGCCCGCGTGCTCCTCGATCTGGATTCGATGTCCGGGCGCCACAACGCGCACCCGGAACGGCTCGCCGACAGGCAAGCCCGTGAAGCTCACGACGCCTCCGCCGACGAAGCTGGCACGCGAGGAACCACCCTCGAACGTGAGCTCGATCTGGCCGGTCTCCAGCGGGGCGAGATCTCGCCCCCCCCGGACCACCATTTCGAGGTCTTCGGTGTGCGCCTTATCCTGGATCAGGAACCGAGCAATCGGACCGTTCGTGGTGACTTGCAGCTCGCGTGGCGAGACCAGCGAGGCGTCCTCGAACTCCAGTCTCAGGAGATACGTTCCGGGAGGTACGGCCGCGATGCTGGACCAGGCCCGCCACTCGTCGTGGTAGCGCCGCCAGACAACACTCGTCGACCAGACTGGGTCGCCGGCGAGGTCAGCCAGCACGACGTCCAGCTCCCCACTGCTCCAGTACCTCCCTGATGTGCTCAAGACCTCGAACGCGATCTCGGATCGGTGCGCCCCCCAGTCGACTTTTGGCTCGACGAAGGTGATCACGCCCGGCGCCAGCGTCACCTCGTCGACCCAGAGCTGCGACGGCCCCCGGACGAGTTCGAGGCGGTACGTTCTCGGGTCCAGCCTCTTCAGCGGTTCGTTCCGTCCAGCACGGACCGGAAACTGCTCGTGGAATTCTCCGACGCTCCCCTTGGGGTCGGCGTCGCGAATGACGAGAAACGGCGGGTCCACGGAGAGGTCGGGAGTCGTCTCCGGGTCGAGAACGACCGCAACTCCCGCGAGTCCCTCAGGCTCGCTCATTCCGCCGACCCGGAGCACGCCGGGCTCGAGCGTCAGTCGCGAAGACTGCCTCAGGCCACACAGGTAGCACGCCACCCGCAGCCTCAGCTGATCTCCGTAGCCGAGGAAGTTGGCGTAGTATTCGGCATCGAACTCGGAGGAATCGGGCCTGCACCAGAGCGGGTAGTCGGCGCCAGCGTCCGTCGCGAACGCCAGCCCGTAGAACACCTCCCCGATGAACACGTCCAGCACGTGCTCGCCATCCTCCTCGTCCTCGATGCAGGGCGTCGGAAAGCTGCTCTCGATGAGCAGCGTCGGCCAGGCCTCGACCCGCGCGACGAGAGTCGCCAACTCCGGACTCGGCTCGAGATCGTGCCAGACCCTCACTGCCTCCGGGTCACAGTCTCGGTGGTCGACGAGCCCGACCTGCAGCGACGTGACGGCACTCGGTACCGGACCGAAAGCGCCATCCTGGTCCGCGCGAAAGTGAACGGGGGGCCTTCCCTCGGAGCGCACGAGGAGCTGCGCGTAAGGAACGCCCTGCCCCGTCTCGCGGTAGACCACGACGCCGCGACACTCGACGGACGACGCTTGCCTGTCGTCCGGCACCTGATCGACCCGCGCTGGCCGCTTCAGCCAATCCGTACGTTCGGTCGTAGGGGCGCTCGTCGCTCCGGAGAGATCTCTCGAAGGGGCCTCCAGCGTCACCGAGTCGCTGCGCGCGATCCGCCCCGTCTCCCGCGTAGCCCAACGCCACGCAGAAAGGCAAGCGATCACGACGGTGATCAGAACGGCCAAGAGCGGAAGGCCCGCCCGACCTGCTCGGCGCGAAGTGAGTGCTGACGCCCCCGAGGGGGCGTCGACAGGCGGATCCAGGGAGGGGGCTCGACTCGGCACGATGCACTCCAGTATCCGCTTCCTCGCAGACGCCGGCCAGCCGCTAGCGCGGAGCACCCTCACCGTCACACCGCGCCCCTACTCCTTCGCGACCTCCCAGACCTCCTCGCCGAAGGAGTCCCACGGGATGCGGCCCTCGTCGCAGTGCTCGTCGACCGAAAACTGGACGTCGACGAAGTAGACGATCACGGACGGGGTCGCCGGGCGCAGGTTCTTGCAGCCGTGGGCGACGCCCGGGGGGATGCGGACGAGGCGGGAGTTGCCGTCGCCGAGGACGATGCGCTGGATCGTGCCCTCGGTCGGCGAGCCCTTGCGGACGTCGGCGAGGACGAGCAGCAGCTTGTCGCTCGGGGGCACGTACCAGACGTCCGTCTGGCGCTTGTGCAGGTGGAAGGCCTTCGTCGCGAGGGGCTCGACGACGCTGTAGTTGATCTGGCGCGCCTCGAAGCCCGGCAGGTCCTTGTGCATCCCGCCGTCGAGGCGCCCGAGCTCCGTCATCGCGCCGCCGTCGTCGTTGAAGCGCCGCAGCTGGACGATCTCGACGTCCGCGATCGGAGTCTTCGGGGAGTAGTCCTGCACGGCGTACTGGGCCTTGGCGGCGTCGTTGAATTCGGTCATGTCGAGGGGCTCGGGGTCGGGGGCCCAGAGGGTCGGCGGAAAGCGCGCCCAGCGCAAGGCGCCGCGGGAAATCCGCGGCCCCCCGCTCGGTCCAGCGGCAGGCCCCCGCCGCAGATTCGCGAGCCACGCCCCCGATCGCGCGACACCGACCTCGGGCCCGGCGCGATTGCGGAGAATCGCCGGCCGCCCCGCTACACTCCGCCGCCATGGCCCCCACCCGCAAGGATCAGCGCTCCGGACGCGGCCCCGCCGCCCGTCGCGAGCTCGCCACCCGCCCCGTCACCGAGGCGACGACCCTCGACGCGCTGCTCGAGAACAGCCTGCCCTCCTTCGGCGGCGGCTACCTGCGGCGCCTGTGGGTCCTGCTCGACGAGGCGGTCGGGCGCGGCGTGCCGATGTCGCTCGCCGTCGCCGGCCCCGTGACCGCCTCGGGCCAGCACCTCGCCTGGCTCAACCCGCTGCTCGACACGGGCTGGTTCGCGCTGCTCTCGACGACCGACGCGGTCTGCTACCACGACGGCCACCGGGCCCTCGACTCCGCCCGCGAGCACCCGTTCTTCGAGGTGCCGATCTTCGGCGACGACTCCGCGCTGCGCGACGAAGAGATCATCCGCATCACCGACATCGGTTTCGACGAGGCCGTGCTGCTCGACCAGGACACCTTCATCACCGCCTGCCTGCAGCGGCCCGAGTTCCAGCGGCGCATGACGGGCACCGAGATGCGTCACCTGCTCGGCAGGCTCTACGCGGAGCTCGAGTCGAAGAACGACGCCCCCGAGGGCCTGCTCGCGCTCTGCCACCGCAAGGCGCTGCCGATCTTCGTCGGCGCGCCGGCGGACGGCTCGGTGTTCCTGAACTCGATGAAGCTCTGGACCTACGCGAAGCTCGGCCGCGGGACGCACGACTTCGACCTGGACCTGCACGAGGAGGTCTTCGAGAGCTGCGCCTACCACTGGTGGGGCCTGCGCGAGTCGGACACGCACGCGCTCGGGACGCTGATCCTCGGCGGCGGCGTGCCCAAGAACTTCAACCTGCAGCCCGAGCCCGCGCTCTCGCAGATCTTCGGCCTCGACGACGTCAGCGGCTACCTCTACGACATCCAGATCACGACGGCGCCGGTCACCGACGGTTCGCTGTCGTCCTGCCCGCCCTCCGAGGCCGTGACGTGGGGCAAGGTCGACAAGGACAGCCACACCGCGACCTGCGAGAGCGTCCCCGGCGACTACTCGATGCTGATGCCGATCGTCACGAAGGCGCTGCTCGACAAGCGCGCGCGGCTCGAAGCGCTCGAGGGCGAGCTCGGTCGCGCGGCGCTGCTCGAAGCGCACCCCGAAGCCGCGGGCTACCTGCGGCCGCGGGAGGGCTACCGGCTGTTCGAGCGGCGGGCGCCGCTGATGGACGCGCTGTTCGAGGCCGTCCGCGCGCACGGCGAGTGAGCGCGGACGTCGCTCAGGGCGACGCCTCGAGCCCGGGCGGCTGCGAGTCCGGAGCGGGCCGCGTGAGCCGGAGCGCCGCGGCGCACAGCACTAGCCCCGAGAGCGCCCCCAAGGAGACGCCCAGCTCGTCGACCCCCGCGAGCCCCACGGTGACCAGCAGCAGCGCGTAGAGGCCGCTCGACGTCGCGATCCACCCCGGGACCACGCTCCCCTCGGCGAGCCGGTAGATCCAGGCCAGGTACACCGAGAGGATCGAGCCCAAGGGGAGCGCCAGGAGCAGCAGCGGCACGACGCCGAGGTCGAGCTGGGGCCTCAGGCTGTGGACCAGCGCCATGGCCAGCCCGATCCCCACGGCGCCCGACCAGTAGCGACCGGTCCCGCGGAACCCCTCCTGCGCGAAGCCGCGCCACGCGACCTCGAAGGCGAAGGTCACCACCAGCACCCGCACGACGAGGCGCACCCCGAAGAGCCCGATGGGATCGACGGGATTGAGCTCCAGCGGGGCGCCCGCGAGGACCTGCCCGCAGAGCCCGCCCAGCAGGACGGCGAGCGGCACGCAGGCCGCGAGCCACGCACGGGCCGGCGCCCGCCAGCGGGTGGCCCGCTGCACGAGGGCACGCGTGGCGTCCGGGCCCCCGGTCCACTCGGTGAGGAGCAGCGCCAGGAACAGCGGCGCGAGCGCGAGGAGGTCCTCGCCGAGGCGCGCGAGGCCCCAGAGCGGCTCCTCGACGATCCCCGCCTCCGCGAAGCGCTTCGCCGCGACGACGCGCAGCAGCCTCACGAGGAGAAGGAGGCCGAAGAGCAGGGCGACGGCGCGGACAGGACGCACTCGCTCGGGGCGCACCTCAGTTCCGGTGGACATGACAGCCCCCTCCCCAGTCGTAGGAGACGCTCGCCCCCCGTGTCCCCTCGACGGGGTCGACGGCCGAGCTCAGCACCGCGACGACCGCGCCCCATGTGACCTCCGGCGCGAAGTCGAGGCGGGTCGGCTCCCCGCCCCACCCGTCGATGTGCTGCTCGCGGGCCCACGCGACGAGGGCGTCCAGGGAGAGCCCGGTGCGGTCGGCCACGGCGTAGGTCTCGCTCCCGGCCTCCCCCTCGACTCGCACCACGTGCGTGGTGCCCGTGGACTCCACGTCGCGGAGCGGGAGGCAGAGGACGAAGCGGGAGACGTCGCGCTCCGGACCCGACAGCACGACCGCCCCGAGCTTCCAAATGCCCAGGTCCGGGTGCCCCAGGAGCGCCTCCAGCCGGGCCAGGGACGCAACGGGCGCGTCGCGGTGGAGCCGCACGTAGAGAGCGAAGTCGGAGTGGGGGCCCGTCTCGCTCGGGGTGGACTCGGCGTACGGGCGCAGCGCCGCGACGAAGGCGTCTTCGTCCAGCTCCGGGTACGACACCCAGTCCTCGCCCTCGAGCAGCTGCATGCCGCCGGACGCGGGGAGGGCCACCAGGACCTTCCAGCTCGGGACCGCCTCGGGGCGGGCGGGCGGGCGCTCCAGGAGCGGCTCGTACCAGGCGAGGTCGTCGTCGGGCACGGCGCTCGCCGTCCCGCCGTCGAAGACGGGGTGCTGCCCCGCCTGCCACAGCCCCCCGCCGATCAGGAGGGCCGGCCCCGCGAGCAGCAGCCCCGCGAGTCCGACGAGGAGCAGCGGGCGCGGTCGCTCGCCCGTTTCGCCGTCGACGTCGCTCATGGGATCCTCTCCTGGACCGAAGTCCTCCGGGCGGTCCGTCACGCGGGCGAGCCCCGCGCGCAGACCGCTCTCTCCTCCCTACCCGACCCTAGCGGAGTCGAATCGAACGGTCCCGTGAATTCACCGCCCATGCCCCCCACGACCCACGGACTGCACCACCTCGGCCTCGCGACGCCCGACGGGGTTCGAGGGGTGTTGAGATGGTGAGAGCGAGCCCGAACCAGGCTTCAGTCGTGGGGAGGTGTAGGCCGAGTTCGGGAGTTGGGGCGTGGAGAGGCCCGGCCTCCTCGCTCAGAGGCCTGTGGCGGAGAGCGCAGGGGCGGCGAGGGGGCCGTTGGCTGCGGGTGGAGCGTCGGCGGGGCGTGGGGGGTGAATGTAAAGGCCCCTTGGATCGCTTATCCTCACGCTGTTCGACGCCGTGCGGGCGCACGGCGTCGAGTCGCTCGGTCGTTCAGGACCTGGAGCCGAGACCCTGACGCCGAAGGCGGCCGAACACTCGACTCGCCACGAAGGCGAAGGCCAGGAAGACCGAGACGACCAGCACGCCGGCGTAGAACTCCGCGCCTGAGCCCTGCAACAGGCCCGGGAGCAGGCTGCCGCAGAGGAGCGTCGACAGCCCCAGCCAGCCAGGGATCACGCTGCCCTCCGCCCGTCGGTAGATCCAGGCCAGGAAGAGGCCGAGGCCGGCGCTGGCGAGCATCAGGGCGGGAGCCTGGATCCAGAATCCCGGACTCGTCGCGCCACGCAGGCTGAACAGCAGGCCAGTCGCGGCGCCGAGGCCCAGCGCCGCGCTCCAGTAGCGCCGTCCGCCGCGGAAGCCCTCGAGCGCGAAGCCGCGCCAGCCCACTTCGGCAGCGTAGGTGTACACGAGGAAGCGCGGGAAGTCGTCGAAGCCGAACAGGCCCGCGACCCGCTCCGTGTTCAACGTCGCTCCGGACGCGAGGCTCGCGACGACGCCGCCCGTGAGCAGGAGCAGCGGCACGCCGATCGCCAGGGCGTACAGGTGCAGCGGCGCGCGCCACGCGACCGCGCGTTGCACGAGGGCGAGCGTCGCCCGACGCCCACCGCTGAGCTCGGCCAGGAGGAGTCCGGCGAACAGGGGGCTCAGTCGCACCAGCTGGAAGCCGACGCGCCCGACGCCCCAGAACGGAGCACTCTCCCCGAGCAGGCTGCGCGCCACGAGAAACGACACGCGTCCGACGAGCAGGAGGACGAAGAACCAGGCGACCCAGCGCAGGTGATCGCGACTTTCGATGGATCGACTACTCGCTGCGGACATGCAATCCCTCCTGCCACTCGAGGCTGAGTCCCCAGGTCGCGTCCTCACCCTCCGGTTCGAACACCTTCGTCGCGAAGGTCGCGATGGCACCCCACGAGATGTCCGGGGCGAACACGAGACGCGTCGGCTCGTCGCCCCACCCGTCCTCGTTGTGCTCGCGCCCCCAGGCGACGAGCTGCTCCAACAGCAGCGCCGAGTGATCGCCGACCGAGTACGTCGCCTCCTCGCCCGAGCCCTTCACGGCCAGCTCCAGGTCGAGGGCCGAGGACTCACCCTCGCGTACCGGCATGTAGAGCGAGAGCCAGCGGACGTCCTGCCTCGCCCCGCTGCGCACGACCATTCCGAGCTTCCACAGCCGCAGGTCGGGGTGCTTCAAGATCGACTCCAGCTCGGCCAGGCGCGCGTAGGGCGCGTCCCGATGCATGCGCACCAGCAGCACCGAGTCCGACCAGGTCCCGGACTCGTCCGGGAACGCCTCCGCCCAGGGACGCAGCGCGGACTCGAAGGCAGCCACGTCGAGCTCGGGATAGCTCGTCCAGGTCTCGCCGTCCTTCAGCCGGAAACCCCCGGTCGCCGGGATCGCGACCAGCGTCTTCCAGGACTCCGGGCTCGCGGAGAAGGAGAACTCGATCCGCGGCTCGACCCAGGCGAGGTCCTCATTCGTGACGCCGCTGCCGGACTCGGCAGCGAAGCCCGGCTGCGGCGCCCCCTGCACCACCACGCCGCCGATGACCAGCACGGGGCCGCCCGCCAGCAGCAGCAGGAGGCCCCCGATCAAGGGCCAGCGCCGGCCCCCGTTCGCTTCAGGTCCGTTCTCGTTCATGATCCCTCCTCCCGAGGTGAAGTCTGCGACCTGCGCGGTCACGCGATGCGATGCCGCGCGCAGAAGAGAGCCTCGCTACTCACCGTACACCACTCCCTTCGCTCGAAGTTCGAATTCACGCTGGCCCATGCCCCCCACCACTCACGGACTGCATCACCTCGGACTCGCGACCCCGGACGTCGAGGCCACCGCCGCCTTCTTCGTCGAGCACCTGGACTTCGAGGTCCGGGCGCGCCGGCCGGAGAAGCGCGCCATCTTCGTCAGCGACGGCTCAATCACGCTGACGCTCTGGGAGCTCCTCGCCGACCAGACGCGCGCCTTCGATCGCTTCGCGAACGCGGGCCTGCACCACCTCGCGCTGAAGGTCGGCTCAGACGCCGAGCTCGACGCGCTGCACGAGCGCCTCGCTGCGGCGGGCATCGAGATTCAGACGCCGCCCGAGTCCCTCGGCGGCGGACCGACGCGCCACATGTTCGTGTTCGAGCCCGGCGGCCTGCGGATCGAGCTGATCCACCCGGCGGGTTGAAGGCGGCGCGCGCGGCGGCGCGTGGCTGGATTCAGCTGCGCCGCGCCGCGGCTGCCGTCACTCGGCGACCGCGCAAGCCGTCGAAGATTCCGCGCGCCTTGGCGCGAGCAGCGCGGCCGTTGCCGCGCAGGGCCTGGATCAAGACGGTGCCGGGGAGCGACAGCACCTCGTACAGGAGGAAGCGCGCCCAGGCGGCGGCGTTGCCGTGGCGCTTGACGAACCAGACGCTGTTCACGGCCATCATGTACTTGCGGCGCGGGTTGTAGCCGCCACCCGTCGAGGCCGAACCGGCGTGGCGCGCGCTCGCTTCGCCGACGAGCGCGATCTCGTAGCCCTCTGCCTTCGCGCGCTTGCAGAGATCGACGTCCTCCATGTAGGCGAAGAACGCTGGGTCGAAGCCGCCTAGCTGCGTGAGCACCGCGGCGCTGCCGAGCAGCGCGCAGCCCGGAACGAAGTCCACCGCGATGTTGTCCTGGTAGTCGGGGCCATCGGGCTTGCCGTGACCGCGCAGCGTCGTCAGGTTCTGGCGCCAGGTCAGCTCGCCGCCCGCGGCCCACAGGAGCCGCGGATCGGCCGAGTCGAGCACGCGCGGCCCGCACAGTCCGACCTCCGGGTGCTCGCCGAGGAACACGACCAGCTGCGCCAGGCAGCCCGGGTCGAGGGTCAGGTCGTTGTTGATGAAGAAGACCGCGTCGGCGCCCTCCTGCAGCGCGCGCCGCAGGCCCTGGTTCGCGCCCTCCGCGAAGCCCAGGTTCTCCGCGTTCTCGACGACGTGCAGCCCCGGGTTCTGGAACTTGACCTCGTCCAGCGAGCCGTCCTCCGAGGCGTTGTCGACGAACACGACGCTGCGCGGGCCGAGGCCCTCGGACGCGAGGCTGTGCAGGCAGTCGAGGTTCATGCGCGCGCCGCCGTTCCAGTTGACGACGACGGCGAAGACGCGGCGCGGGGCGCTCACGGGGCGTCCTCCG